>Ga0315309_1002268_pt1 | contig 11261 bp, 9 predicted proteins | sample TDP4_MG_FD_203080 | JGI IMG/M metagenome (GOLD analysis project Ga0315309, IMG submission 203080) | Freshwater sediment microbial communities from Lake Towuti, South Sulawesi, Indonesia - TDP4 | ecosystem: Environmental > Aquatic > Freshwater > Lake > Sediment | place: Indonesia: South Sulawesi...
TCGCAATGACCGAAGACCCAAAGGGGGGCGGACACCCCGATTTATCGGAGCACCGTTGGAGGCAATTATGAAGTTTTCGGACAGCCTCAGCTGGGTTCCCCACCCCTCTCCCACAGCCGAGCTACCTCAGCAGCAAGGAGGCTATGCTCTGGCTGCCTTAAACCTGGGTCATCTTGAAGCAGGCGAGAGGCTTCTTCCCGGGCAAGCTCTAAAAGAGCCACGTCAGAAAGCCTAGCCATGTGCAGGTCAGGAAGACCACTCTGCCGAGTGCCAAAGAACTCACCTGGACCTCGTATCTCTAGGTCTTCCTCAGCTAACTTGAACCCGTCCTGCGTCCTCTCAATGATCTTCAAGCGTTCCCTACCCTCTAATGAGGGTGTCTCTGCTAACAAAAGGCAGTAGCTTTTATGTTCCCCTCTCCCCACCCTTCCCCGAAACTGATGAAGCTGTGACAAACCGAAGCGGTCAGCTCCTTCTATGAGCATCACTACGGCATTAGGTACGTCAATGCCCACCTCCACTACAGGTGTAGAGACTAGGATATCGGTCTTCCCATCTCTAAAGAGTCTCATCGCCTCTTCTTTCTCTGACGCTGGGATACGACCATGCAGCAGCCCTAAGCGAAGGTCAGGGAAAACCTCTTGAGAGAGGCGTTGGTATTCAGCCACTGCGGCCTTGGCTTCAATACTCTCCGATTCCTCAATCAGGGGGCAAATGATAAAAGCTTGTCGCCCTTCAGCTATTTTTCGCCGCAGGAAGGCATAAGCTGCCTCCCTTTGTTTAGGATTAAGCCACTTGGTTTCAATGGCTACTCTTCCCGGGGGAAGCTGATCAATGACCGAGAGGTCGAGGTCGCCATAGAGGGTTAGAGCTAGGGTGCGGGGGATAGGGGTGGCAGTCATCACTAAGACATGGGGGTTAAACCCCTTTTGCCGCAGTGCGGAGCGCTGCAATACCCCGAAGCGGTGCTGCTCATCTACTACCACCAGCCCCAACCTCTCGAACTCCACCTCTTTTTGAATCAGGGCGTGAGTGCCAAGAACCAGGTCTACCTCCCCCTGTCTAATGAGTTGTTGTATCTTCTGCTTCTCACCTTGACTAAGGCTGCCAATCAGTAGAGCCATGGTGAAGGGATAAGGGGGGAGGGAAGGGTAGCTAAGCAAAGGTCCCTTTTCTCCCTCTGGTGGCCCAACCTTGGATAGAAGGGTGGAGATATTATGGAAGTGTTGTTCGGCCAGAACCTCGGTAGGAGCCATCAGAGCCCCTTGGTAGCCATTGGCCACTGCTATTAGCAATACTGCCGTGGCTACCACCGTTTTCCCACTGCCTACTTCCCCCTGGAGAAGCCGACACATTGGCTTTGACTTCCTTAGGTCGGATAGAATCTCCCTCAGCACCTTCTGTTGTGCCGGGGTGAGAGCGAAGGGTAAGCTGTGGAGAAACCTTTCCAGTAAGGGGTCATCAATCTGGAAAGGGTTACCTCTCTGGCTCTCTTGCCATTCCTGCTTTCTGGTAAGAACCCCCAATTGGATAAGGAAAAGCTCATCGAAGGCAAGGCGTCTCCTCGCCTCATCCTTCCTTTGTTGACTATCGGGGTAGTGAGCTTGCTGAATAGCTTGTGGCAGATCTATGAGGGAGCAGTGGTCTCTCACCTCCTGGGGTAGGAATTCAACTAATTGAGGGGCCCACTGAGCCACCGCTTCCTTCACCAGCTTGCGTACCCGACGAAGGTTTAAACCCTCGGTTAAGGGATAGAGAGGCACTAGCCGTCCAGTATGAATCAGGTCTTCCGACTCCAGTGTTTCCCACCCTGGCGATTGAAAAACCTTGCCTCCCTTGAAGACACTTACTCTCCCCGAAAGTACTATCCGGCTATTAGTACGCAGTGTTTTCGCCAGATAGGGCTGATTAAACCATACGACCCTGACAGTTCCAGTATCATCCGCTACGGTAGCCTCAGTGCCCTTCCGTCCTCCCAGAGCCGCTATATGTGCTTCCCATACCGTAGCAATGATAGTCTGCTCCTGACCCACTTCTAGCTCTGAGATGGGCTTCCTCTGGGTATAATCAAGGTGGCGGTGGGGAAAGAAATAGAGCATATCCTCAACCGTCTTTACTCCTAGCTTAGCAAACTTAGCTGCCAGGGCAGAGCTGATGCCTTTAAGGACAGTGATGGGAGAATCAAGGGAGTCACCGGGGGCTGTTCTTCTTTTCGTTAGCCGAGGAGAAGGCACCTTGGCAGATTGCTCTCCTGCTACAGATTCAGCCAATCGTTGGAGTGCCCTTTCTACCCATTCTCTACGTTCATCTCTATTAAGGTCGGCGTAGCTGAAGCCAGGAGAGCAAAACTCCTTGAAGAGCAACAACTGCTCCGGGGCTTCAGCTTTTTCCAAACAGCCATGAAGGTAGCGATCCAGCCCTCCAATTACTGCCAGATTGCTGTAGCCCTTAGCCTGTTCTAATTGAAGGATTTTTCGTAGTGGTTCGACACCCCGGTTCAATACTGAGACCTTTGCCAGCCGTTTTCAGTTATTGGCTGTGCTAATAGCCGAAATCTCTAAGAACGAGGAAGCCGCAAAGAAGGTAATGAGAGTCTTCTAGCTTTTCCCTCCTTCTCGGCTGCCTTCTCTTCCTCACTCTTACCCGCCCGGAGAACTACCACCAAAGCGCCCGGACCACCATGCACCCCCAGTGCAGCACCTAGTCTAGCTATGAGGGGTTGCTTTCCAGGGACGAGAGACTTTACCCGCTCGACTAGGCTCTCTGCTTCCTGCTGGGAAGTGGCGTGCACCACAGCCAAGTCTTCAACAGGAAGGTACTTTCTAACAAATTCATACAGTCGCTCTATACCTTTGCCACGGGTTCGGGCCACGCCTGCCGGTCCAACCACGCCCTCTCTTATAATAAGCATAGGCTTTACCATCACCATTGCTCCCAGCAATGTGCCCGCCCGGCTCAAGCGTCCCCCTTTTAACGCATACTTCAGGGTATCGAGAACAGCGAAGCCATACGTCCTGGGGATAGCCCGGCGTACTACTTCAACCACCTCTTCTATACCCTTACCAGCTTGGGCTGCCTTAGCAGCCGCTATAGCCATAAGCCCTAGGCCCATAGTCACCGACTGAGAGTCAATCACTTCAATGCGGCATTTCACCCCTGCTGCTTCCTTACCCAACAGTGCTGAGTCGTAGACAGCGCTCTGCTTAGAAGTAACCACAATAGAGACAATCTCATCACTCTCCTGAGCCAGCTTACTATAAGCTTCAGCAAAGTCCCCCGGCGAGGGTGCGGAGGTGGTAGGATGCACTGGCCCATCTACCAGTCTCTGATACAGTTCATCCTCGCTTATATCTACTCTATCTCGGTAGGTCTTATCGCCAAAGTGAATATAGGCCGGTACAACAGTGATCCCCAAAGCCTGAGCTACTTGGGAGGGGATGTCTGAAGTGCTATCAGTGACTATCTTTACCGTCATACTCTACCCTTCTAATACAGCCATGCCGATAACATGGGGACCGACATGGGCTCCCACCACAGGATCAACTGTGGAGATATAGATACGTTCTCTAGGGAATATAGGATTAAGGCGCTGAGCTAGCGCTTCGGCTTCATCCGGGGTGGTAGCGTGCTCTACTGCTAACTCCCTTATATTAGTGACGCTTTTAGCGAATTCGTATAACTTTTCGATTGCCTTAGCCCGACTGTGTGCCCTGCCAACGGGGTGTGCTGCACCGTCTTTTATCCTAAGAATAGGGTTCACTCTTAGCATTGACCCAAATAAGGCTCGGCCTCTGCCAATGCGTCCTCCCCTTCTCAGATACTCCAGCGTATCAAAGCACATATAAACGTGTGTCTTGGGGATAGCCTTTCTTACCACATCGGCCACCTGCTCCAGATTTGCCCCCCTCTGAGCTTCCTTAGCAGCAATGATAGCTATAAGTCCCTCTCCCATTATTCCTGAGAGAGAATCGATAACCTCTATGCGGCATTTCCTCTTCATTTGCTCCTTACCTCGTAGGGCTGTTTCGTAGAGAGCGCTAAACTTGGAAGAAACGTGAATAGAGAGGATTTCCTCAGTCTCCTCAGCTAACTTATCGTAGACACTAGCAACCTCCCCTGGACCAGGGGCAGCAGTGGTGGGGAAAACACGGCTAGTAGTTAGTTTACGGTAGAACTCCTCGGTGCTCAGCTCCACCCTGACACGATAGACATCGCTTCCAAAGCGGACATACGAAGGTATGATAGTGATCCCCAGCTCCTTGGCTAACTCCGCTGGGATGTCTGAGACGCTATCGGTTACTATTTTTACCACAGCGGCCTTTAAACCCTATTCCACAGAAGCGATATAGTGATAGTGGGGCTGTCCTCCGTAGATTAGTTCCACCTCTAATTGAGGGTATTGCTGACGAACTCTATCGACTATTTCTTCAGCCTTAGAGCGCTTAGTGTTCTTCCCGTAATAAATAGTGACTACTTCACTCTCTACTGTATCTAAAGTCAGCAACACCTCCCATAAGACCTCCTCAGGGCTATCACCGACCGAAGTTAACTCCCCATCGATAAATCCAATGGCTTGCCTTCGCTTTATCTTTAGGTCGCCAATCTTGGTGGAGCGCACTGCCCGGGCTACCTCCACTGTTTTTACTGCCGAGCTCGCCTCTCCCATCAGGGAGACATTGGTTTCCAAATCAGCATCGTAGTTAAAGGAGAGAAGGGCAGTCACTCCTTGAGGAATAGTCTCCGTAGGCACCACCTCTACCTTCTTTGAGGTCAATCCAGGCACTTGCCTGGCAGTGAGGATAATGTTTTTATTATTGGGTAGGATAATTACTTTGTCCTGTGGCACTGATTCAACCGCTTGCAATAATTCCCGGGTGCTGGGATTCATTGTCTGCCCGCCAGGGACAATCGCCGTAACTCCTAGACTTCGGAATACCTGCGTTAGACCCTCCCCTGAGACTACTGCCACAGTAGCAATATCAGCCGGTGGTGCCTGGGCTTTGGCCATCTCCACATAGTCCTTGTGCTGGTCATCCATATTTTGCACCTTTATCTGGTGAACCGTGCCCAGTGAAGTAGCGTAGTGGATAATCTTACCGGGATTAAAGGTGTGAATATGGATATGAACTAGGCTTTCATCGCCCACTACGATGAGACACTGCCCTTTATTATCTAGCCTCTTTTTAATCCTATCCGGGTTTAACTTCTTATGCCCTTTCAGGGCAAATTCGGTGCAGTATCCATAAGGCTCCTCTCTTACGGTTACCATAGGAATTCGGGAAACCAGGGGCATGCTGCTGGGGACTACCTGAGGTCGGCGATATTGCACATCTTCCACCTCACCCCTAAGGTACTTCAAGGCGCCCTCCAGCACTACATATAGCCCTTGTCCGCCGGCATCTACCACCCCTGCCTGTCGCAAAACAGGGAGAAGGGCAGGGGTATTAGCCACAGAGTCCCTAGCTGCCTTCACAGTGGCTTCCATAATAGAAGGTAGATCTTCGCTCTGGGCACAAGCTAACTGGGCAGCAAAAGAGGCTTCCCTAGCTACAGTAAGTATTGTTCCCTCTACAGGGCGAGTTAGTGCTTTATAGGCTAAAAATGACCCTTCAGCCAAGGCAGCGGCAAACTCCTTGCCACTAAAGGCTTTCCTCCCTTCTAACCCCTGCGCCAAGCCACGGAAAATCTGAGACAGGATTACCCCGCTATTCCCCCGAGCTCCCATTAGAGCACCGCGAGCCATTGCTTGGGCTACGGCGGAGGCATTGCGATCAGAGGCACGGTACGCTTCCTCCATAGCAGAACGCATAGTCAGCAGCATGTTGGTCCCGCAATCACCATCAGGCACAGGGAAAACATTCAGAGCATCAATATCTGAAGCGCTTTTCTCCAGCCAGGAGGTAGCTGTAGTGAACATCCCCCTCAGCTCTTGTCCACTACAGGATGCTATCCTTCCAGCCTTCTCTCCCTTTTCCATTTGCTCCCTTATAGAAGACAGACATGGAGGTCTGTCCCTGCTTGTATATTTTTATCCCCTATAGTATTATTGTGGTAATCTTACAGCAAAAAAATACTTTGTCAAGATAGGGCTATGGCAAAATGTGACCTTTGTGGAAAGAAAGCTCAATTTGGTCACCACGTGAGCCACTCCAAGCATCGTTCTAAACGTCGCTGGTTGCCTAGCATTCGCAGCACCACCCTGGCTATAGGAGGAAAGGAGAGGCGACTCAATATCTGCATGAGATGCTTGCGTACTCAGCACAAGCTTGGGCATTAGCCTTTCTCCCAGGCAGAAACGCTTTCCCTGAGGCGTTTTAACGCTTCTTTGATGCCTTCCCCAGAGCCAAATACTGCCGCTCCAGCTACTAACACCCTGGCTCCGGCCTTAACTACCCTAGGTGCTACCTCAGCAGTGATGCCACCATCAACCTCTAGTTCCACAGCCAATCCCCTTCCATCCAGGATTTTCCGCAATCGGGCTACTTTATCCACCACTTCTTCAAGGAAGGGTTGTCCCCCAAAGCCAGGGTTGACTGTCATCAGCAACACCAAATCAAGGGAGGGGAGAATCTCATCCAGCATTGCCAGCGGGGTACCTGGGTTAAGGGCCACCCCAGCTTTCGATTTGAATTCTTTGATCCTCTGCACTGCTCGATGGAGGTGAGGGCAGACCTCAGTGTGAACGGTGATTATATCCGCCCCTGCCTCGGCAAAGTAGGGAACCTGACTCAGGGGGTCCTCTACCATTAGATGGACATCAAGGGGCAGGCTGGTCCAGGGGCGCAAGGCTTTGACTACCGAGGAGCCAATGGTGATTTGGGGGACAAAACGCCCATCCATAACATCAACGTGGATATAATCAGCACCTGCTTTAGTAGCTTCAGCTACCTGCTCCCCAAGGCGGCTGAAATCAGCCGAGAGAATGGAAGGGGCAAGTTTAACCTTCATCTCTACCCTCAACAATCCTTCTTGCTCTGGCAAGTTGAGCCTCTACCTGCTGGGGAGCAGTGCCTCCGAGGATGTTCCGAGCAGCGATAGAGGACTCTATTGTAATAGCGTAAACATCTTCCTTGAATAATTTGGAGAAGCGTTGATACTGGCTAAGGTCAAGTTGATGCAGTCCCTTGCCCTGCTCAACGGCATAGCTTACCAGCTCGCCCACTATTTTGTGTGCCTGGCGAAAAGGAACTCCCTTCTTTACCAGATAGTCGGCAATGTCAGTGGCCAAGATATAGCCCTCTTCAGCAGCCTGGTGGGTGCGCCCTGCGTTGACCTTAAGCGTCCTCACCATCCCGGCGAATACCTCCAGTGTGGAAAGCAGGGTATCTACAGTATCGAACAAACCCTCTTTGTCCTCCTGCAAATCCCTATTGTAGGACAAGGGTAAGGCCTTCATGGTAGTCAAGATACCTAATAGATTGCCATAGATCCGCCCCGTTTTACCCCTGGCCAGCTCCGCCACATCGGGGTTCTTCTTCTGAGGCATGATGCTGGAGCCTGTAGTATAAGCCTCGTCAAGGTCAATAAAGCCAAACTCTGCAGACGACCAGAGGACAAGCTCCTCAGCCAGGCGTGACAGGTGCACCATAGCCACGCTGGCTGTCGCCTGATACTCAATCACAAAGTCCCTATCGGAGACAGCATCAATACTATTCTGGCTTATTTGGCTGAAGCCCAGCTCCTGGGCCAGGAAGCTACGGTCAATGGGATAGGGCGCTCCAGCCAGTGCCCCACTACCTAAAGGAAGAACATCGGTGCGCTTAAGACAATCCTTGAACCTATGGACATCACGCTCCAGCATCTCAAAGTAGGCCAGGAGGTGATGGGCCAAAAGGGTTGGCTGTGCCCGCTGTAGGTGGGTATAGCCCGGCATGACCACACCTTTATTCGCCTCTGCTACGTCCAGAAGAGCACCTTGCAGCCCTCTCAGTCTATGGATTGCTTCTTCAATGGCTTCTTTAGTGAACAGGCGTAGGTCGAGGGCGACCTGGTCATTCCTGGAACGGGCGGTGTGGAGCTTCCCGGCTACCTCACCTATCTTCTCCGTGAGACGAGCCTCGATATTCATATGAATATCTTCCAGCTCAGGCTTGAAGGGGAATTTGCCTTGCTCTATCTCCTCTCGAAGAGAGAGCAGACCCATAGTGATAAGCTCAGCCTCCTTCTCCGAGATAATGCCCTGCTTGGCTAACATTTTGGCATGGGCCATGCTGCCAGCGATGTCCTGCCGATAGAGGCGCTGGTCAAAGGGAATAGAAGCAGTGTATTGTTGCACCGATTTATCGACTTCTTTCTGAAAACGACTGCGTAAAGGCTTCATATTTGTCACCTATTTCCCCACCCGACACAGGTTATCATACAGCCAGGGCCAGTCAGGAGCAAGCTTGAGGGCTTTATCCAGCTCCTTTTCAGCTTGGCGGTATTTACCCCGGTCTCGACATCCTACTGCCTGCTCCAGATGCCTTCTGGCTTCCTCAGGCTGGGGATCTTTGCTTATTCCCTGCTCTACCTGCTGGCTCTCTCGCTCGGCATACAAGCGGAGCCTCTGGCTACCGGGAAGGTCAAGTACAGCTTGGAAGGCTTGTAAAGCCTTTTTCTTCTCACCTAGATACATATAGGCTTCCCCTAGCATTATGTAAGCTTCAGGGTAATCGGGCTTAAGTCTAAGCGCTTCCTTCAACTCCACCATGCCCATCTCGGCTGATTGGCTGAGTCTAAAGCCAGCATCAACCCCGCGGGTGACCGCCAGTAAAGGCGCAGCTACATAAGCTCGCCCCAACTGGCAGTGGAATACAGGGTTATTGGGCTCAAGCATAATAGCCTGTTTAAAGTGCCACAGACATAAGCCGAGATTGAATTCCTTCTTCTTGCGGTCACGATAGCGCAGCGCCTCCCGGTAGTGCTTCTCCGCTTCATTAGGAGGTCGTTTGAAAAACAGCATCGCCTATTTCCCTGGATTATGGACTAAGTGCCCGGTTGTCCCTCAGGCTGCACCTGCGCCTGTACCTTCACCGGCAGACCCCAGATATGAATAAAGCCGAGAGAGGCACTCTGGTCAAAGAGGTCGCCCTTATCATAAGTGGCCAGCTCATGCCTGTAAAGGGAATAGGGCGATTTCCGTCCTACCACCATGCAGCTACCCTTAAATAGCTTTAAACGCACTATGCCGCTGACATGGCGCTGTGAACTTTGCACATAGGCAGCCAGGTCTTGATGGAAGGAACTGAACCACAACCCATTATAGACCAGGTCAGCATATTCACTAGCCACCTTTTGCTTAAACCTCAACTGCTCCTTGGATAAAGTCATAGCCTCCAGGGCTTGATGGGCAGTGAGCAACACGGTGGCTGCGGGCGCCTCATATATCTCCCTCGATTTTATCCCCACCAGCCTATCCTCTATATGGTCAATCCTCCCCACCCCATTCACCCCGGCCAGTTTATTCAATTCCCGGATGAGGCTGACCCCACCTAGCTTTCGCCCATCAAGACTGATAGGGATCCCCTTTTCAAAACCAACCTCAATATAGCAGGGCTCCCCAGGGGTATCCTCAGGGGACTTTGTCCAGGTGAAAACATCCTCTGGCGGCTCCGACCAGGGGTCCTCTAAGACGCCACATTCGATGCTCCTTCCCCAGATGTTCTCATCAATAGAATAGGGACTGGCTGAGGTAATAGGTATAGGAATGTCATACCTCTGAGCATAGGCGATGGTTTCCTCACGGGTCATACCCCACTCTCGGGCTGGGGCGATAATCTTAAGATGAGGAGCTAAGGCAGCCACACCGACATCAAACCTCACCTGGTCGTTGCCCTTGCCAGTGCAGCCGTGGGCTATAGCAGAGGCACCTTCCTCCTGAGCAGTGTCCACCAATAACTTAGCCATCAGTGGGCGGGATAAAGCGGTAGCTAAGGGATAGCGACCTTGATAGATGGCGTCTGCCTGAAGGGCAGGAAAAATAAAGTGGTTAACGAAGGTCTCCTTAGCATCCACTACCAGGGCTTTTACTGCCCCTACCTTCAGAGCTTTTTGCTTAGCGGGCATAAGGTCTCGCTCACCCCCGACATCAATGGTGAGGGCGATGACCTCCATTTTATATTTCTCCTTAATCCACCTGATGGCCACCGAGGTATCAAGACCACCACTGTAAGCCAGGACCACTTTTTTTGTCATTTCTCACCACCTTTATCAACAGAGTCTGTTTAATTTTGCCCCAGATTCAATTTCAAATTTGTCTTGACGCTTTTTGATAATATTCACCCTCAAATCTTGTAGGGACAAACCTTTAGGTTTGTCCGTTGGACAGGTTTAAAAACTCGAAGAGTCTCGTCGACCTGTCCCTACATTTTCTCTAGACCAGATTTCTATCAATAGCTATTATCAGGAGAGCATTTCGCAAACTCAAAATGACACTAAACACCCTCATGAGCAAAGTTTTCCTCCAAAAAGGCTATAATCCGAGACCGCACCCCAGGGTAGTTCCAGGTATAGGTATGACCAGGAGTTTTAAAATACCAGCTTAATATTTTTACGGAGCCTCCCTCAATTGGGGAGGTGGAGAGGCGTTGACCAAAATTTGCCCTGAAAAAAGCCCAGAGGAAGGAAAACAAGCCCCTTTTGCCCAAAGTATCAGACATTATACCATTATCCCTTATCACCAGGGTTCTTTCCCCACTAGGCTCAGTATACCAGAAAGGGACACCCGCTTGAATGCTATACACCCGAGGATTTTCAGCTTCAAGCTCCATGACCTCATTGCTAAAAATGGCTCCAAAACACCGCCCGGTGGTAATTACTTTAAGTCCAGGGTTATACTTGGTGAGAAAAGCTAGCTTAGCAGCTAATTCAGGGGCTTTTGTAAGGTATTCATCCCCGAGCTCCTCTACCTCTTCGATGAAACCGAAAATGTCACCCTTGCCCCGCTGGTGTTCTATTATCATTGATTCATAACCTAAATCGGCCAGCTCTGCCTTAATGCCTTCCAAAATGCTTGGCCACTCAGGGTCTTCTGCCATGGTACCTCCTCCAAAGCCTCCGGTGTTGTAGACTAGGAGGAAATCCACGTTTTTAGAAGCGAAATATATTTGGGTAACTTCGTCGGCAAACCTGTCACACGCAGCGGAATCATCAAAGAGGACAGCGGCTAATTCATAGGCTCGCTCTCTCATCAAACTAGGGTCATCAAGGTTCCCATTGCCCAAAGAGTCAAGGCAGTGCTGAATATCCTCTGCTGAGACCCCCTTTTCAAAGGGGTAGAACAA
>Ga0315309_1002269_pt1 | contig 11258 bp, 10 predicted proteins | sample TDP4_MG_FD_203080 | JGI IMG/M metagenome (GOLD analysis project Ga0315309, IMG submission 203080) | Freshwater sediment microbial communities from Lake Towuti, South Sulawesi, Indonesia - TDP4 | ecosystem: Environmental > Aquatic > Freshwater > Lake > Sediment | place: Indonesia: South Sulawesi...
AATTCCCAAAAGTCGAGTCCGCACAGCAGGGATGTTGCAGCCAATCCCTGAACTCGGCCAATTGTCATTTCCAATTGCGATTGCATATATCCCCGGTAGAAAATCTCCATCGCTATCGCATTGCTCACGATGAGGACGACTGCGGAACCAAAACCAAAGAAGGTGAGTGGTCCCCCCATTTTCGGCGGTATCAAAGTCATGTAAAATGGTGCAAGACAGATCGCGAGCAGTACGCCGGCAAGGACGCCGAGCTCTATGCCCCTAAATATGCCCTTAGGAGCCAACCCCAAACTTTTTGGCGGACGTCGCATTATCAAAAGCGCGGCAATCGGGAACAGGAGCAGTAGGGCACGCCAAGCCCACTCGACCTTCATAGCAGTTCGGAACGCCAAAACAGTGATGGCTGCGTACACGAACAGGGTAATTCCCAGCTCCGTGAACCGCCCAAGATCCTTTTTTAATTTCCCCCCTCTTTTCATCAAAGTTTTTTCAACTTTTTCCCAGTCAATCCGGAACATGGCTATCACGACTAAAACCAACAATATCATCGTTGCCACGGCGAGTATTGGACTCTCCACATACCATTGGCCAGCGGCCTCTCCCACGTAAGCGATAATTAAACACATGAGGAACTTGCCAGCGACAGATGGAAGGAAAACTTTCCAAAGCTTGTACCGGAGCAAACCAAGTGGAATGAACAAAAGGTCGTCGGGAAGCGGTGTCAGCGCAAAAATGAAGATAGCTACAGCTCCAAAGCGGCCAAAGTGATCAAAAAGCCTTAGCATCGCATTTAAGCGCCTCTTGCGGTTTTTGCCCACGAACCCCCTGCCCATGTAGCCTAAGCCATATCCGACCAGTTCACCCACCGCCGAGCCCAAACCTGCAACGACGGCGAGGAGAAAGGGGTTAAATTGTCCTGTTGCACCGATGGCGAGCAAAGCCACGGTATACGGGATGGGGACGATGATCGAGCCGGCGCCTATGAAGCTCAATAAAAAAATGCCGGGATAGCCAAAGTTCGCCAGAGCTTGAAGCCAATCTTGCGTCCAGGCGCCCCCACTATCGACGAGTTCACCTTGCAGGGTAGAAATCTTTCACCCTGACAACATCATCGGGATGTGGCGTGGAAACCTCATGTATTACCGTGTTTTCGGCTGCCACGATGCTGTGGATGGTATTCGGTTTCACCCGGATTTTCGACCTCTTCTTGAAATTTACCCTACGGCCCTTAAATTCGATGTACCCCGAGCCGCTCAACACGTGCATGGTCTCATCCCTACGCTCGTGGTAGTGGAGCGAGGTTCGGTAACCTCCCATGATAAATAACTCCTTTTCAAGGCGCTCCTTTGTGAGGGTTAGGACCTTCTCATGCCCCCAGGGCTTGTCGGTGCGGTTTTCGTACTCCTTCTTCACGTTCTCCAGGTCCTTCGGGCTGTCGATCGAGGCCCAGAACGGGACGCTCTCTCTGTAATAAGCGAGCTGTTTCACTGCCGCGAGCCTTGGGAATGCTGTCTCCTCTACGTCGCCGACCTTGTACTCCTCGAGTAGGCCTAGGACATCCTTCGAGAGGCAGTAGAATCCACCATTTATGTAGTAGTTGAGCAGCGGTTTTTCCTTGAAGGACTTGATGTATCCATCGCCAAGCTTCACGATGCCGTACGGACTTCGCATGCGCACGACAAACATAGATGCCGAGTAGGCCGAGCCCTCGAACTCCTTCCTCATGCGCTTAATGTTGAGGTCCGTTACCACATCGCCATTGCTCACCATCACATCCTCGTCTACCCTCTCCATGCCCATGCGGATCGCGTTGAGCGTCCCCAGAGGCTTCTCCTCCACCACGTACTCGATTTTGAGCCCCTTGTACTCGGATCTGTACCTCTCCTCGATCTTCTCGCTGAGGTAGCCCGCGAGCAAGAGCACTCGGTCGAACCCAGCGCTCCTGAAGGCGAAGAGCTGCCTGTCCAAAATCGAGTAGCCATCCTTTATCTCGAGCAATACCTTTGGGATTACATCCGTCAGTGGGCGGAAGCGCTTGCCGTAACCGCCGCAAAGGATCATCCCTATCATGTGCTCGCCGATATGCCGATTTGACGCCCGCGCCTATTAAAATTGGGCGTGCTGGACCCTGTCATGGCCACTTCTCGCATGAGCATGAACTTCACCCCTTTCGCGAGCAAATATTGCAGCACCTGATCCAATCGATGCAGCGCGGTTTCGCCCGTGGCAAATCTGCAATCGAACCTCACGCCTGTCACCTTCACGACCTCCCAGACATGAAAGTCCAAAACTGTTAGTGGCAGGGCGGCTAAACAGAGGCGCAATACGCGCATAGAAAAACTCGGTGGCAATCGGAGGAAGCTTGAGGGCCAAGTATTCGGAATCTCCACCAACCCGTAACGCCTCGGATCTGGGCCAATTCTATAACACGCATTTGAAGCATCGTAAAGGTATCCCATCTGTTTTAATGCCGCGAAGGTATGCGGACTTGGCCTGAAGTTAGGGGCCCTGAACCCAAGCGCCCGCTGACCGGTAACTTTTTTTAGCACTTTCGTCGCCAACTCTATTCTTCGAAATTGTTCTTGGGCATCCAACTTATCGAACCGTTCGTGCTCATATCCGTGACAACCGACCTCGTGTCCCTGCGAAATTCTTTTAACGAGATTTGGGAACTTCTCGGCTGCCCGTCCGGTCACGAAAAATGTTGCGCGTATATCATGCTTCGATAACATGTCGAGCAAGGTCGGCAATCCCTCCTCCATGCCCCGCCAGGTATCCAAGTACGGCGGCACATCTTGCTCAACATCAATTGTGAGGGCGACGTTTCGCATGTTCCTCACCAACTGCCTCGTACACGGCAAGGGTTTGCTTGGCCGTTCTTTCCCAACTGAATTTTTCGCGCACGGTCGCCAAACCCTTCGTTCGAAGCCGCTCCGCCAACTTGCGATCGTTTAAGATCCTAAGTATAGCGTTAGCCAGCGCATCATCGCTTGCCGGTGGGACCATTAGCCCATTTACACCATCTTCAATGATTTCTTGGATACCACCTGCGCGCGTGCATATTGCAGGAGCACCAGCCGCCATTGCCTCAAGCAGCGCAAAGGGGCACGCTTCTATCATTGAGGGCAAAACGAAGGCATCTGCCACTGCCATCAACTCTAATACTTGTTCATGCGGTAAGAACCCCAACATAAACACGGAATTTTCGACCCCTAACTTTTTAATCATTGCCCGTAAATTTGCATACTCCGGACCCTTACCAGCTATTGCCAATTTGGCCTCAGGCTTGGATTTAAGCGCTTTCGAGAAAGCTGCTACCAAGTTTTCCGGCCCCTTCCGTTTGACCAATCGGATGGCGGTTACAATGAGTGGCTTTGATCCGATCCCAAGCCGAGCACGCATCGATACTTTACTGGCAATCGAGTTTAATTTTGATATATCAATGCCATTATGAATGACGACGATTTTATGATCTGCAACACCCAACGCACGGCAAAATCGCCCTGTGGCATTGCTGACGGCTATCACGCGGTTCGCACGATTCATCGTGAACACGAGTGGCTGATAAACAAGCTTCCATAGACCTGTCGTCTCGTGAATAGAATGGCACGTCAGTAAAGAGGGCAGCTTGCGCCTGCGCGCTGAGTACACTGATTGTAACGCCATCGGCGAGTAAATGTCCTGCCCATGAACCACATCAAACCTTCCAAACTTAATGGATTCATGAAGGCGCTTGGCAAGCCCAGCTGAGATCGCGCGGTCTAATTTCGGGATCACGGAACCCCTCAGGCGCTTGACCTTTAACCCATCGAACTCCTCTTCCTGAGAATACCCAGGATGGGCGTGGGTGAGCACGATGGGTTCGGCTCCTGATTTGGCTAATGCCCTCCCCAATCCCATGGTATAAGTCGGTGCCCCGCCCATGGCTGGATAAAACTCATCGCAGACCATCGCGATGCGCATGGCTTCACTTCCAAAAGCATATTGCGTGCAGCGATATTAACCGCTCACGGAGACCATACCCGGATCCCAAGGTAGGGCGGGGCGCATGCCCCGACGAAAGTGCTGAAAACATTATGCTTATCCATGAGGACCCTTTCCCAATCGTTTTAAATTCTTGGTTCAGATTAAAAGGAGTGAGGAAGGTCAGAAAATGTCATCTGTAGTTTTCATCTACCCGCCGATCAGCTTCCAGGAGAGAAGTGCATTATCCGCCTATTCCCCACCACTCGGGGCCCTTTACTTAGGTACCATCCTCAAGGACGAGGGGCACGAGGTGCACGTGATAGATGCGGACGCAGAGCAGCTGTCACTGAGCCAAATACGGAAGAGGGTGAAATCAATTGATCCAGATGTCGTGGGATTGACTTGTCTCACCCTCACTTTGGATTCCTGCAAAGCTACAATTAACGAGGTTAGGGATACCACGGACGCGTACATTGTCGTCGGCGGCCCGCACACCGGAGTGGTTCCGGAAACTTCCCTCAATGGACTGGGGGCCGATGCTTATGTCATCGGCGAGGCGGAATCGATCATAAAGGAGGTCGTAGAGAAAAAGCCACGCGGAGTTATCCACGCGAAGGAAATACTGAACATCGATAGCATACCATTTCCCGATAGAACTCTAGTCGAGCACGTCCAATACGGCAGATTTTACGGCCTGGAGATGGTGGGAGATGTAACCGGAATCCTAACCACGAGGGGTTGCAGATATGCTTGTACCTATTGTAATCGCCCGAAGAAATCTTGTTTCCGCTCGAGATCCCCAAAAAACATCGTGCAGGAGCTAAAGGAAATAGATAGGATGGGGTTCGAGTCCGTATGGATAGCTGACGATAACTTCACAAATAACCCTCAAAATGTGATAAAGCTCGCGAGGTTGATGAAAAGGGAGAAGCTGAAATTCCACTTCTTCGGTGAGGCGAGAGTCGACGCTGCGAGCGAGGCCCTCTATAAGAGCATCAGGAGCATGGGCGTCGTCGGACTCAGTTACGGTGTGGAATCCCTCAGCCCGGAAATCGTAAAGTGGTATAACAAAACAAGATATCCAGAGAAATGGCCGGCCTATGTGAAAAAGACTTTGGAACTATGCGATAAGTATGGGATAATATTCTTGGGGAGCCTCATCTTTGGGGCACCCATGGAAACGAAGGCCGACATGGAGCACTCTATCGACTTCCTTGAAAAAAATGGGACTGACCTGATAAATGGAAACATCCTGATGTACCTCGTCGGCTCAGCGATCTGGCAGTGGGGGAGAAAAATCGGTAAAATCAGACCAGACCAATACATGGCCCTAGCTCCGGAGCTCGGGTTGACTCCGTACTCTGAGGAGGAACTTAGGGAGATATGCGTCCGCTGCACGAACTTTTCCAAGGCGGAGGGATGGAAGAGCGCCTTGCGCAAGGTGCTGAAGAGCCGGCGGTTTGACCTAGTATTCTATGGATTGAGAAAATACGTCAGGCACTACTGGCGCATAAGGAAGATCCGCAAAGAGGTGTACAGGTATGGTTATGGGAAGGGCTACACCACTAAGATTTAAGGGTACTTGTTTTCCACACCTTTATCCCAAGGTAGGACACCGCAGCTGCCCCGACGATTGTGCTTAGTACATAAGATATAGCTCGCTCTACGAGGGTCGCTGAGACCGCTATTTCGAGAGTTGCGCCGCAAGCCACGAATACGCCGACCATGCTTGCCTCAACCAAAACTAGCCCACCTGGTAGGAACGGAATTATCCCCGCGAGGAGTGGAACGGTAACGGCCAATAATGGGGCGGCCAAAGAAGCGTTCCAACCGAGGGCTAATAGAATTATCCATATCCTCATCATGCTTACGAGGTTGAGCAACAATGCGATGGCCGAGATAGTTGCTGCTTTTTTCTTGTCATGCAAAACTATCCGCGTGCTCGCGTAGAATCTTTTTATGAGTTCCATGATTTTTTTATCGCTTGTTTTACGTCCAAGGCGTTTGGAGATCCACCTTATTACCTTGAAAATACCCCCCGATGCGGCCTTTCTTTTGACCAGCGCATAAGCGAGCGGGATAAAAACCACGAGCAAGCAGACTATGGTTCCAAGGATTGCCGCGCTCGCCCAAAGTGGTGGGGATTGCAGATAAATCCAAACCACCATGCCGGTAAGCAACAGCCCCAAGAATATAGGGATGCTCAAAATCCCCTCCGCCAAAATTGTGGCAAACCCCGTAGTGTAGGGCACCTTTTGAGTTTTCTTGATGAAATATGCTCGGAAGGGTTCGCCGCCGCTCTTGCTGATGGGTGTGATGTTGTTGAAAAACATCCCGCTATGGGCGATCACGTACAAGCGCCAGAAGCCGACGTTGTAGCCCGCGGCCATGAGGGCCACCCTCCAACGGTCTGCCCAGAAGAGTACCTCAAAGAAATACAGCCCGATAGCCAAAACCACCAATCTCAAATCTGCAGAAATTATTGCATCGTAAATTTTGCCGAGGTCTTCCCTCAGAAGAACCGCCGCTAGCCCACCAGCGATTACTAGCACCAGAACTATTGTGGCGAGCGCCCTCCTCACGTTGATTTTTTGAATTTTTCTGTTCGGAATTTCAAGCCCCATTTTAAAGCAGGCGAAACCTTTACTTAACTGTTTACAAATGTGGAACCGGTGGAAATTTGGTAGGGGGGGAAATCAGCCGAGAGCTGCTCGAAATCTTGGCCTGTCCGATGTGCAAGCGGAAGGTAGAGCTCAAGGGAGAGGAACTCGTCTGCGTGGGCTGCGGCAGGCGCTACCCCATCGTGAATGGCGTCCCCTATCTTTTGCCACCGGAATTGATGCCTAAGGAGTATGTCAAGAGAAAGGAAAAATAGGCTTAAAAAATAAAAATTCGCGAAAACTGTTATTTCTTTAAAAACTACTTGCCCTCAAAAAGTCTGTGACAGCTACTGGGCAGGCATTCCAATGGGGAAAGTAACATACCAAACGGCGGTAGAATTCACGCGATTGTATGAACAAGGTTTTGATACTCACTATATCGGTGAAAAGTTTGATGTTACTCATAAGACGGTCTGTAATCATTTGAGAAAATTTGGTGTTAAACTTAGGCCGTCTGGTCAGCAGCCACGCGCGATCGCGCACGATATTCGGTTAGATAAGGATATGGCGTATATTTTAGGAGTGATAGGACCCGGCGATGGATTTATCCATAAATACAGTGTTGCGCTTGAAGCAATCGACAAAGAGTTTGTGGAAGAATTTAAAGACCTTTTAGAAAAAATCACGGGTCTCAAATGTGCTCCAATGAAATTAATAGAACCGAAAAATCTGAATCGAAAATTGAGATATAAAACCATGCTTAATTCTAAGAAGTTTGTCGAGTTCCTCGCCCACTTCAAAGTTCCCTTCGGGGAAAAGAACTGGGGGGTCCCCGAAGCAATTAAGCAAGCGGTGCCAGAGGTACAGGCAGCTTATTTGCGGGCCTTCGCAGATTCTCAAGCTTGGGTTCAAGATAGATGCGTGGGCTTCTGCGTAAAGAATACGACTGGTTTAAAGGAAATACAGGGATTAATTGAAAATTTAGGGATATCAGTACGCTTTCATTTTTACAGAAAATCAAGCAGATTATACATTAGCGGACGCAGGAATATAGAAACCTTTGCCGTTAAGGTTGGATTTGTGATAAAGCGAAAGCAGGAAAAATTAACAAAAATCCTAGCTAGCTATAAACTGTATCGAACACCTACTGAGGAAATAAACAAACTTATCCCAAACATGATACAACTCCGGAGGCAGGGATTGTCCTACGCAAAAATAGCACGAGGCTTGGGTGTAAGTAAACCTGCCGTGCAAAAACGGTTGCGTTCTTTATTATTGCCACTTATAATGCCGGATGAGCTTCGGTAATTACAGAACCTCCACTGATATTTGAATCTCGGCAGCTGGATCGCGTAAACCAGCCACAAAAGTCCTCGATAAATCACAAGCGACCTTGTCGGCCTCGATCGCAAGCGTTCGTCCGCACGTGAATCTGCTTTTTCTAATAACGAGATCCGTTGGATGTTTGAGGGCCAAAGCTGGATGCCCTAGTCCGTGAATCACCTCCGCAATATCCCCTACCTTAAGCGTTACGCGAACTTTGTGCCCTGCCCTGATTGCTCGCTTCAATGTCTCGGTTAGATCCCTCGCGCCTTTGTCGGCACCCACAGCCACGACGCAGTCGCCCCTCGGTCCGACCACCCTATCTTTGGTGATCATCAATGTCGTGGAATGCCTAGCTTTGATCTGCGGGTGCCCACGAGCCAATATTGTTTCCATAACTTCCCTCATGTTTCCCATACCGACTTAAGCCAAAAGAAGGATATTGCTATTGGTCGCGATGTACGAGAGGGAGCGAGAGGAGCTGATCGAGCGCTTGGTTCGATGGGGTTACCTCACGAAGTCTGAAATCATCGAAGCATTTAAGAAGGTTCCCCGCCACGAGTTCGTGCCGACCCACCTCAGAGATTACGCATATGCTGACCAACCTCTTCCGATAGGTCATGGGCAGACGATATCCGCGCCGAGCATGATCGCCATCATGCTGGATTCGCTCGAGCTAAAGCCGGGCCAAAAGGTCCTCGAGATAGGCGCTGGCTCGGGCTATAACGCGGCGCTGATCGCTGAGATCGTCGGCCCCAAGGGAAAGGTTTTCACGATCGAGAGGATAGCGGAACTCTCTGAGTTCGGGCGCGCAAATCTCCAGAAAACTGGCTATGGGCGGGTGCAGGTGGTGGTGGGGGATGGGACATGCGGCTACAAAAAGGAAGCACCCTGGGATCGAATCCTCGTGACAGCTTGCGCCCCAGAAATACCTCACCTCCTCGTTGAGCAGCTAAAGGTCGGTGGAAAGCTCGCCGCACCCGTGGGTCAGCATTACATGTTTCAGACTTGGCTCGTGGCTGACAAGCGCAGCGAGAAGGAGATAAGCACGCGGGAGCGTGGGGGGTGCTCCTTCGTGCCATTGGTCGGCAAACACGGTTGGAAGGAGGATTAACCGAACCACTGCTCGAGCTTCACCTGCTCACGTTCGCGCAGCCCCTTGAGCAACCGTTCAATGCCCGTCTGGACCCTTTGCTCCGAAAAGTCGTACTCCTCGCACAGAAATTCCTTGATTTCTCCCGGGTCCGGCTCGCGCCACTTCAGCTTGTACTTCTGGGTCACGTTCGGTTTGAGGAAAATTTCCCTCACCTCGAGCGGATCCACCTCAAATTTATCCCCGAGTTCGGTTTGCATGATTTTTTCAATCGACCCATGTTTCTTAACTAGCTCGAGCGCCTTCTTCGGCCCAATACCCTTTATGCCCGCATTGTAGTCGGTGCCTATCAAGACGCCTATATCCACGAGCTGTTCACGCGTTATCTGGAGTTCATCGAGTAACTTCTGAAGCTCGATAACTTCGGGCGTCACCTCGATAAACACGTCTTTACCAGGTAGCTTACGCCGGCCCGTTATCGCTAGATTTCGGACCAGAATTGGGGCCCCAAATAACAGGCTGTCGAAGTCCTGGCTAGCTGCCGCCCAAGCGTCCCCCCGCTGAACTAGGTTTGCTGCCTGGGCCTCACCTTCGCTCGGCGCTTGGACCCATGCAACTCCCATGTGACTTAAAAGCGTCTTGGACTCGCTGACCATCTCATCGGTGAGCTGACCCGCGCGCTGGGCAAATTTTCTAGCCTCCTCCAGTTCACCGGCCTTGAGGGCAGCCGCCCAACCCTCCGCGGCCTCCTTCCTCATCACCCGGCGTTCCTCGACCGTGCGGCGCTTCAGCTTCGGCGGTTCCCCATCGAACACGTATACCGGCTGAATTCCTAGCTCGATGAAGTTTGATGTCCTGTAGAAAAGCCCTGAAAGATGGGATGTTATCCTTCCCTTCGAATCCCGGAGCAGTTCCCCACCCCGTTGTCTGATGATCGCCAGAAATTGATACAGTGAGTTCATGGCGTCGATAGCGATTATCCTGCCGCGCAGCTGCTCTAACTCGATCCTCTGCTTTGGGACGATATCGCCGAGCTGGACGCCCACTCCCGACACCAAAATTAAATCTTCGTCGTCACTTAAATAACGCAAATTCTAAATGATAGCTAAAAGACTCAAAAAAATGGAAAAATGGGCTGATGAGTTGGAAATTCACCGCGTTCAACGGTAAGCCTATTCAACTTCCACATCCTATCCACCCTTCTCGCCAGGTAGCCTTCTAACTACCGTTATCGGGATGGCCTCCTTCTCAAATTCGAGGAGGGCGATATCGATGGGGTTTGTGACCCCTTCGGACAGATTGATCAGCACGGGCGCCCCCATCGATATCTGAAGCGCCCTAGCTCCTATTATTCGGGCCTTCTCGAACCTGGTATATTTTTTGGGAAAAATGGGCGAGCCCCCTTACATAGGCGGCATACCGCCCATTTCTTCAGCTCCTCTCTCCTCCTTCTCCAGCTTGCCAGCCGCGATGACATCGTCGATACGCAGTATCATCTCAGCCGCTTCGCTCGCCGATTTAACCGCCTGGGTCTTGACGCGGAGAGGTTCAACGATGCCTAGCTTCATTGTGTTCGTCACTTTTCCGCTGAATACATCCAATCCCATATCCTTACCGTTTGGTTTCCCATGCTCTGCGCGGAGCTGAACTAGGATATCTATCGGGTCCAAACCAGCGTTCTCCGCTAGCGTACGGGGCACAATTTCAAGGGCATCCGCGAAAGCGTTGACGGCGAGCGCTTCTCGACCGCCGACCGTTTCAGCATACTCCCGTAGCTGCCTAGCTACTTCGATCTCAGGGGCTCCGCCTCCCGCCACGATTTTACCGTCCTCAATGGCCACTGACACCACGCTTACTCCATCATGTACTGCGCGCTCCACCTCATCGACGACATGCTCCGTGCCGCCTCGCACGAGCAGGCTCACGGCCTTTGGGTCCTTGCAGCCTTCGATGAATATCATCTCGTCGCCAGCCACCTTGCGTTCCTCCACGAGGGCTGCTGAACCGAGGTCGTCATCGGTCAGATCCTTCAAGTTCGTCACCACCTTGCCGCCGGTCGCACGCGCCAGCTTTTCCATGTCGGATTCCTTGATCCTTCGAGCAGCCATGATGCCGACCCTTGCCAAGAAGTGCTGGGCCATGTCGTCTATTCCCTTTTGGCAGAGGACGACATTTGCGCCAGTTCCCTTGATCTGGTCGACCATCTCGTGCAACATGCGCTCCTCTTCCTGAAGGAACGCCTTAAGCTGCTCCGGATCTGTTATCCGTATCTCGGC
>Ga0315309_1002270_pt1 | contig 11256 bp, 6 predicted proteins | sample TDP4_MG_FD_203080 | JGI IMG/M metagenome (GOLD analysis project Ga0315309, IMG submission 203080) | Freshwater sediment microbial communities from Lake Towuti, South Sulawesi, Indonesia - TDP4 | ecosystem: Environmental > Aquatic > Freshwater > Lake > Sediment | place: Indonesia: South Sulawesi...
TGACGAGGGATTTTGATGTTGAGGTGGAGATGAAGTTTCGGATTTTGAATTTCACTGATGGTCCTTGGCTTAGGGCTGGTGTTGCTTATGCTGTGCAGGTTGATTTGGCTGCGGAGAATCCTTATCAGCCGCCGTTCTCGAAGTTCTTCGAGTTGGATTTTTTCAGGGGAGCCAATACTAGTCCTTGGTTTAATCCCTCTGTGTTTTTGGTTGATTTTTTGAGGGCTGAGGTGGGTGAATTCTATTCGATTAGGTTTCCTTTGTCGAGATACGCTCAAGAGCTGACTGAGGATTATTTTGGGTGGGGTGTTTATCTTGCTGTGGAGTGTATTCAGAGTCAGATGGCGCTTGAGGTTTACGAGTTTTCTGTTTGGTATTGGCCCAAGGAGTCTGTTGATTATGTTGATCTTTTTGATGTCTATGAAAACATGGAGAATGAAAATGCGTTTCTGCGTGCTCAGAAGACTGGGGTCTTGCCGTATATTCCGATGCTTGTTGCGCTGGGTTGTGTGGTCGTTACGGTTTTTGTTGTGAGGAAATCGCTCAGAGCTTCGCGGCAGAAGTAGCTGTTGGCTGTTGGTTAGGTGTGTTTTTGTCGTGTTCTATGTAGGAGTTTGGGGTATTCTGGCGGTTCAAGATGCTATATTTCTTTCACGATTCTGCTGTTTATCCGTTGGAACCACTTGTTCATGGGGGAGATGACACGTTTGCTTTTTTGTAGCGTTTAAGGATCCAACCATGACGGGAACTTGGTCCCATAGATATTCTTGGTTCCTGCCGATGTTGTACCCCAATCATTGCCTGACCCTGCTCCAAGCCAATTTAAATCATAACCAATGGGATAGGTTTGGGCGTTGTTCAATGCCTCGTTGTTCCAAATGGTGTTGAAGTCTGCTGTGTTCATCCAGAACCCTTCAATGATAAATATGCCGATGTAACCGTTCGAGTTGATTTGATTTTTCTCAATCAAGTTGTTGTCTCCCTGCATCATCATGATGCCGCCTAATTGGTTGGCATTGATCGTATTGTCTGAAATTGTGTTACTGTCTGACATCATAAAGATACCGCGATCGTTATTGTTGTTAAAGGTGTTAGCTTTGATGATGGTGTTGGAGGAGAAAACGTCCGCAAAGAGGCCATTCCAGCTGTTACTTGTAACCTTGTTTGTTTTTACTTCCGTACCTATCGCAGCGTCTAATTCTATCCCGTTCCACTTGTTACTGAGGACAGTGTTAGCCCGTACTATTTTATTTGTGAAACCGTCATTAATATAGACACCGTGCTTGCCATTGCTTTCTATCGTGTTTGTCTGGACCCAATTGCCATCCGCAGCATCCATCGCGACTCCGTGGCCGCAGTTGTGCTGAATAACGTTTCTCCAAACAATGTTCCCAATAGCGCGATCAGCGAAGGGATAGTCAGCACGTATAAGGACGCCTGCATCCGCATAGTGCTGAATTGTGAAATCAAGAATGAGGACGTAATCGGCTCCTATCAATTCAAAGCCATAAGGTAAGGTACATGATTGACCATCCAATATTACATTAGGACCTCTAGCTACAAGTTTAAGGCCACTCTTCGAGCTGTCAATAGTAACGTACTCCAGGTATGTACCGGTATGGACAATTATCGTGTATGAGGACCCGGAGCTAGGTGGAACACCCGAATTCACTGCGTCTTGGATAGGATCGGAGACATAGTGGGTGCCAGGGTTGAAGCTGCCAGGAGGACTTACCCATTTGCCGGGATAAACATCAATTATTGGATCTGCCGCTTTCACCGGAATGACAGTTAGCATTGTGCCCAATAATGCGAGCGTTGCAGAGACAACAATCACTAACCTTGCATTTTTCATTTCCCTCTCTCACCTCCTATAAACTGCATTGGAATGCACTGAACAGTTAGCCTAATGCAACCTTTGACACTTATCATATTTGCGGAGTTGGATTCTAGAACGATTTTCCATACACATAAAATTCTAATTGTGTCTCTATATTGTCCCGATTTTGCCTGTTCAATGCAATATGCCCCATGCAGTTTCAGAAACCACGAAGCCTATCTGAATTCAGTTTACTCGATTTAAAAAACCATGGAAAATTTCTTACAATTGATAAGACGGGAGGTTGCAAAGCTCTTATATAGTCTTTTTGACCATAGCAATTGCGCTGTTAAAATAGAGAGAGGAGAATTCTACATGAAATTCAAAAGTGTATTCACTGGTCTCGCCATTATTGTCGTTTTAACTTTGACTTCTATCGTGCCTATCCCAAGAGTAGAAGCAGGACCAGGGCAGAATGGTCCATACTTGGACCAGCTCTACTTCAAAGAATATTTCAACATGGCCTCTGAGTGGGTGGGTATGAAAGTTTGCGACATTGACATCATGGGTAGTGGGCTCGCCAGATTTCGAATGGTGTCCGAAAACGGTCCAACAGGCCTCAACGTCCCCCAATACATTGAGTGGTTACAGCCATGGCTTCAAGCTCTTATCGCTATTGAAGAAGAGATACAACTTGGCATGTATGAGTTCGACATCAACACCCACGACACGATGGGTCTGCCCGGCGCCACCTACTCAAAGCCGCTTGTTCCAAGCCCAACTAGTGATCCTGCATTTCGAGCTGCAGTCGCCAAACTTGTTGACAAGGCTATCATAGCAACACAAGACTTTAGCGGCTTGCTAGAAATCATGGATGTGCCCCTAGTACCGCCAAAACATAATGCCTACATAAACCCAGCCGTGGTCGGCTCCTCCTACGCCTTCAAATACGACGGTGCCCAAGCCCAACTTGACTTGGATCTAGCGGGCTACACGCAGGTTGTAGGTATGGACAACCCCTATGTGGGCGGCCCATCAGGTTGGCTGGAGAATGTTTACCCATGGGCTGTACCCTTGATGCGCAGGAACGCTTTGACAGGCAACCTCATCGGAACAGACTACAACTGGGGCGGCGGCAACGAAGGCCTAGTCATCTATGCACGATCAGACATTCCTGAATTGACAGCTGCTGGAATGAGACTACGCGATGTTCTCAGAGCCTCAGGCATCCCCGTGGTGTTTGTGCCAGCGCCTAAATTGGTCTGCTTCGACCAAGTCAAAGCTTTCTTTGGCTATCACTTCTACACCGGCAGCTGGGAGCTCGACTGGGTTCCAGATCATCTGCACGACTTCTACACAAGCGAGTACGCTAACCCATACGACTTCAACTACATGCTATTCAACGGCTTAGGACCAGACCACCCCAACGGCCCGCTCACGAAGAGTGTAGCCCTTGAAACCCTGCTTGACTTCGTTAAAAACGCCCAGACTCAATGGGCTATGATATTAGCTGCGCAAAATGTGCAAGCGGCTCTGTGGGGTCCAATATCAGGCTGGTTGCCAGTAGTCGGTGGCATGCCATCCATAATCTTGGGGCACATTAACCCGCTTCGAACGGCTTACAAAAATGGGTGGATGAATATAGTCAACATGCAGAGTGTGGGCGTTGGAAACTGGTGGTCTTATTTCCTCGGATACTACCCCCCAAATCCAACAGTGAACACAATAAGAGTGGGCTTACCCAGCCCCATACAGAACTTGAACACGGTCACAGCGGAGTGGACCCACGATTTGGCAGTGTTAGAAAACATCTACGATCCACTCATTGGGTTCGACCCCTACAACATACAAACCAGCTTTCCAACAGGCTTGGCCAACAATTGGGTGGTTAGCACTTGGGGCCCTGGAAATACCCAAGTGAAATTTACGCTGCGTTCTGGTTTGAAGTGGCATCCCAACCAACAGATCTACTTTGCCCCATCTAATGGCGGAAACGGCGCAACAGTACCTGCGAGCTCCCCAACAGGTAATCCCCTAACGGTTGACGACGTAGCCTACTCCTGGCTTTACCACCAAGCCCAATACGGTTGGTTCTACAGCAGCGTCTACCAAATCCTTGAAGTTCAGACCAAAAATGGGCCACCAACATTACCACCACCAGTGGGAGCATTCCCATACCCCGCTTTGACAACTCCAGGCGGTCTGACTGCCATATGGACTGCTAATGCTGCCCTTGGCAACGACGACATTGTAGCTAAGATGAGCCTGCAGAGCTGGTTGGCTCTACGCTGGCTTGGCGAGGTCCCCATCATACCCATGTTCATATGGTCAAACGTGTTAAACGCCTACGCTTTTAACCCAGTCTCAGCGAATGCAGTAGTCGGATCAGGTCCATGGAAGTTCAACACATGGTCGCCAGGCACTTTTCTGGTGCTCGACGCTAACCGTGACTACTTCCTATCCATAGGCTCTGGCACAGCAGACGAGTTCATCAAAGAATGCTTCCACAGAAGAGGAGACGCTGGAAGCATGACAGGTTCAGGTCCAAGCGCATACGACGGCAAAGTCGACGCTTGGGACCTAATCTACTTCATAGGAGGCTTTTCGCCCGGGGGATATTCCAGCTATCCGATGCCCAACTACTGGCGCGACGACCTGTACACCTCAATCACATACAGCGGAGTCAGTGGAATCAGCTTTCAAACTGGCATTGCACCGCCCTTCGACGGCACAGGACAAGAAAGCACTAACAACGTAAACTGGGGACCAGTGATCGCCTATCCATGGAGAGTCCAAAATACAGGAGCAGGTCCACCGTGGTTCTACGTTGACTTCAACTACGACCACAAAGTAGACGTCTTCGACTTTGCAATCTTGGGCATGTACTGGGGCACCGACGCAGGCTCCGGATGGTAAGAAACTCACACAACAAGCCTAAAGACACCATCAAAATCCCCTTTTTTTATCAATACTGCTTTATGATTAACGCGCACGAAGGAAACTTGAATCCAAAAAATAAAGGATCTAAATGACTCTCTTGGTCTCTCTCGCCCATTTGGATCTCACTAGAAGAAGCGCTCAGTCATAACACTTTAGCCCAGTCTCGAGAACAATTACAGTACGTGGCTGAAAGCCTTCCACGCGGCATCCAATTCACAAAAGAACAGTAACACCTAGGATAGACAACGTAAACACCCAACACTGATCCATGATGGAAAACGCCTAAAGAAAATAAGCGTCGAAAAATGGGTACACGAACAAGAACAAAGAGCACGACGCTATCCAAAGCGCCCAAGGATTTAGCCAGAAAAAAGAGGGAAAAATGAATGTCAGCCGCCAGTCTTCATTGCAGCCGCGCTCAATTGGAAGGCAGTATTAGCAGTATGCCTGTGCCTGTTAGTGGGTTACCTGGACCCAGAAACTCAGATGTCGTGCCACTAGTATGCATTCTAGCTCCCGTCAAATGCGAAAGCGTCCCAGACGCAGCTGTCACTCTGCCATTACTAACCCACTTACAGTTCTGAAACCTCCAAACACCCTCGTCAAATCCCTCTAAGACTGATCCATCGTCCCCCTCGACAACCCAAGTTTCAAAGAAGTGCTCTGTCTTGCCAGGATAATGGGCTTCACCCGGGGTTAATGCGATAGATCCCTCAATGTCTCCAGCAACAGTTCCGAGCCACTTACCCTCAGCCCAATTGACCTCTATCGACAATTCACATCTAAGGAGTTTCTGAGACCTCTTTGCCCCCACCGGTGCTACCAGCACACCTCCCACAAACAGCGCCACCACCATCACTGCCAGCAATATCGTTGCCATGATCTGACTTCTCATCTTCCTCTCCCTCCTCTACATGAAAAGCGCTTAAACACTCGAAACAACCAGCCAAACGCTGGAAGCTTCTCCGCGCCAAACCACCAACTAGCTAGCTAGTCATATTAATAGCTTCTGAAACAATTCTCTAGAACAATAAAAACCACACCGGCATTTAGATTGACTGCAACGATGGTGACATGTCTTGCATTGCGATTTCGACAAAGCATGCTCCTCTCACGCCCAGATCAAAAGACAAGAATCCTATCCAGCCAACCAAACCCGATAAGAGGAAATGGTTGCGCGGTTACGTCACTTCGATTCATCGAACAATTCGTTGACGAATTTGCATCCACGATTTTCTGGAGGATTGTGAAAACACATTTTAGTGGGCTCTTCCTTTGAGAATCTTAGGCAACCCCAACACTGACTAAACAAATGAACCTTATGCTTGTTCCTGTGCTCTCTGCATAACTCAATAGCTTTCTCTAGGGGAATTGAACTGTTGTTTGACATGGAACGGCAATTCTCGCCAGAAGCTTAAATCACTTTGGCTCTGAAAAGATGGGCAATTCAGGTGTGTGTGGATAAAACCTTAAACATTGGAAACATCAGGAAAATACACAGCTTTCTTGGTTATTTCAATTGAGCACGTTCCTGTCTTTCTGCACCATTCTTCACATTTCTCAGCGGTTTCTTTGTCCGAATAACCTAAGCCACAAACACCGCATATAAATATGAGTTTGTTGTTGATCCGCTTCTCTTTTACCAACATAATTCCCTGTAAGAAACCACACGTAGCTAGCAATTTAAAGGGTTTGGGCTTGGGATACAAATTCTAAGCCAAACCCAAACACGAAATCTGAATCAGAACATCTCAAGGTTTTTCTGTAATAAAGATTGACAATATTTCAAGGTGCGTATATGAGAACCGCATATCTGGCGAGTTTAGTTCTGAGCGTCGGTCTAGCCCTTATTTACTTCTTCCAAGACAGATACCCAGATTTCATGTACTCTTTTTCAAATGCCTTCTATCCATTCATCGCAGGTGCGGTCGTGACCGTGTCCGGTTTTGCGCTCAAAAGGTATTGGAGAAGTCCTACAGACAAATTCTCCAGGATCTGGATTGGTTTCACCTTAGGGATGGTCTTCTGGTTTTTAGGCGAACTGACTTGGGCGATTTACTCACTTCTGCTAAACGTGGAGATTCCATATCCGTCGATTGCAGACGCGGTTTGGTTAATCGGGTATGTGCCTCTTTTCGTGGCTCTTTACTCTTACATACGAATCTTTCGACCTGCAGTCTCCAGAACGATGTTCGCCTCAGCCACAGTTGCAGTATGCGCCGCAAGCCTTGCCTTTCTCCTCTTCCTTGTACCACCCATTTTCGCAAATGCATCAGAAAACAACACGGTCACTTTAACCGTGGACATGACGTATCCCGCATTAGACATTGTCCTGTTTTCTCTATCAACTCTAGGGCTGCTAGTATTCGCAAAAGGTAAGATAGCGACAGCTTGGCTCTTCATCAATGGCGCAATTCTGATGAATGTAGTAGGAGATGTACTCTTCAGCTACACTACACTGGAAGGCACCTACTACAATGGACACTGGTCAGAATTATTCTTTGCTTGGGGTTATATCCTATTTGCTCTTGCCTTCCACGCGCATAAGAAAGAACTCTAGGTGAAGCCCCCGCAATAACCATGTCTGCCGGTTGCTGCAACTCTGCTTTGACGTAAACCCCGTCAAGACACCGATACGTCTCTTTACTTTAGGTGCAATAAGTCACATTTGGGCAGATAGAGAACTGTTCCAGAAAGATGTTTCGCAAATCTTTTATCTTCACCAGATACCAAAAAACAAAAAGCTGAAGAGTGGACGCACCATACGCTTTCTTGACCTTCTGCGCGTACGTACACGCAACCGCGCAAAGATGCCCTTCACTTGTACTTTGACTATCTCTCTTCAGAACGCCAAGGAGGGGGCGTGATGAAACAAATACCCAACATATGGAGGAAAAGAAAAATGATCAAAGAAAAAAACGCCAAGACAATCGTCACGCCACTATTGGTGTGCTTGATTACGCTTAATGCGTTAAGCCTCGCACTTCTGTATCCAGTTTCCGCTGAAACATACGACTTAGAAATCCTATCAGCAGACACAGGAAGATTCTTCTACGAAACATGGTGGCACATGGCAGAGTTTGCGAAAACAGCATACATGCAGGCCAAGGTAACCCTGAGAAACAACGCGTTAGCCTCCAAGGACGTGAGAGTCACGTGCACACTGATGGATGAACTGTCCACACCGTGCGGCTTCAAAGACAAATGGGTCACCATCCCAGCCAACACGACTCAAGACGTGATTCTTGACCCGCTTCAAATAGCAAGTTACGCAGTCGTAGGCCAAGCACAAGCATGCATATGCGCCATTCAACCGAGCGGAGCACCATACTGCCCAGAATACGACGTGCCCTTCACAATTCTAGCTCCCTCATACTACAGCCTGACAGTGGAGGCACGGCTCACAGATGAAACCCAAATCACCAACGCATGGGTCTACATCGACGGAACTCAATACACCAGCACTCCAGTCACAGTTAGCGTACTGCAAGGAATACACATCGTAAAGGCAGAGCCATGCATGAACCCCTACTGGGGCGACTACCACTTCCTCTACTGGGAAGACAGATCCACCGACAACCCCAGAAGCGTCGTTGTCCACGCAAACAAACTAGTCAAAGCATACTACAACTACTACGTAGAAATACTCTCAGCCGCAACCGGAAGATACTTCTACACAACATGGTGGACCATAAACAAATTCGCAAAAACAGCGTACCTTGAAGTCAAGGCAACCCTGAGAAACAACGCGCTTGTTTCCAAATCTGTGAGGGTCACAGTGTCCCTAATGGACGAATTACTACAGCCCGTTGGCTACACAGAGAAGTGGATCACCATTCCCGCAGACACAACTCAAACCACAATCGTAGGACCCGTCCAAATCGCAAGTTACGCCTACGTAGGACCCGGAGCCAAAGCATGCGTCTGCGCCATCAGACCCGACGGACCGCCCTACTGCGGAGAAACAGACGTTAACTTTGAGATAGTTGGACCCACTTCTTATTCATTAACTGTCCAGACCTATGTAATCACAGAGTCGGAAATATCAGGAGTCAACCTCTGGGTAGACGACGGCTCAACACTCTCTTCTCCAGTAACAGTTTCAGTTCTTCAAGGAACTCACGTGGCAAAAGTGACATCCGTATTCTACAGTGGCAGCTACAAATACACGTTCAAATACTGGGAAAACAGCCTCACCGGCAACCCGAGAGCAGTGGATGCCTTCAGCACCAAGACAATCAAAGCATACTACGAAAAAACCTACGTTGGAGGCGGTGGAGGCGGCTGCCCAACCCTCTTTACTTGGAACGGCAACGACTACGTTGACTACGGCGTCATAGACATCCATGATCCCTCAGGCCAAGACGTCGTCAAAGAAGTAACTATAAGCACAGAAGACCTCAACGTCAACAATCACAAGGCTATGTTACGTTTACGTGAAGGTTGGCCAGGCCTAGAATTTTCAGAATCAGAAATAGACCAGGTACAGCTTTACGCGTTAGACAGCGATGGTAGCCGCCACCTATGTCCACTGATAAGTGCAAGACACAGCAGACTCGAAAACGTCTTACCCCAACTGCTACTCAGCGATGACCGGAAAGTTCAGGCACTTCTCTTAGAGACAATAGACTTAACCTTCATTGTGCCAAACCAAGACATCCAAGGCTTCGTATTTGTGATCGAAGGAATCAACTATCTCAAAGTCTAAAAAATACTCATCCAACTTTCCCCTTTTTTCTGTCCCCAAGATACTCTAACACCTATACAACACATGACTCGATAAACGTCCAGCAAGACGAAAGAGACTGAAACATGCTCCAACTCGGTAAGAGGCTCTAAGTTGGCTTCTTCACGTCTAATCTCTTGACGAATGGGATTGTTTTGAAGTCCCATTTTGTGGCCAGTCGTTCTCCAGTGTCCCTGAATCCCATTTTGATCCAGAACCCATAAGACTTCCAAGGAACACCTTCAGCACTTTCAGTTGTGTCCGTCTTCATCAAAGAATAACCGCTGGCCAAGGCTAGGCCTTCAACGTGTGCCACAAGAGCCCTACCCACCCCTTTTCTCTGCTCCTCCCTGACAATGTCGATATTGTCTATGTAAACAAAATCGCGCTCCAACTTGAACACAATGAAGCCAACCACCTTTCCATCCCTCTCAGCCACAACAACCTCAGAACCATCCTTCAACCTGCTCCCCTCAGCCCAAACCTTCCTCAACTCCTCAATAGACGAAAAAGCCACCCACTCAGCCGCAGCAAACCCCTTGGTCTCCTCTTTCGTAGTTGATGTCACAGAAGCGTTAACAATCGACGGAATATCAGACGGAGTCGCCGCTCGGATAACCAACCCTACCATAACTAGAAAACAACGACCACAACACATAAGTCTCTTTCGCGCAACTCGTCGATTAACACAAATTTGCACCGAAAGGGATTGATAAGTCAGACCTCTGCACAGAGTTTCTATCCAAACCGACTTCAAGGATGCGTCGATGACGCAAGTGCGCGCGTTCTTGTCCTTCTTTCTTTGTCTTCCTTGTCTCTCCAACCTTTCATTGTTTCTCACGATATTTGTTTGCTTCACTTGAACTGTTTCTGTATAGGGAGGTTAGCACTGCCAAAGACATACGAAGAGAGAGAAAGGAGTTCTCTAAAAACAAAGCTTCAGCAGCGCTTCATCCCTAACACTGCCTTCGAATGCAGCCCTATTATGCTTTTTTGGACACGTGCACAATTCCTGTAGAGCGCGGTAGCCACCCGCGTGTGCATTGTATTCCTCTCCCCGACCCAGAATAGAAGTTCTATGCGCACACAAGTTTAAATAGGTCAAATGTGTCAACTGCTCTGACACGTGAGAATTAGAGTTCCATAGGAATGCTAGTTTTCCGTTGACTATAAATGGAGGTGTAATTCGATTGTCGTATAGAGAAAACCGAGAAATGCACAAGGCGGTATGCGCTGATTGTGGTCAGGAATGTGAAGTTCCCTTCAAACCCGACGGAAGCAGACCCGTGTACTGCCGAGAATGTTATGCTAAACGAAGACCCCCGAGAAGATACTAAGCTTATTAGCTAAACCCTCGGTTCGTTCCACGCACCTTTTCTTTTTTATCAATTCGAACAGTTCACAGAAGCACAAGTTTCAGAACTGGAGGAGCTGAACTTAACGCGTGTTTAGATGGCAGTGAAAAAGCCACTAAACGTATTGACATAAAGATAAGCATGGCTACGCGGCATTTTGTTCACGAAAAGAACAGCAACCCCCCATCAACACCCTCAGACCTCTGAAAGATCAGCACACGAGTCTTGAGCTGCATATATCGGATTCTGAAATGTTCAGACTTTAGAAAGAAGACTCTTTTCCTCATCCGAGACCAACTATCTCAAAGACCGAAAGAATTTCAGGATGGACACTACAGTGTATAAGAAATCAACCATATCGAGACTCTATAAGGGAAACCACACTCGTTTCAATCTGATTCTAGCTTTCTTCATGA
>Ga0315309_1002271_pt1 | contig 11251 bp, 10 predicted proteins | sample TDP4_MG_FD_203080 | JGI IMG/M metagenome (GOLD analysis project Ga0315309, IMG submission 203080) | Freshwater sediment microbial communities from Lake Towuti, South Sulawesi, Indonesia - TDP4 | ecosystem: Environmental > Aquatic > Freshwater > Lake > Sediment | place: Indonesia: South Sulawesi...
AACTTTCATATCTAGTCATGACCTGGCGAAGGTCAATTTGGTCAACCAAGGTACACCTCCATTCAAAGAACCTAACCTCGCAAAAATGTTACGGAAGGCTATAAGTAAGAAGCGTTTAGAGGCAGTTTTAGATGTAGAGGAAGCTGTCTTACAATCAGACATTTCCTTCATAACAGTGGGCACACCCTCAAAACCCGATGGAAGCATTAATTTACGCTTTATACGAATTGCAAGTGAAGAAATCGGCGTAGCGCTGAAAAAGAAGGATGAACATCACTTGGTTGTAGTGAAGAGCACCGTGATCCCGGGGACAACAGAGCACGTTGTGAAGGTGCTAATAGAAAGAAAAAGCGGTAAACGATGCGGCAAAGATTTTTCGCTAGGCATGAACCCAGAGTTCCTTCGTGAAGGGTCCGCAATTCATGACACTTTAAGGCCTGATCGCATAATCATTGGCGAACACGACAAGAAGTCAGGGGACATTCTAGAAGACGTGTACCAAGAATTTTACGGCAAAAAGTTACCGCCGATAGTTAGGACTAACCTACAAAGCGCTGAGCTAATAAAGTACGCCAACAACACCTTCCTCGCTGCAAAAGTGAGCTTCATAAACACTATCGCAAACATCTGCGAGAAAATCCCAGGCGCAGACGTAACAACGGTTGCCAAAGGAATTGGTTTGGACAAACGGATCGGGCTTATGTTTCTAAACGCTGGGCTGGGATACGGTGGCTCCTGCCTTCCAAAAGATGTTAAAGCTTTAACAGCTTTCTCCAAAGGGTTGGGTTATCATCCTGTGCTCATAGATGCCATTGAAAATGTTAACGAGGCCCAGCCGTTCAAGGCTGTGGAGCTTGCTAAAAAACTCGTCGGCACTTTCAAAAGCAAGCGAGTAGCCATTTTAGGCCTGGCTTTTAAGCCCGATACTGATGATATGCGTGAAGCTGTCTCTATAAAGGTGATCGACAGAGTTTTGAAGGAAGGTGCAACCGTGGTTGTCTATGACCCTTTAGCTATGAAAAACGCTGCCAAGATACTCGGCGAGAGAGTTGAATACGCCTCATCCGCCATCGCGTGTCTCAAGGACGCTGATTGTTGCATCATCGTTACCGAGTGGGATGAGTTTAAAAAGCTGAAGCTAAATGATTTCATAAAAAACATGAAAAGCCCTGTGTTAATTGACGGTCGACGTGTGTATGACCCACAAGAGTATAGTGGCAAGCTTAAATTTGCGGCTATAGGACTCGGACATCAACCCTAATTAAGCCGTCATTTTGCAGTATGGCTTTGGCTACCAAGCTTCTTAAACTTATAGATCGCTCAGTATCCCTTCTTGATTTTACCCAATGCGTCATTGAGCAAGCCATGTTTTTAAGGGCGGACGATTAAGCAGTGGAGAGAAGTAAACGCGTGCGTGCGAAAGTACAGCGGTCTTGTTTTTGATTTTTTGCTCTAGCATTCAAGCATATCCTTCTTTGTTTGATAGTGTCATTCTTGGTTTTTAGCCATATCTAGAGAGATCGTGCACCCCCAATAAGGAGACACATCGTCTCTTCTTTTCCAAAAAAGAAATAGATTATTCCCGTGAAAAACTACTAGGGCTCTTCTTAATAGAATCATGTACTTGAATCCCTTTTCTTTAAAAAGGGCCCCGATAGTCGACAAAGGACTACGCGCGCGGTGTTTTGTATCAAAACTTTGATGTTCTGAGTGCCAAAATACCTGTAAGAACAAGTCATATGCGAACTTAGACTCCTCACGACGAGATAGCATCTTGAACAAGCGTGTGCAACGTTTGAGCGCAAGCTTCCCAATTGTAAACCTTTTCGGCGGCTATACGCGCGTTCTTACCCAAAAATAACGCCAAACGGCCGTCTTTAAGTAGTTTGACTATCAATTCTTCCATTTCATTCCAATTAAGGGCAATCAACCCGCAGTTCCATTTCCGCAAAATTCTTTTTGTTTCACACAAATTAGTCGAAATTATGGGTTTCCCAGCAGCCATGTAGACGGACATCTTCGCAATAAAAGCTCTGTCCCAGTAAGAATTTGGAGGATAAGGTATTACGAAAGCATCCGCTTTCTGAAGAAGTTCGATGAAGTTACGATAGGTAGGTACGCTTGAAAATGCGACTAACCATTCGCTTTGTGGCAAACTAACTTTGGAAATACTTGAAGTAGCGAGCAGAAGCCTTATGCCGTATCCCTTTTCTCTTATTCTCTTAACACATTTTACAAGCTCCATTATTCCTCTCTCTGGCATCAGAGGCCCGGTGTAAAACAAGTTAAAAAAGCCATTCTCTAGTCGGTATGTCGGTCTAATTAAACGGTGAAAACTGCCCATCGGAATTATCTTGATCTCTTTGTGTTTTGCGTTTCTCTTTAGGAGGTATGCACTCCACGCCGATGAGGTCACAATTAAATGCGATGCCATCATAATGCAAAGAGTTTCATGCCCAAAGAAAAATGGCACCTTCCATCTTCGAGCTTCGCGTCCAATGTATGCAGGGACATCAATTACGTCTAAAATGAGTCTCATAAACCCCAGCGCCCTGAAAAGAAGAAAAGAAGACGCAGAAATGAGAAACGATGGTTTGTAGCAACCTGCCGGGTATGGGATAATAACTACAAAAGCCTTATGGTGCATGATGCCTTCTCGAACAAAATGCAATATCACCATTGGTAGAAAATATGTGCCTTTGGATTGGTATTTACCGTTGACAAATTCATAAAGCCTCATCTTCGCTTCGTCATACCAATAAAATTTATACAGAGACTGAAACATTAGGGAAAAAGTATTATACAATCCTACATAACGCTCTCCAATAGGTCCTCCGACGTAGGGAAAACGAGTAAAGTAATGTGCAATGAACATGACTACAGGCTTGCTTTCTAGAGGGTTGTTAGTTTTCACCCGTGTCCCAGATACCGCTTCTGTCTTTAAGATAATCAAAATGAACATAGAAGCAAGTCAAGTAGGTGACCACTCGAACAAGTATCAAATCAAAAACCTTCGAAACAACCGAACTGTCACCAACTTTAGCGCGCGCTAAACCAAGATTTACTGATATAAACATCGCTGTCTATCATAACGAACCAGGGTTCTTTCACTATTCCACGTCGGAATAAAAACTTGCATAAAAAAACTCATAGCTCCATAATGCTGTCAATGTCGCGCCTTTAACTTTTTGATTCGCCTTTCCAGTCTTATTCGTAAGCGGGTTCGGATTTTTTGCGGGCGAGTATTATTGTTAGAGTCAGTATTAGAAGCAGAGAAATGAATGAATTCGCTTTGAAGTAGTCTCTGATTAGTTGGAAATTTAAGGGCGGGTCGAACCAATACACGGTATCCCAAGGGACTGCTAGAACGGTCAAGAAAAGAATGACAACGGACACTGCGAACACTGTTAACATAGCCACACCCGTTCCGAAAAAAGGAGTTTCTGAATAATCACTGCTCCTCGGCTTAGCCTTGCTGATTTTTCTAGAGTATATTGTCAGCCCCAAATAAACAACTGCAGCATCAATCAACGCGATAATGTACACCGAATCCATCGCAATGCCCTCTCCTAAATTAAAGGTCGTTCCGCTCAGAGTTTGAAAAGTCAACAGGAACAAAACTATTAATCCAGTTAAGGTAAGCAATTCCGCCAGTCTTCCATGAGACATCATTTTCAGCATCTAACCTTTAATGTAAACAGGCCACTTCGAAAGAACCACGTGATCTATGACCACTGAAAGATTTGTTCCCTCCCCAACCCTAAGCATCAAAGCCAATTTGGCAACATCAGCCACCTCAGTTAGTTGCCAACGGAAAATATGCCAGCCATAATCTTTATCATCAGATGGGTATGGCGTCTTATCTGATCCATATACATTTCCGGCACTATCGGTAATTTCAACTCTTAAATATCCTGGAGGAGGATACCCAGCTTTGGTCCAGTACTTGAATCGATATCGAATAATTAGAAATGGATAATCAGAAGACCGCACTGGTGAGAATAGGTTTTTGGCAGCATAGAGAAACGCGGGAGAGGTCCCAGTGTTGTTGTATGCCATCTCAACAAAATTCCCGTCGCTCCTAAACGTCAGTCCAGAGTCGACGGTCCATCCACTTGCAAAACTTTCGTCTGCCCAGCCAATAAGAGAGGAATAATCTACTGGGGGTTTGCTCACATTAAATATTTGAAGACGCGGATTTTCAACCTGGTACACCAGATCGAAACCTGGAAAACTTTGTGAGTAGTCATGAAGCCACACTATTGGGGAGTCTACAAGATTTAGTGATTCTAAGTAAGCTGTATTGTCTACAATCAGATAAGAGGCTCCAGATGCTGTTATAATCGCTAACAGTTGTGTAAAATCGAATGGCTCCAAAACAACAGTCCTTCTCCCAGTGTAAAACGTCAGCACGGGAAAACGCGCTATTATGGTGTCGTCCTTGTCGGTGTTAGATAACACCCACTCAACTGCCTTGTTCCAATTATCCTTCAGGAACGGTCCTTGATGGATGTTTTCAGCTTTAATTATAATGCTATATTGAGGCATGAGAGACAAAAAGATTGACCCTACAAGAAGAGTCAGCATCAAGTTCCTAGTAGTAAATAAAACACTCAGGGAAGAAACTACTTTTGGGAATCTGAACGCGTTGCTAAGAATTGAAACTCCAGATAGGGCATTTACAATTTCAAAAACACTCGAGGCCACAAAAATCATCAGAATGGGAAGATAAGGTATAATATAAGATGCCCCTAATTTCACTTCGCTTCCTAGCATGGCCGAATACAGCAGGATTATGACAACTGGAAATGTATAGGCTGGGTGCACAACATCAAGCTTCCCGATGCCCCTCGCAGCTCCAACAATCGCCAAAATAAAGATTAATGGGGAAGATTGATAAATTATCTGTGGATAGGTAGAAATCACAGAAAGGACGAATATCAACCACTCTGTTCTCAAGACGAACACAAAAAATGAAATAACAAAGACCCCAAAAAAAAGCGCGAAGACGTACTTTTTGTTCCTAGGAACACATCTTCTTGCAAGACGCATGATTTTAGGAGACAAGACCGACACGAACAAGTAGAAAATGAAAATCACGCCCATTCCAGAGAAAAAGTAATTAGGAGACACATCAAAAATAGTAGTCCCAAAAAACGTTGAGGCAACCACTCCTGAAAACCTCAAGAAAAACCCAAAAGTTTGGTAATTCGACACCAGCCAAGGCACCACGGTGCACCCGAAAGACGCAATGAATACGCCACCAATGAGCAAACGCTTCTTGAGGTTTGCGCGTCGAGAGGCTGCGCCGAGTGCATAAAAAACCAATGCCGTCGCAAACAACGTCCCGCCAAAATCAATCCGCGCTAAAAACGTGAGACCTGTGGAGAACCCAGCTATCAACGCGCTGTGAATTTTCATGTTTTGAGATAAGAAACACAGTGCGCTCATTATCAAAAAAGCAACAAAAATCTTGTCACCCGGTATGATAGAGTTAACAATTAACAGAGGAAACGCAAAGGAAAGGATCGCCGCAATTATGGCTTCACCTTTTCCAAAAGCTGTTTTGGTCAGGGAAAACGTCGGAATTACCAGCAACGCTGCGAAAGTAACACCGACGAGTTTCATGGTCCAAAATGAAGCTCCGAAAACCCGAAAGAAAAGGGCAACGACATAGACGTAGAGAGGAGTATCCCTCCATCTAACGGTGAGGGGCAGCGTCCCTGTCCTCGAATATGTGAACCACGAGGCCCATATGAACTTGGTTTCTAGCGAGTTCTTCTCAAGAACGTTTTTCGCAACGTCTCCGTAGATGGCTGCGTCGGCATTTTGAAAATCAAGGATGTATCCTGAGAAGGAATAGAGTGTGAGGAAGGCAAGGACAAATATGACGAATACCCATCGGAGGCTCTTTCCCTCAATCAATCTAGCCAACCACCATATCTCTAGGAACCCTTTAATTCTCACTTTCAGTGCTTCTTGCTTAAGGTATTGTTGGCTTCCGTTGTCTTTTTGATTCGGTTCTTTTCGTCTGATTTGTGCTTTGATTCAACTCCGTTGTGAGCTAAGATTATTGTCAATGCCAGTATTAGAAGCAGAGAAATGAACAAATTTGATTTAAAGTATGCTCTGATCAGCTGGAAATTTAATGGTGGATCAAACCATTCCACAGTGTCCCAAGGAATTGCTCGAAATGCAAGAAGGAGGACAAGAGTAGATAAAAGAAATGTTGCCATTATTCCTCCCAATTCGGAAAATGGAACCTCATTCATATCCTCACTTTGGTCCATGTCTCTAGCTATCTTCCTGGAATAAATAGCAAGTCCAAAACCAACAATAGCGATGTCTATCAATGCAACAATAAATGTGGAGTCTACAATGACATTCCCACCAATACGGAAGGACTCCCAAGATAGAACTTCAAAAGTTAATAAAATAAGAAGAAATAATCCAGACCATGTGAAAAGTTCTGCAAGCCTTTCTTTGGATATCATTCTCAACATCTCTTAGGTCGGGTAAACGGGCGGGCCAGACACAGCGACATAATCTATGATCACCGAAAGCTTCCCTCCGGCTTCACGTATCCTAATCACCAAACCCAGCTTAACCACGTCGGTTTTTTCAGGTGGACGCCACATCATAGTGTGCCAGTCGTAATCTTGGCCATTGGCCGGATATATCCAATCTGAAGCATAATCTTTTCCTGCGCTATTCGTTATAAAAACAGTGAGATATGCGGGGGGCGGATATCCTGGTCTTGCCCAATCTTTTAATCGATATCGAATACTCACAAATGGGGGGTCGTCTCCAAGCGGAATAGGATTAGAAAAATATTTTCCTGCAAAAAAATTAACGTCTCCAGCGCTGCTGTTACCCGCTATTTCAAGGAAGTCACCGTCGCTTTTAAATACTAACCTCTCGTCAGGAGACCATCCTTCCGTGCTTTTGAACTCGTCAAACCAGCCAAACACCTGTGATGGCGCTTCCTTAACGTCAAAAATTGCTAGGCGCGGATCTTCGACCTCATACACCATTTGGATGCCCGGAAATTTCAGTTCACCCTTATAAAGCGAAGAAACGACGGCATCGCCCAACGACTCCCAGTAAGCGGCGTCGTCTATAACAAGGTAAGAGATTCGAGCCGCGTGTATTATGGTCAGAAGTTGCGTAATGTTGAACGGCTCTAACTGTATAGTTCTTCTCTGAGTGTAAAACGTAACAACAGGAAAGCGCGCCAGGATAGTTTCATTCTCATCGGTATTGGCTAATATCCAATTAACCGCTTTATCCCAATTACTGTTAAGGAAAGGCCCGTTCTGGACCTTTGGTGCTTGCATGATAATGGCGTATTGAGGCAAGAAAGACAAGAGAATACAACCCAAAAGAAACGTCGCCGTCAAATGCTTAGCTGTCAAAACGAGTCTCCAGTGAGACGCTGATCGCGACCTCTTTATCAAACCGCCGATAACCGCATTCCCTGATAAGACCGAAGAAATATCAAAAATGGCAGACGCCGCGAAAATTATGATCAAGGGAAGATATGGTATAGTATAAGTTGCTCCAAGATTTACTGGCAAAGCAGAATAAGACAAAATCGTGAAAAGGGGAAATGTGAAGATGGGATGCACCATTCCTACTTTCCTGATACTCCTCACAATTCCAATCCCTGCCAGAGCAAAGATTATCGGAGAAGATTGATAAATCATCTGAGGATAGGTAAAAATCACTGAAATTAGAAAGATTAACCAATCTCTCACAAAAAATGTTATCGATATCACAATTGCGGCCACGGCAGCTAGTAAAATGCCAAGTTTCTTATTTGCCCGAAAATACTTACTTGTGAAACGTGCAACTATAGGAGTTGACAACGCCAAGAGAGCACCAACAACAAAAAATACGCCAAGCGCAAGGAAAAAGAAAAGGGGCGAAATATAGAACACTTCTGAATGAGTAAATGTCCTTGCTACTATTCCTGTCACCGTTGTAAAATAGCCGAACGCTACAAAATTGTGCACCAGCCAAAGGAGTATAGTGCCAAGAAACACTGCCACAAAAACTCCAGATGTAAGGAGGCGTCTTTTCACCGATTCACCTCTTAGGCCTACACCGAAGAAGTAGAAAATAAACGCTGATAGAAAAAGGGCTCCACCAAGATCAAACCTTGCTAGAAATGTTAGTCCACAAAAGAAACCACTCATCAATGTGTTTCGAATCGTAAAACTTGAAGACAAGAAGTAGATGGCGCACAAAATCCAAAAGGAACTAAAGACCTTCTCGCTTTGCACAATAGAACCGAGGATCAAAAATGGATACATGAATACAATCAAGGACGCCACTATGGCTTTCTCTTTGCCAAATATAGTTTTTGTCAAGTAGAACGTTGGAATCACAAGTAGAGAACCGAACATGACCCCAACGAGTTTCATGGTCCAAAACGAGGAGCCGAAAATCCAGAAAAATAATGCCAGCGTGGACACAAGTAAAGGCGCATCCTTCCACCCAAAGCTTGGAGGAATCGTCCCTAACCTTAACCACGTACTCCAAGGTGCCCATATGAACCTGCTCTCCATGGAATTTCTCTCCACAATGTTTCTCGCAACATCCCCATAAATGGCTGCGTCGGCATTTTGAAAATCAAGGATGTAGCCTGAGAAGGAATAGAGTGTGAGGAAGGCGAGAACAAATATCAGCAGCACCCATTTCAAGCTCTTTCTCTCAATCATTCTACGCCAATGACTCCATGTCTTAAGGACCTTTTTATTCTCGGCAATTCTAATCGTTTCTAAACGTATCCCCAAAGTCATGATTTATCCTTTATGTTGCCAAAATATACATAGACAAACGTTGAATAGTGACAACACGCAACAAAGCAAATCTAAAATCTTCGTACCAACGAGCTTCTCGCAATCTCTCTAGCAATCGAAAATTAAAGGTGCCACCGTCATTCAAAAAAGTGATCATGTCAACGAAATCAACGAGCAAGTTTGACAATAGTATCATCCAAATAAGCTCAATACCGAGTTAACGCTTTACTTGAAGCAAGATGTTCATAATATTCTTCAACTTTGGTGGCGATCTTTTCTGCGTCAAATAGTTGCCGCATACGAGCACGACCATTCCTTCCCATTTCTTCGGCTACACGAGGGTCGTTCACAAGTTGTTCAATTGCTTTCCTCAATTCATCTGCCTTTCTTGGATTCACACATATCCCGGTCACACCATCAACAACTGTTTCGCAATTTCCCCCGACATTGCTCGCTACTACGGGCAAGCCGCAAGAACTTGCCTCAAGAATCGCGGCTGAACAACCCTCAGACAAAGATGGAAGAACGAATACGTCTGCTACGTTCATAAGTTCGACAACATCAGATCTAAAACCCAAAAAAATCAGGTTTTCGCTAACATTCATCGTGTTTTCATATTTTTCGCGCAACGTTCCCTCGCCAACAAAGAGAAAACTCAGATAAGGATATTCTTTGACCAAATGCTTCGCAGCCTCAACGAGATATTTCAGACCTTTGACGACCTCCAGACGCCCAACGTACAGAACAACAACGCCATCTCGATTGATCTCCAATTCTCTTCTCTTTTCCTCCCTAACTGATTGATCTGGACGAAATCTATCGGCATCCACACCTCTATATATAGTCCAAACGTTTTTGCGAATTCCAAGTTTTGATAGAGTCTCTGTAAGAGAAAGATATTCAGAACGAATACCGTCAGTCTGCGCAAGAATGAGCTTTGTCAAGGTAAGAGAATGAAGCAGACCAACCAAGTCTACAATTTTTTCGCCATAGAACCAATTCAATCCCATCAAGCCACCAACAGAAACGGAAATCGGAATCTTAACCATTTTTTTTAAGAAAACTGCGGGAATGGCCGTAGGGTAAGACTGATCCCAAAAATCGAGCAACTGTATTCTATACTTTTTCAACACTTCTAAAATCGTGGAGACCAGCTTGAGCAGGTTGGGAACTGGATACCGTATTTTAGGTACTAAAATTGAAGAAACTCTATAAACAGGAATGTCGTTCACCATTTCATAATTTGGCAGACCACTGTGACGGCATGTGACCACCACAAATTTGTGACCTAGTTTCATGAGTTGCTTAGTTTCTTTTAGCAGGAAACCGCCTTCGTTCCAACCAGGAATAGAAAATGAAGGGAAATATGGGGTAACTATACAGATTCTCATCTTTCAGCGCTCGTTGCGACCATAAGCGAAAGACTGTCCTTCTCTGTTTCAGAATTTTGGCGGGATGCTTCAAAGATAACCAGAGGAGACAATGCTGAGAAAGGAAACATCACGCCTTTCGCGCGTATGTCCCCACATCCGCATGCTTTAAGAAATAAACTTGTTTCAAACGGGGTGGTGATCTGCACCACGCGAGAAGGATTTGCTTTAGACATCAACCAGTATAGTAGATTAAGCTTATTCTTGATCTCAATCACAATTTTCCCATTTGATTTCAGTACACGGGTCAGTTCCCGAATGACCCCCTTGCGCGAGTCTTTACCAATAAAATGGTGCAAAACATCAACACATATTACCGAATCAAAAAAAGAATCAACGAAAGGTATATGACGAGCACTTCCCTGGATTAAGAAAAAATTGGATTCGTTTATTCTTTTGGCTTTACTCTTTGCAATCTTCAGCATTTCAATCGAAGCATCTAGGCCAACATAGGTGAAGCCTTGACTTGTCAGAGGAACGAAATATCTTCCTCTGCCACACCCTACATCAAGCAACCAACCGCAAGATGTCAACGCATCAACAACCTGTCGGAGAACGAACTCTTGAAACTTCTCAGCAAGACCTCCAGGCTTGTCGTAGAAACCTTCTCGATGTTTCGCCACGTAATCATAAAATCCTTTCAAAGTCCTGTTTTGGCGATTTCTAATACTCAAGTATTTCCGACCCCGCTAAACTAATATCCTATTTCACCTTTAAAGAAGGGCCCAACAATTTTGGTCATCGATAAAGGAGCCACTTTGCTCCATATCTTTGAAATGCGGTCGTATTTCTCTCTTGGGTCTTGACGCGGAATTTTCTTTCCCAAATAATAATATGGTAAAGCCTTTTCTGTTCCACCCCACTGCTTCTTGAAAAGGTAAACTCCAGACCCAAGCAATGTTCTTCCAAAATCGAAACTTCCGTAGCCCTTTTCACACCCCCACTCCATCATCCTACTAAACAACAAACTTGCTGTGTTCAAGTTTCTGAACTTTGGATTTATCCCCTCGTAAACAG
>Ga0315309_1002272_pt1 | contig 11247 bp, 10 predicted proteins | sample TDP4_MG_FD_203080 | JGI IMG/M metagenome (GOLD analysis project Ga0315309, IMG submission 203080) | Freshwater sediment microbial communities from Lake Towuti, South Sulawesi, Indonesia - TDP4 | ecosystem: Environmental > Aquatic > Freshwater > Lake > Sediment | place: Indonesia: South Sulawesi...
ATCTGGTGGCCTTCAAAGAAGACCTCTTGCCTTTGAGTGGGGAAGGCCATGACGAAAGGGCGCTTGGAGTAGCACAGCCGCATGCAGAAGAGTTGAGCTGTGACGCGAGCCCCGTTGAGGACAATGATCCCTTCACCGAAGTCACACTGGGCGTCCATCGCCGGTTCGTAGGCCAAGGGGATGAAGATCTGTGAAGGCTGGCGCAACTGGCGACGGAGACGGACGAAGCGGCGCACCGTGGACTCGGCCGCATCGAACTCCGGGAGATCGTCCAGCAACTGGTAGATACGCCGGGCAGTCAGGTGCTGCTTGGGCGGATTGTTAAGGTCCTGCAAGAGCCATTGATCAATCTGCTCGGCGAAAGGACCCATCTTGGGACTGGGTCGGGGCTCCTTCCGCTGATAGATAGGCGGGCTGGCATCGGCCAGGGCCTTGCGAATGGTCTTACGAGAGTGACCTGTCTCGCGAGCAATCTGGCGGATACTCTTGCCCTCGATAAAGTGTAATCGTCGAATATACTCTACTTCTTCCACCGTGATCATCCTCTCACCTCCGGTATCATGAATGAGGAGCGGACAACTACCTCATATGATACCAGAGGTTGGCGATCAGGTGGTCCCCTTTTATTTTATCACACACACAAGGTTGTTCTGCGCATCATGGTACACCTCCTTCCATCTCCATGATGCCACAGTTGGGACTATAAGCAAGATGGTATGGTATTGTTAAGGTTCAGGGGGGTATGAATTTATCGTGAACTTAAGGGGGGTACGAGATTGTTGTGACTTACAGATCGCCCCCTGTTTGGCGTGGTGCGTTCCAGTGGCGTGGTGGGGATAGACGAGAAATGGGTCTTGGTGCCCAAGAACGACAAGCCTGAGGGAGAGCGTAAACGCTGGATGTACGTCTACCTGGCGGTGGACGTCTTCACCTACGACCTGTTGCACATGGACATTTATCCCTACAACGGCAAGGACGAGGCGCGCGCCTTCCTGCAGGCGCTCAAAGCCAAGGGTTACACCCCCCAGGTCATCATCACCGATATGAGTCAAGACTACTCCGAGCCCATTCGGGCCGTTTTCCCCGGGGCGATACATCACGAGTGCGTTTTCCACGCCTTGCGGTGGGCGCAGCGCCTGGTGAAGGAAGTCTACGGCAACCACTACGCCCAAACCCACCCTGAAGCCGTGGCCCTCAAGGAACAAATCTACCGGGTCTTCGAGGCCAAGACCCGAAAGACGGTGAACAAACGCTATCGGAAAGTGATGGCCTTGAGAGAACAGTACGTGGCCCATATGCCCCAAGCGCAGCGCCTCTTCGCCTTTCTGGAACGCCACTACCCCAAACTGGTCAACGCCGTGGAGAACCCTCTCATCCCCCTGACCAACAACACAGTGGAACTGGTCATCCGCCGCTTTGACCAGCACTACCAAAACATGTGCGGCTTCGACAGCATCGAGACGGCGCGCAAATACCTGCATCTGTTTGAGTTGACCTATCGTTTCACCCCTTTCGCCCAAGACAACCGGCCGGTGAAAGGACGAGAACTGGATATCCGGGGTAAATGCCCTCTGGAACTGGCGGGCTACGACATCAGCCAGTTCCCCATCGCCCGCATTTTGCGCGGGCAATTGCTGGGCTGGTCGCCTGAAACCCTCCGGGAGCTTGTCCCAAATGCGTAACGCTCCCACAAGCTGGCTTCCACATTTCGCCCCGATATGGTATAATCCAGCTTGAAACAAGGACATTCTGCGTTGGCCTTGGCCGAGGTTAACAACGAATTCGATGGATGAACCGAAAAGATAGAGGGAAATGATGGAAACGAGAACTATGGAGTTGGTCATAGAAGAGCCGGGTGATCTCCCCGACGCAGGCTTGATCGAGGTTCTGGATTTTGTGCGCTTCCTCAAATCTCAATTGAAGCGAATGAGTCCAGAAGAACGGTTTGACCGTGCCTGGATCATCGCACGTCGCATTGCTGCTGAACAAGGGATCACCGACGAGGACATCGCTGCCGAAATTACGGCGGTGAGACAGAAGGAGCAATGAAACCTCGCATCGTTCTGGACACTACCATCCTGGTATCGGGTCTTTTGGGTGGTATGGCCAACGGAGCGGTGGAAATGGAGTTTGACATCACCAATGTTCCTGAAACAGCGCTACTCAGTGAGCCAGCGCTTGCTGAGGACTGGAACCGACCTGAAGAGGACGAGGCATGGTCATACCTACAGACGGATTTTGCCGACTACTTGTCCAACCTGGAAGATTATGAGATTCGTTTGGCACGCGGGGAAATCCAATGGTAACGATTAGCCGTTGAGATCGCCTCACAACTCAAAAGAGCCGCCCCGAACCCAGGGCGGCTTTGCTTTTGCCACTGTTCCGGTGCAAGCCAAGTCGAGCGTTTTTCACTTCCCCAAGCCGCCGTGCACGGATTGAACTTCTATGGTATACTATCAGCACAACATGGGGAACCTTCCCGCCACCCCCAACGTCTATAGAGCAGAACGCACCATCCACTCTACTTCGAGGACGGCCCTCACCCCATCCCCTAACCCCTTCCCCTCTCCCGCGCTCACGCAGGCGAGGGGAAGGGGAGATTCCCCCTCTCCCGTCGCCCGCAGCGAAGCGAAGGGCGGACGGGAGAGGGGGCCAGGGGGTGAGGGCCTGACACCGACAGGAGGAAACCACCATGAAACGTCTCTACTTCGCCCTCACACTGACCGTTGTAGCCAGCTTACTTCTGACAGCCTGTGGCCCTATGGTGCTGACCGGGCCAACGGCCCAGCCAACGCCGCAACCGACGCCTGAGCCAACGCCCCAACCCACTCCGATGCCGCCGGTCGCTTCGGCTGCCCAGGTGCCGGTCGGCACCGCCGCACCCATCATCATCCAACGCACACCCGAACGCGGTGAGGAGTTGCCCCTTGACGGCACCATCGAACTGGTCTTCGACCGGGCCATGGATCAGACTGCAGTGGAAAGGGCCTTCAGCATCAGCCCCAGGGTTGAGGGACGCTTCCAGTGGCCCGACGAGCGCACCGTCCGCTTCCAGCCGGCCCAGGCCCTGGCCCGCGCCACCCGGTACGAGGTGTATCTGGGTACGGGAGCCAAGGACGCCGACGGCGTGCTCCTGGCCGAAGCCTACCGCTTCCACTTTACCACCGTCGGCTACCTGGAAGTGACCCAGGTCATCCCCGCCCCCGACAGCCAGGACGTGGAAGCCGATAGCACCATCACCGTGATGTTTAACCGGCCGGTGGTGCCCCTGACCACGTTGGAACAGCAAAAGGACTTACCCCAGCCGCTGGTCTTTGCCCCGCCTGTCCAGGGCAGCGGCGAATGGCTCAACACCTCCATCTACGTCTTCACCCCCGCTGAGCCCCTGGCTGGCGGCACCCAATACACCGCCCGCGTCAAAGCCGGCCTCACCGACACCACCGGCGGCCTCCTGGAGGAAGACTACCAGTGGTCCTTCAGCACCCAGCCGCCCGGTGTGGTCTGGACCACACCCAACGACGGCGCGACCCTGGTGGCCCCGACGACCGAAGTCCAGATTACCTTCAACCAGCCGGTAGACTGCCAGTCAGCCAAGGACGCCTTCAGCCTGAAAACCAAAAGCCTGATTGGTGGGGAGATCAAAGGCACCTTCGAGTGTTTCACCGAAACCCTGGTCTTCAAGCCGGCCGAGATGTTGGCCTTTGACAAGACCTACCAGGTGCATATCGCCCGTGGGGTAAAGAGCGCGACCGGCGGAGAAGAGATGCGCCAGGATTACCAGTGGCAGTTCACCACCATACCCCTGCCGCGTATCGTCGGCACGAACCCCCGCGATGGGGAAAAGCTCGCCTATTCTTACACCGACTTTCAGATCATCTTCAACGCTCCCATTAACCCGGACACGGTCATGCCCAACCTGACCATGGCCCCACCCTTCTCGCCTACCCAGGTCTACACCTATTTTGACACCTGGAACAATACCTTTGTACTCGGCTTCGGAGCCCAACCATCTACCGAGTACGAGGTCCGCATCGGCCCCGACATCGCCGACCCCTACGGCAACAAAACCGGCCAGAAGATGACGGTCCGCTTCCGCACCAGCCCGCTGGAGCCTATGGTCCGGCTGCGTGTCCCCGACCAGGTAGGGACCTACAACGCCAACGATCCGGCGCGACTCTTTGTGGAATACCTCAACACCAGTCGCCTCGACTTCAAGCTCTACCGTCTCGAGCTGGACGATTTCTTCCGCGCCCGGCAGGACTGGTGGAACTTTAGCCCGCCTGACGGCGGTCTTCTCCGTGAGTGGTCCGTGCCAGTGGAGGCCCCGCTGAATGAGGCCGAATACGCGCCCATCGAGTTGGTCGAGGGCGGGGGCCAGCTCTCGCCTGGTCTCTACCTATTGGATGTGGACTCGCCGGACGTGCAGCACGACCTTTGGGCACACCGCCACCTGCTGGTGGTCTCTCAGATCAACCTGACCCTCAAGGTGGCTACCGATGAGATGCTGGTCTGGGCCACCGAACTGGCCACCGGGCAGCCGGTGTCGGGTCTGAAGCTGCAAGCACGCGATGAGCAAGGCGTCTCCTTTGACACAGCGACCACCGACGCCGACGGGCTGGCACACTTTAAGCTGCAACGCTATCGCAGCACGATGTACGCCATCAGCGATGACCCCTTCACCATGGGCTGCGAGAACTGGAGCCTTGGCGTCAGCCCCTGGGACTTTGGCTTCAACTACGAGGGCAAGCAGGACTTCCGCGCCCACGTTTACACCGAGCGGCCCATCTACCGCGCCGGGCAGACGGTCTACTTCCGGGGCGTCATCCGCGCCGAGGACGACGTGCACTACAGCCTGCCGGATTTGGGCCCGGTGACCGTCCGTATCTACGATGCCGCCGGGCAGGAGGTCTACAACGAGCAATTAAAGCTGGACGGGTTTGGCGCCTTCCACGGCGAGTTGGCCCTCTCCGAAGGTGCCTCTCTGGGCTACTATAATCTTAGTGTCGAATTTGCCGGCACCGCAGCGGGGACCACCTTCCAGGTGGCTGCCTACCGCCCGCCCGAGTTCGAGGTGGTGGTGACCCCCGACGAGCCCGAAATCGCTGCCGGGCAGCGCACCACGGCTACAGTGAACGTCAGCTACTTCTTCGGCGGCCCTGTGGCCGACGCGCCTGTCCAGTGGAACGTGCTGGCTGAGACCTACCACTTCAGCCCACCCCAGTTTGGCCGCTACCGCTTCACTGACGTGGACGACCCCTGGATCTGCTGGGACTGCTGGTGGTGGACTCCGCCTGGCCCGGGGCCAGTGGTGCTCAGCGGTTCGGGGAGCACCGACGAGAAGGGCCAACTGGTTATTGAGTTGCCCTGGGACATCGTCCAAAAGACCGTAGAGGAAGGGCACAAAGGACCTGTGGGCAGCCGCAAGCTCATCGTGGAGGCCACCGTCAGCGGCAGCGACGGCCAGGTCATCTCCGGCCGCGGGGAGATCATCTTCCACCAGGGCGAGTTCTACATCGGCCTGGCCCCTCAGGAGTACGTCGGTCAGGCTGGAGAACCCATGTCGGTGGACATTATCACCGTGGACTGGAAAGCCGAGCGCCTGCCCAACCAGAAGCTTAAGGTGGCCGTCTACCGCCGCGAGTGGGTTAACACCTTCATCGAGGACAAGTTCGGCGGCGGCCGGTGGGAGTGGGAAACCAAAGACACCCTGATCTTTGAGGACACCGTGACCACCGATGCGAACGCCGAGGCGGTCGCCACCTTCACCCCAGAGCAGGGCGGCTGCTATCACGTGGTGGTCAACGGGCGCGACGAGGCGGAGCGGCTGGTGCAGAGCAGCATCTTCCTCTGGGTCAGCGGCCGCGAGTACGTCTCGTGGCGGCGGGAGAACAACGACCGCATCAACCTCATTGCCGACAAAGGCAGTTATCAAGTAGGCGAGACGGCCGAGATCCTGATCCCGTCGCCCTTCAAGGGTGAGCAGTGGGCGCTGCTCACCGTGGAACGGGGGGACATCATCCATCGCCAGGTGCTCCAGTTGGAGAGCAACAGCCAGGTCTGGCGGTTGCCCATCACCGCCGACCACGTGCCCAACGTCTACGTCTCAGCCGTCATCGTCAAAGGGCAGGGCGCCGATAACAAGGTGGCCACCTACAAGGTTGGATATGCGGCTCTGAGCGTGGAACCTGAGCCCCAGCAGTTGACCATCGAACTGAAGCCAAGTGTTGAGAAGGCCGGGCCAGGCGATAAGGTGAGCTACGAGGTGCGAACCACCGACCACACCGGCGAGCCCGTAGCCACAGCCTTCTCCCTCGACCTGGTAGACAAGGCCGTTCTTACCCTCTCGCCGCGTCCGGCTGGGGCCATCGTGGAGGCCTTTTACGGGCGGCGTGGGCTGGGGGTAAGCACCTCCAGCGGCCTGGCCGTCTCCATCAACCGCCTGGTGCTGGAACAGTTGGAGCAGTACGCCAGGGAGCAGAGGGCCGATTTTGCGGCTCAGAAGGCAGTCGGGGGGGGACCCATGGAAATGCCCGTACCAGCGCTGCCCACAGCAACCGCAGCAGCCACGGTAGTGGCCTATGTGGCCGTCGTGGAAGCGGCTGCGCCACCGCCAGGAGTTGCCCTCCGCGAGGAATTCGCCGACACCGCCTACTGGGATGCCACTGTGATCACCGACCGCAGCGGCCGGGCCAGCGTCGAGATCAAGCTGCCCGACAACCTGACCACCTGGGTCTTCCGCGGGGTGGGCATCACCGCTGATACGGAAGTGGGCGAGGCGACGACGGAACTGCTGGTCACCAAGCCGCTGCTGGTGCGGCCCGTGGCCCCGCGTTTCTTCGTGGTGGACGACGAGGCCCAACTGGCAGCCATCGTCAACAACAACACCAGCGAGGACCTGGAAGTGAAAGTCGCTCTCAGCAGCACCGGCCTTGTGGTGCACGACGATGAGGAGCAGTCCGTGAAAATCGCTGCCAACAGCGAGGGTAAAGTCACCTGGCAGGTGACCGTCGAGGACGTGGAGAAGGTAGACGTCATCTTTAGCGCCGTGGCCGGAGAGTACTCGGACGCTGCCCGCCCGCGCCTGACCACCGGCCCCGAAGGCACTCTGCTGGTCCATCGCTACAGCGCGCCCGAGGTGGTGGGCACCGGTGGCCAACTCACAGAGGAAGGCACCCGCACTGAGGTGGTCGCCCTGCCGCCCAAGTACGACGACCGGCGCGGTGAGCTCATGGTCCAACTCGACCCCTCGCTGGCCGCCGGGATGCGCGACGGGCTGACCTACCTGGAGCATTTCCCCTACGAGTGCGCCGAGCAGACCGTCTCCCGCTTCCTGCCCAACGTGCTCACCTACCGCGCTCTCAAGGACCTAGGCATCACCGACCCCGAACTGGAGGAAAAGCTACCGAAGCTGGTAGAGCAAGGGCTGAACAAGCTCTACCTCCAGCAGAACGGCGATGGCGGCTGGGGGTGGTGGTACAGCGGCCAAAGCAGACCGCACCTGACCGCCTACGTGGTCTTTGCCATGGACAAAGCCCAGGAGGCTGGCTTCGAGGTCCGCGACGGGGTCATCGCCCGCGGGCTGGAGTATCTGCGGGGACAGGTGGTCAGGGCTCGTGAGTTGAAGAGCTACCGTGAGGCCAACCGCCAGGCTTTCATCCTCTATGTCATGGCCGAGGCCGGAGAAGTGAGCTATGCCAGCGAGTACACCGGCGATCTCTTCCAGAATCGCGAGAAGCTATCCCACTACGGGCGGGCTTTCCTGGCCCTGACCCTGGACCTGGTAAACGCCGAGGACCAGCGCATCCCGACCCTGTTAAGCGACATCAACAACGCGGCCATCCTCAGCGCCACCGGTGTCCACTGGGAGGAAAAGGACTATGACTGGTGGGCTATGAACACCGACACCCGCTCCACCGGCATCATCCTCGACGCCCTGGCCAGGCTCGACCCTGGGAACGAGTTGATCCCCAACGTGGTGCGCTGGCTGATGGTGGCTCGCAAGGAGGGCATCTGGGAGACTACCCAGGAGACGACCTGGGCCCTCATCGCCCTGACCGATTGGATGGTGGAGACCGGTGAACTGCGAGGGGAATATGACTACCTGGTCAAGCTCAACGGTGGCGAACTGGCCTCCGATACGGTGGACGCCAAGAACATTGGCCAGAGCGTCAAACTGCGGGTGGCCGTGGCCGAGTTGCTGCGCGAGCAGGGCAATCGCCTGGACATCAGCCGGGGCGAGGGACCGGGGCGGCTCTACTACACCGCTCATTTGCGGGTCTATCTGCCTGTGGAGGAGATTGATCCCGTCAACCGGGGCGTCATCGTCTACCGCCAATACCAGCACGCCGACTGCACAGCAGGCAAAAAGTGTCCGGAGGCGGACGAGGCCCAGGTGGGCGATGTGATCCAGGTCAAGCTGACCATCATCGCCCCCCACGACCTGTACTACGTGGTGGTCGAGGACCCGTTGCCGGCCGGCGCCGAGGCCATTGACGTCAGCTTGGCCACTACCAGCCTGCTGGATCAGCATCCGGCCCTGCGCCGTCAGGCCGAGGACAGCCGGTGGGGCGAATGGTACGATTGGTGGTGGCACTGGTACAGCCGCACCGAGATGCGCGACGACAAAGTGGTCCTTTTCGCCGACTACCTGTCGGCCGGTACCTACGAGTATACCTACACCTTCCGCGCCACCCTGCCGGGCCAGTACCAGGTCATCCCCACCGTAGCCAGCGAGTTCTACTTCCCCGAGGTCTTTGGCCGCAGCGACGGGCGGTTGTTTACCATCGCTGAAGCGGGAAAGTAAGCCACATCAACACGCAGAAAAAAAGCCCCCGCTTTACACGGGGGCTTATGGTTTTCGGGCGGTTGCCACTCAGGCAACCAACTCTAACTTGACAACGGGCACTTCCATTGTCTCAATAGGCTCCAATTTGCGTTGGCGATCCAGCTCAAATAGCTGCTCCAGGGCACGAGCAACACGGGCCGAAAAAAACCGATGCCCGCTAGCCTGACATTCTCGCACTGGTACATCACGCACCACCAGCAAATGCCCATCACTCCAATCGCTGTAATCAATGATCTTGTCAGTCATCTCGCTGCCACAAATGGGACAGATGTCTTTTTCGTCTTTCATAGCTCACCTGCGCCTATAGCGATCTCGTGCCCAAGGGTCAACCAGGCCTCGTCGCTGACTGCATCCCAGGCTGCGAACTCGTTAGCCAGATCGGGTGGCAAAGGGGGAAGATAGGTCCGCCATCCCTGCAGCAAAGGGGGCTCCTCTCCTTTACGGAGGCGGATGCTCACCGACTGCATGAAGTATACGGCGCAGATCAACCAATTCAGGACGATTCAGTTGCAGTGCTTCGACAGTTGCTCGACCAGTGCGCGTCCGACCAATAACGCGCGTGAAATCCCCACTTCAGGCGAAATGCCGGGACCACTTCTGTCGACGGGGATGGAACAAGGGCACCTGCTGTCCGGTTTCCGGGTCTCGGGCGTGAGTTTTTGTATACTTATGGCTGTTGCAACCCAGACAGGAGAGAGCCAAGTTGTCCAGTGTCGTCTGTCCCCCTGCTTGTCTGGGGATAATATGCTCCGCTGCGAAAGATTGAGTGGCGAAGCGAGCTTGACTTCGACAGTATTCGCAACAACCCCGGGCACGCGCGAACACCGCCCGCCGCTTGGCAGATGTCACACGAGCCTCAGGCATTAGTGGCTGCTCCTAGCCCTAGTGTATGCATCAACTCGGATACTGTCGTGTCTCGCTTCTTTGCCAGCCGGACCAACGCCTCGGCCCGGGCAACATCCCGCTGCTCCACTTGCTGCACAAAAGCCAACAACTCGGCCTGCTCGACTGGAGTCAGCGTTTCCTCATAGCTCTTCTCCCGAAGCTCGTCGAGCCGACGCTGCGCCTCTGTCGGCAATCGGCCGCTGATAGCGACCAGCAAGGCCTGTTCTTCATCGTTCATCAGCAACGGCACGCCGCGACGCACCTGGATTGCGATCACACGCCGTGCAAATTCAGCTAGTTCCTCAGATGGCAACTGCTCGACAGCACGAATCAAATGATCAACCGTCAGTTCAGCAGGGACTTCAACAACAGGCATCTACAAACCTCCTCCCCTCCAATGCTAATCGTAGCCACCGTGTGGTCATCGGTCACACTCCTTCCCGACTTCAAAGTGATCCTCACTCATTGTACCATCAGTCTGACCAAAGCGCAAGCCCCCCGCCGCACATCCCTGCGGAGAAGAGAATTCTTTGACCTTGGGAAAAAGAGCTTGCCTTTTGCCAACGAATAGGCTATAATAGCCAGTGGAAGGAGAGATACACAGCCCGGAATCTCACGCGAGGTGATGACTATGCAAGTTGAGAAAATCAAACTAGGGGAAGAGCTCTCTATCCCTCTCAAATGGATGCAGGTAATGAACGTCGCCAGTGGAGAGGAGTTAACCGTGCTTTACTCGGAAGCAGGCATGATTATCATGAAGCCTCTCTCTAATCTGATATCGGCTCTTCTCCATAAATTGTGGTAAGTAAGAGCTACGTGCCCTCCAACAGGATTCGACGGCGTAGATTATCGAAGTTGCGGTAGCCATAACCGCGCCGTTTGACCACCTTAACCGTGTTATTGCTGCCCTCGGTGAAGCCGTTGGTCACTCGCCAATAGAAGTAGTTGAGGATGTCGTACTCCCAATTCTGGAGGGTCTTGACAGCCTCTTGCCACTCGGCAAAACCAGTCGCTTCAGCCTGCTGGTACCACTCCTGTAAGCGCTGGGCGGCATATTGCGGGATCAAGATCTGATACCAATCGCGGAAGGCTTCCTTGAGCTGATAGGCCATCTGCAAATCTGGTTCCCGATCCAAGGCAGCTTGGAGGCGTGTTTGCTCCTCAGCATCGAACTCTTCGCGGTCTTTGCGCAGGAGGTGGCGAAGGTGGTAGACAGGGTTCTTCTGCCCTTTCGGTTTGCTTCGCTGGACCCGCTTGCGCGTTTCGTCCAAGGCTTCGATGACCACGCCGATCACATGGAACTTGTCAATGACGATCTTGACTCCCGGGAAAGCAGCCAGGGCCGCGCCGCGAAAAGTGCGACTCATATCGATCACGACGATTTTGATCTGAGGTAGTCCCCCTGTTAAGTGTTGTTAGGGGGGTACAACAGTTTTCAGAAGCTCTTTAACAGTCCAGATATGGTCAGTCAGTCCTGCAGCCATAGCGGGCGTGCGTGGCTTCCAGCGACGATTGGG
>Ga0315309_1002273_pt1 | contig 11241 bp, 10 predicted proteins | sample TDP4_MG_FD_203080 | JGI IMG/M metagenome (GOLD analysis project Ga0315309, IMG submission 203080) | Freshwater sediment microbial communities from Lake Towuti, South Sulawesi, Indonesia - TDP4 | ecosystem: Environmental > Aquatic > Freshwater > Lake > Sediment | place: Indonesia: South Sulawesi...
GGAGATACTTAATGCCATGTTTCAGAACAAGCCGTACTAGAAACAGAACGGACGAAGCCGTCTACTGGTGGGTGCAGCAGTCCCTCTATTCATGCAAACTGGTACTGTAACCCTAGAGACGATCTCATACATTCGAGCAACCTGTACTAAGAATCAGAACGCGCAATCATGGGAAAGCAAGGTTGCGTACTAAACCTTGGTATTATAAGTTGGGCTGGATGAGGTATAGTTGGGGGATGGAACATGAAGAAAGCTTGTGTGGTAGTGATATTGTTGTTTCTTGGGTTGTTTTGGTTTCCTGCGGTTTATGCTGATAGGGGAATGATCTCGGTTTCTCCTGGGGTTTCGGTTTATGAGCCGGGGCAGAAGGCTATTGTTGCTTGGGATGGTCGGGTGGAAATTTTGATTCTTTCAACTGATGTTTCTGCGAGTGTGGAGACTTTGGTTCTGGAGATTCTGCCGCTTCCTTCGGAGCCTGTAGTGGAGGCTGCGTCTTTTCAGTCTTTTCAGCAAATTCAGGATATGATTTGGCAAGAAGGCTGGAATTCTGGATTGTTCTCGTCATACTTTAATGCTCGGGATGGTAGTGTAGAAGTTTTGTTCCATGAGTTGATAGGCGCTCACAATGTTACAGTTGTAAAGGCTAGTGACGCTGATGCGCTGGTTGGTTGGGCGAACGGTTTTCTTTCGGCGAGTGGTGTGGATCAGGAGGTTGCTCTGGGGAGCTTTGAGTCTGTTGTGGACGATTACATGGGTAGGGGTTTTAGGTATTATGTTTTGGATTTGATGACGTTCTCGTCTGAGGTGAGGAGTATAGATCCTTTACTTTACATGTTTAACTCGAGCACCCTGTACTATCCTTTAGTGATAACCAGCCCGGTCGGTGGAGATGGCGAAATTACGCTTTTCACGCTGACTGGGGAAAAATTGACTGAGGATTATCAGCCTTTCCAGCTTGCTTCTTATCGGGTGGAGGGGGGGCAGTCGCAGCCGATTCAGTTTGTGCTTTCGAGGGGAGACCTGTCAAGGATCGATCTGAGAATAGCCGATTTATTCCCAGAGGGAGCGTGGTTGAGTGTTCTGCAGTATGATGGAAACTTGGGTTATCTCGATAGGGATTTGATGATGTCTGAGTCAACGTTTACTCCTTCGGTGCCTTCGGCGGGTTCCCCTCAGACCGTCGTGGTTGAAGTGCCTTACGACGTGATTGCTTTGTTCTTCGTGCTTGGCGCTCTGTCGGTTTCACTCGGTGTCGGCATCACAATCCTCGTATTCCATCTGTCACGCAAGAAATAACCAATGAATGCAACTCTCTATCTACGCAAACATGTACTGTAACCCTAGAGACGCTTAATCTCATACATCTGAACAACCCACACTAAAAACAGAACACACAATCATAAGGATGCAAGACGTCTCCCAAGACACTTTTCACTGTGGTTTTTTTTGGTTCTGCTGCTTGTGCCTGTGCTCATGAGTTGATGAACACGCAAGACTGAGGTGTTCAACTTCCTAGCTCAGGGTGGCTGTGTCCAAGATTCATAATAGAAACTGTTTCAGTCTGTTTACTGTGGGAGGACGTTAGGCGACGGCTGGAGCCAGAAAACAGCTGTGACACGGCCAAAAAGTGAAATTGACCTTAACAAATCATGCGGATAAGGGCACGCAGGTTCTGCTTTTCGTTAGTTATTTAAACCAGACCCACTGTAACGTCTGACCGTGAGAAAGTGTACCGAGAATACCATTAGCAAGTAGTCTGAGGGCCATAAATAGACATCTCATCATGAGGGTTTGGATGAGAATATTGTTAATCCTACCTTGCATGTCCTGGAACAAGTATGAAGGGAATTTTCTTGAAGGAAGGTTCTGGAAATTCGTGCTGGACAAAACTAAACAATGGTCTAGTCTGATCGATGTCTACGCGATTGACTGTATTCGGTTGAGATCCTCAGGCAAGATGATTGGTTTGTGGTCCCCATCAAAAAACAAGGCGGTGCTACAAGAGATTCTGAGAGAAAGGCTTGACAGCTACCCTTCTTGGAGCAAATACAAAGATAGCCCTCAACTGCGGGACGAGCTTAGAGAAGCGATCAAGTCTAAATTACAGAAGCTGAGAAAGCGCTACGAGTTCATCATTTCGTTTTTAAACGTTAAGGCATACTACAACTGTTTACAAGAGCTTTCGACTGAATTCGACCTAATCGCATTGCCTAAAAGCGTGTGCTGGAAAAAAGCGAGGGCAGTTCCATATCAAAATATCAATGAACTTCTAAGAAAGCTACAGGAAATACATCCAATCGACCCTTAATAAAGGTGAAGTGGGCATCCTCGTGAAGTTTGAAACATCAAAGAAATATGACAGCTTCAGAGTCGGGAAGATAAAGCTGAGAGAGGGAACATTAGAAACGCCAGCAATGTTTTATGGATTCTATCCATATGATCCTCCTTTCTGGAAGTTGAACGGCAAGAAGACCCCAGTGGTCATCAGCGCATATCACTTCCTTCGATACAAGATCTTGCTGGAGGAAAAAGGTGCCAAGAGCGTTCTCAACTCAAGGCGAGAACGACCTTATTTCCAGAGATACAGAAAAAGTGACAAGCATCTAGGTCCAATCTTCATGGATTCAGGCGGTTACACACGGCCGAGGGCTTCGAGAAATCCAAGTTGATTTTTGAGTGGGATCCTAACGCTTTACTCAAGCTTAGAGAAGGGGACATCGTTGCCGTCGAAGCGTTTTCTACATTAACTGAAGGAAAGAATGATGAGAGCATCTTCTACACTTTGCTAGAGATCACACGAACCAATCCTACACATCTGACGATAGACAGGCTAAAACGATTCAGATTTATGGGAGCGGTGCGCGAGTTCCTAAAGGAATCTACTAAGGACTTCGAAGAAGGAGACCCTCGATTGATCAAAGATCACATATATGTCGAGGCCGAGGCAGTCAACACTGATTACCTTATGGCAGTATCCTCGAAGAAACCCACTGAACCACGTTTTGACAATAAGCAAAGCAAACCAATCATGGGCCGCGACGTAGGCGTCTTACTTCCGCAGATATTAGAGCGGCTGATAAATTGTGGAGTAGAAGATGGTCTTCCTGTGGGATCTCTTTACTCAGACTACGAGAAGAAAAAGGATATTGCTGTAAAAGTTCGCCCGCATAAACTTGTAACTCATCACTACACTGTCTTTGGTTTCACGGGATCTGGCAAGAGCAATCTTAGCTCTACGATATTGTCTAAACTTATTGAAAAGGCAAATCTTAACGTTCTGGTTTTTGACATCTCCGACGAATACACTGCTCTTTTAGGCGATATTCTTCATAATAAAGGCATTTTAGTCTTGGACTTCAATGATGCACCAGAATCTCTTGTCACGTATTATAGAAGGGGACGCGAGAAAAAGAAGGAAGACATCGACAAGGTGGCAAAGGATTTGGCTATAAAAACAAAAAAACCCGGCATCTTTGACTCCAAGGAGTTTGAAGACGTTTTCGAAAAAGTTTTTAGAAAACTACTGAGTGAGAACAGAATCAAAGTGACAAATCTAGCAGCGGTTGGGTTGGCTGATCTTGATTACACCTCCCTCTTTCATAAAATGAAGGAATACTGTGAGATTAATCCCTACAGTAAACAGCAGTTTGAGCAACCTGCGGTAATCTTAAGGAAAAAGATGAAAGAGGATACCACAATCGAGAAAAACGTTTTTGGGAATTTTGTTGCAAACAGGGAAAATCTGGACAAGCTGACCAAGGTACTAGATCTTTGTTTTGGAGAGCTGGGTTGGACCAAGAAACCAGTTGCAGCTATGAATATCATAGGGGGTCTATTGGGAACAATGGGAACCATCTTGGAGATGGAAGAAACGGAATTCAAAGATATTGAGAATTACGTTGACGATAATTGGATACTTGATAACTTTGTCATGAGCCAAAGGGAAGCCCTGAAATTATGCATTGTAGTTTCCTCAAACACTAATGTTATGGCTTCGTTCTTGAGTAGTTTTATAGACAAATCGATCCGACTCCGTAAGAAAGCTGGAACAAAACCACCGCATAATGTTCTGTTGTCTATAGACGAGGCACATGAGTTCATTCCGCAAAGGGACGGCAGTGATGTACAAGCGTGTTCGAGAAATGTGGAAAGATTGACAAGAATGGGTAGAAAATATGGTCTCGGAGTATGTCTTTCATCTCAAAGGGTTGCTTATTTAAATACGACTGCTTTGTCTAACTGTCACACAACATTCATAGGGGCACTACCAAGATCCTATGATAGGGAAGCGATGAACGGAGCCTACGGTGTCTCTTACGAGGTCTTGAACAGAGTAGTGACCTTCCCTCCAGGCCATTGGTACGTTGTGAGCAGCGGCGCAATGGGAATCAACAATGTGCCAATAAGAATAAACTCCCTAAATAGGGAACGTGCATTGGCTGGTTTCTTTCAAGAACAGAAATACCTTGACCAAAAAGCTTCGGAGATTTTGAAAAATGCAGGATTGCTTTCATAGGCACCTTCGCGCCGTAAGAAAAAACCACCATTAAAGCTCGCTGTTAAAACCGCCTTTAGAACTCGCCTTGGATTATTGCGAAGTTGAAGATTCTTCTATTAAATAACTGCAGCCTCACGCGCCTAATAGTATAGGCAATGCTTTTTTGTAATGGAACTAACGATTTTTCTTATGGAACTTTTTTCTTCGTCGGTCAAAAGAACGATTGATTCAAGTTCCTTGTAGGCTTCATTATCGATTGAATACTGATAGCTAGGAATGAATCCTTGCTTCGCTTGGGCAAAGACTAGGACAAATTGCTCACGGATTATCCCAAGAAACTCCAGAATTTGTAGAGCCTCGTATGCTTGTGGGGAATAATAGTATTTAGGAAATCTATACCCCGCCAAGAAGCCCTCATTTGCTAATTCTGCAAGAACTGAATATATTCCTCTACGTTTAGCCAACCAAGGAGGATGGTGCTTGATGTCTTGAATAATGCTAAGATAATGCTTCAATCCGTATAGAATGACATCCAAATCGCATGACTTCTTCAGCACTTTTTTGAAATCAAGTCTCGTTAATCTGTTTAGAAAATCATCGAGCTCATTGCTGGTTTCATCGCAAACAATTATCCCAGAGTTCATGTACATATCTTGCTCCAGTCCCCTTATCAAAAAAGAATAATCATAGATGTACAGCGGACTGTAATCCTTGGAACATCCCTTAATGCTCACATGCACATCTGTAGCTAGACCGCTAGGAAAGAAAACGTCAAAATATGCGTGTCTCCCAACTTCGTTTTCTATGGTTCGTAGCTTCTTACGTCTATGCGCTCGAATAAGATTGAAAACCATTTGTTTCTGCATTGTTATGAAACGCCTTGATGAAAAGTTGGTGAAAATTTTCCCTGTCAAAAACCTTCCAAAATGAGGTTTTACGGTACTGAACTCCTTGTCTAGAGCGAGCCGTAGTTTCTTTTGGGGGATTTTTCGGAAGTCACAGAGAAGCAGATCATTATCATCAAGGTGTTTATAGATTGCATAGATCGCCTCTACAGGATCTTCAAGTCCGTCAAGCATATCCTCCAGCGCCTTTACGAATCCAAGGTTCGCTGCACGGGTTTTCGGGGAATAGTAAATGTGCATGTAGCTGTGAAAACGAGCAATCAGAAAAGTCTCCAAAGCGGTAACTCCGTCTTCCTCAATGGTCAGGAGTTCCTCACTCGTGTCGCCCTCCTTGGTCTCATATTTCAGGTTATTTTGAATCAGCTGTTTGAATAAATGGGCTATATCTCTCCCAAATGGAAACCCAGAATAGTATGAATCGCGAACCAAATAGTCAATGCGATCAGCATCCAAATCCCCACTGATGATATTTGACAACCTGTGTTGGTGACTCAGGATTGTAAAAACGTCAGCAAGAATCTGTTCGTCGACAATCTCTCGAAGGGAACTGTCGGCCGCAATGAATTCTAGCGTAAGTTGTTCGTGGGACTTCAGACGACTCTTCCCCTTAGCGATCACCCTTGCACCTGCGACCTCGTAATCGTTGATAAATGGAGCCCATTTAGGATTTCTATGCAATAACATGTCTAGAGCGTGAGAGAAGGGACCGTGACCGATGTCATGCAGTAAAGCTGCTAACCTCAACGCCTTTAGCTGATCATCACTAGGATCTTTTCGAATCGCCTTATACATTGAATCTGCCCAGTAGGTCGTGCCTAATGAATGATCGTATCTCGTATGCACTGCACCTGGAAATTCAACGTAGACAAAGCCAGTTTGCTTGATCGACTTCATCCTCTGGAATGCAGGAAGATTGATCACTTTGCTTTCAACATCGGAGAAGTAGATGTTTTCACCAATAACGTGATCCCAGTGATACATGGATACTCCTTGAAATCACAAATAACTACAAGGTAGCTTAAATAAACTCATGCTTCCTCAAGTATGGTTTAACTTTCTGATAGAAAGCCCTCAGAGCGCGCAGATCGTCCAAGCAATGTGTCTTTATTAACACTTCTGCTTTCTTATCTCCTCGAAGATACTTAAGGTATAATTGTGGAATGCTTTGTCCCGATATATCGTGGTTCTTGCTTATCTCAAAGAACCTACATACGCGTTCAAGGCTTGCATGATCTATTGCCATGTTATACCTAGCGAACTCTATCAAATCCAAGTGGCGATATAAATATAACTTACTCGCATCGACATTGGATCTTAGCGCCCTTGTAACAATGAAAGGAAAGTCAAACTTCTTTCCATTCCATGTGATTATTACCTTGAATTTCTGCAGCTTGTCTAAGAGTCTCCGAATGACTCGGGCTTCATCTCTGTCACCTTCTGACAAGATAAAATACTCCTTTCCACTCTCGTCGACCAATCCGAAACCCACGATCATGCCGGTGAAGGCATCCAAAGACGTAGTCTCAATATCCAGAAATGCAATTTCATCTTTAGCTACCACTTGGATTCACCTCAGCTGACCAACTAACCTATTGGTGCAGACAATACGTATTTCTCTTTTGGGCTTAATCCTTCACGATGTACAAGCTTATTGAAGTATTTATCGCCGCCACGCACGTAGTCACGAGAAAAGAAGACGGGCTTAAGGGATTCTCTCCTTCTTCTTTCAGACAGCCTTCCTGCACACTATAGTTCAATGCAAAAGCAGAGGGAAGCGACAAGGCTTTTAACACTGCACAAGCCTTCTACAGTGATGTGCTTTTACTCTATTTCACCCAGTTCCCGCGTCCATCCTAGCATTAACCCTATTATCTTACGTACATTTGCCAGCGCTCCTGCTAGGAAGCATCGCACCCGACATAGAACCCATGATCATACTGTACTTCAACTTGCCCTACACCCTCCACGGCTTCCTACATACCCTGATCGGAGGCACACTCCTAGCACTACCACTCACAGCGCTCACGTTCGCACTACGAAAACCCATAGAACACATAACCTCCCCACTGAAGCTGAACCAGAAACAAACACTCCCAAGAACCCTAACTGGAACATTAATCGGCACCTACTCACACAACCTACCAGACGCCTACCTCTACACCGACATCAAACCATTCTACCTACTCGACTGGAACCCACTCCTCAACCCAAGCACAACCCGATACCTCCAGATATACGCAGCCTGCGCCATCAGCTTCATCATAGCACTCACAATGTACGGCTTCCACCTATGGAAAAAACACAACTCAAAAAGCCAAACACAATATTAACAGAACAACACCGCCAACAACCCACGCACAAGCATTCTTAGTTGTACCGCAAGGTTCTTATTTTCGGAAAACCAAAATACATTTCGGAAAACCAAAAACACTCGTGATAGCCTTTGTACCTCGACAAGATTCTAGGAAGCAAAACAAAAATCAACGCACTGTCAGTTCTAGTCACACAACCCGAAAGACGCATCATCGAGAACGAACTAGCAAAAGAAGCCGGAGCATCAGTCTCCGAGATCAACCGACAAGTGAAGGACCTAGTCGACGCTGGCCTAGTCATCATGGAGAGAGTCGGCAAATCCAAAGTATACCAAATGAACCAACAAAACTTCCTATACGAACCATTAAAAACCCTCTTCAAAAGCCTGGAACACATCTACAGAGAAATAGCGAACAAAATCACCAAATTCATAACAGAGAAGCATGAGGTAGAGACCGTGCTGCTCTTCGGCAGCCTGACCTCGAAGAGGATAAGATCAAACTTCGTGAAACAACCCAGCGACGTGGACATCATGATCGTCGTTAAGAATAAGAAGCAAACCGACAGCGTGAAAAAAGACATGTTGAACTTCGTGAACTCAAAGATCTTCCCCGTGTACGGAATAAACGTCTATCCCGTAGTCCTTTCGGCTGAAGAGTACCTGTCCGGATTGGCTCAAGACGCGTTCATCATGGACGTACATGCGAGAGGCGAGGTTCTATATGGCGAGAAACCGAGAAGATACAGTTAAATGGTGTCCAAGAAAGGCTTAAAAAATTAAAAGAGAACCTGCGGTTTGCCGAGGACCTTTTAACCAAAGCCAAGTCAATCGCGATGCGTTAGCCCGCTAACAAAGAAGTAGTAGTCAGCAAACATGCGGCGCAGACAACTACTTCTAAACCAACTCAGCCACAGACATTCAAGAAAACCCCAGACAGCAGTAGCTAGGCAAAGAAACCAAAGCAGAGAACAAGGTAGAAGAAGGCATAAGGCGCTAGTGTTTCTAAAGCCCGGTCAACACCACCAAGCACACAAAAAACCAGCCCGCCTAACCATCACCTGAACAGACACAGCCACACACAAACATTTCTCAGATCGAAATCAGAAAAAAAATTGGATTAGGCATTGTTCACGATTCTACTCTACTTCTTCTTGGCAGCCTTCATCGCGTACTCGCCGATCTGACGCACTTCTTTAGCAAATGTATCATAGTCATACTGCAGAGCATGGAGCATAGCACTCCATCTCGCAGTGAAACTAGCCAGAAAAGCCACCTCAGCCATCTCCCTGTCAGTAGCGCCACTCATCGTAGCCATCGCCGTGTGCATGAGAGCACAGTAAGGACACTTAATATTAGCCGCGATGCCAAGACCGATAAAATCCCTATACTTCGCAGGAATCGCCGTTTCTCCAGTCTGGTATTTCTTCATCAAAGGCCAATCATGCATTAGCACATCTTTCGGAATAGCCTTCATGAAACCGGGAACAATGCCAAATGTCTTCTCAATGTCTTTCAACGTATCCTCATATTCACCCATAGATTTCACCTTGACACAGAATCTGCACCGCAACAAATATAAAACTGTGTGACTGTAGCACAACAGCAACACAACTCTATTTTCGAAGAATTGACTGTGCGCGCTTCACAAGCAACAAAGACCAACCTCTTTCACCGTTAATGCCATACCAATATGGTTACACATCAAAAATGTCACAAATAACATGTTGGAGCGAAAAACATGGTTGTGCCGTTAATCTGCGTCTTTCCCAAGAAATCCCTAGTAACAACGAGCGCCTTATTCCTAATGTAGAATCTGACAAAGCCTAACAATAGTAATTTTTACTACGTTTAAATTTTACTAATATTAAAATTCACCATTCTTGAGCCCTCCGAATCCCTTCGCCTTGGATTCTTCCTCAACTCGAGCCTCATCCTCACAGAATCGTTAAATATAACTCATGTATCATTTAGTATAATGGTGATGATACTGACGACCTTGGCTAAAACGCGGAAAGTCGGCGGCTCCATAGTGGTCACTCTGCCCAAAGAACTGGTAGAAAACAAGAAAATCAGGGAAGGCGAAATCGTGGAGATAACAGTGAAGAAAGTTAGGAAAGACGGCTTCGGCGTTCTGAAAGGCTTAACTCCGTTCACTGCTAAGGACGAGCTGACCGCCCATGACTGAAAGTTACGTGATAGACGCCTATGCCTGGGTTGAATACTTGATCGGCAGCAAAAGCGGAGAGAAGGTTAAAGACGCCGTGGAGAAAGAAAACAACGAAATCTTCACCTGCGCGGTCACGCTCGCCGAAGTCGTGAGCAAGACAGCTCGGGAAGGAAGGGATTTTGAAGTTGCTTACGACATTCTGTTAAGCAATTCCCAGGTTGTTAATGCTGATGAAGCGGTTTCTAAGGAAGCCGGCATATTACATTCTGAAATGCGGAGGACTCAGAGAGATTTCGGACTTGCTGACGCGTTTGTATTGGCGGCGGCGAGAAGAACGAAGTCCAAGATTCTGACCGGCGATGTTCACTTCAAAGGCCTCAAAGGAGCTATCCTGATATAAGACAGGCGTCTGCTTCCTTCTATCTCCATTTGAACACGAACACCCAGCATAAAGAAGTAGTAGTCAGCGAACACGCAGCGCAGACAACTACTTCTAAACCAACCCAGCCCCCAAACATTCAAGAAAACCCTAGACAGCAGCTAGGCAAAGAAACCAACGCAGAGAACAAGGTAGAAGAAGGTATAAGGGAATAGTTGCCTCCTTCTTCTGAAATTTCTCTTCCCGCAGACCCACCACACCAACAACACTAACACAGCGTTACAGAAAACAACAAAAAACAACAAAAAACACGAAAAAACAACCAATTTCACACAGCAAAGAACACAACACCAACAATAATCATTAAGTAATCATCAAAAAGGGCCTGGCTTAACACATCTCCCCACCCAACCGACCAGCGCTATAGACTTAGGAGGTGATCCGGCCGCAGGTTCCCCTACGGCCACCTTGTTACGACTTTTCCCCTCTCGCGAACCTAAGATTCGACGCAGCCAAAAAGACCACGCCTCATCCTAAACCCACTCGAGTGGAACGACGGGCGGTGTGTGCAAGGAGCAGGGACGTATTCACCGCGCGCTGATGACGCGCGATTACTAGGGATTCCATGTTCACGAGGGCGGGTTTCAGCCCTCGATCCCAACTGAGGCCGGGTTTCGGGATTACCTTCCCCTCTCGAGGTCGGAACCCACTGTCCCAGCCATTGCAGCTCGCGTGTGGCCCGGAGGATTCGGGGCATACTGACCTGCCGTGGCCCACTCCTTCCTCCACCTTATCGGCGGCAGTCCCCTCAGAGTGCCCCTTGGAAAAACTCCTCAGAAGCAACAGAGGGCGTGGGTCTCGATCGTTGCCTGACTTAACAGGACACCTCACGGCACGAACTGGCGACGGCCATGCACCTCCTCTCAGCTCGTCCAGCAAGACCTTCAATCTGGCTTTCATCCTGCTGTCGCCCCCGGT
>Ga0315309_1002276_pt1 | contig 11231 bp, 11 predicted proteins | sample TDP4_MG_FD_203080 | JGI IMG/M metagenome (GOLD analysis project Ga0315309, IMG submission 203080) | Freshwater sediment microbial communities from Lake Towuti, South Sulawesi, Indonesia - TDP4 | ecosystem: Environmental > Aquatic > Freshwater > Lake > Sediment | place: Indonesia: South Sulawesi...
TGAGCCCCAAGTCAAGAGACGCGATCGCCGTATAGAGGCCTCCATACGTATTCTCGCGACCGTAGGGGGCTGATGTGACAAGGATCACCGCCCTTCCAACCATTTCTCATCCACCTAGCGATATCACCTTGTCGCTTTCCTTGATCCAGCTTGGAAAAGCATAGATTTCTGTTATGCTCGCTCCTTCAATGTATTGCGTTGTGGGAAAAGTATCAGTTTCAGTTTCGGGCGCTTCACCCTCAACATACCCTCTGGCAGAGGCGCATCTTACGCAGGCCTTGATCGAAAGACCTTTTTGGACAAGCTTCTCCAGCCTCTCCTCAACGTTTGGAAACTTTAGGGTTCTCTGCCCCTTCTTTGGGACATGGACACCGTCGATGTAGAGAAACAAGTTTACTCGATAGCCTTTTTCCAGCGCTTTTTGAGCAAGTTCACAGGCGACATCTGTGCACTGGGAGGTATACGGCCCTGACAATAGATAAAGCGTCAGCGTCTTCATCCGAATCCCCTAGAAGCTCATTACTCTGTCAGCCCTCTCCATAACATCCTCAATTAACTTGTCGTAAAAGTCAAATGGCATCTCTACGCCAGTCAAGACTCGAGAGAGCAAGCCCCTAGCCTCAAGATCCTCCTTGCGCGCATAGATTTCGCCTCCATTTGACAAGAGTCCGCTCAACTTTGCGTTTGGATGTTTGCCAACTGCACAGAAAACGCCATCACCAATCAAGTAGACCGCTACCTGATGACCTCCAATTCTTGCAGAAAAAGCATACTTCAAGCAGACCTCACTACGCGCCGACTTTAACGACTCTGTCAAAATAGAGATGAAGCGCATACCCGCCCTCTCTTAGACAATCTTCTTCGGAATATCCCTTTCTTCTCCAATTTCAGCAATACGAAACTATCTTCAACATGGTCAAACCTTACCTAGGCTCAGTTCTGAGCCTCTCGGGTGCCTCAGCTGAGGGTTTGAAAAGAACCGCCAACCCGAAAAGATGGAATCCCCTGGTTCACTCGATAACCATCATGGTTAGCGTTGATCTAATCTTGTTGACTCTGCGCACCTTCGAAGCTATGACTTCCTTAAGTTTGTCCATTGTCTCCGCTTCGACCTTGGCTATGATATCATAAACTCCATAGACGAGGTGGGCCTCTTTGATGTGCTCCATCCTTCTGAGTTCCTTCACAACTTCGTCCTCTGAGCCAACCTCAGCGTTTATCAAGACGAACGCTAGAGGCATCTCTCGGATTCCTCCTTCCCGCTAGAGTCCAAGGCGACGGAAGGTAAAAGGACTTCGGATAGGCAGCAACCGATCTTGGCAAAGCATCCGGTCTCACTTAGCCTTTCCAATAAGTTGTGTCGATCAGTAAGCCGATTCTGGGAAGGACAATTGTTTGAGATTCTTTATCTAGCGCTTGAGCTGAAGAACTGCCTGTATGTGAGATCCAGTGAGCGACGAGAAGTTCGGAATTGACCTTGACATTCTTGTTTCGAGGCTTGTACCTGACAGGAGCGACCCTGTATTCAGTAAGCTGGACACTGTTAGGGCGAAGTTGGTCGAGATGCATAGGCAGAATTTAGTTAAGGTCAATCATTCTGCGATGGAGGTTATTTGCGCCAGAGAGTTGATCTTGGGGGGTTATGAGGTTGATGTCGAGCATCCTATGAGTGGGTCGCTTGTCTGCGACTTGTTCGGGGTTAAGGGAGAAGGAAAGGCTGTGGTTGAGATTGAGACGGGTTTTGTTCCTCCTGAACATGCTTTGGATCCTACCAGCTTTTATTCGGCCAGGGTTGCTAGCAAGATCGCTAGGTACAGCGAATTCGCGGACAAGTTCAGCCTCGCCTCCCCGCCATACCAAGTTCTGCCCATTCCTACGTTGTTCTTGAAGTCCCCTAGGTTGAGAGGGCTCGAAGAGATCAGGGAAGCTAAGAAGCTGTGTGACCGTTACTATAGAAGCCCGCCCGTAACTCTGGAAGAGATCGCAGTCGCAAGGCTTCACTCAGTTTTCCTGATTGACGTGGATGGTGGGCTCATTAGGGAGTTCGATCCTGAAACCTATGGAGAAACCTTCCTAGCGTGTTGGGATGCAATGAGAAAGTGACTGCCCAACTTTCGAAGCAGATGTGGCTTGCCCTCCACGGGGGAAGCGTAATCTTTCCCTCTTTCCTCCGCGCTGGTTTGCCCTCGCCTGACCTTTGTGGAGTTTCTGCGGTTTCCCGCTAGCTTCACGCCACCCCTGCCAAGCGTTCATCGATCCATATGACGAGCCAAGGCGAACCCTGGTTCGCAAGCCTGACCGACGAATCCACCTCTGTTTCGGTTGGACAGCAACGACATTCGTGTCGGAGGCGTCATTTAACGCTATCGCTTGCAATAGAAGCAATCCAATTTCTACTGGAAACGCTGAGATAAAATAGTAGCGGGCCAACTTCCCCATTGGAGAATGAGAGTTAACTTGCCTAGAAGATCTGTTAAGCCGAGGACGGAGCTTCCTCAAGTCAAAAGGTTGAAGACTAGGGTTCGGAATCTTGAGAGCAAACTTGCTGGGTCTGTCCTCAAGGCTGAGCTGGAATCTCTCAAAGCAACTTTGGAAGCTAGGGTCATGGACCTCGAAGCTAGGCTAGTACGATCCGTGCCCAAAGAAGAAGCCGATACTTTGCGGGCCAGGTTGAAGGAGCTGGAATCCAAATTGGCTGAATCCATACCTAGAAGTGAAGCTGAAGCTAAGCTCGGAAGCGTCAGCTCGAAGCTACGAGGAGAGATTGAACAGCTCAAAGAGAAGTTTGCAGCATCCCTTTCAAGAGCTGAGGCTGAAAGAAAGACCCAAGACCTCAAGTTGAAAGTAGATGAGCTACAAATGAAACTGGCACAATCCATTCCGAAGGACGAGGCCGAAGCCAAGACCATGGAGCTTACAGACAAGGTTCGTGAGCTCGAATCTAAGATGTCACAGTCAGTTCCGAAGGCAGAACTGGATGCTACCAAGGCAGAGGCCCAGTCTAAGATCCAGGAACTAGACAGGAAGCTAACGGAATCAAAGGGCAAGGTAGAGGCGTTGGAGTCTCGGCTGGCTGAAGCTCATGAGGAGCTTGAGGCCGCAAGGAACCGCCTGAAGGAATTGGGAGCGACCGCAGCTGAGCCAGCGAAAGAAGAGAAGCATTTCGAACCCACGCCTGAATAAGGAACCCAACCTTCTCTGCAATGTCTTCAGCCTGCGTTGGCCCTGAGAGGTTCCATTCGATAAGGCGCTCGATCATCTCTTCTCTCTCTTTCAGAAGTCTGCTTTGCTTTTTCCAGCCCAAAAATATTTCCAACTATTCGCGCACCAATATCGTTAAGAATCATTGAATGTCGTCGTAAGGTGGTGACTGTATGCCTAGGCTGTTTGACCCACTCAGAGTCAGAGGACTGGTGCTGAAGAACAGGATTGTGATGCCTCCGATGGCAACTGGGCTTGCCTTTGAGAACGGCGAAGTGACTGAAAGACTTGTGAAGCACTATTCACGGAGGGCCAAGGGGCCAGGCTTAATCATCGTAGAGCATTCATATGTCATGCAGAGCGGGAAACTTTCTGAGAATCAGCTGGGCATCTACAACGATGATCTTATTCCCGGGTTGGCACGGCTAGTCAATAGTGTTCATGAAGTAGGAACTTCAATAGCAGTTCAAATCAATCATGCCGGCCGTCTCGCAAACTCAAAGATAAGTGGGACCCAACCTGTGGCTCCTTCGCCGATTCCTGCCTCGATCACAGCAGAAACTCCTAGAGAACTTCGTCCGGATGAAATAGTGGAAATAGCTGAGCGGTTCGCGTCAGCTGCGGCCAGAGCCTTGAAGGCGGGATTCGATGCAGTTGAGATCCACGGAGCCCACGGTTTCTTATTGAACCAATTCACTTCACCATTGACCAATAAGCGCACTGATCAATTTGGCAGCACACTAGAAGGAAGGATAAGATTTCCCCTGAAGGTCGTCGACAGTGTAAGAAGAAGAATCGGAAACAACGTTCCGCTCTTCTATCGTCTTGGGGCAGACGACCGGTCGCCAGGCGGCTTGACATTGGAAGAGGGAAAGAAAATTGCCAAGAAACTTGTCGAGGCTGGAGTAGAGGTTATAGATGTGTCTGGTGGATTGTGCGGGTCGAGGCCCGCGGACCTGAAAGGTGAAGGGTATCTGATTCACCTGGCCGAAGGAGTGAAGATGACTGTGAATGTCCCCGTTGTGGGGGTAGGTGGGATAGTGACAGCAGAGTTCGCTGATAAAGTCGTGAGAACAGGCAGGGCCGATTTAGTGGCCATTGGCCGAGCGATGCTCAATGATCCAGATTGGGCTGCCAAGGCTATTGGTCGCCTCAGATAACTGTCACAGATCAAGTTGCGGAGAGTTCTCATAGCTGCTTCTACTTGCCTCGAGTAAAGGCCTAAGAGGGACCTCTGCTTCTGCGATTCATGCAGGGCCGCTTGTAATGGCTTGGTATTGCCCTCAATGTCGAACAGAGTTCTCTGAGTACCAGCCGATGTGCCCATTCTGCAATGTCAGGCTGAGAAAATCAAGAAGAACTCTTGAATGAGACTAGACCTCGACAGAGACATCGCAAAGACAATTCGTGCCAAACTGGATGCCTTCTACACAGATGTCTCCGCAAAGACTGCTCAACTTGAGAAGGAGCTGATGAATTTGCTCTCGGAGAAGAAGATTCAAGATGCTAGCCGAATAATGGATCAACTTGTCAAGGAAAAGCTGATGGAAGCTTATCAGCCGGCAACACAGAGCGTGAAGGAGTTGTCAAGCGTAGAAACCGCGACTAAAGAGAGTAGGAAGGTCGAAGTAGCGACATGTGTCTCTCTAATGGTTCTTACAGTAGCAATCGTTTGCATAATGCTAGTCTATCTTGCCAAGACCGGAAGATTCAGGAAATATGCTAAGCCAATCTCGGTCCCCTCATTCTGAGAAGACGATCGTTGACTGTCTGGACAAGATCTTGAAGAGAATCCAGCGCCCAAAGAACTTCTTTGTAGTGCAGACATGTTGGTCGAGTACTCAACCGATGCCTTCGAATTAGCTGGGGCCTCAATACGTGGGCACCACCTAGGATGATTGAGGCCCGTCTGGCTGGAGATCTCGATGCTGCTTGTAGCTTCTGAAGCTGCTTGGCCAGAAACTCTTAGCTACTTGAAGAACAACTAGAGAGTGCAGATCTATTTCCAATATTGATTTGAAGGTGAGGTCTTGACTCGTAGTGAAGATGTTTTCCGAAGATACCAAGAGTATTTGATCACCAGCTTTGTCAAGAAAGTTGAACCAGTCGCTATCGCGGAAGGAAAAGGGGCGCTCGTGAAGGATCTCGACGGGAAAGAGTATCTCGACTGCTTCTCTGGAATTAGCGTTTCAAATACCGGGCATTGCCACGACAAGGTTGTGAGGGCGATAAAGGAGCAGGCGGACAGACTTCTTCATTGCTGCACCTACCTGTACCATGTAGCGCCTGCGGCGGAGCTTGCTGAGCGGCTGGCGAAGGTTGCTCCTGAGGGTTTGAGGAAGACCTTCTTCTGCAACAGTGGCGCGGAAGCGATCGAATGTGCAATGAAGATGGGTAGGAAGTTCACTAAGAAACATGAGATCATCGCCTTGATGTGCTCTTTCCATGGCAGAACCTTGGGCACCCTAAGCGTCACCGGCCAGTGGGCGAGGCGTCGTTATGACATGGGTCCCTACCTTGGCGGGGTATCATTTGCTCCGGCACCCTACTGCTACAGATGCAGCCTCGGGCAGACATATCCTAACTGCGGTATTCAATGCGCTGAGATGATCGAAGATGTAATCGAGTACTCGTCCTCGAATAATGTGGCTGAATTCATAGCGGAGCCAATACTCGGCGAGGGTGGACTGATAGTGCCTCCGCCGGAGTACTTCAAGACCGTCAAGAAGGTTCTGGACCGACATGGAATCTTGTTCATTGTTGATGAGGTTCAAACAGGGTTTGGCAGAACCGGTAAGATGTTCGGGATAGAGCACTACGACATCAACCCAGACATCATGTGTGTGGCGAAGGGGATCGCGAGCGGAATGCCTCTTGGCGCCTGCATGGCCAAAGCTGAGATCGCTGACTCCTACGAGCCCGGGGACCACCTGTCAACGTTTGGTGGAAATCCTGTCTCATGCGCTGCTGGCATAGCCTCCCTCGAAGTTATGTTGGAGCAGGATCTTTCAAAGCGGTCGCAGATGAAGGGTGAGTACCTTCTGAAGCGGATACGTGAGCTTCAAGAAACTGAATCCATGATCGGAGAGGTCAGAGGAAAGGGCCTGATGATAGGCATCGAGCTCGTTGAGGAGCATAAGCACAAGACGCCGGCGCAGGGAAAGGCAGCCAAGATCAGGGAGCTTCTGCGAATGAAGGGCATACTGATCGGAGTTGGAGGAGTCAAGGGAAACGTGGTAAGGATCCAGCCCCCACTGGTGATCACAGAAGAGCAGTTGGAGACCTTGATGGATCGCCTCATCGAGTCGATGAAGGAAGCAAGGTAGAACCATGAAATCCTGCAGCAGAATTAGACCACATCTAGCAAATAGATCCTTGAGAAGGTGATGTTGAATCATGCCATTGCTTTCTGAGGTTGAGAAGGACTACGGCAGGTTGAGGCTCTTCATAGACGGAAGCTGGGTGGACTCAAACTCAAATCGCTGGGAACCTGTGATGAATCCAGCTAAGGACGAGGTCATCGCTGAAGTTCCCTTCGCGCTGAAGGAGGAAGTCGACAGGGCGGTTGACGCTGCTGCGCGGGCGTTCGAGAAGTGGAAGGAGCTCCCAGCACCGACTAGAGTACAATACCTGTACAGGCTGAAGCATAGGCTTGAGGAGCACCTTGAAGAACTATCGAGGGTGACTACGCAGAACCACGGCAAGATCATAGATGAAAGTAGAGGCGAAATGAGGCGGCTCATAGAGAACGTGGAGAGCGCCTGCGCAGTAGCCTACACTTTGGCCAAAGGTGAACACATAGACCTCATCGCCCCCGGCATAGATGAGACACTTGTCAGAGAGCCACTAGGAGCGTTCACGATACTTGGCCCCTTCAACTTTCCGACCCTCGCGCCATTCTGGTTCATACCGTACGCCATGGCATTGGGCTGTACACTGGTCGTGAAGCCAAGCGAAATATGCCCCGTTCCCATGCATTGGACGTTCAAGGTCATAGAGGAAATCGGGCTGCCGAGCGGCGTGGTCAACCTGATTCACGGGGGTCGAGAGGTTTCAGAAGCGCTGATTGCTCATCGAGAGATAAAGGGCGTGGCCTTCGTGGGTTCCACAGTTGCCGGTAAATCTGTGTACAGGCTTGCTGGAGAATATGGCAAGAGAGCGATAGCGCAGGCTGGGGCAAAGAACTTCCTAGTGGTCATGCCAGACGCAGACTTGGATGCGATAATGCCCGCTCTCATGACTTCGTTCTACGGCAATACAGGTCAAAGATGCCTTTCAGGAGCAAACTTGGTGGCTGTCGGCGACGCATATGAAGCTCTAAAGAAGAAATTCGTTGAAGCGAGTTCAAAGCTCAGGCTTGGCTACGGTTTGGATGAAAGTGCAGAGATGGGTCCGGTTGTGACAAGGAAGGCCAAGGAGAGAATACTAAGCTACATAGAGAAAGGAATAGCGGAAGGCGCTAAGCTCTTGCTGGACGGGAGAAACGTCAAAGTGGAGAACCATCCTAACGGATACTTCCTAGGCGCAACAATATTCGACGATGTTGCCACCGACATGGAGATAGCCAACGAAGAGATCTTCGGACCCGTCGCATGCATCATGAGAGTGAAGAGCCTGGAGAACACCTTAGAGATGATCAATAGAAATAGGTATGGTAATGCTGCCTGCATCTTCACGTCAAGCGGGAGATCCGCTCGAGAGTTCAGACGAAAGGTAAGTGCGGGAAACATAGGAATAAATGTGGGCATACCTGCACCGATGGGCTTCTTCCCTTTCGCAGGTTGGAAAGAATCGTTCTTCGGCGTTCTACATGGGCAGATGGACTGCGTCGACTTCTTCACCGATAAGAAGGTCATAGTAGCAAGATGGCGTTAGAGGCTTGGCGAGCGAGGACAGGTACACCTTCAGTCAAGTGATGAGTTCGCTGATCGAACTGGAGTCTATGATAGCTGAGTTCTACAGAGCCTCTGCAGAGAGATCCGGGCTTAGTGGCTTGAAGGAACTATTTCTCGCATTTGAGAGAGCGAACCAACAGCGGATTGGCTCTTTGGACAAGGTGCGGCGTGAAACGATCATAGAAATGTCGCTGGAACCCATAACGGGCCTAGAGCTTGAGGAACACAGACTCCGTGTGAAGCGGACGATTGAGGACGAGAACTTGGGCGACAGAGAGAAAGCGGTGGCGTTGGAGGGCATCATGCAGGATGTCTACGGTAAGGCGTCAAGGAAGTTGGAGTACGTGTCTGCTGAGGCATGCGAACTCTTGAACAGACTCCATTCGGAAAGCTCACGGCGCAAGGATACACTTGTTGCCGGAACCAAGGGTTAAAGGCGCTCGTCAGCCCGGAAGAGTCGGCTCAAGAATCTGTGAAGACAGGCCTGATACTTGACTGAGGCTATCTGCCATGAGCTTCGCTAGCCTGACTTGTCTCGTTTGATTATCAAATCCTCATATGGTATGTGCTAGCAATAGCGCGCCCCCGTCGGCAGCGAGACCACTTCAGGATAGGGGACTACTGACGAGCGGGGATGAGAGATAGCGACTGTCAAGAACTTCAACGAAATTCTTCTTCAGGCCACTGATGAAGGTCTCGGAGTTCTTGGTGAAAGTGTCAGAAACGCTCTGTATTATCACATTGAGAGAACCCATCAAGTTAGGCGTGAAGAAATTCCGGAAAGAGTGACCGTCTTCGGTGAAGCTCTGGAATCCTTGCTCGGCTCAGGAGCTGAAGTCGTTGCGAAACTCATCGCCAGAAACCTATATGCCAATCTAGGCCTGAACTTCAAAGAACGGAAAGACTGGACGCTGATAGATTATCTCAACTATGCGAAAAATGTTGCCAAGCGAGGCTGAGTACCGTCACATAGGCTGTACCACGAGTATCGCTGACATGCATAGGACAGAAGTCGGGGGTCTCACTAATTCGGGATGTTCTGAGAAATCTTTGGAGATAAGCTGTCAAGGGGTCATGGTTCAAACGTAACATCTAACAAGGATGGTGTTCTGCTCAGCTTTGGTATGATGATCAATGTCTTTTCAGGTAAGTCTGCCTTGCTGACAGTGAAAGCGGAGCCGTCAAGACTTCTGACACTGTCGCCTTTGCGGACAAACTCTTCGGCTGCGCTCAGGTTGTTGAATGTAGCTGACATTCCTGGAACTCTGTAGTGCATTGGAACGGCTATTTTGGGTCTGAGAGATTCCATGACCTTTCGTGCCCGTTCTGGGCCAATTGTGTAGAAACCTCCGACTGGGAGAAATAGAACATCAACAGATCCTATCTCCCTTGCTTGCTTATCTGATAGCTCCTGTCCCAAGTCTCCTAGGTGACAGAACACAAGATCATCCAGGGTCACAACTTAGACAGAGTTCCGCCCTCTCTTTCTGCCTTGGGCGTCATCATGAAAGGCGGCAATACCCATAATGGAAACGCTGTCGATCTGCCTTGTTCCCGTGAAACCTTCTAGGATTACGCTCTTCTCATGCCTCGCGGCTGCTGCATTGTTATGATCGAGAGGGGGCGGCACTTGTCGTCATGTTTGACCAGAAGGTCCAATCGGTCGAGCCTTCTCACTTCGGAAGGAGTCCATAGTGATGCTCGAGGATGTGGTGATAATGCTCGATCGGCATGAGGGAGTGGAACGCTCTTTGCACGACCTCGCTCAAGGCAGGGTGGATGTGCATAGCTTTCATTATCGACTCGGCGCTCTGTTCTCGCGTGTACATTACGTTTATGATCTCTTGTATGAGGACGGAGGCGTAGGGTCCAATAATGTGAGCTCCCAAAATCCTCATCGTGTCCTTTTCGACTATGACCTTGGCGAAGTAGTCGTGTAGGCCCATCGCTTCACCTTTGGCTGTGTCCTCGTATCGCTGCATTCCGATCAACACTTTGTCTTGACCGTACTTTTCAATCGCTTCTGATTCTCTTAGTCCGACACTGGCAATCTCTGGATATGTGAAGACAGCGTGCGGTACAGCATGATAGTCCACGGCAGCTTTCATTTTCAGTACGGCATTGTAGTACACGACCACGGACTCGTAGTTTGCCGCATGCTTGAATAGGTGCTTTCCGTTTGCGTCGCCGAAGGCCCAGACATTTGGTTGCGAAGTCTCCAAGAACTCGTTGGCAACGATCCAGCCGTCTGCATCTGTCTTGATTCCCCCTCTTTCCGGGTGGAGTATGTCCGTGTTCGGACCTCTTCCCACGGCCACCAGTATCTCCTCTACCTGCACTTCCTTCGGCCCGTCCCTGTCTCTGTCGGTCGCAATCAGTTTTTTCTTGCCTGTCAATGTCTTCTCCACCTTGCGAACTTCATGATTGGTGATAATTGTCATATGTTTTCCAAGTTCCTTCTTGGCCAATGCCGATACCTCTAGTTCCTCTTCAGGGAGGAAGCGTGGGTTTCTGCCAATGATGGTGACTTTCGATCCCATTGCTGACAAGAAGTGCCCATACTCTGCTGCTATGTATCCTCCGCCGATGATGCCTACGCTTTCCGGAGGCCGATCTATCTTGAGGATTGTGTCACTTGTATGGTAACCGACTCTCTCCAGTCCCTCGATCGGAGGAATTATGGGCTTGGAGCCTGTGCACAGGAATATCATCTTTGAACGTATGGTTTGATCGCCGACTTTCAACGTGTAAGGAGCGACAAATTCAGCTACGGTTGGATAGTAATCTATGTTCTTTGAGTGGGAAAGTCCGTGACGTATGGTATCTATCTCCTTGTAGACAAGGGATCTCATCCTTTCCATGACTCTTTCAGGGCTAACACTTCTGAGGTCTGCTTGTATGCCGAACTCTCCTGCCTTTTCGATTGTTCTGACAAGTTCTGCTGGATATAGCAAGATCTTCGACGGTATACATCCCCGCGTTAGACAGATCCCGCCAGGCTCGTCCTTGTCTATGACTGCTGCTTTTAGGTCCGTTTTCCTCCGGATCATGAGATCTACGATATTCATTGCAGATCCGGAGCCTATTGCAATCACATCGTATTCTTTCACTTCAAGAACGCCTCTCATTAGAGCG
>Ga0315309_1002281_pt1 | contig 11224 bp, 10 predicted proteins | sample TDP4_MG_FD_203080 | JGI IMG/M metagenome (GOLD analysis project Ga0315309, IMG submission 203080) | Freshwater sediment microbial communities from Lake Towuti, South Sulawesi, Indonesia - TDP4 | ecosystem: Environmental > Aquatic > Freshwater > Lake > Sediment | place: Indonesia: South Sulawesi...
GCAACTGCGAGGGCGCTGATCCTCGGTCCAGAATTTATAGTGGCCGATGAACCTGTTTCGATGCTGGATGTTTCTATCAGAGCAGAGGTCTTAAATCTTATGTTAGAGTTGGTGGAAAAATACCGCGTGTCATTTCTATACATCACTCATGACCTAGCTCTGTCGAGACACATCTGCAACAGAATCGCAGTCATGTATCTTGGGAAAATTATGGAACAGGGAGATGTGGACAGAGTCATTGCAGACCCGCTTCATCCGTACACTCAAGCGCTAAGATCGGCTGTTCCGGTACCTGACCCCACATCCAGACGAATTGAAGTTGTTATAAAAGGAGAAATTCCAAATCCAATTGATCCACCACCGGGTTGCCGATTTCACACACGTTGCCCGAATTATATTGGAGAAATTTGTCGCACCAAGGAACCACCATTATTAAATGCCAAAGGACGATTGGTAGCATGTCACCTTTACAGTTAGCTCTTTTCGCTGAAACATCGCCCAGAAATACATGCTGTAATTGGCAAAGACCCGTAAATAACGAAGAAAGGAGTTGAATCCATGGAAAATCCGACGCAAAAAATCACCGTGCTGTGTTTAATTATTATTTCCTTGATACTTTCTATTGCTTCAATCTATTTACCTTGGTGGAGCATTCAAACCACTAGGGAAACACAAATAGCTGCAAATACAACGATAACAGTTGATTACACTCTTCTACAGATGGTGGCAGTACATGATCCAGCGATGAACAAGTCTGTTGTAGTTTCCTTTGCAGATTTACCGGCGGATCCTGCCGAAAGGGACAATGTATCTTTCTTGTTCAATACCACTCTTATCCTATTGATTGGCGGCACGGTGCTAAATGCTTTAACTCTGATCTGCAGTGTGATTTCGATCTTTCACAGAAAACTACTAAAGATCCAAAATATCTTTGGATTAGCTGGAGCGCTTTTATTTGTTATTGCGCCATTCTACATTGCAACCCAAGCACCGGCCGCAATGTCAAATCTAGATAACGTAATACCTTCAGAAATCTCTACTCTTCCCGGAGAGGCTATCACCAACTTCTGGGGAACAGAAGGAGATTGGATATGGAGGGCTGGGTTTGGGTGGTTCCTCGCGTTCACGGCATGTTTAATTCTAGCGATTGAAAGCGCTATTATTCGAATATCTGTTAAGGAGAAGTATTAAAGGCTCGAATTAAAGTGCTTCTCGTATTAAAAAGCAAAACGGATATGTTCTACAAAGCCTTAAATATAGCTGGTAAATATCTCCGTAATCTATCTCCGTAATCATTAAATGGTAGGCCGTGAAAAACTTTGTTTAAGAATAAGCCCCCCATCGCTTTTCTATTATCATTAATAGGAGCTATTTTAATCATGGCCAATGGTTTATGGATAGCCGCAAATGGTTCTGTGATAGTTCTTTCGCTTTATCCGGTCTCCTCGGTAAGTCAACTAGAGGGAGCTACCTTCTGGGGGCGCATCGTTCTTGGCATCCCCGGATATGTAGAGAACCAATTAATGATTATCTGGATTATTTTTTCCGCGATTAACCTATTTTGCACCATATCATTGTGCATTCAACCGAAAAATGTTTTTGCCATGAACCTTTTGATAGCTTTGTGTTCAATCTTAAGCATATCTATTGGCGGAGGATTTATCTTAGGATCTATACTTGGAATCGTTGGAGGCTTTGCTGGAGCGGAATGGCCAAAGCCTGTACGGGAAACCTTTATAGGCAGGTTTCTGAGAGCACTTAGACTGGATTCATCACTATTCAAAACTGTAAGTGTCGAGTCGAAATATCTTAGGGAGGCGGTCTTCGTTTTAATCCTCGTCAATGTCCTCAGTGGACTGGGCTATGGTATATACAGCTTAAATGTAGCAAATATGGCAAATTCCGCGGAAACTATGTTCAGAGTTCTTCTTCTCGGCGAATTGTTTCTCGGCACAACCATTTTTTCTTATCCGCTCATCTACATAAGTGTCGCACTCTTGAAGTGGTTTATTCTCGGTCTACTAGTTTATCTGATAGGGGTAAAGCTTGAAGGCGGCAAAACCGAATTCGACGTAGTTGCTAGAACAACAGCATTTGCTTACGCCCCAATTGCGCTTCAAATTTTTTTGCCAGCAATGTTCAGCAACCAACCCGTCCAATGGTCGTCACTTGTGTTTCTGCTAACGAACATTTGGATGATTTTTGCATTAATAGTAGGTATTAGACAAGCTTTGGGTGTTTTCATAAGAAAGGCGCTTGGAATAGTTATGCTGGCTGGTGGAATTTACTGGATAATAGATTACTTAATTATTGTACCATTCTTCGAGATCCCAGGCGCTTGGTTCGTTCTACAACCAGCATCTTTCATATTAACACTGTTATCCATCGACGTAATTCTCTCTATGCTTCTCGGAGTGTTCTCTAGCCGTTAGATTTTAAAGAACTGACCTGCTCAGCGCTATGAAGACCTTTTTTCTCCTTGTTCTTCTTCTCGACGCCGCTTTTCAAGGATCCAGTCCTTGTACCCTGATGCAACGCCCCAACCAATAACAATAAGGACCGTTGCTACAAGTTTAAGCTCTGCTGGCAGGGCGAGAACTAGCCAAACTATCAAAAGAGGACCTATTAAGATTACTATAAGAGCAAGCACGATTATCCAAAGCCATTCCTCAGAAAGTATCCCTGCCATGCTTGAACACACTTCATAAGGAGGTGAGACAAACTATATTAGCTTTTTCTCGGCATCTAATTAGTGGCAAGAGGCGTATTGTATTTGGTTAAAAAGGTTATATAGAATGGTTTGAACTCTTAGATTTAGGGGAATCTATGAAAAGATGGTTCTTCGCATGCGGCCTGATTATGATCATTGCAGGGCTAATTACAGCAATGTATACCTGCAGCCCGAGAGAAGAGAGTACTTCTGTAAGTGTTAATAATGCTTCTGAAGAATGGAGTGTTAATGCTAATCTCAGCAAAGGAGACTTCATTTGGGTGCATACTACTCAAGGTTTAGACTGGCCAGTTGGTTATTTCGAAGTGGACGAGGATTTTCCCGGTTTTGGCGTGCTTTACGTTGGTGTCAACATAACAGATCCTCGAGGTAATTTCACGCTTTTTCTCATCAAATATGGAAAAGTAGCAGGAACTAGTGACCAAGAGGCAATACATCCATTGTCCATTCTCGACATCAACCTAACTATAAACGGGGGAGGATTGAACGCGACACCACTGTACAGGCCTAGCTCAAATTCATACTGGTATGTGGGGGGAATAGCTCAATTCAGTGGCATCTATACGTTTACTATAGTGCACGTCTGGCCTAGTCGAGAGTACGCGCCAAGCACGATAGACATCCGCAAGTATATACGTGTGACGGAGGGCCCCTCGTATTATTTGATATCTGTTGGAATTACAGTAACAGCCGCCGGAGCTGCTTTAACGTGGTTTAGCTTAAAGAAAAAGCCGCAGCCAAAGTTCAGAAAACGAAAAAGCTAATTTGGTGTTTGTTGCTCTGTCACGATCTATCGCTCATTGCTGCAGCAGCTACTTTGCGACTTTCTTAAATAAGGAAGACCCCTCACTTGGACTTCTTCGTGATCGAAATTGTTTTAGAAGTAGCTAGTGCAACTGTGACGCTAGCTGTTTTAAATATCGAAAAAAGCATAAACTCGACCAGAAATAAAAATTGGGGCTTTTTCTCGAATGCTTAGAATGTAGATTCTTATTCTCGCTTTCATAAAAAAGAGGGTATATGGTTTATTCTAGTCCTTCACGAAGAAGCTTTTTAGTTTTCATTGATATTGAGTGTCAGTGTTGAATCATCAATGGGAATTACGGAACCGTGGGAGTCAAGCAAGAACGTCTCATAACATCTTACTGCCTGAACCAGCTTCGGCTTTTCACATTCGCTTGTAAAATACCCGAAAACAATTGTCGCTAACCTACCACTGCCAGTTTTTCCCTGCACATCTCCGGATAGAGTGCCTCCCAGTAGCAATATGCCCTCACCAATATCCGTTGCGTTCACAAAAAAGGGATATTCAACATCAAAGAAGTCCCCAGAAATAGTTTTCATAACTTTCAGTTCAGTAGGGTTAAAGGTTATAACAACTTGCCAGGTATATAAGTCTCTAACGTTATTGACATCGAGGGAGACTTTAAACTCTCCTATAATTACTGGCTCTTGGTGCGGTTCAGATTCTTGTGGGATGAAAAACATTGCTAAGACGTACCCCGAGACCGAGAAAGATATCAAGAGTGCAATGAACATCAAACCAGTTTTCAGCCTTCGATCATGAAACATCTTTGAGAACTTCTCTACGGGCTTTCCAGCTTCATCCGCAAATCGTGAGGTGCCATTTACCTCGTAAACGCCCTCTTTTTTGACGATAACGCCGGCCGCGCAGAGCTCCTTAAGTCTAAAACTCAAAGTCTTTCGCGGAAGCTTTGTGACATGTAACAACTCTGTAAATGTTCTTGATTTTTTCTTAGTCGCGTTTGTGATCAAACTGAAGTCTATTTCCTTACGATTTTCAAGATTTATGGTCATTCCACAATTTGGACATGTAATTTGAGGCATATCACATCATAATATGAAGCGGAAAAGCCCTGATATAAAGGTTAGTGTAATAGAAACCCCCACACTCTGAAAAAGTTTTCTCATTCGTGTCCGAAGATAATTACTGGTTTCTATGAAACTGAACAATATGGGCTTTCAATGATTTTCTCCAGAAAGTTCTGATACATTCTAATAATTTCGGTTACTGTTGTTGCATCTTCAGCTACGTGATTAAGCCATGATTCATCGTGGAACGCCAAAAAACGATAGTAACCTCCCTTTGACTAATGATATGTGTCTGACGCCCATAGCTGAGCAGTCGTATGATTTTCTCGTTCTTTTTAAAATTGATGGTGTTTCTACGGGTCGTATATTAGTGTTTATCCGAATCCCTTGATGCGATGCGTGCGTCTTTCATGTGTATTTTGTTGTCGTTATTGGTGTCGCATATGGGGTCCAAATTGGAATGACCAGGGTAGCTTCCGAGGTTTTTGCAACTCTCCATGTGTCCTTCATATCTACTTTATAGTAGTTGAAGTCGCCCGATGTAGGTTGGATACATCTCATATTGGCCTTTTTGCAGAATATGTTGTATCTCATCGTCCTCATTAGGTAGTATCATGGTGTCAATTCGAAATAGGAGAAAGAATTGAGGAGTTCAAATGAAACAATCACTAAAAACATCAGTGAGGCTTTACTGTTCTACGATTTTTTTGAGCTGCCTCTTATACATTTCAACGACTTCTTCCACTGTCGTTGCGTCTTCAGCCGCCTTGTCAAGCCTATAGTTGCCTGTGAAGCGAGGAAACCTGACAGCCAGTCCACTTCCTTTGCGAATAACATCCATCGCACACACATGAATCGGGCTTAATGTGATTTCAGCGCCAAGAATTTCTATCACGAAAGCTGGTTCAAACCACACGTCTGCCTCGATTATTGATTGCACTCTTGGATGCTTGTGGCTAATCTTATGCTTCTCCATCATTTTTGGCAGCTTTGCCAAATCTTCGTCAGTGAAGCCCGTTCCGCATTTTGTTACAGTCTCGAAAACATCTTTCTCTGGATTGTATGCTGCCAAGAGTAATGCTCCGTATGTTCCAGCGCGTTTTCCTCTGCCGTGGAAAGCTCCAATAACCGCCAAATCCACGGTGTCCGTCATCTCGCTTTTATAGTCCCGCTTGTACTTTATCCAGAGCCATCCCCTAGCTCCAGCTTGATAAACTGAATCTTCAGCCATGGATTTGCATACCAGTCCTTCGCAGCCGTTTTCTATGGCTTCGAGAAAGAATTTTTCCAGCTCTTTGACATCGCTAGTGATGATGTGTTTGGCGATTTTGACCCTGTCGCTTTCCTCTATTGCCTCTTGGAGTGCCTGTCGCCTGATTGGGTAAGGCTCTAGAGTAAAGTCTTTAACATCTACATACAGCGCGTCAAACATAAATAGGGAAACTGGGTACTCTTCCATGGCTTTTTCGATTCCATACTTGCGCCTGCGGTGCATCAACTCCTGGAAGGGCCTCATCTCGCCCGTCTCTGTGTCTATGGCGACACATTCAGCTTCTAGAATGGCGTCTCTTACCTTCACATGTTTCCTGAGAAGTTCGACGGCGTCTGGATATTGACTGGAAATATCTTCGAGGCGCCTGGAAAAGAGAGCGACGTCCTCGCCCTTTTTGTGGACTTGTATCCTCTCGCCATCATACTTGTACTCGGCTATGCACTTTCCGCCAAGTTTCTCCAATATCTCCTCGGGTGAGGAAAGCCTCTCAGATAACATGGGTCTTATGGGTTCGCCTATTATGACTTGGAACTTCTTGATGCCCTTTAAGCCTTTTTCAGCCACGGTTTTTGCAACCCTTCCGAGGTCTGAGGAAATGTTGTATGCTCGCTCTATTAGCTCGCGGGCTTCCTTTCCGCCGCCGTAGGCTATGGCTAAAGCGTCGAGAACCGTCATGTCAGCGATCCCCAGACGCAGATTTCCGGTGACGGTACGCATAATATACTTAGCCTCTTTGGGGGTTGCATCAGCCAAAAGTCCAGCCAAAAGACAAGTTTTGAGGTCAACCGCGCCAGAACCTGAAGCCTTAGCCATTTTATCGAGCGTGTCATAGACCCTTTGAACCGTTAACGGCTGATGGAAAAAAGTCACTTGTTTTCTGTCAATTATTAGCTTTTGAGCCGTTTCCCCTATATCTCCGGTTTTCTTCAAATCTTCTTCGATTTCGCTTTCCTTCCTCCCAGAAGCTCTGGCAAGGGCTTTTATCGCTAGTCTTTCGGCAACACCTATTTCAAGTCCGACAAAATCCGGGTATATTTTACCCTGAGTTAAGTACATGACTTTGTTGATGGTTTCCTTCGGTGTGTTTTTTAGAAGGTCGACCAAAAGGTCTGTCATTTCCAGCCTTTTTGTTGTGGCCTCGATTTTTTCGTATGCATCGGCAATCGTTAAATAGCGCAAGGGAGCTTTTCAACCTCACAGATGAAGACGATTAGTGCAGTCTATATTAGATGACAGCCGCGGCTGTACATAACTTTACCTCTTTCTAAAACCTCAAGAACAAAGGCATTCATTCTTCTTTTCATGTCGCTAAATTCTTCAAGGGTGTATCCCACAGGCTCGACAGGTATCCCTAGTTTGTTCATATCAATGAGTTTTTTATCCGATCAATGAAGCCCTCTTGAAAATCTGCAACAACCAGAATATCAACATCCGATCCCTCATTAATGTTGTTGGTAGCAAAAGATCCAAATAAAATTACTAGGTGTGGGTTGAGGTTTTTAACCACCTCTCGCACATAAGCCTCTATCTTCTCAAAAACCTCCTCACTTTTTTCAATATCAATTCTGCATAGCTTAAGCACTTTTCAGCGATCTCCTTCCAAAGTTTAATACATTGTATTATTAATTTCTTTTCATTTTGTCAAGTTCTGTTAGTAAATCTGCAAGTCTTTCGATGGCTAACTTCCAAGCGGCTTCGCCTTTCTCTTTGGAAGCCTTTGTCGGGTCGCCTATGACGCCTGTCTCGCTTATTTCTTTTGTTCGAAAACCCCAAGAGACTTTTGGTCCTTTCTCCTTCAACCCTATCTTTGTGTACTTTGATTCAGGAAGAGTAATCCTTGTTTTTTTAATTCTCTCTTTAACTACGAATTTTTGTCGATTCGCTAGGGTTGTGGAAGTTTCAAACTCTCCCGCATGCGCATCATAAGATGTTTCAATGAATTTTTCAATGAAGTCTGGTATGAGGCTGACGGTGTCAACTGCCACAAAGACTTTAGCATGCGCTTTGATTCTCTGAGTTGTGGCTTCTAAGGCTGGGGTGTTTCCGCCGTGTCCGTTTTCAAAGAGTATTTTCTTGAACCCGTGTTTTGTTAGGGAAGAGGCCACCTCGTAGGCCAGCTGCTCCAGGGTGTGCGGAGCCAGGGTGATTGTTCCTGGAAAGTCCATGTGATGCAGAGAAACTCCATAATAAATTGGCGGTGCTACAAGGGCGCACTGGGCTTTTTCAGCAGCCTTCAACGAAAGCCAAAAGGCATCATAGGCATCGGTGTCTATGGGCAAGTGAGGTCCGTGTTGCTCACAGCTTCCGACGGGCACAACAGCCACGTCATGCACTGCCAAGAAGTCTTTTACGTCTAGCCACGTAAGCTCGCCAAGATAGTAACTACGCATCTTCATAGAACCGCTTCCACTTAAAAGTTTCGTAATGAACTATTTGACTTAGTGATCTTCTGCTTGGTGGGGAGGGAGACTCTGCTGGATAACCAACTGGAATTATGGCTACCGGCCTTATTCCTTGGGGAATTTTTAGGACTTCTCTTGCTTCTTCCTCTTTAAAAGCGCCAACCCAACAGGTGCCTAACCCAAGCGAGTGAGCAGCCAAAAGAATGTCTTGTATTGCGGCGGCCGTGTCTTGTAAGCAGTAGAGCGTTTTGCCACGCATGCCATAGCCGTAAGATGATTGATTCTCATTTGCGCAAACAACGATTACTACCGGGGCCTCTTCGATGAACATTTGGTCCAAAGCGGCTTCAACAAGTCCTCTTTTTATTTCTGGTTTCCTCACAATTACTAATTCCCAAGGTTGAATGTTTCCTGCCGAAGGCGCCCATCGCGCTGCTTCAATAAGCTTTTCGACGATTTCTGGCGGAACATCCTTGCTTTTGAAGGCTCTTATGCTTCTCCTTCCTCTGATAGCCTCTAAAACATCCATGATTTCACTTCGCTTCTCAGCTTATTACTTAAAACACAAAAGCCTTAAGTTTTGTTGTGCTTCTCTTTCTGTTAGGATGATGAGGTAGAGAGTCAATAGAGCTTATGGCTGTGATATGACTCGACGGGCGAACTGACACCTTCTTATAAGGAAAATTTATCAGCTAAAAACACGAATGAGAATGGAAACAAAATTAGAAGTTGCTGTTGGAACATAGGCGGAAGAACAGTTGCCTAAACCTAAAATCACAGAAGCTTTGGATAGACTTTCATCAAAAAAGTCTGTAAAGTATGGAGTATACCTGACCGGGACAATAATCTTCTTGGCATTAATATTGCTGCCGCCAATACTCGGAATAATAATTAAATGGAACACCATGCAACAGGTCCTAAACCAACCAGAGCTCATGGCTCGCGCCCTCAATGCAATTACAAACTCCTTCGCAATAGCCCTAATTGTCTCCGCTTTAGACGTTATAACCGGAGTTCCAATGGCCTGGCTCATCACACGCGGAAAATCAAAGTGGCTAAATGTTCTGGACACACTCTCCGACATTCCGTTCATTGTGCCCACGGCGGCGCTTGGTTATTCACTGCTTCTATTTTGGAGCACACCTGAGGGAGTTTCCTCGCTTTTTGGAAATCCACTTGTTTCGCCGGGTTGGCTCCTTGTTATATTGCTCCATTTCGCATTTTCCTATCCGGTTGTAGTTAGGGTAGTGGTTGGAGCGTTGCTTGATTATAAAATGGAGTACGAGCAAGCGTCTAGAACTCTTGGCGCCCCGCCCTTTATAGCAGCAAGAACGGTTACACTTTCAATTATAAAGCCTTCATTAATAGCAGCTTTCATACTTGCATTCTCCAGGTCCATTTCGGAAACTGGAGCAACAATGATGGTCGCTGGACTCTTTGAAAACGGACCAGTCTTCATCCAACATATGAAAGATGAATTCTCAAAAATTGATCCGGTCACCTATGAGGGTTCCATAGTTTTCGCAAGCTTCATACTCATAGCTATCTCGTGCATAATTTTTACAGTAATCCGCATTCTTGGACCGCGACTAAAAATGCCTATAAGAAAAGTTTGGCCACCGTTAGAGAGAAAACTAAGCTACTCAAAAGCAGCATCTTCTAGAGACAGCATCACACTTCTAATATTCTTTGCAATTGTACTCATACCGTCCCTTTTCGTTTCACTACCAGCATTTGAAGCCGTTTTCACAGAGACCTTGCCAAACGCAATTTCAGGGGTGAATGCTTGGGGAGACTACTGGCAGAGCCTTATCCTTTCATACTCTCTCGGAGCGGTTGTCACGGTTCTAAACATTATAATAGGATTGCCGATGGCAATAATTGTTGCGAGAAGAAAGTTTGGAACAATATCGTCAGCTGTGTTGGATGTGCTTGTCAACGTTCCATTAATCGTTCCGTCAATAGCCTTAGGCGTATCCCTGAAATTCTTTTGGAAAGAAACTTTCACTTTCATACCAGAGCTGTTGCTATTGATTTTCGCCCACTTGGCAATCACATATCCGTATTTCGTGAGGTCGATGGCAGCAGCCGTTGAGAGAATAAGCGTAGACTTAGAAGAAGCCTCGAGAACGCTTGGAGCTAAGCCACTGGGCATTTTCCGAACGATAATTCTGCCATTAACCAAATACTCTATACTTTCAGGTGCGATAATCGTTTTTACCAGAAGTGTGAGCGAGACAGGCGCAACACTAGCAGTCACTACACTAAAAACGGCGCCAGTGGTCCTTGTCAAATGGGTTAAAAAGGAGGTGCCAGTAACACCGTTGGATATTGGTTTGGGCTGCGGTTTTCTAGTGTTGTTCTCCTTCATAATTCTGCTTGCATTAAGACTTATTGTTAGAGGAAAAGGGAGATACTAGCATGTTTAATATACAGCCTACTCCTTATGCAAAAACCTGCTTGTCCTCTACAAAACAAGTGGAGGATGCGTGACATATGCCTGATGTCCGCTTGGTTAACGTCACGAAGAGATTCGGAAAAATCGTTGCGGTGGACAAGGTAAGCCTCCACATTTATGAGAAAGAATATTTTGCTTTGCTTGGTCCCAGCGGGTGTGGAAAAACAACCTTGCTAAGGCTTGTTGCGGGATTAATTCAGCCGGATGAAGGTAAAATCTACATTGGGGAACGACTTGTTAATGATGTTCCACCAGAAGATAGAGACATCGGATTTGTCTTTCAGACTTTCGCCTTGTTTCCGCACATGAATGCCTGGGAAAACGTGACTTATGGGCCGAGAGTGAAGGGTTTCGACATGGAAAAAGCAGAGACTATAGGACATGAGGTGCTTGACATGGTTAGACTACACGAACGCCTAGATGCTTTTCCAAGCGAGTTAAGCGGCGGAATGATGCAGAGAATAGCCGTTGCAAGGGCTCTTGCCGCAGGGGCGAAACTACTGCTCCTAGACGAACCGTTAGGACAG
>Ga0315309_1002283_pt1 | contig 11213 bp, 8 predicted proteins | sample TDP4_MG_FD_203080 | JGI IMG/M metagenome (GOLD analysis project Ga0315309, IMG submission 203080) | Freshwater sediment microbial communities from Lake Towuti, South Sulawesi, Indonesia - TDP4 | ecosystem: Environmental > Aquatic > Freshwater > Lake > Sediment | place: Indonesia: South Sulawesi...
CGATGTACGATCTTCTCAACGCCTACGACCATTGGAAGATTGGTAAAGGAGAAGAAGAGTTCAGGGCGATCGTTCGGCCAATGGAGGAAGCGTTCGAGTTCATACCGAAGATCTACATTAGAGATTCAGCCGTGGACGCGATCTGTCATGGCGCAGATCTGGCCGTGCCAGGCGTGGTCAAACTAGATCAAGGAATAACGACGAACGCCTCAATTGTCTTGATGTCCCTTAAAGCTGAGGTTGTGGCGTTGGCCAAGGCCTTGATGTCCACGGAGCAGATAATTGAGCAGGATCACGGGATCGCAGCCAAGACAGCTCGAGTAATCATGCCCCTAGGAACTTATCCTTCTCTTTGGAAGAAGACGTGAGGCACAAAATCTCAAGCCTCGACGAACGATCCTGTGTTAAGTCGGCGCCCGTTCAGGACAATAACAGCAATATAGATGCGGACCCAATCAGATCAGGGCCAAAGATCCGCAAGTACCACGCCGGGGTTCCCGAGCCAGGTACGGGGCAGATTCCCATGTGAGCCAAAGCCTGGAGACAAAGGCACTTGAAAGCCTGTGGCCCTCACGGGCCGCGAGGGTTCAAATCCCTCCCCCGGCGCCAAGAGTAGTCAATTCCCTCTTATGTGAAAGGGCACGACGCTACTACTAGCTCAATTCACGACATTGATGAAGTAGGCCAGAACACCGTCGGAAGGTCAAACGGTGTCTGTGGCTGACGCTGTAGTTGGGGCGGCTACAGCTAGTTAGGGGTGAACGGGGGCTGAGTATTTGATGTCGGTCTGCCATAGGCTGTCTGGGTGGCTGCGTTGCCGACGTATGTAGGTTCTCTGCTTTCGGGATGCATAGGCCTTGACGGTTAGGCATTTCTCCCTGAGGATCTTGTATACTGAGCCGTTGGAGACTTGGATTCCGTTCCTCTGTAGGTGGGCTGCTATGGCTTCACCGCACCATCCATGCAGCTCTCTGAGCTGGATCACTTGGCGAATAGTTGATTCCTGGAGGCGATGGATTCTATGTGGTCTTCTTGACTGGTCTACCAGCCCGCCCCATCCTTTCCTTTGGAAGCCGCTCCACCAGTGATAGACGGTTCTTCTAGGAACTCTACCTGTCTCAACGATTCTTGGAACGCTCCAACCTCCAAGACGCTTTCTAACACACCATCGTCTAACCCTCATCCGATCTCTCGGCTTCTCATCCAACGTCTGCACACTCTGGCTTTCTCAGCCTCGCTCAGAGTTGTGCAATATGTCTTTGTATTCTAGACTTGTTGTTCCGGATGAATACGCATAAATACGCGTAAACAGAGCAAACGAATGAGGTTAGTTGTGCCACAAACCTCATAGTGGTTGACCCATGCGGTTGTAATGGGGGTAAAAAAATAGGTCAAACATAGGTTGCGTGCCGACATATGTTAGGCGAAAGTGTAGCGATACTTGGCATTGGTGCGCACGTCGTCCTCAACGGAAAGAGCTGTGCACAAAAGAAAAAAAGAAAATGAAAGAGGAGGAATGAAGGATACTACAGATACCTGCTGCAAGCCAAAGCGCTTTCGTTTCCTTAGTTGTGATGACAGTCCTAATGCTCGCGGCCCTCTACCTTACAATTAAAGGGATCAAGACCCCAACGATACGTAAGATTGCCGGATTGGAGGCCATAAGGGAAGCAGTTGGCCGAGCAACAGAGATGGGACGCTCTATTCACTTCACACCTGGAATAGCCGGTTTGGCCACGGATACAGGCCCACAAACTCTAGCCGGACTATCGGTACTGGCACACGTGGCGGAGCTTGCAGCTAAGTACAAGACTACGCTCTGGACAACAATTAGAATCCCTCAGGTCCAACCTCTGGCAGCTGAAATAGTACGTCAAGCATATGTGAAAGCAGGCGCCCCGGACGATTACGATCCCGACAAAATCATCTACCTTTCGGATACACAATTCGCATACGCATCAGGCGTTGTCGGCTTAATGCATAGGGAGAAGGTAGCGGCCAACATAATGATAGGAGGCTTCTGGGCAGAGTCCCTACTCTTCGCAGAAGGAGCCTATCTAGTTGGAGCGATTCAAGTGGCAGGAACCGCCAACACCTCCCAAATCCCATTCTTTGTGGCAGCGTGTGACTATTGCCTAATCGGAGAGGAGATACTTGCGGCTGGGGCCTACATATCGAAAGATCCGATTCAGCTCGGCGCGATCTGGGGTCAAGACTATGGAAAGCTCATAACAATCGTCCTGGTAGTAGTGGGAACGATACTCGCTCTCGTTGGGAACGACTTTCTGCTGAAGCTATTCAAAGGACCTTTGTGGCCCGTGTAGGAAGAGTGAGACAATGAGCGCAGTCGTACGAAGATACTTACCTCTCCTGATTACGTTCATAGTGGGAATGATGGTCATTGGTGACTACTACTTCAAGACTCCTGCTACTGCTTCATTTAACAAGATGACATCAGATGCGATGGTATTCGTGCTTGTCGTAGCTTCATTCGCAGTGATTGTAGGCACAGGGACAGCCACAAGAATCCATGTCAGAAACCTGACTAAGAAAAGAGCAGGATGGTACAACAGCCTCGGCCTTCTCGTGGCCTTGTACGGAATGTTGATTCTTGGCCTAGTCCTAGCAGAAGGAAAGTTCACAGCACATCCAATGTACGCGTACTGGTGGACTACGATCTACGTACCTTTGGACTCAACCATAATGTCCTTGCTAGCGTTCTACATCGTTTCGGCAGCCTACCGGGCCTTCCGAGTAAGAACAAGGGAGGCCACGGTACTACTGATCTCAGCAGTTCTCGTAATGCTCGGAAGAGCTCCCATTGGCCAGGTTGTCTGGAGTGATCTTGGACCGATAACCTCGTGGATCATGTCTGTTCCGAACACCGCTGCAATGCGAGGGATAATAATAGGAGTAGCCTTGGGAACTCTATCGATGAGCATAAGGGTCCTCACAGGCCGAGAACGCGGCTACCTCGGACCAGGAGCTTAGGAGGCGGGCAAGATGAGCTTCTTTGACAAGTTGCAGAACGTTGACCGAAGAGTAATCTTCCTGGTAACGTTCCTCATTGTGGCCCTACCGCTAGTCCGTCCCATAGGTTTGCCCATACCAATCGGCCCAATGACGCAAGCGTTCTACGACACGGTTGAGAAACTGAAGCCAGGAGATGTGGTGATGATCTCATTCGACTATTCGGCTGCAGTACTTGCTGAGCAGTATCCCCAATCGAAATCTGCGATTGCCCACGTGCTTGCCAAGGGCGCGAAGATTGTCGCGGTCTGCTTCTGGCCTGACGCACCTACTTTCATAGATAACGCCATCACAGATGTGCTCGGAAAGGCGCAAGACCATCCAAAATACGGTGTTGACTTTATCAATCTTGGATGGGTAGCAGGCGGGGAAACTGCGATGGCTTCGTTTGGCAAAGATATCCATGCAACCTGTGCAAAGGACCACTATGGCAAACCGATAGGTGCACTTCCCTTGATGAAAGATGTCAAGAGCGCAAAGGATTTCAAGCTGGTGATAGCCTTGTCCACTGGAACGCCAGGATACCGTGAGCTCGTTCGACAGATACAGGCACCGTACGCGATACCTCTTGTCGTAGGAGTGACTGCTGTTACAGCGCCGGAGGTTAGACCTTACTTCCCCCAACAGATTGGCGGGGTATTAGAAGGTCTGGCTGGAGCTGCCGAATATGAGATCCTTTTGAAACGATATGGCTACGTGGGGACCCTATCGGCGCCAATGGATGCACAGTCACTCGGGCACCTACTAGTCATCTTCTTCGTAGTCTTGGGAAACATTGGCTTCGTACTCAAGAAGTATGGGAAGGCGAAGTAGGTATGATTACACCTGAAGTCGTGGGAACTCTAATAGCTGCTGCCCTCACAGTGATGGTCTACAGCTTTCTATACAAGGAGAACAAAGCATATCGACTCGCGGAGCACGTATTCATTGGTGTTGCCATAGCACATGGAGTCGTCAATGCGAGCAAGTATGTTTGGGACAAGGCGCTTACCCCTATCATAACGAAAGGGGACGCGTTCTGGCTTCTGCCAGTCCTGATCGGCTTGCTCTTCTGCTTCTTCTTGTCCAAGAAGTACTTCTGGATCTACAGGATACCTGTGTCAATGGTTGTCGGCATGGGAACAGGGCTGGCTATTAGCGGACTCATGAGGAGTCAGTTTACAGATCAGATAGTTCAGACCATTGCAATACCTGATCCAAAGGCGGCATGGTACTCAGAAAGTCATCCCGTCAACACTGTCCTTATCGCAATTGGAGTCGTAGGAACGTTGTTCTTCTTCATCTTCACCATGGAACAGAAGGGCCCGTTGCTGTACGCTTCTCATATCGGCCGATGGACGATGATGGTTGCTTTCGGAGCCGCGTTCGGCTTCACAGTCATGGCAAGAATATCATTGCTGATCGGCAGATTGCAGTTCTTGCTTAATCCAAAAGCTGTGGGATGGTATCTGATCCCAATAGCCATCCTAGTCGTTGCCGTTGCAGCCGTCTTGGAACGAACGAAACGCGTGAAGAAAACCTAGAAACTCCTCTCTTTTTTCTCTTACCTCAACACTCAAGAACCTATTGTACACTGTCATGAATGATCCGTGGCCCGAAAGGGCCGCGTGGGTTCGAATCCCTCCCCTAGCGCCAAAGCGTGCCTAGACCCTCACTTCAAAAAAAGGTTTAAGTCTACACCGGTCTAGCTTTCACTTTTGGTTAGGACAAAGAGGGCTTGTTTGTGGAGGAGTTTGAGGAGAAGTTCATTAGGCCAATTGTCAACGCTTCTTATCCAGGAACTTTGGCGGCGCTGAGCTTAGCGGTTCTGCAGGTTACGGCCGTCAGCGGACAGCCAACTCCTTTCTCGTTAAAGATTACTTTACTGCTAGGGGCTACGGCATTTCTCTTGTCTGCGTTTTCCATCTTCTTCTACAGCATTTATCCAACTCGTAAAAAACTTTGGACAAGCACCGCCATGACCTTTCTGATTGGGTTGTTCTGCTCCATCATCTCGGTGCTTCTTCTGTTCACTATCTAAGATTGATAAGGAAGGGATCACAAAGAGGGTTCCCAGACCGAGTGGTGTAGTAAGAGTACGAACGTAAGGCCTTAATGTGTAGGGTCTGAGATTGAAGAGTAGAGTCCTTCCAAGACACATGTTACTGAGGCAGCATTGCCCATTTAGAATCGTTGGGGGCGTGTGAGTTAGAGTCTAGGTTGCCCGCTGAGCCAGTTTTGGTCGGCAGAGATGAGGAAATCAAACAGCTTAAGCTATGTCTTGACTCTGCCTTGAGTGGAAAGGGAACCACCGTACTCATCCATGGCGAGGCCGGAGTTGGAAAGACAAGGCTGGTCAATGAGTTTCTGGCCTATGCAAAGAAAATGGGGGCAAGAGTTCTCTTCGGCTGGTGCCTGAGCGAGGCAGCCATCCCTTACTTCCCCTTCACAGAGGCCTTCAAAGGCTATGAGTCAACCATAAGCGACGAAAAAGCAAGACTCACTATGACAAAGCAGCTGGGGATCACAGGATGGTTGAAGGGTCCCGAATTTGCAAGAGAGCCCAAGGGACGTGAACTCTTTTTAACTCCTGAAATAGAGAGAGATAGAACGTTTGAAGCCGTGGCGAGAGTTCTTCTCCAGCTAGCAGCCCAAGAACCTCTGATCCTATTCTTAGACGACCTCCAATGGGCTGACCACCTTAGCTTAGCTCTGCTCCATTACTTATCAAGGAAGTGTAGAAACTCTCGGCTTCTGGTTATAGGAACGTATAGACCAGAAGAGATCATTCCAACTGAAGAGAAAAGACTGCACCCTCTAGAAGACACCATATTTTCCATGAGTCGAGAAGACCTATTAATCAAAATGGAGCTGGGCCGATTAAAACGAAATGACTTCCCTGAGCTTTTGAGGTCGGTATTTCGCTCTTTGATAGACAATGAGTTCGTGGAAAAGCTATATGACGAAACAGAAGGCAACCCCCTGTTTGCGCTTGAGACGCTCAACCTTCTTGTAGACGAGGGCTTTCTTTCAGAAAAAGAAGGTCAATGGATACTTACGGCTCCAACGGAGAGAATGGGAATACCCTCTAAGATACACGAAGTTATCACTCGAAGAATAGCGAGACTAGGACGCGAACAAAGAAAATTACTTGACCTAGCTGCTGTCTGTGGTCATTCTTTCAACCCAGACATTCTAAGTAGAACCTTATCATTGGACATAGCCGATGTCCTGCAAACGCTGGTTGAAGTCGAACAGAGGCACAGATTAATACGCTCTGAAGATTCAACATTCGAATTCACCCACGATAAAATAAGGGAAGTCATATACGTAAATTTGCCCGGCGAACTGAGAAGAATCTACCATCTCAAAACGGCTGGCTGCCTTGAACAAGCTCTGGCTGAGAAAATCTCAGACGGCTATTTGGCTGACATAGCATTTCATTACGTTGAGGGCGGAGCCCTTGAAAAAGCGTTTGGATACCTTCTCAAACTTGGCGAAAAAGCTGTAGACATCTTTGCCAACACGGAAGCAGAAGAATATCTGAACAAAGCATTGAAAGCCACACAAGAAAATAAGAGCCTAGCCACAAACGAAAACCTTGCCAGAATCTACAAACTCAGAGGCAGAGCTTGGCTGCGCCAAGATCAAAAGGCAAAAGCCAGAAACGATTTCAATTTGATGCTACAAAATGCGACAAACATCGGTGACGAATCAACGATCGCATGGGCGCACTACTTCTTAGGTATCGCTTATGAGCCGTATTTCGGAGAAATAGATGAAGCCATGCGACATCTTACTACGGCAGTAGAAATCGCTCGGAAGACAGGCAACAAACCTCTGGAAGCAAAAGGTGTAGGAGCGATTGGTATTACGCTTATATGGAGTCCAACTCCGGATACGATGGATGAAGGCCGCATCTGGATGGAAGAGTCTTCTAGGATAGCCAAAGAGATAGGTGACAAAGTCACCGAAGCCAGCGATCTCCAGAACCTTGGACACTACTACAACTGGAAAGGCGAATTTAGTCGGGCCAAGGAAAACCTCAACAAAGCGCTTGCATTAGCTGAAGAAGTTGGGAGCATCCCAATAACAATATATAAGTTATTTGTCTTGAGCATGATTCTCGCTGGTAATGGAGAATACAACGAAGCCATCTCAACTGGACAAAGGTGTCTCCAACTTGCCCGAGACTATGGCAGCTGGTCCCACGTTTCAATGGCCCTCAATACCCTCGGTTGGATTTATCATGACTTGTCAAACATCGAACTTGCCATAAGATACAACAACGAAGCAATAGAAAATGCTAGAGCACACGAATTAGTCAGAGCTAGTGGCGCAGTGCGTTCTTCCTTAGTTAACTTGGGAATGGACTATTTGTACGAAAATGACTATGAGAACGCGGAAAAATACTTCAAAGAAGCAATCAACCAGTCCGGACATCGATTGGCCGCGTGGCGCGTCCAAAGTAAGATACTCTTGGGTCGTGGAGAAATATCGCTTGCTAAAGGCGATTGCCAACATGCACTAGAACTTGCCGAAGATTCACTAGCCATTTCCAAAAAGGCAGACGCCAAGAAGTACATCGCAAGTGGTTTGAAGCTAGAAGCTGAAATACTGGCAAGAATCGGAAACCCCGAGGAAGCAATCGAGCTAATGCAGAACGCCTTAGAATTGGCGCAGCAGGTGGGCAACCCACCCATACTTTGGCAGACCCATTATTCTCTCGGGCTTTTACTCGAAAAGCACGGAAACCGACAAGAGGCCAACGAACACTATGCCCAAGCAATAGCCCTCATAGAAGAGACAGCATCAAGACTCAGCGACGAATCCCTCAAGAATGTTCTGTTGACGGCTCCACAGACCAAGGCAATACGCGACGCCTATGCCAAAACAAAACCAACATCTTGAGCCCTCTGATCGTAGAACGTCTCAGTCTCGTTCAAGGTATTTCACCTTCCTCCCGATCGACCATTTTTCTTTGAGTATATTCGCCCACGCTCATCTTTCCTCTCTATTCGGAGTTTCAGCGTACTATTTCTCCATCTAGCATTTCGTTGGTTCAAACCGTGAATCGTCACCTATCCCCCGGCGCCAAAATGCCAATTCAAATCCCACAACTCCTAAGTAGCCAGCTAAGTGCTTCTCCAGTCTAAGTGGGTCTGACTCAGTGCTTTGCGTTCTTGTTGTCGTTCTCTGAGGAGCATACTTATGGGAGTCAGCGTCCAATCGACGTGTTGAAGTTCTTCCTCCGCAGCAATAATGGCTCCGTAGAGGCGTAGGGCGGTACCCCGTCGTGACAAAGCCCGGAGAAAGGAAGGGAGTTCTAAGGGACGGACCTCACGGTGGTCTGGCTGGCAGATTTGGGAAGCTGCGATCTGAGCTGGGACTTGAAAGGAACGTGTTTGTCTTAGGCATTTCCTCTATGGTCGCAACGTTTGCGAATGCCATGTGGATCTTCTTCCTTCCCCTGCTGTTGCAAGACCAAGGCCTTACCGCTTTTCATGTTGGTGCCATATATGGTCTTAGCATGTTGCTCGTGTCTCTAATCCAGGTTCCTGCAGGCGCCTTTGTTGACAAGTGCGGGAGGAAGACAAGCGTAGTCTTGGCTAGCCTAGTAGGCTCGTCGTCGGTTCTCCTTCTGGCCGTTGTGCCAGGACCAATTCTGTTCACACTGGCCTACCTTATGAACCCTGTAGCAAGGACGTTGTTCTCAATCGGCATGACCGCTCTCATCATGGAGTCTGCCTCAAGGGATAGGCTCGCAACCAGTTTCGGGACCTTCAGGACCTTGGCTGGGTGTGTAACCGTTATCGCTCCCGCCCTCGGAGGTTTTCTAATTCAAACTCAGAGGACACGTGAGGTCCTCTTCGCTAGTTCTCTCCTCTTGTTCATTGTGTTTCTCGTTAGAGCTATCTTCATCAAGGAGACCTCCAAGAAGGCTGCGACCCAGCCCATCAGAGACAGACAGGCCTCAAGGCTCAAAGCCTTCAGGGCTCAGCTGCGCCTCGCATTGACCGACAGATCGCTGCTAACACTTGCGCTCGTATATGGTGTCTACAACATGATACTCTTTTCGCAATCGTTCATTATTCCTCTCTACTCGAAAGCCTACCTAGGCCTCAGCTCAGTCGAGATCGGCTTGATGTTCACTCTCTTCGTTGTCTTCGATGCGCTCTTGGGAATACCCTTTGGAATGATGGCTGACCGAGTGGGAAGGATACAAACCATATTGATAAGTTGGCTAGGAGAAATGATCGCAATGATGGTCTTCGCTTACTCCACTAGCCCGATTATGGCCTTTGTATCCTTCAGTGCCTGGGTAGCTTTCGGCAGCATGGACGCACCCGCCCTACAAGCATTACTAGGTGATATTACCAAGACCGATCGCAGGGGCCTATCACTCGGATTCTTCAACACCTTTGCACTCATATTCTCCATTCCATCCCCGCTAATCACAGGCGCATTATATTCCGTATCGGGCAAGATGCCCTTCTTTGCCAACCTTCTCATCGACTTGCTTGCCTTTGCCCTCTTCCTATATTTTCTAAGAGTACGTTGGGGAGCAGAGACGAATCCTCCAGTACAGGCGTATGGCGTTAGTAGCTCGCTGCGGTGAGACACCCTCTGTGGGATGAAGACTGCGAATCAATCCTTACGCTGTGCTGTTGTGAAGGCATGAAAGACCCTCTTACCAAACAAGCGATGTTATTGGGTAATGGTCCGCTCGTCCTTAGTCGTGCCGGCCCATAGAACGGGGCGGAAAGAAATGCTTCCTCGACATATTGTGAAGTCTTGCACGCGGACATTCAGTGTCGCTTTTCTCCGTTGAATGCGGACTCCTGGTGCAGCCTTTCTCCGCTTCCATTTCGTTGCTTCAAACCGTGAATTGTCACCTACACCCCGGCGCCAAACCCCGGGTTCAAATCCTGATGCCTCTGAGGTCCTTCGGTTCAAAGCTCTTGAATGCCCCTGAGTCGTTCGCGGAGCTAGAAATCTCCTTATGAGCTGCTTCCGAGAAACGGCGAAGCTGAACGACATCGCTGACATCGCGGCGAATATATTAGACGAAGCCTACAAGGCCGAAAGGCAATGCTTTGCAGATCTTGGCCGGACAAGATTAATAGGGTCATGGCGCGTTAGGAAAAATAAATGGGGCTCTAACCAAAGAGAATTTGGGTGGAGTTGCCTTCGTGCCCCTAACAAGGAAGTATGCAAACAAGGCATGACTGAATTGAGCAAGACATATGACGTTATTGTCGTGGGAGCTGGACCAGCAGGCTTAGCCGCAGGGCTCCATTCTGCGCTTTTCGATTTGCGCACCTTAGTCATAGATGCCGATGAAAAAGCGGGCGGAATGGCCAAGAGGGCTCGCGGCTTGGAGAACTACCCTGGGCTCAATAGGATTTCTGGACAGAGGCTCATGGAGAGGATGGCTCTCCAAGCCAAGAAGGCTGGAGTTGAACTGCATTCTTCGGAGAAGGTTGTGAATCTTTCTTTGGATGGAGGCAAGAAGATTGCGAGAACTAAGCTGGGGGCGTATTCCGGTAGGGCTTTGATATTGGCTACGGGAGATGGCATGAAGGGGCTTGGAATGAAGTGGGAGACATGGATTGGCGGCGGTGTTGCCTACTGTGCAGAGTGCGGCGCCCCCTTCTTCAGGGGACGAGATGTCGTAGTCGTGGGCGGATGCCAACAGGCTCTGAATGAAGCTCTACGTCTGACCAAGATTGCAGAAAGTGTGCGTTTGGTTAATCACGCAAACGCCTTTACGGTTATCGAGAAGACTAGAAGAAGGTTGGAAAGGGAAGGCGTACGTCTGATAGAGGATTATGTGGGAATAGAGATCAAGGGTAAGCCGCCCTTCAAAAGGCTTGTTCTGCGTCGCTTGGGAGACTCAGCAAGGAAGGGATTGAGGACAAACATTGTTTTTGTGGTCGGAGGCGTCAAGCCGTTTGTCTCCGTCTTGCAGGAGGCAGGGATTGAAACTCATAGGTTAGGCTGTGTTGTGGTGGATGAGTTTGGAAGAACCAACGTTAGGGGAGTTTTTGCGGCCGGTGCCTGTGCCTCAACTGCTAGGGATATAATACCTGCCTGTGTAGGTGACGGCACTAGCGTTGCGACCAGTGTCCGTCTATTCCTTAAGTACGGATGTTAGGCGTCGGACCGTCGCTACAGCAAGACCCGCCTTGGCAAGGCGGACT
>Ga0315309_1002284_pt1 | contig 11207 bp, 8 predicted proteins | sample TDP4_MG_FD_203080 | JGI IMG/M metagenome (GOLD analysis project Ga0315309, IMG submission 203080) | Freshwater sediment microbial communities from Lake Towuti, South Sulawesi, Indonesia - TDP4 | ecosystem: Environmental > Aquatic > Freshwater > Lake > Sediment | place: Indonesia: South Sulawesi...
CAAGGCGTTCTTCGGTTTTTTCAAAATATCGATGAGGGCCTCGACGCTGAGCTCATCCAAAGTGGCAATGACCGGGAGTCTCCCGATGAACTCAGGAATCAATCCAAACTTCAAGAGATCCTCTGGTTGGACCTCCCTTAGCAATTCTCCCATATCTCGTTCCTGTCGGGTCTTGATGTCCGCTCCAAATCCCAAGGTCTTTCCACCGATTCGTTGCTCAACGATCTTCTCCAATCCCACGAAAGCCCCTCCACAGATGAAGAGAATATTGGTGGTATCGATCTGAATAAATTCCTGTTGGGGATGTTTACGGCCGCCTTTGGGAGGAACGCTTGCCACCGTCCCTTCGATGATCTTGAGCAGCGCCTGTTGAACCCCTTCCCCTGACACATCTCGCGTGATGGAAGGGCTGTCCGATTTTCTCGAAATCTTGTCGATCTCGTCAATATAGACAATTCCTTTCTGGGTCCGTTCGATGTCGTAATCGGCCGACTGAAGAAGGCTCAAGATGATATTCTCCACATCCTCACCGACATATCCCGCCTCTGTCAGACAAGTGGCATCAGCGATCGTGAAGGGAACATCGAGGATACGAGCCAATGTTTGGGCAAGGAGCGTCTTGCCTGATCCTGTTGGTCCGATGAGGATGATATTCGATTTCTGAAGCTCCACCTCCCCTGAGATGACCCGCGAGTCAATCCGTTTATAGTGGTTATGGACTGCCACGGACAGGATCCTCTTCGCATACTCCTGCCCGATCACATATTCATCCAACTTCGCCTTAATCTCCATGGGCTTAGGGACGGTCAGTCTCCCTGGAAGAAAGCGTTCCTCGGTCTCCTCAGCGATGATCTCATTGCAGAGCTCGATGCATTCATCACAGATATAAACCGTCGGGCCTGCGATGAGTTTCCTCACCTCATCCTGACTCTTTCCACAGAAAGAACAGTGTAGGACGGTCCCGTAATTTCCGCCGTTCGACTTCATCTTCTTCTCCTTTCTGTCCTCTGTGAGCTACCCTTGAGATCGGACAGGGCGTTTGACAACCACTTCATCAACAATGCCATATTCCTTGGCCTGATGGCCGGTCATATAAAAATCTCGATCCGTATCGGCCTGGATCCTCTCCAACGTTTGATTCGTATGTCTGACCAAGATCTGATTCAACTCCTCCCGAAGCCGGAGGATCTCCCTCGCTTGGATGTCCACATCCGAAGCCTGTCCCTGAAAGCCTCCCATCGGCTGATGGATGAGGATCCTCGAATGAGGAAGGGCATATCGCTTTCCCTTCTGGCCTGCCGACAGAAGCAGAGCGGCGATGCTGCCGGCTTGTCCCATGCAAATGGTGGAAACCTGGGGTCGGATGTATTGCATGGTATCGTAGATGGCCAGCCCGGAGGTCACGATCCCTCCGGGAGAATTGATATAAAGGTGGATATCTTTGTCCGGATCTTCCGATTCTAAGAAGAGCATCTGGGCAATCACCAGATTGGCAACATCATCATCGATCGCTGTCCCGACGAAGATGATCCTTTCTTTTAGGAGGCGAGAATAGATATCATAAGCCCGTTCGCCTCTCCCATCCTTTTCAATAACAATTGGTATCAACGGCATGGCTTCACCCCTCAAAGATAGTTCCTGCCTGCCCTTGAACCAGCACGGTTCGGGGCCTGACGGTAGGCAGGCCGGTCTACCGACAGGTAGAAGTGTTGGCCTTTTCGAGGAGAAAATTCAGGGCCTTCTCATTCATGATCCCTGTCCTTATCTCCGGTATTAAGCCATTCTTTTCATAATATCGCTTCACCACATCGAATTTCTGATGAGTCCTCTCCGAAACCTCCCTAAGCCGGCTCTCCACTTCCTCATCGGTGACCGTAATCCCCTCTTGGCCTGCGATCTTCTCAAGGATCAGGAAGGTTCGAACCTGCCTCATTGCCGTCTCCCGGTGATCCTCCTGCAGTTTCTCGTCTGAGAGGCCCAAGGTATCGATCCGGATCCCCTGAGCAGCTAATCTCAACTTGGTTTCCGATACTAAAACCTTTGTCTGTTCCTCCACCAGGCTTTCGGGAACCTCGAATGCGTTCTTCTGAACCAGTTGATCCACCAATTGATCTTTCAAGTGTCGTTCCAACGCCAAGTTCTTTTCCCTTTCGATATCCTGTCTCAGCTTGGCCTTCAATTCTTCCAGAGATGAATAATCTCCCAAATCTTTGGCAAATTCATCATCCAGGGGAGGAAGGATCTTCTCTTTGATCTCCTTAATCTTGACGTGGAATGAGATCGTCTTCCCAGCCCACTTCTTATATCCGTAATCTTCAGGGAAAGAGATCTCTATTTCTTTCTCTTCCTCCGGTTTCAAACCGATCAACTTTTCCTCGAAAGCTGGAATGAATCGGTTGCTTCCCACCTCCACCGTAAAATCGTTTGCTCTCCCTTCCTCCAGTGGCTTACCCTCCATCGCCGCCTGATAATCCACAATGACAAAATCTCCGGTCTGGATGGGTCTGGCTTCCGCAACCGTTTTCAAATTGGCGTGAAGGTTTTGGAGGCCTCTCAACCTTTCTTCCACCTCTTCCTCCTTCACATCCTCCTTCTCCCCCTCAATATTCAATCCCAGATATCCTTCCAATTTGATCTCAGGTTTAACCTCGATGGTCGCAGAATATTGAAATGGTTTCCCATCCTCCAGTTCACCGGGATCGATTGTGGGATGAGAGACAGGCTGGAGACTAACCTCAGACAGAGCAGTGGGATACGTATCCTGAATCAGCTTCTGGATGATTTCTGCCTTGACATAATCTTTGAAATATCTCTCCAAAATATTCCTTGGAACCTTTCCTGGCCGGAATCCCTTGATTTTTGCCTTTTTACCCAACTCCCTATAGAAGGAATCGACCTCCTTGGTCACTTGATCTTCTGGGACCTGTACATTGACCTTCTTCTTAATCGAACTGATTTCCTCAACGTTTATATCCATGAGAAATCCCTTCTATCCTTGCAAGTCATTAAGTAATCGGGTCAATAGGTCATTAAGTCACTGATTACTGATCACTGCTTTCTGCTTTCCACCTATTGCCTTCTGTATTGGTGCCGAGGGCGGGATTCGAACCCGCACAGTCTCGCGACCACGAGATCCTAAGTCTCGCGCGTATTCCAATTTCGCCACCCCGGCTTTAGGCCCGTCTACCAGCATGCCCCAGCACGCTGAAAACAATGAAAATAATCTTTGGGTTAAGGTTACGAAGCCAGTTTAGTGTAAAGTCAAAGGGCCATGGTTAAAAGACTTAAAAGACCAACAACATAACCCTCAAACGAAACGGGCATCTTTACCTTAATCTTTTGACAATTGACTTTTATTTTCTAAGCGAAGTTGGTGAGCCGTACAGGAATCGAACCTGTAACCTACTGATTAAGAGTCAGTTGCTCTACCGATTGAGCTAACGGCTCCCTCTGCCAAAAAACATCATCGCAAAATGTCCAATTGGCAATTCAATTAAATCGCTAACTTTGCATTGCTAATTTCCCAATTTGCATTCGTACAGACATTGGCGCGCCCGGTCCGACTTGAACGGACGGCCTGCGGATTCGAAGTCCGACGCTCTATCCAACTGAGCTACGGGCGCTTTGGGGTGAGTGAAGGGACTCGAACCCTCGCCCACTGGGGCCACAACCCAGTGCTCTATCCGACTGAGCTACACTCACCATCTAACTACGGTGATCAGTGACCAGAGATCAGTCTAACATTCATTAAAGATCTCAAATTGGAACTAATCACTTATCACTGGTAACTGTTCGCTTTAAATTTTGCTCTGCAAAATTTGGTTGGCGCGCCTGAGAGGATTCGAACCTCCGACCTACGGATTAGAAGTCCGTAGCTCTATCCAGCTGAGCTACAGGCGCCCAAAAAATAACTATATGACTTTCTTGAACTTTCGTCAAGGCCGAAAAAATACTTCCTGTTCAATAGGTTACAACAGCGTTTCTTTCCCCCTGGTTCTCCAGAACCGGGTTGACTCACTCACGTATCTCTGCATCTGCGTCCTTATTCTTATTCAACGGGGATCTCTTTAAGCAGGTTTTATATGCAACGAAGGGAAATAAGACAGGCGGTGAAGATTTCGAAAAGGCTTTCGAGGACTATCGACTGCGATGGTTCAATTTAATTATATAAACCCAAAGCGAGACTCTGGTACTCCATGCCTAACAATATGCAATTCAACCACGTCCTATCATTCTCACTTTCCTAAGAAAGTGAGATCTATCTGGGTCTGGTAAACCGCTTTCTAATTACATCACAGAGGAGTTTGTTGTATTCGAGGCTGGGTTCATTCCTTAAACAATAGTAAACCATGCCCCTCCACCTCCGACTGTTCACCAGATTGGTCTGTTCCAAGATTTTAAGATTTCTTGCCACGGTCTTGTAAGGAAGGCCGAGCTTCTGAGCAAGCTCCGAGATTTCCTTCTCTTCACCTCCCAAAAGCAATCTTAAAAGCTGAATCCGATGTTCGTTTGCTAAGGCCTTAAAGATCTTTACAAGAAAGTCCATAGAGATCAATCCTTTCCGTAGAGATTTGGGCTGGTGGTCACTTTCCTAAGAAAGCGAGAAGCCCCGAGGAAAAACATTTACCGCCAGATCATCCGCCCAAGCCAAGCCTAAATATTCGTCAAAAGCCCTCTCGGCTTTCCGTAAGCCGCCCGCTGATGGGAAGAAATCCCCTGACGCTATTTCTTGATATTCTTTCACCAGGTGATCTGTTGGAGCCGGAATAGGATTCAGGTCTAATCTTTCGAAGAGCGCCATTGAGCGCAGGATATGAGAGGCTGAGGTTATAAGGATAAACCGTTCGCGACCAACGATCCGTTGAATCAAACCAGCTTCTTCCTCTGTGTCTTTAGAGATCTCCTCAAGGATCAAATCTTCTTTCTTTGTCCCTATTGCCAGAGCTTCCTCAGCCAGAAGTTTCGCATTATGGACTGGATCAAAAACACCTCTTCCTGGGAGGATGAGTTTGCTTTAAGGAAGACCCCGATGGAGACGAATCCCTTCGACTACGCGCGCGAGAGAGGCTTCGGAAAGTTGGCTCGTCACAGGAAGTTCCGGATCAGAGCTATGTCCGCCACCCAGAACTACGATCCATTTTACGTTCTGAATACTCTGGCCACTGAGAAGGGGTGGGTACTTATATTCGAGAGGTTTAAGAATCCTCTCCGAAACCCCATCATAGCTCAAAAGTCCAAGGAATGTGGTCCCAATTAGAACCAGAATTTTCCCGGTCCTTTGCTTACGAGCTAACAAAAGAAAAAATAATCCCAAAATAAGCATCATAAGAATAATTGTTACAGGAAAGAAAAAAGGACCCACAATCTTTTTGAATAGAAACATTTTGCTCATCTCCATCTAAAGAACCCTTTCAGATATTAAAAGGGGAGCAGTGTTGATCTGAGAATCCTTGACTTAAAAATTAATTAAGGAGCATCACGGACCGCAATTCCATCCAAAAGTTGAAGGTTGAGAATAGAACGGATCCCAAATTGGCACTCGAAAATTCTTCTCCCTCAAAACCCAATACCTACTTCAAAATTAGCTATAAGCTGCGAGCTAACCGCAATCCCCCATGAGCGATAAGCTAAACTGGCTATGCCCTACTCTATGCGGTTCATCAATGACGATTTTTGAACCTCTCGAAATTGACGGTTCTTAATACAAAGTCACAAAAGTCCTTGCCCGTATTGAATTGCAAAAAGAGAGAAATTACCTCACCAGACTTTCTCGATTTCTTAAGAAAGCGAGAAACGTGACCGAAAAAAAGTGAACAAACTGCCGCTCGGGAATCGGACTGAACTTCAGCGAAGATCATCAAGTTCAAAGAATTTAACTTGAAAATGAAGACAGCTCAAAGATGAGATTTCTTGAGCTTTGAAATTTTCGACCGTCGAGCCCATGCCAATTCAGTATATTATTTTACGCTATGTGCTATGCTCCTTCAGGCTCAAGATTCTGGATTCGGGTGCGGTTCGTATTCGGGGACGATTTCTTTAAGTTTTGATTTGATGCCAAAGGCATCCTGATCAAGAGCCAGCTTTACAAGTTCTTCGATCTTTTCGTTGAGCCAACTGAGGTTGTAGTTATTTTCTCCCCTCAGGACAAAGATCTTTTCATGAGCGGAAGGGACAATCCCCTCACCCTCAGTGATCAATTCCTCGTAAAGTTTCTCACCTGGACGGAGGCCGATAAATTTGATTTCAATGTCTGTATCTGGTTTAAAACCTGAGCGTCGAATGAGATCCCGAGCCATATCAACGATCTTAATTGGAGTGCCCATGTCGAGGATAAATACCTCTCCTCCCTCACCCATGGCCCCGGCCTGAAGAATTAACTTACAGGCTTCTGGAATCGTCATGAAATACCGGGTAATTTCTGGATGCGTCACTGTAACGGGACCGAGCCGCTCGATCTGTTTTTTGAAGACATGAACCACACTACCCTCGCTCCCGATCACATTTCCAAACCTGACGGATACAAACCTGCCTCCGTTCGATGAGGTGTTGGCATGCGACGCATAGCAGGAGGTAATCATCTCTGCGACCCTTTTGGTTGCGCCCATGACGCTGACCGGCCGAACGGCTTTATCTGTAGAAATCATGACAAATCGTTCAACCCCAGAGTGATGCGACGCCTCGACAATGTTCTTTGCTCCAATGATGTTGTTAAAAACACCTTCCCAAGGATTCAGTTCAACAATGGGGACATGTTTAAAGGCTGCTGCATGAAAAACCACCTGAGGTCTGTTGGTCAAGAATAGCCTTTCCAGAAATCCTATGTTGTGGACATCTCCAAGAACCGGTGTAATGGATACGTTCGGGAATCGATGGCGAAATTCCATCTCAATATAGAAGAGGTTATTCTCTGTCTTATCGAGAAGGATGAGATTCTTGGGATTGAACGGAGCGACCTGACGGCAGAGTTCTGATCCAATCGACCCTCCCGCTCCTGAGACAAGGACAATTTTATCTGTGAGGTAATGTCCGATGCTCTCGATGTCAAGATTTACCAGATCCCGGCCCAGAAGATCCTCAAACGAGACTTCCCGAATCATCTTAAAGGAAACCTTTCCATTGATCAGTTCTCCAATGCCCGGTGTCGTCCGGCACTTAAGCCCAGTGGCTTCACAGGCCTGAAGGATTCTTCGCATCTCCTTGGCCGATGCCGAAGGTACAGCAATCAACACTTCATCCATAGCCGCATCATAAGCCAGCTCGTGAATTTTCGGGAGGGGCCCTAAAACCTGCACTCCGTGAATCCTTAATCCTTCTTTCTTCGGATCATCATCCAAGAAACCCACGACTTCATAATCGAGACGGGGGTTGCCCCTGATCTCGCGAAGTATCTTTTCCCCTGCATCGCCGGCACCAATAATTAAAAGCCTCTTCTTCGGCCCTCCTCCGTTTCTCTTCGATGATGGGAAGAATTGAAAGAAAACACGGAAGCCTTCTTTCTCAGCGAGAAGAAGCCGGATACCCACCCTCAGACCTCCAATAAAAACAAATGTCAGGAACCCATCAATGATGAAGACGGAACGCGGAAATCCTTCAAAACGATAGAGAAAAAGAATAGCCAAAATAATGAATGAAGATGAAGTCAATGTAGCTTTCAAAACATTGAAGAGATCCACAAGGCTGGTATATCGCCACATCCCCCCATAGAGGCCAAAATAGAAGAAGACGGTGAGTTTGAAAGGAAGAATATATCGAATTGCGGACTGCATCGCCTCCCATTCCCGAAGTGGAATCTTTCCTTCAAAGCGCAGAAGATAGGCGAAGACATACGATGCAACAACGAGACACGCATCCAAAAAAAGCATCAAATAGAAATTTCTGTTACGAATGAGGTTTCGCATAGATCAACAAAAAGCTATCGAGAACCTTTGTAGCAGTTTTTGACGATTTTGACAACTCTTCCTTGGTCTTCTCTGGTCATCTGAGTCCCGGAGGGCAGACATAATCCGCGTCGAAAAATATCCTCACTCACTGCCCCTCCTCGTAAACGACAGCCTTTAAATACTGGCTGAAGGTGCATTGGTTTCCACACCGGCCGTGCTTCGATGTTCTCGGCCTCCAGAGCCAAGCGCACTTCCTCCCTGTCTGAACCAAATTCATCAGGAGCGACCAGGATTACGGTGAGCCAACGGTTAGATCGGCCATAAGGCGCTTCAGGCATAAATTCAATTCCAGGAACGTCGCCTAAGCTCTCTTGATAATAAGAAAAAATCTGACGCTTTTTCTCAACCCGCTCATCCAAGACCTTGAGCTGTCCTCGACCGATGGCAGCCAGAATATTGCTCATTCGGTAGTTGTATCCGATTTCAGAATGTTCGTAGTGCGGGGCTGGATCCCGGGCTTGCTGAGACAAAAAACGAGCTTGTTCAATAAATGCTTCATCATCGGAAGCCAACATTCCCCCATTTGACGTGGTGATTATCTTATTCCCATTAAAAGAAAAAATCGTAGCCTTTGCCCCTACGCCTGCACTGCGACCTTTATACCTGGCCCCAAGCGCCTCTGCAGCATCCGCAATCACCGGGATTCCATAGGATGAGCAGATTTCCAAAATCCGATCTAAATCAGCACATTGACCATACAGGTCCGTTGGAACCACAGCCTTTGGCAGAGAGTCATGCTTAGGGTAAGCTTCCAGTTCTTCCTGCAGCAGACCAGGATCCATATTCCAGGATGAACGATCCGAATCAATAAAAACTGGTATGGCTCCCTGAAAGGTTATCGGCGTCACACTGCCGATGAAGGTCAGTGTTGAAGCAATGACTTTATCCCCAGGACCAACTCCAACGATACGCAATGCCAGGTGCATAGCTGCTGTCCCACATGAAACCGCCACCGCATGTGCAGTATTCACCTTCTCGGCAAACTCACGCTCAAAGGCATCCACCTGAGGACCCAAGGGAGCAATATAGTTACTCGCAAAAGCCTCTTTAACGAACTCCATCTCCAATCCAGACATATGAGGCGGAGAAAGGTAAATACGATCAAAACTCTTATTAAGATTGCGAGGCATATCTACCTTTCGATCTATACTCAGTGGGTGTGATCTTCAAGGCACGGGATAGAGGGCAAGTCCAATTATAACTAAAAAGGTTTGAATGAGCCAGCAAATCAGGACTGTCCGCCGAACGGAAAATCCTTTCTCCACCAACAAATCGTAAAAATGGCTTCGGTCTCCGCTGAATGGAGAAACACCCTTTCTAAGACGTCGCAGAATGGCAAAAGCCGTGTCAAGAACCGGTATCCCTACGATGAGGATGGGGCTGAGAAAGCTCGACCAGTGGTGGAAGTGAGTGAACGAGACGGCCAAGTAACCAAGGACAAACCCGAGAAAATAGCTTCCGCCGTCTCCCATAAAAATGGAGGCAGGATTAAAATTATAAATGAGGAACCCAAGTAGAATTCCACCCAGAAGGATGGAAATTGCGATTCCCGCGTTTTCTCCCATTTTTGCAGATAAAAGGGCAAACCCCAAAAAAGAGAGAAGGGTTAGTCCTCCTGCCAAACCATCCAGACCATCTTCAAGATTGACAGCATTGATTGCTCCTACGACATAAAAAAGCGTAAGCGGGATACTTAGGAAGAGAGACGTCCCAATTCGGGTGCCAAAAAAGATTAAAATAAGTCCAGCAAAAACCTCACCAATAAACCGAATACCTGGATGAGCGTGTTTCAGGTCGTCCCAAACTCCCAAAGCCAAAGCAAAGCCTCCACCCACTACCAATCCTACCACCTGATGTCCACCAAAAAGGTCATCAAGAGAAAGAAAAATCATGAGCAGAGCAAAGACCCCAAAAATGGCCAGACCACCAGAATTTGGAATAGGAACGGAATGCACTTTCAATGGGTCTCTCCCGGGTCGATCCAGATATCCCACTTTGAGAGAAAACCTTCTCATCCAAGGAATAATCAGCACTGTTACGAAGAACCCACTGATGAATAATATACCCTCTCTCATTTCCCTGATCGAAACTTAATTTTCTCCATTTTTCTGCGCAGATATTCGTAGATTCGTGCGTCTCGCATTCATCAGTATTAATCCGCGGCTGACCGTTAGAAAAAATAAAACCCCCACGGTATTCCAGAAAAGATCATCCAACCCAAAGCTCCTCCACGGAAGGACAGCCTGATAAATTTCGATGAATAGACCATACCCAAAGGCAACAAGACCTATTTTGATAAGCGGGATGGGCCTTTCCTTTCTGTCATAAAATCCTCTAACAATGAGTAAGGTAAGCAATCCGAAGACGAGAAAATGGGCGAATGCATCCGAAAGAAAGAATCGGAGCCACGGATTTTCTGGAAACTTCTGAATCTTTTCCAGATCATCCCCTGGCAATGATGCTATGACCCATATGAACAAGGAAAGCAAATAAGCGGGAATAAAGCTTTTCGATTTCATAAGGTGATAGAGGCTATTGGGTTAATCCAGGCAACCCAGTTTTTCCATCTGTCTTACTCCCTGAACTGACCCGTATCGATCCATTCCTTCTTCAGAACCGACCAGAAATCCTCTGCCAAGCCCTTCAGGATATACTCATAGGGCAACCATCCATAGCCTTCCTCACCCCATTCCCTTCCCCACGAATTTCGAATCAGAATCGCTCCGGTTGTCTCCTTTCCCCCATAACTGTTCTTGATCTTCATCTTATCATCGTAACCCACCGCCGCCACCGCATGCCCTCCCTCAATTCTCTCTTTCGAAGATGGATAAGGAATCTTCCCTGTCTTCTCCCCCTGCTCAATCGAATTATAGACCGTAAATCCGAACATGGCAGGATGGCCTGAGGAAAGATACCTCTTAACTTTTTCCAACAGGATATTCGCTGGACTCCCGGGAGGATCATGCCGGAAGTATTTGATCGCCTGGTAATTCTGAGCAAAGGCATAACAGAAGGCAGGAGGCTCTTTGTCAAACCCTTTCTCATTGTCCGTATAAGGCCAATAGCCCTCAGGGGGTACTCCAAAGAGCACCATGGCTCCCATCGTTGTCCTGAGATAAGCCCCTGTATCTCCTTTCACCTTCATCAAGTTTCGCGTCACCTTATAGAGGAAAAGCCGTGAAGCATCGATGTGCCTCCCAAACGACTTCCTCTCGTAATATTCAATGATCCCTACCCCTGCATGGGCCGTGCAAGAACCGAGTCCTC
>Ga0315309_1002285_pt1 | contig 11205 bp, 10 predicted proteins | sample TDP4_MG_FD_203080 | JGI IMG/M metagenome (GOLD analysis project Ga0315309, IMG submission 203080) | Freshwater sediment microbial communities from Lake Towuti, South Sulawesi, Indonesia - TDP4 | ecosystem: Environmental > Aquatic > Freshwater > Lake > Sediment | place: Indonesia: South Sulawesi...
TTCCTGAAAAGTGGAAGGAGGTATGCACTCGACCCCCTGGCCCTTCAATTACATGGAAAGTTCAGAAAAATTCAAGGGAAATCGGTCAAAACAATCCAGGGCATGGGGGAATTCCTCCCAATATCCAGCTGCTCCTTTGACTTCGTCATCCTTAACAATACGATCGATCATACCGATGACCCGTCATCTACCCTCAAGGAGATAAGAAGGATATTGAAGGACGACGGAGTTCTCTACATAGGAGTTAATATCTACCCTCTGTCTATCAGGATCGCAGGCAGAATATACGAGGCGCTCTCATCTTTGAGCTTAAATTATATGGGAATACTTCTCCCGATTGAAATATTTAGGGCGCATCCATTTATGTTCAGCTTTTCATCCATAAAGAGACTTTTGCGTGAAGAGGGGTTCAAAATCATTCAGGAAAAAAGAATAAAAGCAAGAGAAGCAAAGAAATCATTCCGCAAGAGGAGGCGGGGTTTGTTCTGGCGTATTATTTCGTCTGTTACCTACACCGGCGAGGTATTTCAGGCATTCTGCATAAAGAAGTGACAATTGAGAGTAACAAATTTATATCAATAGCATCTTTCTATGAGATCATCCAGATAGATTTTCTTGTCGCAGGCATTACGCAGATGATAAGAAAATGTGTTTTTGAAGAATGCAACCTCAGTGTGTTTTCCTAAATCCTTGACAGCCTCCAATGCTGTTGCAAAATCTCCATCTGCACTGATCAGAATCGCTGTGTCATAAGCATCTTGATGTGCCAATCTTAACATGTCCACAGCGATAGAAACATCCACCCCTTTTTCAACATAATAGGAGAAATTTTTCTCGCCAACAGCTTTTATAATTTCTTGTGCATCTTTATCGTTTTGAATATTACGCAGCGCATCCCTAATTGTTGTTGTCCGTTTCTCCAGACGCCCTAATCTTACAGTTACATATGAGGTGCTTTTCAATCCTTCAAAAAATCTCTGTTGGGATTTATATTTTTCTTCGTCTTCTTCTTTATGAACTGGGGCATTATAGTAATAGAGCCTTATAAGTTTTCGTTTTTTAGTTGCAAGCTCTATGGCAAGCTTATAAAAATCAACAGTGGTTTTCTTCCCGGCCTTTTTAAGACCAAAATAAAAATTGCTCCCATCAACAAAAATTGCTACCCGCTCAAGATTCTGCTTGCCTTCGTTAGTCATATATTCCTCCAATAAAACAGGGGGTTAAGCATACGCTCAATCCCCTGGCGGTTATTACCCACATTTGCAATGCAAATGTGGGGCGGTTATTATTGATATTTATATAATACCATAAGATAAGATGTCAAGCATATTGGCTAAGTTCAAGGGATTCTTTCTCGCCGCCCTTGGACGTATGGATTTTATGATTCAAATCTAATTTCACTTCTAATCATGAATTTTATTTGGTCGGATTAGAAAAATCAATTTAATAAGATAGAAAAAGAAAGGCAGGGATGGTGGGCTAACCTAAAGGAAAGGGAGTCAAAAAATCCAGGGCATGGGGGAATTCCTCCCCATATCAAGCCGCTCCTTTGATTTTGTCATCCTTAACAATACAATCGATCACACCGATGACCCATCATCTATTCTCAAGGAAATAAGAAGGATACTGAAGAAGGATGGAGTTCTCTATATAGGAGCGAATATCTACCCTCTGTCCATCAGGATCGCAGGCAGAATATACGAGGCTCTCTCATCTTTGAGCTTAAATTATATGGGAATACTTCTCCCGATTGAAATATTTAGGGCGCATCCATTTATGTTCAGCTTTTCATCCATAAAGAGACTTTTGCGTGAAGAGGGGTTCAAAATCATTCAAGAAAAAAGCATAAAAGCAAGAGAGGCAAGGAAATCGTTCCGCAAGAGGAGGCGGGGTTTATTCTGGCGGATTATTTCGTCTGTTGCCTACACCGGCGAGGTATTTCAGGCATTCTGTACTACCTGATTGATTCTCCCCCGTCAATGACTATCACTGAGCCTGTCATGAAGGAGGACTCATCAGAGGCAAGATAAACAACCAATGGCCCCAATTCCCCTGGCTGACCCACCCTCCTCAGGGGTATGTTCTTCAATAATCTCTGCTTCATTACTTCATCGTCCAAAGCCTCCCTGGACATATCGGTGTAAAAATATCCAGGAGCAAGTGCATTCACAGTTATGTTGTATCTGGCCCATTCTGCTGCCAGGGCCCTGGTGAACTGAATAACACCCCCCTTGCTGGCGCAGTAGCCCACCAGATTGGGCACGCCGACAAACCCGTCCACCGAGGCAATATTAATAACCCTTCCCTTGCCCTGTTTGATCATGAATTTCCCCACAGACCTTGTGCAAAGGTATATCCCTGTAAGGTTCGTCTCAATGATTCCATGCCATTCCTCTTCGCTAAGCTCCATGAGCGGCTTGACAAATGCAATCCCTGAATTGTTCACAAGGATGTCAATCCTACCGAATTCCTCAATGGCCCTTTCAACTGCATCCTCAACATCTGTTGGCCGCGTAACATCTACGGAAACGGCCAGCGCCTTCCTCCCCTTTGCACGGATCGCCTCGGCCACAGCCTGGATATTCTGCATGTTCCTGGAGGCAACAACGACATCAGCCCCTGCTTCAGCCAAGGCCATTGCAGCAGCCTTGCCAAGCCCCCTTCCGCCGCCGGTAACGATTGCTACTTTACCATCCAGACGGATATTCATATTCAAGCCTTGCCCATTGTCAGAAAAGAGGAGAGGACAATCTCAAATTCAAGCCCCAGTCCCGGGGCGGTGGTTGCTCCATAGGATATTCATGGTGCGGATAGGAACACCCTGCTCATTGCATACCATTTCGATGTGTTTGATTCTATCGCCGTTGATCTTGGGGCTCGAGATCACAAGCTCTGACACGCCCCTCCTTCTGATTATTCCGGCAATCTGACTGCTTCTTCCCAGGACTGTGTAGCCATGGATCTTCCTCCCTACCTTGGAATCGTCATCGTCAACAAAACCCACGGGCACCATGCCGAGGGCCTGGTTGTTGAGCATCTCAAGGAGGGCAAAGGAGCCTCCGTCGCCTGCCCCATAAATAAGAACCCTTTTACCCTTCCTCCTCATCCTTGATATTCTATCCAGCAGCTGGTAAGAGAACCGGGAACCCAAAACAGCCACAAACAGAATAAGCCAGTCAATTATGAACACAGACCTGGAAAAACCTGAAAAGTGATAGATGAAGAGGATGGCGAAGAGCGAGATGATAGAGCCAAGTGCAGTGGCCTTGAAATATGTCACGATGTCGTTCAACCCTGCATATCGCCATACCCCTTTATACATACCAAGGGCAAAGAATGCGGTCATCTTGGAAGCTATGACAATCGGGAGGGAGCTAAGCAGAAGGGACAGGTTATAAGGGACAAGCGTCCCCTCAAAGCGGATAAGGTATGCGGAATAATAGGAGATACCAACAAGGAAGAAATCCATTATTACCTCTAACATGCGGCGTTTATAAGCAATGTCCACAAGGATGGGAAAAACCGGGCCTTTTCTCTTCTTAATTATGGAATAGGGCTTCATCCGGCCAAGATAGGCCCCGAGGAAAACGAGGACGAGCAAACAGAGAGGGATTATAGCGATAGCAATGTGAAGCTTGAGGACCCTGACAAGGAGGGCAAGCCCGCCGGTGAAAAAGGATAGGACATAGAGTGTCAGCACAGCCTCTTTTTCCGTCAGACCGATGGCTACAAGGCGGTGCGAGGTGTGATCCTTGCCACCCTGTGATACTGCCCTGCCAGTGAGGATCCTCATAATGGTGACAAATGTTGTATCAAAGATAGGTATGAGGAGGATTAGTGCAGGGACTATAAGGACAGAGAAAAGGGATGTTGTTGGCTGGAATCCCGTGGCCATAGGAAGCGCGCTTAACAAAAACCCAATGAAGAGACTGCCTGCGTCCCCCATAAAGATGGAAGCTGGATGGAAATTATAAATCAGGAAGCCGAGAAGAGACCCGGAGAAGAGGGCAGTGACCGTGACCATCTCCCAGCGGCCATTGATGGCAAAGAAATAAATGAGGAAGGACGTGGCAATAAACGCTATCCCTGCAGAAAGGCCATCCATATTGTCAAGAAGGTTCATGGCATTTGTGATCCCTAAAATCCAGATTATTGTGATGAAAATGTTAAGTGGAGGAATATCGGTAAATGCGAGCTGGTAGCCGAGCGCGATGAGGACAGCAGCGGCCACGATGATTCCTACAAGCTTTGTCTGGGGACTTATCTCCTGCAGATCGTCCCAAAGGCCCACAGAGAACGGGATCAGTGGGATAAGAATTGCAATCCACACCGGCGCTACAGCCTTTAAGAAAAGTAGTGCTCCGATATAGAAAGAAATGGCAATGGCTGCACCTCCAAGCAGGGGCTTGGGCTTTTTATGCCAGCGGCTCATGCTGGGCTCGGCCATAAAACCATAGTTCGATGCCACTGCCCTTAATGTCGGGGTCAGGAGAAGGGAAATGATAAAAGCCGTAGCAAATGGGAATACGATGTTCAACATGGCCTATGTCCGGAAATACTCAATTATCTTTTTTAGGGACTCATCAAGGCTGGAGTTCGGCACAAATCCAATGAGGTTTTTGATCCTTGAGATGTCAGGAACCCTCCTCTTCATGTCCTCAAAGCCCGCTTCGTATGCCTTGTCATACGGCACATAGACAATTGGAGAATCGCTATTGGTCATCGTTTTGATCTTTTTTGCAAGATCCTCAATAGTGATCTCTGTGTTACCTCCTATGTTGTAGATCCATCCCGGGGCTTTTGGATGATTGGCAAGGGCGATTATAGCCTTGACAACATCGTTAACAGAAGTGAAGCACCTGCTCTGTTTTCCATCACCAAACACAGTGATTGGATGGCCCGAGAGTGCTTGCTTGACGAATGTGGGGACAACCATGCCGTATCTGCCTGTCTGCCTGGGGCCGATGGTATTGAAGATCCTCACGATCACGGTAGGAAGCTTCTTCTCCCTGAAATAGGAGAGTGCCAGAAATTCATCTATTGCCTTGCTGCATGCATAGCTCCAGCGTCCCTTGAAGGTCGGTCCCATGACCAGGTCAGCATCCTCTTTATAAGGAACATCCAAACTCTTCCCATAGACCTCAGAGGTTGATGCAACGATGACCTTTTTCTTTTTCTTGTTGGCCATGGAGAGGACAGCCTCTGTTCCCCTTATATTGGTCTCTATGGTCTTAACCGGGCTTTCCACTATGAGCCTCACACCGACCGCTGCGGCAAGATGAAATACAACATCACAGGAATCCACAAGCTCTGCAAGGACAGGCAGGTTCAGGATTGTGTCAATGGTGTAGTGGAATTTCGGGTTGTCCTTAATACCCTTGATATTCTCAATGCTTCCGGTTGAAAGGTCATCAATGATATAGACCTCATCTCCGTTTTTAAGTAGGGCCTCGGAAAGATGAGACCCTATGAATCCAGCTCCGCCCGTGATGAGATACTTCATGTCAGAGTTTGAATTTTACCACTTTTTGTCATGATATTTCCATAAAATTCTGCCCTCCTCATCCTGGTCAAGAATCCCAAAGAGCCAGTAGGATAAAAGCTTAATATATTCAAAAAAGACCAGTCTTCTCCCAAAATTGGTCTTCCACCATCCCTTAGGGCTCCAGTAACTTTCCCTTACAGGGAAGCAGATGAACCCTATCTCATTATTATCCTTATAGACAGCGCTGACAAGCACCCTTATTCTCCTCATGTGATATGGCGAAGAGACAAGGGCAACCGTTGTAAATCCCTGGGAGAGGACGATATCCTTTGTTTGGACAATGTTTGTAAAAGTGCTTGTGGAGCCATTCTCTATGATGATATCCCTGGACAAAACACCCTCCCCCAATGCAATCTTCTTCATGTAACGGGCATCGTCACCCCCATACCCATGCCCTGTAAGGATTAGCTTCCTAACCCTGCCCTCCCTGTATAGTCTTGAAGCTTCTATTGTCCTTTCGTAGTCTGGATCCCCGCTAAATACAAGGGCTGCATCGGCTTTTATCAAGGGATCTTTTTTGACAAGAAACCTGGCTGCCTGGCTTAGAAAGCCAACAGAGGCAACTACTAGAATCAGTATGACAACAAACACCTTGCGCATTGTACTCAACCTAGAACTTACGGAGCCAAAGCTCAAGCTGGAGGAGGTTCCAGAGCGGAAGACCATAGTCCCTCTTCATTGCCTCATGATCCTGAATGATCTCCCCTATCCGATCCTGTCTGAGGTATTCCTTAACCCTTGACGATGAAGATAGGAGTGCATCGTGAATATAGTCCCTTAGCTCGCTCCGAAACCATGCTCCGAGGGGCACGCCAAAGCCCATCTTACCCCTTGTTTGAACCTCCATTGGAAGAATGTCAGAAAATGCCTTCTTGAGGATGTATTTGGTATTCCAACCCCTGAGCTTCATTTCATCAGGAAGGGATGTCACATAATCTATAAGATCCCTATCCAGAAACGGAGCCCTGGGATTAAGGGAATTCGCCATTGCCATCCTGTCCATCTTAACGATATAGTCATCAACAAGAGTTGTCTTCATATTGAGATAGAGGAACCTGCTGAGCGGGCTCCAGCCAGTCCCTTTTTCCAGACATTCCCTCACACTTTGAGAGATATCTTCCGGGTCAATGAGATGGGCGAATTCCTTCCTGATTAGCCCGGATAATGCTTCCCCGTAGAAAAAGGATACCAACCTTACCTGCCTCTCTACTGGAGTAAGCGAGGAAGCCTCAAAAAACCTCTTCGCCCTTGAAAAAAGACCCCGCTCGCTCTCTCCCCAGGGAATCATCCTCAAGAGGGAATACCCAAACCTGCCCAAGACAGGCGGAATTTTCTCATAAAGAACCCATGCAAAGAACCTCAAGTATCCGGCAAAAAGCTCGTCCCCGCCGTCGCCATTTAGCGCCACTGTCACATGCTCCCTTGTCAGCTTTGATACAATGTATGTTGGAATTGCAGAAGAATCCCCGTATGGCTCATCGTGGTGCCAGAGGAGCTTCTCCACAAGCTCAAATGCCGAGGGCTTAACCTTGAATTCCGTGTGGTCTGTGTTGAATTTCTTTGCCACAATCATTGAATACCGGGTCTCGTCAAATGACTCATCCCCTATGAATCCTATGCTGAATGTCTTCACCCTCTCCTTCATGATCTGGCTCATAATCCCCACTATTATGCTTGAATCCACTCCACCGCTTAAAAAAGCACCAAGAGGAACATCCGAAATAAGCCTTTTCTCCACTGCCTTGAACAGGAATTCCCTTATCCTCCTCATCGCTTCCTCCTCAGAGGGGGGAGGATCTACAGTAGATAAATCAAGGTCCCAGTATTTATCTGTTTGCATCTTTCCATTCTGCTCCAGGGTTAAAAACGAGGCGGGTGGAAGCTTGAAGATATTCCTATAAAAAGTATCTGGGGTTGGCACATATCCATAGGTAAGGTATAGAGGGAGCGCTTTGAGGGATATTTCATTTTTAATTTCAGGGTGTTTCAACAGGGCCTTTATCTCAGAAGCAAACGCAAAGAGCTTTTTGTCCCAATAATAGTAAAGGGGCTTACTCCCCAGCCCGTCCCTGACCAAAAAGAGCCTCTTCTTCCTCAGATCCCAGATGGCAAAAGAGAATACCCCATCCAGGTTTTTCACACAGGATGGACCCTTTTCTTCAAAGAGGTGAAGTATGGCTTCTGTGTCAGAGACTGATCTGAAGGTATGCCCCCTGCCCTTTAGCTCTTTGGTTAGGGCTTGAAAATTGTATATCTCACCATCGCATACCATCCAGAGGTTTTGATACTCATTGGGCATGGGTTGATCAGCCTGGGCAGACAGGTCTATGACTCTGAGCCTCCTGTGGCCTAATCCTGCACTGCCGAAAACATAGGTGCCCGAGGAATCGGGCCCCCTGTGACGAATTGTCTCGCCCATTTCAGAAACAAGCGTCTCTGTCACAGGCTTACCATTGATATTCACAACCCCGCATATACCGCACATGAATGATTATTATATCATTAAATTTAGAAAATCCTTGAATTATGGAAATGATTCAAAATTATTTTCTACATACGAAATGCCAGTATGGGACCCGGTCTGAAACAACAATAGTTGAGAAAGTATCTTTCAACTCCATGATTTGAGCCCTGCTAAAGCGTTGTTCAATTCTTGTAAAAAAACGGTCATGTATATCCTGGTATATCAGATGTAAAGTCTTATTGTGATAAGCGTCATAGATTGGAACATAGCCGGACAATCCCACGGGCCGAAGGGCTTTACCAATCAGAATTAATGGAAGACATACCAGGATAGTCATTCCCCAAGAAAACACCTTCCTGAATGCAGGATTTCTCACCCTTGAGGCCAGCAAACGGATTTTTGATACAAATGACAGGATGAGGCGAAAATATATGGGACGGTTATCAAGGTTATAATACAGATAGATCAACTGCCACGGAGTGTATTTTTTGAGCGCACGGACTTCATCGAGCGCAGGGACAGGCAAATGATGAAGCACCCCCAGACAAAACAAAAAATCAGCAAATTCCTCCCTGAATGGCAGCTTTTTGATATCCGCCATAAAAAACAATGCGTTTTTCGCATCTGCCAGATTGCGACGAGCAATAAAAATAGCCTCAGAAAAATCTACCAATATTAATTGCTGACATTTATCTTTCAAAAAGTAACTCCAACGCCCACTGCCACAGCCCAAATCACATACCCTGGCGTTTTTTAGATCGTCCAAATTGACAATATCGAAATAGCGCAGGAACTCCTGTTCATATTCCGGCAATATCTCTGAGAATCTCATCCATTCATCGCCAAATGTATATTGAATATCTTCTGCAAAGGCACAAGACGCCTCTACTTTCCCGTGTTCCGGATAATTGAGCCGTTTCTTTAATGTTTCTGGGTATTGTCCTGGATCAAGGAGGATAATTACATCATCAATAACAGGATACGATCGGTTACCCACTATAATATTTTCCTTATCAAATTTTAATTCGTTTGAACCAAAAATATCCTTTAAGGACTGTATTTTGTCAGCATAATACATTGTTCTTGAGCGTTATCCGTCCCATCTGCCTACATAAAAATAACGGTTCCCCCATTGGTTGGGCAGCAATCTTGACACCATCTGAGAAACACGACGGAGAACAAACAATCCAATCGTTCGGGGCTTTCGTAAATTATTAAAAGAGAGTTTCTCTGGAACAGGCCAGGAAACCTCGTGAACAGAAAATTCCAACTCCTTCAGCCCGAAACGTCTAAAGAATTCTTTTTGCCCCTTTAAAGAAGCGAGTATCACGTGATATGGAGGATTTTCTGAATGCCGAGGGCGCCGAAGCATATGTGACAGATGCAATACAAAATAAAACAAATTAGGATTGCCTTCAAGTGGACCCTGCGCTATGAGCAATCCTCCTGGTTTAATCAATCTCAATATCTTTGGTACCTGATTATTCACATCGGTTAAATGCTCAATGACATCTCCCAGATGAAGCACATCCCCGATGTGATGATCAAGTGACTCTGCCTGGAACCTATTTAACACTCTGGTATGGGTGCGTTCCTCAACAGATTTAGCTACCTCTTTATCATACTCAACGCCAATAGCCTGCCAATTCAGTATCATGGCCTCTCTCAAAAGATCACCCAAACCACACCCATAATCAACGAAAGTGCCGGGCTTTACCTTCTTAAGCCATTCAATGACACGATGCGGCTCTTTAGGATCCTCCAGAGCTGGATACGATATGCTGGTCTTATAATACTGCTCGCCATACATCATGGCCAAAGTCTCATTGTCAGGCATTGGATCGCAAAAATGGGAGCCACATAACATGCACTGAAGATAATGGAATTCCCTGCCATTAAAAGAAGCAGTGCCGAGCCAGGAATGGCTTATTTGATCGTGATCACATAACGGACAGTTCATTCTATCAGCCGCTCATAGATGGCTTCATAGGCGCGGATCATACGCTCAATCCCGAAATGCTCTATTGCATACTGTTTCCCTGCTGCACCCATGGCCTTCCGACGCTCCGGCGACTCAAGCAGTTCTCTGATGCGGCGAGCAAGAGTATCTACATCTCCCGGGTTGAACACCAACCCGTTGACATCGTCTGTGACAAGCTCGTCAATCGGCCTAATCCGCGAGGCCACAATGGGAAGCCCCATCAGCATCCCTTCCATTATTACTTGAGGGAACCCTTCGGAAAAACTCGGATGCACCAGGATATCCAGGACAGAGAAGACTGTCGGCAGGTTTTCTCGGAATCCAAGGAAATGTGTTTGATGAGCAATACCCAGTGTTTTAACCAGGTCTTGAAGCTGCCGATTCAATGGTCCCTCTCCAATCACGAGAAGGACAAGGTTGGGCTCTGTCAACCTTGACAGGGCCTTGAAGAGGACCTCATGGCCTTTGACTGCAGTGAGCCGTGCAGCTATGCCAAGCACTGTCTTGCCTTCCAGGCCAAGCGTATTGCGAAGTGCCTCCGTTTCCTGGGAGCTGACGCGGTAACGTGAGAAATCCATCCCGTATGGAATGACCTCTATCTTGTCTGGAGAAGCGCTCTCCATTGAAACCATCACCTCCTTGGAGTAAATGGAGTTTGCAATCACAATATCAGCGAGTTTCGTTGTCAGTGACTCCAGTGCCAGCACTGACCTCTTTCTCCAGGGGGAATCGCCAAGGAAGACATGGTGTTCGTCTGAATAATGACGGGTGAGAAGGATTTTCACGCGATTTCTTCTAAGAACCCTTGCAAGCGCTCCAATTACTGTTGAACGAAACAGGTGGGTTTGGAGGATATTTATTTTCTCTTTCTTCAGGATTTCACTGAGGCGCAGTGCAGCGCCAAGATAGTGATACTTATTATACGCATTGAGCGCGAATGTCCGTATCCCTTCCCTTTCGAGAATGTCATGCATGACTGCCCGTGGCTCAAGTGTGCAAAAAAACATTGAGAAAGCCGATCTGTCACAATGCCTGGCGATGTCAAGAAAATAGGGGCTGAAAAGCCCGGTATTAATGAGATGAAGAACCCTGGCCTTCATACTCGCGGCACCTCAACAATCAAGTTGCACATCTGAAGACCTTTAATTTTGATCACCAGCAAGGTATTTCTATTCACCCAATGGATCTCTTTTGGTTAGGCCTTTGCATAATGTT
>Ga0315309_1002287_pt1 | contig 11197 bp, 12 predicted proteins | sample TDP4_MG_FD_203080 | JGI IMG/M metagenome (GOLD analysis project Ga0315309, IMG submission 203080) | Freshwater sediment microbial communities from Lake Towuti, South Sulawesi, Indonesia - TDP4 | ecosystem: Environmental > Aquatic > Freshwater > Lake > Sediment | place: Indonesia: South Sulawesi...
TGCTTGTGTCTTCTTGAACGGGCGGAACAAGAGGCCCAGCATAAACGTAAGGGTAGCCTATTCTCCCGACGAAAACGCTTGGCGGCGAAGCTCCAGCAATATCCTCGCTTTGCATTAGTGGAACACTCTTTAGGAAATAGTTAACCTTAACCATTATTGGGCAACGTGTTTTGCCGCATAAGAATTTTGAGCCTTTGCACGCCACGCACAAACCGTTTTGTGGAACCTTGGCGAGAATGAGATTTTCGTCATAGCGCACGTCGGATGTGAATTTTGAGTCTTTTAAGACGTCAAGTAACCAAATGTTAGGAGAACCTTTGTCTACATGCTCGTAAGAGGACGTCAACCTCTCTCACCGAAATGATAAATTGTTTCGTTCTGATATGCTTTCTGGAAACTTAAGGTCAGAGCTGATGAAGAGACGCCAGGATTAAATTGTTAAACGATATTTAGACGCTGCTGAAGCTGTAATAACATTAAAAGTGAGGTTTAATAATTAACCATACAGTATAGACCATAATGGAAGGCGTCTTCCGACATGTTAGATTCATATCTTTCTAAAACCGCCAAATCTAAAGCCCTATATGAAAGAGCCAAACGTGTTCTTCCATCTGGAGTTTCATACATTATAAGATTTTTCGAACCCTACCCATTCTACACAGCTAGAGCTGAAGGAAGCAAACTCATAGATGTTGACGGAAATGAATACATCGACTTTTGGCTGGGACACGCAGCGATAATACTTGGTCACAGTCCACCCCCCGTTGTAGAGGCTGTCAAAAAACAGATTGAAATCGGAACTCATTTCGGGACATCCCACGAAAAGGAGGTCGAGTTAGCTGAGCAGGTTGCGAAAATGGTTCCAAGCGCGGAGATGGTGCGCTTCACCAATTCAGGAACAGAAGCAAACATGTACGCCACACGCTTGGCACGCGCATACACCGGCAGAAGCAAAATTGTCAAATTTGAGGGGGGATGGCACGGAGGCTACGATGCGCTTCACGTCGGAGTTAAATATCCTTTTGATATTCCGGAGTCCGCTGGCTTGACATCTGGTGCGCTTCAAGACACAATATTAGCGCTTTTCAATGACCTTGAAGCAGTGCGAAAGAAGTTAAAAGGCGAAGATATTGCTGCTATCTTAATAGAACCTGTGCTTGGAGCCGGCGGTGGCATTCCAGCTGAAAAAGAGTTTTTGAGAGGATTGCGAGAGCTCTGCGATGAAAGAGGCGTGCTGCTGATTTTTGACGAGGTGATCACGGGATTTCGACTTGCTCCTGGTGGTGGTCAACAATATTATGGCGTTACGCCGGACATAACCATTTTCGGAAAGATTTTGGGTGGAGGTTTTCCGATAGGTGCTTTTTGTGGTCGTAGAGATGTTATGGAGCGGCTAGACACGCTAATTTATGAGCGTCCTCGTTTTTGTTTTCACGGCGGAACTTTCTCTGCAAACCCGATTTCCATGACTGCTGGTTTGGCAACGCTGAAACTTCTAGAAGACGGTCAGCTTATAAACAAAATGAACAAGGTTGGAGAAAAAATCAGGCAACGAATAAAAGACATTTTTGAAGTGAGGGGAGTAGACGTGAAAGTTACCGGGGCAGGCTCCCTCTTCGGTGCACACTTTACAAAGGAAGGAGTGAAGGACGCACGCGCCGTTTTCAACGCCGACAGGAAAAAGCTCATTGAGTATCATTTATACATGATTGCAAACGGAGTCTTCTTCCTACCAACACACATTGGAGCCCTGAGCACCGCACATTCAGAAGATGACACACAAAGGCTTCTTTTAGAAACGGAAAAATACGCAAAACAATGTAAAACCTAAAGCTCATTGAATTCTACTAAATTCTGATTTAACCATCGGCTTGAGCATCGATTCCGCCTTCTTCAAATCCAAGGGAGTGTTAATGTTGAAGAAAGTTTTGAGGTTTGGGTCTAACTGCTGAAGAACGAGTGTGGAAACGTAACGCACACCATGCAGCTCCTCCAACATGGAGCGCATATCGAGTTTCCCGTTGTTTAAAGCGTTTTTAGCAGCTTCAAGCGCGGGCTTTGTTCTGTAAACAGCCTGTAAAGGCTCTATGTAGTCGTTCGGCCAACGTGGAACAACCGCACTTTTATTCGTGCACAGCTCAAGTAAAAGCACAAGCACTTCTCTAGAAACCAGCGGGGTGTCGCATGAAAGAAGAAGCGAGTATTCTCCAAGTGCTTTTCTAAAACCAGTTAGCGCTCCCACAAGCGGAGTTTGCACGTCGCCCACGTCAGCAATGACGCTTACGTCTGAACCGACGAATTTTCTAAACCTTTCAGTTTGAGCTTTCGAGCTGACAACAACTCTTTCATCAACAAGATTTTTAACAACATCCAAAACATGCTTTATAAGCGGCTTATTTTGCAAAAGCACTAAACCCTTATCCCCACCAAATCTGCTTGAAACGCCGCCTGCAAGGATAATAGCTGATTTTTCCAAAATTGACAGCCTTCATAGTATTGTTGGAGAAATGAGCGCTTACGATTCTATAAGCTTATTGTTCAATCTATGAAATTTTACGGAAGCAACGCGGATGAACGCCGAAATTAAAGAATTAAAACGGACGATACGAAAGATGTGATGGGATAGACTACGATACAGGTAAAAACTGCAAAATCTACCAGCTGATAAACAAAGTAGCTTCACAATGACAACTTAAGCTCACATTTTCTCTATTTTAGCGGCTATTTCATCCAAAATCTTTGCAAAGGGATGCCCCGGCTTTTCTTGAGCGAAAATGAAAGTTCCTCCTGCTCTTGAGATATCACAATAACAAGGTATCACTCCTAAAAGGGGAGGTTCGTATATATCTTTGATTTTGCTTTGCATTTCATCTCTTCCGGATTTTGAAGATGCATCACATAAGACCTTATTCATGATTATTTCAGTCTTTTTCTCAAACAAATCGTAAAGTTCTCGCAGCATACGGTTCGTCCCTTCAATGTCTGACGTGTCAAGAGTTGAGGCCACAACCACCAAATCTGCGCTTACTATGGCGTTTATTGATGAATACTGCAGTCCAGGGCTAGTGTCGAAAATCAGGTAGTCGAAATCCATTGTGCTTAGAAGGGAATTTCTAAGGGACAAGAGCCTTCCTAAAGCCCGCATCTCCCATTTTCTATCCTTCGCAGAAATTTCCCTAATTGCTTCTGTTGCTGGGTTTGCCAACCCAACGAGTATTTTACCTTCGTTGTTAAATCTGTCGCTTATGTCGATTAAAGCCTTATCAATTTCACACGTTCCATTTAAATAATCATTCAGCCAATATTCTGCTTTGTCGATTTTCAGGATGCTGGAAAGGCTCGGAGCCCGAAAATCCAAATCTAATAAGCAAACTTTTCTTCCATGCTTGAGGAATGATACAGCTAAGTTTACTGAAATTAATGTCTTTCCTGTTCCGCCCTTGTACGAGTGCACAGCTATTATCGCGCCCAAGACTATCACCCTTGATTTTCCTTTTCTACATAGAAATAGGCTTTTCGTCCTTTCCTTTCCTTTTTCAAATATCCCATGATCACTAGCTGATTCAAGTAACCGCTTTCAACAGCTCTCGCTCTGCGTGTTTGTTCAGCCACTTCATCCGCCGTGGCGCGGCCAAGTCTGCAAATGGTCATAGCTGTTTTCCTTAGGTGGTCAGGCATCGATAGCAAAGTCATGACGTCTAATGGAGACTCTGGAAGTGGTGAAAAATCTTTTTTGCCAGTTTTTTGTATTTCAATCATGACTTCCATTTTTTCGTTCAGTTTTTCAAGATTTTCCCTGATCTTTTCCAGTATCTGCAGGGGTCTCTTTCCGAAAACTTCTTGTTGTTTGACCACTTCAGGGTCTCCGTTGTGTTTTACACGTGTACATTATGGTAGAGAGAAAAGGGTTTATTAAGTCTTACGAAACATCTATAATGATTTACAAAAATAATCAGAAAAGTAGAGACTTCTCCCCAACCACCCTATTTTTGCAGAAAAAGGGGGTTAATGCTGCGTTTGACTTGGCAGTCATTACTGCCATTTGCTCAAACATTTTGATCACCAGCAGTTCAATGAATAATTTATAATGAAAAGTATGTTTCAATGTGAAATACATTGCAGAATACGAAGGCATCGAGTACTAAAAACTATTAAGCGGGTGAATGCTGGAATGCTGAAATGGGCGTTTCTCAAAAATTGGAAAAGGGTTAATATAGGACAGGTACCCTGTTTCTGGCTTCTTCTAGGATTGGCAGAACTTGTTTTAGCTCTCTGAAATACTTTAAGACCGTTATGCCTCTTTGGGTTATTGCGTAAACAACCCTTCTTTTGCCAACGGTTCTCTCTTCAACGAGATTTTGCTTTATTAAGAAGTCTAAATATTGCTTTAACACGCTGCAGTTTACGTTTGCTTTGTACATTATGTGAGTTAGCTTTAAGGGACCACGATGGGCTAACACTTTTAGGATATCTATATACATTTCAAGTTTGGATCTTCTCATCGTCCAAACCTCTTGGGCATATTTTTAACTTTTTTGTATAAAGCTTTTATGGATTCAAACTATGTCTTTTCTCTATTTAATCCACGTTAGTAGCCTGTTTTCTTTTGCGCTCGAATTAACACGTTTACTCTATTCTGAAAGGCTGTGACTAAGTCATCTACCAATATTTTTTGCAACTCTGCCGAAAGCATCTTGATATTTTCTCTGAAAACCTTGATCATTTTGGCTTCAAGCTCTTTTCTCTGCTTAAGCGTCATGTTTTGTTTCAAGAGTTTTCCTCCAAGCTCTGATGCAGTGAATAGGCTTTTGGCATTTAAACAACTTATGAACCGAAAATATGAATCCAGAATCCACATTCTAGTTTGAGCAAAGTCTTTTGCTCTCTGTGGAATTTATCCTCCCTTATATATAGGTTGAGCTTGTGTTGGGCTTCTTGCATTGGATCTGTCCTTTCTATTTCTGCCTAAAACATGAAGCAGAAGCCATCGAGATACTCAAAAACGATCAAAACTTCAAGTGCGCATTTGCTGAGGGAAGAATATTTTTATTTATGGTTTTGCCTATTGATTTTTGCCGGATGATGAGAAGGCATTAGCTTGACATCGCGAGGATGAAATCTCAGAGTTACTCGGACGGCAATCTGAGATTACGCTTTTAAACACTCCTTCCATAAGGATATTTGGCGATACATAGTGTCCAAAACTCCACACGAATTTGATTTACCCCATTTAGAATCTATGCTCAAAGGAAAAACTCTCGTCGTCTACTGGTACCTGCTACAACAACCCACACACACTGTAGGCGTCCGCGAAGTTCAACGTGCTCTAGGCTTTTCAAGCCCCAGCGTTGCTTTACATCACCTTGAAAAACTGCAGGACTTAGGACTTATTCAAAAAAAAGTAACAGGCGAATATGTACTTCAAGAAGAAATAAAAGTCGGAATCCTAAGCTTTTTCACACGCATAGGCCGCTATCTTGTGCCTCGATACCTCTTCTATTCGGTTCTATTTTCCACAATGCTAACCGCCTACTTGACCTTATGTACTCTAGGTCAAATAATTCCCAGCTTTTACGCCGTGCTATTCGGCTTGATCGCATCCATTGTTTTTTGGATAGAAACTTTCAGGTTATGGAGGGCAAGACCATTCTGAAACTTCACCATAGTGTTCTAAAATGTAGACTTAAAAGCAACAATTCCCTTCACTCATCACTAAGGTGGACACATTGAAGAAAATTCTGCTCTACTCAGCGGTCGCCGCGGTTCTGGGACTATTACTAATACTGATTCCACTGATTACACTCGCTGGCATCAAAGCCGAAAAAGATTTTCAAAATGGCCCACCATTGTATCTGCAATCTCTTCCTGAACAATTGAGAAAACTTGAAGGAGCCTCCAATGGGTTAAATAAACCAGCCTATTCAACCGCTGATCTACAAATACCAGCAATCGGCTTTGCAATTGCACTCGTTGTATATTTGCTGTTTAAACGCAGAATACCCTAACTAAACCATAGGTGTACTAATTTTAGAACAATCGCGTTCTAAAACATAGCATTAAGACCCCAAACTCCTATTCTTATAAACGTAAAGGTGAAAGCAAATGAAAAATGAAAAAGTCATAACCTTGGCATTGCTTGTTAGCATAAGCACAATTGCAATGTTATGCACCAAAGTAGAATACAGTAGGGCGACACTAAATAGGTTCAAGTCATACGAAGAACTAGAAGAATTCCTACAACGCAAAATAGTCTATCGACAGTACCCTTATCTCCCATTTGTAAAATCCTTTGGTTTACAAGCGCTTAATACCATGGAAGGCCTGGACTATTCTAAAACCAACATCCAAGTGGAAGGAGTAGACGAAGCAGACGTCGTAAAGACCGATGGAGAATACATCTACGTAATCTCCGGTCAAAAAATGATTATTGTAAAGGCTTACCCTGCCGAAGAAGCAGCAGTCCTGTCAAAGGTAACTGTGAACGGGACATTAAAACAACTGTTCATAAACGGAGAGAGACTAATAGTTTTCTACGAAAAAGGTTCATGGAGTGAAGCCCAAACTTTCATTAACATATATGACATATCGGACAGAGCTAACCCAACGATTAAAAGCGAAATCGCTGTTGACGGCCAATACTTCAGCTCCAGAATGATTGGCGACTGCGTATACGTTGTCATTAGAAAAACAGCGTTGCTTATTGAAGGTGAAGTATCCCTCCCGAAAATTTATTCCGAAGATGGATGCAGGGTTATTCCAGCCACCGACATTTACTATTCCAACATAACTGACAACGGATACATATTCACTACAATCGTAACTGTAAATATTCTTGAAGACACACAAAAACCAAAAGACGAAACAATATTGTCAGGATGGACAACCTGCATATACGTCTCACTAGAGAACATATACTTGGCTATTGGTGATTATGACAAAACAGTTCTGCATCGAATCCACATTGAAAACGGTGAAATCTCCATCGCCGCAGACGGCGAAGTTACAGGCTATGTATTAAATCAGTTTTCCATGGACGAGCATGAGGGCTATTTCAGAATAGCAACAACATCCCAAATGACAAGCTTTCCAGAAAAATCCTCGCCGATACTTCACTTGCAAAACAATATCTTCATACTGAACATGGACTTAGACATGGTTGGCAAGTTGGAAAACATTGCTCCGGGGGAAAAGATTCATTCAGTACGTTTCATGGAAGGCATATGTTATCTCGTAACTTTCAGGAAGGTCGATCCCCTTTTCGTGATTAGTCTTTCAGACCCCTACAGTCCGAAGATACTTGGTGAACTGGAGATAACGGGATATTCCGATTACTTGCATCTCTACGACGAAAGTCACGTGATAGGTGTGGGCAAAGAAACTGTTGCAGCAGAAGAAGGAGACTTCTCTTGGTATCAAGGAGTAAAAGTATCGCTTTTCGACATTACAGATGTAACCGAACCGAAAGAGCTAGCAAAATACGAAATAGGCGATAGAGGAACAGATTCGCCAGTCCTAAGCGACCATAAGGCGTTCCTATTTGACATAGAAAAGAACCTTCTGGTTATACCAGTTTCAGTCGCAGAAATAAACAAGAGCCAATATCCAAACGAAGTCCCGCCATATACTTATGGAGAAATCGTATGGCAAGGTGCACACGTGTTCGCAATATCGCTGGAGCTTGAAGAGAAAATCATGTTAAGAGGAACCATAACTCACATCGAAAACGGCAACGTGCACAACGCTTCAAACCATATCACACGAGCGCTTTTCATAGACGAAGTTCTCTACACCATTTCAAACAGCAAAATCAAAATGAATTCTCTAACTGACCTGAGCGAAATCAAAGAACTAAACCTCAACGAGTAGAGTAGGCTACACATTGACCTTAAGCGAAATCGTTAAAATGCTGGCAGACATCACCGAAATCGCAGTAACAATCCTCCTTGCCTACGTAGTGTACAAAATAGCAGCGCTCATAGAAACATTGAACAGCAAAATCAAGGGAGAAAAAACCAATAACCAGAGGTTGAGAAACCACATGTCGTCGAGGCATTTAAAATACTGCGTTGACGGAAAATTGATTGCACTAGTGCAGGTGTGTCTCCGTTGCGGAAGAAAGTTTCCATTAAGAGGGGACGTAAACTCTGTCCAAGTTGTCAAGGTCTTCTTATAATCAAAAGTGTAATAATCCTAAAAGTTCCCTAATTTTTAGTTTTTAATATTCAAAGAGTATTCGTATGTGTTTTGGAAAGGAACTGGAAACCGAACGTGCGGATGGTCTATTTGCTATTGGTGGTCCAGAGAAAGGTTAGGCTTCAGTTTTTGCTGCTTTGCGTGCGAATGTTATGTAGCCTGTATGTCCAGTCATTAATGTTTGAGGCCTAGTTTTTCCCCTTTCAACCTGCATTTCACGCATCAAACACTCAACAGTTTCAACGTTTATGAAGCCGTTTTCTTTCAAGGCTTCAGCCGTTTTTACAACTTGGTCTATTGTTGGGCTGAAGGAAACTATTGTTCCGCATGGTTTCAGCGCTGCATAAGCGTGTGGAACAATAAGCCACGGGGTTGCCAAATCCAGTATAACTGCGTCAACATGGCTTTCGTCCATTCCAACAGTAATATCCTTATTTTTTAGTTCCACAAAATTAATCACGCCTGCACGTGTCAGGTTTTTCTGTGCGGTTTCAAGAAATTCTTCTCTGATTTCGTAACTGTAAACATGGCCTTCCGGCTTGACATAATGGGCTAGGGCTGTTGTTAGTGCTCCTGTGCCTGTTCCAGCTTCTACAACACGGTTTCCTGGGCCTATTCCGCTGAAAATCACTATTAGGGCTATGTCTTTCGGATAGGTTATCTGGGTTTTCCGCACAGACTTCATAATATAATCGCGTAACATAGGCTTTAATGCTATGAATTCGATGCTCAAGCTGCTTAGAACGCTAGAGCCGTAATCCTTTCCGATTAAATCGTCGAATTTTATGTAGCCTTTATGCGTATGAAAGTTTTTACCCTTTTCAATTTTCACCAAGTAGGTTCTCCTGCGGTCTAAGTAAAGTAAAACGTAGTCTCCTTCTTGAATCAACTGCGACAATGATTCTCCTCCGCTTCTCTTAAAATAGTTAAGCAGATAATAACATTGCGGAGATTATGAGAAAAGTTAAGTCTTTTGAAGAATAATAAAATGGCACGGAGATGTAAGAAATGATGTATAACCTTGCCTTCATCGGTTTCGGAACGGTTGGACAAGGATTAGCCAATATCTTAGTTGACAAAAAAGCCCTTCTAAAGAGGGAATACGGTTTCGAATTCAAAGTGGTCGCCGTGTCGGACATAAAGAAAGGGTCAATTCTCAACGAGGATGGGCTCGACCTTGAAAAGCTTTTGCAACTTGCTCAGAAAACAGAAACAATTAAAGACTACGAGGGTGGACAGAAAGACTTGTCGAGCACAGAAATTATAGAGAAAAGCAATGCGGACATAATCATAGAAGTCACATGGACAAATTTGGAGACGGGAGAACCGGGCTTAACCCACATCAAAAAAGCCCTTGCAACCGGCAAACATGTGGTTACGACGAACAAGGGGCCAATAGCCCTAGCTTATCGTGAACTTATGCAAATTGCAAAGGCTCATAACGTATTTCTTAGGTTTGAAGGAACGGTTTTGAGCGGTACCCCAGCGATTAATCTGGCTTTAGAAGACTTAGCTGGAGCCTATGTAAAGTCCATTACGGGAATCGTAAACGGCACAACAAATTATATATTGACACAGATGGAGGCTGGGGCATCGTATAAAGAGGCGTTAAAAACAGCGCAAAAACTCGGCTACGCTGAAGCTGACCCGACAATGGATGTGAAGGCGTGGGACCCAGCTGCCAAAATAACTATCCTCGCCAACGTTGTTATGGGCGGCGATTTAAAAGTGAATGATGTGGAAAGGAGGGGGATAACAAGCGTAACCATTGAAGACATCAAAGCAGCGCAAAAGGAGGAAAAAAGAATAAAACTCATAGCTAAAGCTTGGCGAGAAGATGACGAAATTAAAGCTAAGGTTTCACCTGAAAAAGTTTTATTAACGGATGTTCTGGCACACGTTGGGGGAACGATTAACGCATTAACATTTGACACTGATGTGCTGAAGGAAGTTACAATAGTCGGACGGGGTGCTGGCGGCATAGAAGCTGGATATGCGTTGTTAAGCGACATGCTAGCTATTAACAGATGTCTCGGCAGAACAAAATGAACCGAAGGGAAAGAAAGCATGCTGGGAGGCTACATTGGGAAAGTTCTAAGAGTCAACTTGACAAAAAGAAAGACATGCGTGGAAAAGCTGGACGAGGAAGTTGCGAGAAACTTCATCGGCGGAAAAGGTTTAGGAGCCAAAATCCTTTACGACTCTGTTAAGCCAAGAATCGACCCGTTAAGTCCAGAGAACCTCCTAATTTTTGCTTCAGGCCCCTTAACAGCTACATTAGCCCCAACCTCTGGTCGATGGGCTGTCGTCACAAAGTCGCCACTAACCCACATCTTTCTAGACAGTCAAGTTGGAGGATACTTCGGCGCGGTTATGAAGCTTGCTGGATTCGACTGCATAATCGTTGAGGGCAAAGCCGAAATCCCAGTTTATTTATGGGTTCATGATGAAAGCGCCGAAATTAGAGACGCTGAAGACCTGTGGGGAAAGGGCTGTTTTGAAACTGAAAAGACGATAAAGAAACGTTTAGGTGAAAATGTCCGTGTTGCTTCGATTGGGCCAGCTGGAGAAAATCTAGTTCGTTATGCGTGCATCACGGTGGACATGTATAGGCAAGCCGGCAGGGGCGGCGCTGGTGCGGTTATGGGTTCAAAGAAGTTGAAGGCTGTTGCTGTGCAGAGCGCTGGCCGCAAAATTGAGTATGCTGATCCTGAAGGCTTTAGGGAAGCAGCTAAAAAGGCTTTGAAAAAGATTGAAGAAAATAGTTTTATCCCGTTGAGAAGGAAGTATGGGACTCCGGTATGGATAGCTCCAGTAAATGAGGTTGCAATCTTACCAACTAGAAACTTTAGGACTGGCGTCTTTGAACACGCCGACGCCATTAGTGGAGAGACGATGCGAAACAGAATTGTTGTGAAGGATGGTGCATGCTACAATTGTTCGATTCGATGCTGGAAGTATACGCAAGTTAAATCGGAAAAGTACAGAGTAGACGAACTTGCTG
>Ga0315309_1002290_pt1 | contig 11186 bp, 8 predicted proteins | sample TDP4_MG_FD_203080 | JGI IMG/M metagenome (GOLD analysis project Ga0315309, IMG submission 203080) | Freshwater sediment microbial communities from Lake Towuti, South Sulawesi, Indonesia - TDP4 | ecosystem: Environmental > Aquatic > Freshwater > Lake > Sediment | place: Indonesia: South Sulawesi...
AGCTGTTTCTCATTAGCAATATTACGCAAACGGTCCGCATTTTCCCATATATCTGCATAGACATCTTCCAACACGTCCTCACACTCTACCTCGTTGCCTAAGTAGCGATACAAGCACCTAAAGAATATCTCAAACGTAGCTCGCACAAAAGGCTCCATTGCCCGGCGACGACGTTCAGGGTCCGGGGCCGTAAGTCCTTTCAAGGCGTTTCGCAGCCGCTTATTCATATTAAGCCCCTTTTGGATTTACTATTTACAATTGCAAAATAATAAATAGTCAATAGTAAATAGTAAATATTTGCGGGGCTGCTAAAAACCGTATACGGGTCTTAACTGCTCTTCGGTCGGCAGGCGATTATAGTACTCGCCTCGTGTGCCAACGTAGCCGACACCTTGTTTTCTGAGCCTTACCTGGCTAACAGAACCGTTACTGTTGTTGATATTGACCGTGACGTAATCCGTCTGCTGATGCAGGTAAGCCAACTCGGCCTGGGTCTTTTTCCTGTCGCTTTCGTTACCCAGCATATAGCCAGCCGTTCCGCCTACCGCTGCTCCAATCAAAGTTGACTCTGTGTTGCGCCCTGCAATTTGGCCGATGCCGGCCCCAGCCAGAGAACCCAGAACGGCACCGGTCTGAGCATCACTTTCGCAACCAGCAATGAATATCAACACTAAGCCTATAAGCACCGTTATTAAAATTGTCACTATGTCCTTAATCATTTTATGCCTCCATCAAATTTGACAATGGATCAGTCACATTGTTAATCGCTATTTTTTTCAGTTTCATTATTAGTCTTAATCTTCGCCAGCAGGTCAAGCAGTATTGTAGCAGCGGCTGCATTCTCGAAATCCTGGCTGGCACGCTGTAAGGGCTCAACAGCCTTATCAACCTCGCCGATGCCTAGCCATTGATAGCCCAAAAGAAGTTGCAAGTCTGCATCAAAGCTGAATAGCTCTGCTTTTTTGGTAAGGTGCTCAATCTGCTCAAAGAGGATATCGTCACTCGAATATAGGCCACGAGGATAGAAAACACCTTCTTTTTCAGGACAAACTTTAGCCAGAGCCGCTCTAAGAACCTCAGCGGCTTGGCAATACTGCTCAGTGGCAAAAAGCGCTTGAGAGTAAGCAAAAGGAACTACCATATCATCGGGCGCAAGTTCTGACGCTGCCGCAAACTTTTCAATGGCTATATTGTAATCGCCAGCTTCAAAAGCCTTGACACCTTCATCGAAGTATGTATCAGCCAAGGTTTCCGGCTCAGGTTCCTCGGCTTTTTGCTGGGCGAGCTTTTCACGAACATCCGCAAAGGTGTTATGGTCAACTGGCCTGATGCCATCTACTACCTGGCCGGACTCAGAAGCAACAATATTATCATCGTCATAATAGTAGTTGTAGGTGTAGTAGTTGTATGTGTTGCCCGGTACCTCGTAGGCGATGGGGTAGTAGCCGTACCACATATAAGGGTGGCAGCCATACCAGTAATAGCGGATACACCTGTAGTCAATCGGCCAGTAGCCGGCTAAACTTACGAAGATATATCTGCGGAAATGATAGGGATAAACATACCGAAATGTAAAATATGGGCCGTAGCCATAGCGCACCACAAAACAATATCTGGGCCAGACAATTCTATGGCATAACCGGTTATAGCAGTCCCAATATACATGCTCATGGTGATGGATGTTCCGTACCGCTTGAGGATATGTATGGCCTGTTACATGCGGCGGTGAGAAGTTTGCCAGACCATGTCTATGAGTGTGGGTTCCCGCGGAGCGGGGTCCCTCACCTACTTTGTCAGTTTCACTTATAACATCAGAATTTGTAATCGTTGTTTGATTGTCCGGAACAACTTTTCTTGGTCTTGAGCCGGGTAGCAATCTATCTACGACGCTCAGATTTATTCTTTTGCTGTTTGTATGATCCCACACCGGTTGGGCAGTTTTCTGCCCCGGCTTGTCCCCCTGAAAACGGGGATCGGCAGGCAGCTCATTGTCTCGTGTAACTTTCCTTATAATATCAATAGAAGTCCTTCTCTCGCCGATCAGGGTATTCGGACGCTGAATTTTGTCTGAACTTATACCAGCCGATGGCAGGCTTGGAGTCACAGACCTTTGTGTTGTGATGGCAAAAGGCTTACTCCCCGCACCAATTGTCCTGTTGTGTGAGACCCATCCTTGCTTTGAGTTTGGTTCCTGTTTTGGGTTCAATTGGTGCGGGGTTGATACTTTACTGCTGGAAGGCCTGTGAGCACCAAAAAAGCTCTCAAGTCGCAGCATAGGCCTGCTGCCTCGACTTACCCCTGCGTCTTCCTGTCGGAAGACAGGAGTGGGGGCAGAGGCAGGCGTACCGCCGAGTGTTATTCCAGCGGATCGCTGAGTGGACACTACGCTGCTGGGCTGACTAATATTGAATTTAGTGACTCTGCCAAAATTACTTGAGTCTGTAATTCTTGAAACGATCGAACTTATTTGAGGTCTGCTGGAAGCTGAAACTTGCGCGATACTGGCAGGAGGTTTGATGATGTCCAAGGGCCGCTGGAGACGAATGCCAGTTGAACCATTTCTTACCTGTTCGCTTTTTATACTGCTGCCACCTGATTTACCGCTGTCGCTACGTTTATCTTGTGCTAAGACAGGTTCGGCAATCACCATGAAAGCCAAAACCAGCGTAATAGAAGCAACCTTAAAATTGTCCTTTTGTTTTCCAATTAACATGATACGATTCCTTTCCAATTCTTCTATATTGATAGGTCAAAATATTTTTTCTGCCTGTTTTTGCCCAAGGCTTTAGCCTCGGCACCTGTGGCCGAGGCAGCCCCCGCCACTGGTGCGGGGGCTAATCGCGGTTTCACCGCCGGTTCGCGTTGCTTCTGCTCCATCTATTAAAGGCACTAATTTGACGCCCGGTAACGAAAATTCTGCCTTGAAATCAAACGTATTGTGTGTGAATATAGGAATTACCTATGCGGGTTGCTATCGGAAAAATTTTGGCGGTCGCCGTTGTCTTTGGAGTGTGCATTGTCCTCGCGGCGCTTATAATGAGTAGGTCCGAATCTGACCGTGCAGAACCAGCCACGGGAAAATTCGAAATTCGAAATTCGAAATTCGAAATTCCCACCGAAGGTGGGTGGCCTATGTTCCGAGGTGGACAAAGGCTCTTAGGCAGAGCGCTGGGAACCCTACCCGATTCAATGCGGCTTGTGTGGAGATTCCAAACCGATGGCCAAATCAAGTCATCGCCGGCAGTTTATGATGGGCTTGTTTTCGTTGGCTCATCCGATGCAAATATTTATGCGATTGATTTGAAAAATGGCCGCCAGGTTTGGCAATACCGGACCGGCGATGCCGTCGAGGCAAGCCCTTGCGTGGTTGAAGGCTCGGTGTTTGTAGGCTCATCGGATAATTTCTTATATGCCCTTGATGCAAAAACTGGAAGGCTGCTATGGAAATATGAAACGGGTGGGCAGATCCTTGGCGCAGCTAATTGGACCCGGTCACTCAAAAAATTCGAAATTCGAAATTCGAAATTCGAAATTCCCACCGAAGGTGGGGTATGGATACTCGTTGGCAGCTACGATAATAAGTTGCATTGTGTAGATTCAGCTAACGGAAAAGTTATATGGACGTATGAAACAGATAGCTACATAAATGGCTCACCTGCCATTGACAAATTTGAAATTCGAAATTCGAAATTTGAAATTCCCGCCAAAGGCGGGTTGGCCGTCTTCGGCGGCTGCGACGCAATGATTCATGTTATATCTCTGGCCGACGGCAGCAAGGCGACACAAATTGATACCGGCTCATTTATTGCGGCTTCAGCAGCACTTTTTGAAGGACGGGTATATGTGGGTAATTACGATGGTGTTTTCATCAGTGCCGACATTGCTTCTGGCAAGATTGTATGGAAATATACAGGCGGTGATGCACCATTTTTTTCCTCGGCTGCTGTAGGTGAGAATATAGTTGTGGTTGGGGGACGGGATAAGCGTGTCCATTGTCTCAGTCGCGATGATGGCAAATTGCTTTGGACGTTTGCGACGTTGGGTGAAGTTGATAGTTCACCGGTTATTTGTGGAGACAAAATTGTTGTCGGCTCTAAAGACGGACGGATTTATATGATAAAAGCATCCGATGGCGATTTGGTATGGTCGTATGAGGTTGGCCAGCCTATTACCTCTTCACCGGCCGTAGCTAATGGAGTGGTCGTTGTCGGCAGCGACGATGGTCATGTATTTGCTTTTGGATCAGAATACAGAAGTCAGTAGTCAGGAATCAGAATTCTGTATTCTGTATTCTAAAACTATGCTTGAACTTATTGACGTGACAAAAAAATATGGGTTTCCAGAAAGTACTGGGGACACTTCTATCCTGAAGGGCATAACGCTAAAAGTAGCTGAAGGTCAGTCCCTGGTGATAGTTGGGCCATCAGGCAGCGGCAAGAGCACGCTACTTAATATTATTGGTACTCTGGACCGCCCCACTACAGGCCGAGTATTGCTTGATGGTAGAGACCTTGCTCAGTTGAACGATATTGAATTAGCGAGAATCCGCAACCAGGAAATCGGTTTTGTTTTTCAGTTGCATCATCTTTTGCCACAGTGCACGGTTCTGGAGAATGTTTTAGTGCCGACACTTGTAAACAAGAATAGAGACTTACGGCAAAAAGCTCACCAAAGAGCGATTGATTTGCTGCAACGCGTAGGTCTTAAAGACCACCTGCTGCATCGGCCGGGTGAGCTTTCCGGAGGACAGCGGCAGCGAGTAGCAGTTGTAAGAGCTTTGATTAACAAGCCCAGGTTGCTGCTCGCGGATGAACCAACCGGATCTCTGGATGAGGATACTGCCCAAAATATAGCTGAACTGCTGATTGATTTGAATCGCAGTGAGGGTGTAGCTTTGATCGTCGTGACACATTCACTTAAGCTCGCCGAACGCATGGGACATGTGATGGAATTGGCCAATGGCCTATTAAAAGATAGGAGCCAGGGATGAATCTGTGCAGACTTGTTAAAAGAAGCCTTGGCTATAACTTCCGAACGAACTTGGCAGTTCTGTTAGCCGTTATGGTCGCTACTTCCGTCTTAACCGGTGCGCTGGCAGTAGGTGATTCGGTGCGTCACAGTCTTAAAATGTTGGTAATAGCTCGGTTGGGAACGGCTCAGTTAGCCCTTGCTGGCCAGAACAGGTTCTTTAGGGCTAAATTGGCTGACGAGCTGGCTGCGGAGCTGCATACGGTGGTGGTACCTGTGTTGCAGTTGCGCGGACTGATTGCCAATAGCGATGACACAAGACGAGCAAACAGAGTTGAAGTGCTCGGTGTTGACGAGCGATTTTTTAAAATGGTAGCAGGGGAAAATCCTTTTGCAACCGATTGCAACGAGGCAGTTATCCTGAACGAACCATTAGCGGAAAGGCTGAACGGCCAGATCGGCGATGAAGTGGTACTACGGATTGGAAAGCCAGGCCTTATACCACGGGATGCACCGCTTGCGCCGGATTCGGATTTGTCGCTTGCCTCTCGGCTTATAGTAAAGGCAGTTGCCGGGCAGTCACAGTTTGGTCGTTTCAGTTTGCAGGCTAATCAGGTTGCGCCATTGAATGTATTTGTGCCGATGCAATGGCTGCAAGACAAGCTCGGTCGCGGTGGGCAGGCAAACGTGCTTTTAGTCGCAGAAAGTTCGAAAGGAAACATAACTGTTGAGAGGGCTAATGATGCAATTAAAAGATGTTGGCAGCTTGCCGACGCAGGTCTTGAGCTTCGTGAGCTGGAAAGTCACGACCTGCTTGAGATACGAAGCAGGCGAATATTTATTGAAGAACTGTTAGCCAATGCAGCAGTGAAAGCCTCTGATAAATCTATTGGGATACTGACCTATTTTGTTAATGAGATTCGGCTCGGTGACAAAACGACCCCGTACTCGATGGTGTCAGCTATAAGTTCGTCGCTCGTCCCAGCGGATATGCAAGATGACGAAATCTTGATTAATCAATGGGTAGCCTCGGATCTGAATGCTAAAGTGGCAGACATAGTCGAGCTTACTTACTTTGTTGTTGGCCCAATGAGAAAATTGATTGAGCAAAAAAGCAGTTTTCGGATACGACAAATATTGCCCATGCAAAATCCTGCGTTAGATCAGGATCTAATGCCGGATTTCCCTGGCCTGGCGCACGTGGAGAATTGCAGAGACTGGCAGCCGGGTATCCCCATCGACCTTGATAAGATACGCAAATGCGATGAGGATTATTGGCAGCGGTATCGTGGCACACCGAAGGCCTTTGTTACCCTTGCAGCCGGTCAAAAAATGTGGGCAAATAGATACGGAAACCTAACTGCGGTACGCTACCCCAGAGACAATGTGTCCAGGCAAACTATAGCGAAGAACATATTGAGCGCGGCTGATCCGGCTTCGATAGGCTTGACATTTCAGCCCGTGCGTGAACAGGGCATGAAAGCCAGCAGTGAAGCTACTGATTTCGGCCAACTTTTCCTGGGCATAAGTTGCTTTCTTATCATAGCGGCTTTGATTCTGATGGGTCTTGTTTTTGTATTTGGCGTTGAGAGTCGCAGCCAGCAGATTGGAATGCTGCTGGCAGTGGGATTTACACCAAATCTGGTAAAGTGGCTGCTACTGGCTGAAGGCGGGATATTAGCTTTGCTTGGAGCAATCGCAGGAACTGCAGCGGGATTGCTTTACACTAAGACCATGATTTACGGACTGGCGACTATATGGCAAGCGGCAGTCAGTGGCTCGGTAATACATTTTAATGCTGAGCCATCTTCATTGTTTGTGGGGGCGTTAGCTGGCGTAGCTGTTTCCATTATTGCTATTTGGGTGACTTTGCGCAAACAGGTGTCTCAGCCAGCCCGCCAGTTTCTTGCTGGGAATTTGCAGTGGCAATTTTATACATGTTTAGCCCCGCAATTTTTTGCGGGGTTTAGCTCTTTTAGGCGGGGTTTTGGCTTATACGTAGCAGCAGTAGCAGCAGCCGGAGCAGCAGTGCTGCTTATTTTAATGGGAACTGGTGACAGCGATACCGTCTCAGGAGCATTCTTTGGAGCAGGAGCTTTGCTCTTGATTGCTGGGCTGGGGTTAAGTCAGGCTTTACTTAAAATGATGGCAAGCAGTTGGAAAAAGCCTATGGCGCGACTTTCTGGCTTAGGACTGCGGAATTCGACCAGACGGAGTGGACGGAGCCTGGCGGTTATAGGCCTGCTTGCCTGCGGGATTTTTCTGATTATTGCAGTGGGAGCGTTTAGACATGACCCCTTGGCACATGCTCACAGGCGGGACTCGGGTACAGGAGGCTTTGTGCTGTTTGGCGAATCAACAATAGGTATTCTGCATGATCTCAATAGCAGCTCTGGGCATCAAACTGTGGGCTTGAATGATAATAGTTTTGAAAGTGTCCAGATCGTTCAGTTGCGTGTACATGATGGGGATGATGCAAGCTGCTTTAATCTGAACCGGGCGCAGAGGCCGCGTTTGCTGGGGGTACAGCCAGAGCAACTTCAGATGCGTAGCGCCTTTAAGTTCATTCGCACAATCGAAGGCACCAAGCCGGAAGATGGCTGGAACTTACTCCATAGTGACTATGGAGAGAATGTGGTACCAACTGTTGGTGATTATCCAACTATTGTGTGGGCACTTGGCAAATCCGTTGGGGATGAGCTTGAATATAGGGACGAGAAGGGGCGAAGGTTTCAGCTACGACTCGTTGGAATGCTCCAAGATTCAATCTTGCAAGGAAGTTTACTTATCGCTGAAGATGAATTCACTATGCTTTTCCCATCAGAAGATGGATACAGGATGTTTCTTATTGATGCCGCACACGACAAGGTTGAAATGGTCGGTGATAAACTTTCCACTCAATTGCGGGACTTTGGGCTGACACTGACGCCAGCAACGAAACTCCTGGCAGAGTTTAATACCGTCGAAAATACGTACCTATCAATATTTCAGTTGCTTGGAGGCTTAGGGCTTATTCTCGGCAGTTTTGGGCTCGGGTTGGTGGTGCTGCGAAATATGCTCGAGAGGCGAGGCGAGCTTGCAACGCTGCAGGCCGTGGGATTTGATAAAATGGTACTTAAGCGGACCGTTTTTTATGAGCATTCGGCACTTTGCCTTGCTGGTCTAATCTGTGGGATTGTGACCGCTCTGGTCGCGATTGGGCCCGCGCTAAAATCACCCGGAGCAGAGCTGCCGTATCTTTCGCTGACACTTACTATCGTTGCTATAGGAGTTAGCGGCCTGGCGTGGATATGGTTGGCGACAACCTTTGCACTGGCTGGAAAGATGCTGGACGCATTGAGAAATGAATAAGCGAATGGATATCAGGATACCAGGTTATCAGGTAGTGGGTATCAGGTTATCAGAATATCAGGTTAATCGTAACTGCCTCTGATATCCTGATTTCCTGGTAACCTGCACCCTGATGCGCTGATATCCTGGTAACCAAGTTATCAGGTAGTGGGGAACGTATGAAGGAATTCATCATAGCGAGGGTTATACCGGTTGTCTTGGTTATCGTGGGTGTAACATCTCTCTACGTATGGCTTAGTGCTGATGCAGCGATTAACCTTACAGAACGTTTGCCTATCGCTGCGAACGTTCCGCAAGCCCAGTTGGAAGCAGAGCAGACGATGGAGCTGCGGGGAGAGCTAGTCCAGTTTGGAGGTAAGCCAGCGGATTTGCCCGGTGCCTGGCCGAGGTTTAGAGGGGCAAACTTTGACGCAATAAGTAGCGAGGATGTCACTCTGGCCAGAGCATGGCCGCCAGGTGGGCCCAAAGTCCTCTGGTCTATCGATGTTGGAGAAGGTTACGCCGGGGCGGCAATTTTAGCTGGCCGAGTGTATATCCTGGATTACGACCAAGAAAAACAGGCCGATGCAATCAGATGTCTGTCACTTGCAAATGGCCAAGAAATCTGGCGGTATTCCTATCCGATCAAGATCAAACGCAATCATGGCATGAGCCGAACTGTGCCGGCAGTAACAGATAAGTATATTGTGACTTTTGGACCGAAATGTCACGTTACGTGCCTTGATTCAGTGACAGGACAATTTCATTGGATGCTGGATTTGGTTAAAGATTTCAAGGCTAAGGAGCCGCCCTGGTACGCCGGTCAGTGTCCCCTCATTGATGATGACAAAGCGATAATTGCGGTTGGTGGCGAGTCACTAATGATAGCCGTTGATTGCCAGACCGGCGAGATCGTATGGCAAAGTCCCAATCCACACGACTGGGTAATGACTCATTCATCCATTATGCCGATGGAGTTTGTAGGTAAGCGTATGTATATTTATTGCGCCAGCGGAGGAGTAGCTGGTATTTCAGCAGAGGATGGCAGCATTCTTTGGGAAAACCAACAATGGAAGATTCGTGTTGCAAACGTGCCGAGCCCTGTGGTTGTAGGGGATGGACTGATTTTCCTCTGCGGCGATTATAACGCAGGAAGTATGATGCTGAAATTGGCCCAGCAAGGAGACAAGATAAACGCAGAGCCGATCTTTAAACTCGATGCCGCGGTTTATGGTTCACCCCAACACACCCCCATTTTTTACCAAGGGCACATCTATGGTGTCAACGCCAATAAGGAGTTGGCTTGTCTTAACCTCTATGGAAAGGTTCTTTGGACAAGCACAAGCGCACACAAATTTGGACGAGGCCCATACATCATCAGCAATGACCTTATATATATTATGAATGATGATGGCGTACTAACAATAGCCCAAGCAACACCGAGCGGCTATAAGCCAGTAGCCTCCGCTAAGGTCCTGGATGGGCCAGAGTCATGGGGGCCTATGGCGGTCGCATCCGGCTTTCTTGTTCTGCGTGATCTAAATCGTATGATATGTCTTGATATAACCTCACCCCGTTAGAAATAAATCACATAAATCACCAGATTTGAATAACAAAATTGAAATTTCTAACAGGGTAAATAGGTGATAGAGGATAGTGGATAAGGTATAATGTGCTAAACCCAAAATCCAAATCCTAAGGAGTGTAAACGATGATTACCAAAACCAAACAAACCGTATTAGAGTGTGAAGAGGATATTTTTTGCGGCGTAAACACGGTAAAAGACTTAAAAAATGCCACCGACCTTGAGAAAAAACACCTGCCCATTATAACCGCCCCCAAAAAAGTCAAAAAAGGCGAGTGCTTCGAAGTCACTGTCGAAGTGGGCAAGCTCCTGAAACATCCGAACGAGCCGGGACACTTCATCCAGTTTATCGAGCTTTATGCAGGCGACACATATCTGGCGAGGATGGATTTCACAGCCAAAACAACTTGCCCCGTTATGAAAGTCTGTGTGTCTCTGGACCATGCACATGGCAAGTTGCGGGCCTTTGAACGCTGTAACTTGCACGGAACCTGGGAGAATGATGTCGATATCGAAGTAACCAAATAGCAAAAGAAAATAACGTACTGCGTATTGCGTATTGCGTGTACGCACGACGCATAACGCATAACGCACGACGAATCACGAGCGACCAGACACGAATTGATATAGGAGGCAACTAAAAATGAAACCGATAAAACTATTTTTCTTTATAACGCTGTTTATTGGACTGGCCATTTTTCACGTAGGAAATTTATGTGCGGAGGAGAACAGCAAGTATTTAGACGTTGTCCGCGAGTTTGCTGATAATGTGCTTAAATATGGCAGAGACACCTATGGCCCAAAACACACGCCTTTATTTGTCGATGGCTTAAACATCCACACCCACGAGCCGGTGAAGTGGATTGCTCCCAATGGTGACAGATGGATTCTTTCGAATCTGGCTTCCCAACAGAACCTTTTCCGCACTCTGGACGGCCTGACGAAAATTACAGGAGACCCGAAATACAAGCAAGCAGCAATGGACGCGATAAAGTATGCGTTTGAGAATCTACGTAGTCCTAATGGGCTGTTGTATTGGGGCGGGCACAGTGCTTATGACGCAGGAGCAGACAAACCAGTATCAACCATTGGTGACATTCTGGATTTTACATTCTGGATTCTAGATTCTGGATTCTGGAGTTAGGTAGCATGGCAAAGGTCAAAGATACACCGGACAATCTCAAAATTTGCCTGCAGGGCAACTGCAACAATTGCCCCAGTTATCCGAAAACCGAGGGCGAAGGATTATATTGCGCACGCGGCAAAAGCAAAGGCTCTATCGAAAGGAAGGGCTGTAACTGTC
>Ga0315309_1002292_pt1 | contig 11176 bp, 14 predicted proteins | sample TDP4_MG_FD_203080 | JGI IMG/M metagenome (GOLD analysis project Ga0315309, IMG submission 203080) | Freshwater sediment microbial communities from Lake Towuti, South Sulawesi, Indonesia - TDP4 | ecosystem: Environmental > Aquatic > Freshwater > Lake > Sediment | place: Indonesia: South Sulawesi...
CATGGACCCAGGTGAAAAGGTGCTGATCCCCCTGCCAGCATTTAGCATCTACGAGCTCGCCTGTCGCATAAATGGTGGCTTGCCCGAGTTTTTGGAGCTGCCAGATCTCGAGTGGCGAGCTGCTGACCTCATACGAGCGATGAAGGATGTGAGATTAGCTTTCATAGGAAGGCCAAACAACCCGACTGGCAATGGCATAGATATCGAGGGATTGCGCGAGCTGCTGGAGGTCGGTAAATTGGTGGTGGTGGATGAGGCATATGTGGAGTTCGCTGGATATTCAGTGGCGAAGGAGGTCAAAAAACGCCAGAACTTGCTGGTGTTGAGGACATTCTCGAAGGCGTTCGGGCTGGCGGGTTTGCGCGTCGGCTATGCGATCGGCAACCCGGAACTCATCGAAGCGCTGGAGCAGGTCCGCGCGCCATTCAGCGTCAACAGCCTGGCGCAAGCCGCCGCAATTGCTGCACTTCGTGACAGGCGATACTTACGTAAAGTTATTGCTATGATCCGGAAGGGGCGAACCTACCTGCGCCGGGAGCTTTCAAGGCTCGGCATGCGCGTGCTACCCTCGGATGCCAATTTCCTAATGGTCGATGTCACGCCGCTCGGAACGGATGCACCAGCGCTTTGCGAGTTCTTAGCAAAAAAAGGCATCCTTATCCGCGACTTGTCGAACTTCAGGGGCGCTGGCCCGAGCTGGGTCAGGATCAGCGTGGGCAAGCCCGAGCAGAATGAGAGGCTCGTGGCTGCAATAAAACAATTCAAAAGAGGTGGTTAGATGTTGGTGAAAATTGCAGTCCCAAAGGGACACTTGGAGGAAACAACGGTCCGCCTGCTCGAGGACTCAGGCATAGGGGCCGTCAATAGGGAGTCCCGCCAGCTCTTCGCGAGGACGAACGACCCGGAGATAGAGCTGGTGTTCGTCCGCGCGCAGGATATACCGGACCTCGTCGCGAAGGGGGCAACGGACCTCGGCATCACGGGCTATGATTTGGTATGCGAGAGCGGGAGCGATGTCGTGGAGCTGTTGGACCTCGGCTATGGATTTACAAAAATCGTGGTCGCAGCGCATGAGAAATCAAGCATCAAGTCTGCCAAAGATATAAAATCCGGCATGAGGGCGGCGACGGAGTTCCCAAAGGTCGCGGGCCGCTACTTCGCTGAGAAAGGCGTCAAGGTTGAGCTCACCCGCGTCACCGGGGCTGCGGAGATAACCCCATTGATCGGCGTGGCTGACCTGGTCGTGGACATAACAAGCACCGGCACGACGTTGCGCACGCACGGCCTGCAGATCATCGACACCATCCTTGAGAGCACGGCCCGGCTGATCGCGAACCGTCGGAGCCTTAGGGAGAAAAAGTCGAAGATCGATGATATAACGACTGCGATGGGGAGCGTGATGAGGGCGAGGGGGCGAAAGCTCGTCCTCATGAACGTGCCGGAGGCCAAGCTGCCAGCCATAAAGCGAATAGTACCGGGCATGGCTGGGCCAACGGTCTCCAGGGTCGAGGCAGCGGAGCCCATGTTAGCTGTGCAGGCGGTCGTCGAAGCGGACAAGGTCTACGAGGTGGTTCGGAAGGCCAAGCAGGCGGGTGCTAGGGACATTCTGGTGATGCCTATCGAGCGGATCCTGCCCTAGTGCACACCCGTGAAGTGATGATGATGTTGGTAATCCCAAGCGTCGACATCAGGAAGGGAAGATGCGTCCAGCTAGTGGGGGGCAGGCCAGAAACAGAGCGGGTTTACGGCGACCCGATGGAGGCTGCCCAGCGATGGGTTGCCGAGGGGGCCCGTTACCTGCACCTCATAGACCTAGACGCTGCAATGGGCACGGGCGACAACTTCAACAAGATCGCTGAAGTGCTGGCAAGTGTGAATGTTGGGGTGCAGGTTGGTGGAGGTATCAGGTCAGTTGAAAAGGCTTCCGAACTACTTGGGATAGGGGCCGATAGGGTGATCCTGAGCACGGCCGTGATAAAAAAGCCGGAGCTAGCGCGCGAGTTCGTCGAACTCGCGGGCGGGGCGAGGGTAATTGCAGCGATCGACACCCGGGCGGGCAGGGCTGTCATAGAGGGTTGGGCCACGCCCACGCAAAAGCCTGCGGTCGAGCTGGCTAAAGAGTTTGAACGCATGGGAATCGGTTCGCTCCTTTTCACAAACGTGGATGTTGAGGGCAAGATGGCTGGCATCAGGGCGGGGGCAATTCGAGAACTCGTGCAAGTTGTTAAAATACCGGTCATCGCCGCTGGAGGAGTTGCTTCAATTGAGGACGTGCGGATAGCCCGTGAAGCAGGGGCGGCTGGGTTGGTAATAGGGATAGCGTTCTACGAGGGCAGGCTCACTTTGAGGCAAGCGATGGAGGTGGCGGAATGAGGATAGGAAATGTGAGCAGGAAGACGAAGGAAACATCTGTCGGGGTGAGGCTAAATTTAGATGGATCGGGCAGGATAAACATAAACACGAGTATTAAATTCCTCGACCATCTCCTGAGCGGTTTCGCCAAACACGGATGTTTTGACTTGGCGATCAAGGCGCGAGGAGACCTCGAGCACCACGTCGCCGAGGATGTGATGATCGCTCTGGGTGAAGCTCTGAACAAGGCGCTCGGCACAAAAGCAGGCATACGAAGGATGGGTGATGCAATCACTCCGATGGACGATGCGCTCGTGTTGGTCGCAGTCGACTTAGGTGGGCGAGCGTATGCGGAGATAGAGGCGAAGTTCGCGAAGAGAAAGCTGGACGATTTGAGCTCGGACCTCATCGAGCACCTACTCCAGACCTTGGCTGTGAACGGCAAGCTGAATTTGCACGTACAGGTCCTCCGAGGCCGCAACGATCACCACAAGGCGGAGGCGATCTTTAAGGCGCTAGGCGTCGCGTTTAACAGAGCCGTTAGCAGGGAGCCTCGAAGAGCTGGAGTACCCAGCACGAAAGGGGTGATATGATGTATAAGCGAATAATCCCTTGCTTGGATACGCTCCACGGCAAGCTCGTCAAGGGAGTAAATTTCAGGAACATAAGGGAAGTGGGTGACCCAGCCGAGTTCGCTAAACGCTACGAAAAACAGGGCGCGGATGAACTCGTCTTCTTGGACATCGGCGCCACCCCTGAGGGCAAGGCGACTTTGATCGAAGCTGTCAGAAGGGTTGCTGAGCGAATTTCGATCCCATTGGCAGTGGGAGGGGGCATACGGAGCGTGGAAGATGCTAGAGAGATCTTGGATGCGGGAGCGAGCAAGGTGTCGGTGAACACTGCGGCAGTCAGAAATCCTGAACTCCTTCGCGATCTGTCTAAGGAGTTCGGGAGAAAGTGTGTGGTGAGCGCGATAGATGGGAAGCAAGTTGGAGAGGGTAGGTGGGAGGTATACGTCTCTGGCGGAACGAAGCCCACGGGCATCGACATGATCGAGTGGGCGAGAAGAGTCAAGGCATTGGGCGCAGGTGAAATCCTCTACACGGGCGTCGATACAGATGGCACTCGAGATGGTTACGATCTCGAAGGTACTCGCGCGATAGCCGAAGCGACTGGCCTGCCAGTCATAGCCTCTGGAGGCGCGGGAAAACTCGAGCACATCCGAGATGCATTGACGATCGGTCGAGCCGATGGTGCCTTGGCTGCAAGCATCTTCCACTTCGGCATTTACACCGTCGACGAGGTGAAGCGCTACCTTCGCGGACAGGGCATCCCCGTGAGGTTATAGCACAACTGGGGTGTCGTGATTGAAAAAATCGATTGAAATTGTGCGCCTGCGCGAGTGCTCGCCGGAACAGCGCGAAAGGTTGCTTAGGCGCTCCGAACTCGACATCGCTTCGGTCATGCCTAGCGTGCGCGAGATCGTGGAGGAAGTGCGGAAGCGGGGAGACGATGCGCTGCTCGAGTACACCGAGCGATTCGACGGCGTGAAACTAAGCAGAGGGCAAATTCGAGTACCTGACCGAGAAATCCGCGCGGCTTATGGGCAGGTCGATGCTATAGCCGTTCAGGCGATAAAAAGGGCAGCCAAGGCGATAGAGAAGTTCCACAGAAGGCAGTTGCCTCGGGAGTGGATGGTTGAGCTTCAGCCAGGCATCAGCGCTGGTCAACTCGTGCGCCCACTGGCAAGGGTTGGCATATATGTGCCAGGTGGGCTCGCGAGGTATCCTTCGAGCCTGCTCATGGCGGCAATCCCTGCGCAGGTAGCGGGCGTCGAAGATATCATCGTCTGCACTCCCCCGAGGAGCGACGGCAAGGTCGACCCAGCGACGTTGGTAGCAGCAGATATAGCAGAAGTCGATGCGGTGTTCAGGGTCGGCGGAGCTCAGGCGATAGCTGCGATGGCATATAGCACCAAGGCGGTACCAAAAGTTGACAAGGTAGTCGGTCCGGGCAATGTCTACGTGGTCGCCGCTAAGTATGTAGTCTCATCCGACATCGACATAGATTTTGCTGCCGGTCCGAGTGAGGTTCTGATCCTCGCCGATCGATCGGCAGACCCGGCCTATGTCGCAGCCGATCTCTTGGCGCAAGCTGAGCATGACCCGGCGGCTGCGGCAGTTCTAGTAACGACTTCAGAGGAGCTGGTCTCGGAGGTCCGCGGGCTCATCCGAAACATGCTCAGGGATAACCCTCGAAGGGATATCATGGCCAAATCGCTCGACAGATATGGGCGCATTGTGGTGGTACGTGATTTAGCGGAAGCCGTTGAATTCACGAACGACTATGCCCCGGAACACCTACAGCTGATGGTCGAGCAACCGAGGCAGGTATTGAAGCAAGTAAAAAGTGCTGGCGCGGTGTTCATCGGACCTTATTCGCCGGTCGCCGCAGGTGACCTAGCGGTCGGCCCCAGCCACATTTTACCCACAGGAGGAACAGCCCGCAGGCGCTCGGGTCTTTCGGTGTTGGACTTCGTGAGGTCTCCGAGCGTACAGATGTTGACCAGACGTGGTTTGGAGCGCATAGCTGAGGTTGCTGAAAAGCTGGCTGAGATCGAGGGGTTACCCGGGCATGCGCAGAGCATTCGCGAGAGGTTCAAAAGGCGAGGAAATAGCTAAGTAGTGTGATGGTGGTGAAAGCTTGAAATTGTCATCAGAACAGGCGAAGGCTATTGTTGGATTGCTTAAGTTCAGAGATGGCCTAGTGACAGCGGTGGCGCGCGACTTCAAAACTAAGGATGTATTGATGGTCGCGCACATGAACAGGCGAGCCGTCCTCAGGACCCTTACTACGGGCCTGATGCACTACTGGAGCCGCTCGAGGCGGAAGCTCTGGCTGAAGGGCGAGCAATCGAGGCACTACCAGCGCGTTCGGGATGTTTTAGTGGATTGTGATGGTGATGCTTTAATGTTCGATGTCGAGCAGACCGGCGGCGCGTGCCACGAGGGCTATTGGTCATGTTTCTACCGAAAAGTCGAAAAGGGCAAGCTAATACCTGTGCTGAAAAAAGTGTTTGATCCAAAGAAAACGTATCGATGACTGTATTCCTATTCAACAAAACAACTACAAGTGATACACGATAAACTTTTTAGCACGAAATCCATACTGTAAAAAGGTGGAGAGTGGAGAATGGAAGAGATGCCCGGATATATGGAGGAGGAAGAAGAGGAGGAGGAAGAGGAGTTCTGGCCCATGACGATACGAGGCGAGGTCGTAGAGTACATCCTGCGCCGCTACGGCTCCTTGAAGGCTCGTGACATAGCGCACATCCTGGGCTGTAAACTTCAGGAGGTTCATCAGGTCCTGAGGCAACTCGAGCGCTCAGGCAGGGTGAGGAAGGCTAAGCTCGGCAGGAACTGTATTTGGGCGCCCGTCGAAGACATGCACTCCGGTCTCATGTACTACTGATGTGGATCTCGTAGCCTCGGGCGATTTTCTTCACGTTTTTGATCCTGACATTTTCGAAGGACTTATGGAGAGTCGCCCATCCGTCCGCGGTGGGCATGCGCAGCATCAAAATATCCGACGCAACCGCCTTCAGCTCGATGCTGGGGTCGAGCTGGACTTTGACGACGGGTTGCTTAGACCCCGCGGCTTTCTCCACCGAGCTGGTCACCCGCCCGAGCGCGGCAATCAGCTTCTCAGGAGGTTGCGCTAGCTCGGCCCTTCGCTTGAGCATCTGCGAAAGGCTCTCGTGTAGCTCAATTCGTCGACGGGTTTCGGCTCGAGTGCGGAGCCTGGACATGGTAAACATGGCCACTAAGAGGGTTATCGTCAGGATGAGCATGAGCGTAATTGCCCAGTCGAGTGAGAGCTCCGGCATGATTGAAGATTACGTGCGCATTTAAATTAAAGCGTCAGCCTAAAGGTAGGAGGGGAGCCTGCTTGAAGACGAAGAAGGAGATGCAAATCCTCATGATAGAGCGCGACAGGCTCCTCGATGCCCTGCGCAGGCTTGATGAGGGTCGCGAGGAGGGCAAGGTCACTAAACTCGATTACGACATCCTGCATGAGCGCTATGAAAATAAACTTCGAGAGGTTGAGGCGGAGCTCGGCTTAGAGCAAACGAAAAAGCCCGGCAAGCTCGCGAGGCTAAAACTCTGGCGCAGGAAACGTAGCAAGAGGACCTAAGCTTTTATGCCGACCAAAAGAGCTCTAACGTGATCAAATGGCCAGGATGGTCGATATCAGCATCAAGCCAGCGGTCCCGCGGAAGGCGGTGGCGAGCGGCTTCATCCACCTGAGAAAGGAGACGCTCGAGAAAATCAAGGCCGGAAAGGTACCGAAGGGCGATGTTTTGACGGTTGCGCAGACTGCAGCGATCTTGGCTGTAAAGCGCACGCCTGAGTTCGTGCCCCTCACCCACCCCATTCCTCTGACAGGTACCGATGTCAGTTTCAAGTTCGAGGGCGATGGCATCCGTGTGGATGTCGAGGTTCGGAGCACTGCGCAGACTGGTGTCGAGATGGAGGCCCTAGTCGGGGTCACGGGAGCATTGCTCGCGATTTGGGACATGGTCAAGGGCCTGGAGAAGGATGAGGCTGGACAATATCCGACGACCTCGATCACAGATGTCAAGGTCATCAAGAAGGTGAAGGGATGAGCGGCATAGAGCACCGGAAGTATGCCCCTCAGCATCTTCGAGTCGCAGTGTTGACGATAAGCGACAGCAGGGCTGCGGCGATGCGCGAGGGAAAGGATGAGGACATTTCTGGCAAGATAATCGAGCGAAGGCTTCAAGAAGCAGGGCATGATTCAACCCGCCTCATCGTGCCCGACGACGCTGGGCGGATTAGAGCTGCGGTGAAAAAATTCATCTCCGATAAAAAAATAGATGCTGTCATAACTGCAGGTGGCACGGGGATAACCTCGCGAGATGTCACGGTTGAAACCCTTCAACCGCTATTCGGAAAGGAGCTCTCTGGCTTCGGCGAGGTCTTAAGGAGCAAGGGCTACGAGAAGGTGGGCGGCCCGGCATTTTTGACTAGGGCAACGGCTGGCCTGATAAAGCGGAAACCCGTGTTCTGTCTGCCGGGCGCACCAAACGCGGTCGAGGTTGCTATGGATCTGATCCTCCCCGAACTCGGTCACCTGGTCAAACATGCCCGTGAGTGAAATGTCAGTCAGGATGCAAGGTTTTCCTCGTTATACCCGGCTTGCGGATGCACTGAAAATCGTGCTGTCAAACGTCGAACGACTTGAGTCCGAGGTCGTACAGTTCGATCGGGCGTTAGGCCGCGTGCTGGCCGAGGATGTTGTCTCCACCGTGGACGTGCCGCCATTCGATCGTTCGGCGGTAGACGGCTACGCCGTTCGAGCTGCTGACACCTTCGGGGCGAGCGAGCTGAAACCGGTGAAGCTCCGCGTCATCGGGTCCGTGGAAATTGGGGTCGCCAGCAAGCTCCACGTGAGGAAGGGTGAGGCGGTCAAGATAATGACAGGTGCACCTCTCCCCAAAGGCGCGGACGCCGTCGTCATGGTAGAGCATACAATAGCGAAGGACAAAAACATCGCAGTATTTGCACCCGTAACCCCGGGCAAAAACGTGTCAGCGAGGGGAGAGGATGTCAAAGCAGGCGAGGTCGTGCTCAGGCGCGGGCAGCTACTCAGGCCGCAGGATGTAGGCATGCTCGCCTCGGTGGGCAAAATTTGGGTGCGGGTTTCGCGCAGACCGAAGGTTGCGATCTTGGCGACTGGCGGCGAGCTTCGAAAGCCCGGCAAACGACTTGGGCGAGCAGAGATCACCGACATAAACAGCTACTCGCTTGCGGCTGCGGTGGAGAGCTGTGGCGGCTTGTCTAATCAGCTGGGGATAGTACCTGATAGGTCGGAGCTGTTGAGGCAAGCGCTGCGGAGGGCGATCGGCCACGACATGGTGCTCGCATCTGGTGGCAGCTCTGTGGGCGAATTTGACATAATGCCGGATGTGATAGCTGGGCTCGGCAATCTTCTGTTCCACGGCGTCGCGATCCGCCCCGGTGGTCCTACGGCGTTTGGCATCGTCAAGGGCAAGCCAGTGTTTGCCCTCGCAGGTTTTCCCGTCTCCTCGCTAGTCGCCTTCGACATGTTGGCCAGGCCGGCGTTGCGCAAAATGCAGGGCCTGCCCGCCGATAGGGGTTATCCTCGAGTTCGGGCGAAGCTCGCGCGCAAGGTCAGCTCAACATTGGGCAGAGTCGACATCGTTCGAGTGAGGGTTCGAGCCAAAATGGGAGAGCTGGTGGCCGATCCGATCCGCGTTACGGGATCGAGTGTGCTCAGCTCGATGACTGAAGCCGATGGATTTGTCATCGTGCCGGAGGATGTCGAGGGGTTCGACGAGGGAAGCATCGTAGAGGTCGAACTTTACCGTTGATTCAACGGCCGGAAAAAAACGGCGACGCCTTAAGAACGAGATACGGAAGAAGGATAAAAGAGGTTTAAAGTTAATTAAAGAGGAGCACAATGCTTGATGATCTTTGGAATCTCTTCGAAAATAGACTATTCCCGATGCCTTCAACAGAGACGCTTTTTAATCAGTACAAAGACGAGGATCCACGCGTGGATTTACCTAATGCCCACGAGATTCGAAGGGGAAATCTAATGAACTATCTAAGAAGTTTTCCAGAGCGACCCAACATTTTAGTAGTTGGTGAAGCCGCTGGCCCGTGGGGCGCGCGCTTTTCCGGGATACCTTTTACAGGCGAGAAACAGCTGTGTGAACATACCATGCCCTTTTTAGGGCGTCGATCAAGTGTGGAAAAGCCATTGCTGGAAACCAAAAAAGAGCCACCATATACATCACAGTCAGCAGAGATTTTTTGGAGAGTCATGAAACCTCGTCACCCGAGATTCTTTGTGTGGGATTGTGTTCCATTTCACCCGCACCCCTCTAACAAAATACTAAGAATTCGCAATCCGACAAAAAAAGAAATTTCCGATTTTTCTGAACTTCTTAAAGAAATCATAGAGTTATTAAACATTAAACCAGGACGTATCGCAGCAGTTGGGAGAAAAGCGGAGTGTGCATTAAAAGAGATAGAAGTCAAAGAACCCATCCATTATGTGCGCCATCCATCGCGAGGTGGGGCAAAAGAATTCGAACGGGGGATAGAAAAACTCTTTAGAGATGAAATGAATGTCAGGACTTCAAATTCGGATAAAGGTTAAGCATCCGTGGTTAATTTCAAGAAAATTTTAAGCTCTGATATTTAATTTACATGGGGTCAAATGTCGAGATTTCTGCGGGTGATGACGCTTGAGGAAGCCTTGGGTAAGCTCAAAAAGCACTGGAGGCCGCGGCTTAAAGTCATCGATGTGGCGCTAGACGAGGCGGGTGGGCTGGCTCTAGCAGAAGATGTAGTTTCGAAGCTCGATGTCCCACCATTCGATCGAGCCTCAGTTGACGGATATGCGGTCCATGCTTCCGACACCTTTGGTGTGGGAGAGGACTCTCCAGTCCGACTCGAGTGTGTCGGTAGACTTCCGGCTGGTGCTTGGCTCCGTGTTGAGCTGCGGGCGGGCGAGTGTCTTGAGATCGCCACTGGCGCGCCCCTGCCTAGAGGTGCGGACGCCGTGGTCATGGTTGAGCATGCCGTCGTCCGAAAAAACATCGTAAAGGTTTATAGGGCCGTCGCGCCTGGCGAAAACGTCGCGAGGCGAGGCTCAGAGGTCAAGCGTGGCGCAACGGTCCTACGCGCTGGGCAACGGCTCTCGTCCCCATCGATAGGGACCCTTGCAGCGATCGGTTTCAAAAAAGTTAAGGTGTACAAACGCCCTCGGGTCGCGGTCATCTCCAGTGGGGCCGAGCTCAGGGCTCCCGGCTCGAGGCTCGGACGAGGTCAGGTCTACGATGTCAACGGGCTGGCAATATGCAGGGCAATAGAGGAATGTGGAGGTGAGGCTGAGTACTTGGGCATAGCCCGGGACCGGCCGTCGCAGATAGCCGGGCTCGTCAGAAAAGGTCTATCGGGCAGCGATGTCGTGGTCATCTCCGGGGGATCGTCGGCGGGCGCTAGAGACATCGTCCCATCCGTCGTCGATAGCTTGGGCAGGCCCGGGGTGATCGTCCACGGACTGGCGCTGAAGCCTGGCAAGCCGACCTTCATAGCTGTCATCCGGGGCAAGCCGGTGTTCGGGTTACCGGGCTACCCAGTTTCCGCTCTGATAATTTTCGACCAGCTCATCGCACCTCAACTGAGGCGAATGGCGGGCTTGTCCCAACTCGAGCGTAGAACTGTACGTGCGAAACTATCGATGAAGATACTGTCCGCGAGGGGGAGGAGGGAATTCGTGCCGGTCGAGCTCGTGCGTGGGAGCGAGGGCCTGAGCGCGAGGCCGATTTTAAAGGGCTCTGGGGCGATAACTGTACTCTCGGAGGCTGATGGCTACATCGAGGTGCCTTTGGAAGAGGAAATCATTGGAGAGGGTAAGATAGTGGAAGTCGTGTTGTTTGGAGGGGTTGAAGGTGCTTAGGGCGGTTGCGGTGGTCGGCTTCAGGAAATCGGGAAAAACTACCGTCGTCGAGGGACTCGTGCGAGAACTCGTCAAGCGGGGTTATCAAGTGGGCACCATCAAGCACATTCGCGAGAAGGAGTTCTCCATAGACGCACCGGGTAAGGATACTTGGCGTCATGCCCAGGCGGGTGCGAGCGTGATATTAAGCCTAGCACCCCGCGAGGTCACGACAATAACGAAACGCTCGGTAAAACTCGAAGAGGTCATGTCCACGCTTCAATGGTTGGATTTCATCGTCCTCGAGGGCTTCCGCGAGTCCAAGGGAATA
>Ga0315309_1002295_pt1 | contig 11168 bp, 14 predicted proteins | sample TDP4_MG_FD_203080 | JGI IMG/M metagenome (GOLD analysis project Ga0315309, IMG submission 203080) | Freshwater sediment microbial communities from Lake Towuti, South Sulawesi, Indonesia - TDP4 | ecosystem: Environmental > Aquatic > Freshwater > Lake > Sediment | place: Indonesia: South Sulawesi...
ATTTGAAGCTTGAACTTAGAAAGGTAAAGCGTATCCCTTCAGGCAAAATTGGCATAGTGTTTATGGTTCCAGGTGTTTTGTCGCTTATCTTCTCAATATTTAACAACTCGCAAGTCTTAGCCTTTATTGGTTTAGGTTTAACTTTTTGGGGCGCCCTCTTCCTCTTCGTTAGACCTGTAAGATACGTCAGGAGCAGTCTCCTAGATTCCGCCGCAATTTCATCATACTCCACGATTGACAGAATAATCAAAGACTTAAAGTACAAAGGTAAAAGCTATTACATACCGCCGTACCCGAAGGAAGTTTATCTCCCAGAATATCTTAAGGGCCTCAAAGACATGATAGTGTTCATTTCTGCGGACAGCGGTGCTGGCATGCCCTCCATAGAAGAAATGGCGAAAGGTAGGTTCCTACTTGAAAATCCAAAAGGAATATGCGTGGCTCCACCAGGTTCAGGCCTCCTAACTCAGTTTGAAAAGGAACTAAGGGTAGACATCACAAAAATCGAGCTTAGCGAGTTATGCGAGAGTCTGCCTCAACTAATTCTTGAAAGCTTCCAATTAGCAAAAGAAATTGAAATGAAAACTGAAGAAAATCAAGTTCACCTAAAAATCTTTGACTCTATATACAAAAACCTCTATAGTGGAGAAGAAAACTTGAAAAGCGTACATTTTCTAGGATGCCCCCTTGTAAGCGCTATAGCATCCTCAATAGCCAAAAACACGGGCAAAATAGTTACAATTCACAAGGATAGGATTTCTCCAGACGGCCAGACAATCGAAGTTTGGTACCGTTTTATAGAAGGCTAGAAAATGAATTTCCCTCTATCAATGTCAGACATAAGCCTCTGGCTTGCTGTCACAGCAATTATCCTCCTAATAACATCTGAACTGCTATCTTCTTCAACGGAGTACTCCAGAAACATCGTAATAGAAAAGAAACGTCTAAGACTGGTGGCCTTGACATTAGGAACTGGTTTCATGATTACAGTTATTATGCGTGTGTTTCAACCAGTTTGATTCCTTAAAATCTTTTTTAAATCAAGAAAGAAAATGACAGAAAACCAAGGGAACGGAGCCATTACTCCTAGAACTTCTTCAATTTTTTCTAGTTGCTTTTTCCATGCATATTTATATTTGAGTAAATCGCCATGAAATGTAGGAATAAACTATGCTTAAATCCACTGCTTGTAAATCGATTGCTGTGATGTTGCTATGCACGCTGATTCTCGCCGTTCCCTTAGTCATGGCTGGCGAGTCAACGGAATCCTTCAGCGTATACACTGATAAGGAAGAATACCTAGTTGGAGAAGCTGTGAACATTTACGTCAAAGCCAATGCGATTGATCCTAATGAAACAATCACAGTTACCGATGTTGTTGTATATGATCCCGCCAACATTTCCGTTGCAGAATGGCATAATCTTTCAATCGTATTAACCGATACGGCAACATCAGCGTATGTGGGAACGATCATCGCGGAATCAGAAGGAAGTTACACGGTGTCAGCAAAAGCCACAGGATGCTTGTGGATACTGTGCGCCATATGGCGGTTTATATGCTGGTGTTGGCGTCCTCACGTCGTTCCTGAGGTTCCATTTGGAACAGTAATTGCCATGCTAACTTTCTTAGGAGCAACAGGATTTTATGCGGTCGGAAAGAAGAATCCAAAGAAAACAAGAAAAAGTGATCAGTGAAACCAAAAGAACTGCACCTATAGCTTTATTCGTTTTTCAACGCTCTTTAAATCTAAAACACTCTTATACCCTTACAGGGTTTAAGTGAACATTATTTGAAAAAAGATGCAACAACTCTTGCTGGTACCACTATTCTAGGCACCTTGGTAGTAATCTTCGATTACTCAATGAAATTTTCTGGTTTAAAAATTCCTTTCCCATGGCTTCTGTACTTAAAATTTGATTTCACTGGTGTTCCTATTGTGCTTTCTCTGTTGCTTTTTGGCTTAACATCTGGAACAACTACATCATCAGTCGCCTTTCTAGCGATTCTCGCACGTAGCGGCGATCTCGTCAGCGCGACAATGAAAGCCTTAGCCGAGTTCTCGACAATATTAGGAATGACATTTGCTATCAAACTCTCCAAAAAGAACACAAAGATCACAAAAATCTCATCATTAATCCTCGGCGTTTCGTCACGATCCATAATAATGGTTTTTGCAAATTTAATCATATTCCCTCAAATGGCTGCAATACTGACAAGCCTCTTAATAGTAGTCTTCAATGTTATTCAAGGTTCAATAAGCATAGTTTCAGGATATTTTCTATACAATATCATCGCTCGTAAAACATCTTTCCTGACACTTAAGAATGAGCGTTTTGAATCAGCAAAAGACGTTAAATGAACAGGTCCTTCTTCCTTGGCATAATTAGCCTGTTTGCCCTTGCCTTTTCCGATTTTGGATAGGCGTATCCACGTATAATTGCAACAGGAACTCCTTCATCAGCTTGCCCAATTACAAGCTCAGCTGCCGAAGCCAACTCGTCAGCAATCGCAATTCTCTTCACTCTTAACACGTATCCAAATAGGTCCTTCTCTCCTATTCGACTTCGAATCGGCTCAATTCCCGCAACTCCTATAGCCACATTGATCTGGCCGTCACGTAAAGGCCGACCATTCGTATCAGAAATAATTACGGCAACATCTTTTCCCGTTAGTTTCCTTATTTTCCTCCGAATTCTCTTCGCTGTCCGGTCAGGATTTACAGGCAGTAGAACAACGTTTCTCTCTCCTGGAACATTGGATCGATCCACCCCAGCATTTGCACAAACAAATCCATGCTTTGTTTCTGTGATTATGTTTCCATTACCCATTCGAACAATGCTTTTTGACTGACGAAGAACAACTTCAACTAGTGCTGGATCTTTGTTAAGTCTTTGACCCAAACTTTTCGCAAATTCTGAAGGCTCTATCGAGTTAAGATTTACAACGTTTCCTTCCGCACGGGAAACAACAACATGTGTAATTACTATGACATCGTCATCTTCAATGTGGACTCCTCTTTTTTCAGCGTTGCTGCAAATAAGTCTAGCTAAATCATCATCTTCTTTTATTATCGGCAAGCCTTCTAGTCCAATTATCTGAATCATCTAATCCCACTCAGTACTCCGTTAGACAAGAAACATATAACAGATGCTATTTAAAATTCTAATGTTTTGTTCAAGGAAGAGCATTATGACTAAAAGCTTCAGTTCCCACATTTCCCCCCAATACAATGCATCACGACCCACCTTGGAAAAGTTTGTTTTCGGAAGAGAAAGAAAACCTGAAGAAGAATTCGGCATTTATCTAAACGTTCTTGTAGCCAGATCAATAGACAAAAATGTGCTTAAAGTCTGTCAAGATGGCGGAGTGGTAACCACTCTTCTTACTTTTGCGCTGAAAAACAAAATAATTGAAGGAGCGGCAGTTTCTGGAACAGACAAGTATAAGCCGCTTTACCCCATTCCAATTTTTGCCACAACTCCAGAACAAATCTTGCAATCCGCCGGAACCAGATATTTCCATTCTCCAAATCTGCTAGCTCTACAGAAAGGCATTGAGCAAGACAGAAAGAAACTGGCTTTTGTGGGTACTCCGTGTCAAATAGAAGCAATTAGAAGAATTCAAATTATCCCATTAAAGGATTACATTGAGAAACTGAAATTAACAATAGGATTGATGTGTAGTGGAAGCTTCTCCTATGAAGGGCTAGTGGAAAACTACATAAAAGGGAAACTCGGCATCAATCCAAACGACATAAGTAAAATAAACATTAAAACAAAACTTATCTTGGCAATGAATTCAGGCGAAACGAAGGAAATTCCACTAAAAAGCGTACAACAATACGTCAGAACAAACTGTAGCATGTGCAAAGATTTCTCGGCTGAACTTGCTGACATTTCAGTTGGGGGACTAGGATTGAACGGCTGGTCGCTAGTCGTCATAAGAACTGAAACTGCAAAGAAACTTTTTACGGATGCTGTGAAGACAAGATCTTTAGAAGTAAAGTCCATTAAAGAGGAGAAGCGCTCCCTCGATTTGCTAATCAATTTATCAAAAAAGCAAAGGCTGAAGCGTAAAAATTTTGATGTTGCCTGAACTCATGCTCTTAATCGTGTTTGCTGAAAAAAGAGAAATAAGACTTAAGAGATTGTGTTTTTCTAGAATCAGCATTAAACGTTCAGTTAAGCGGAGGTGAAGTATATAATGAGCAAAGATCAAGCCATAGGTGGAATAATACTTATTGTATGCGCAGTGGTTGCCCTATTCTACATTGTTACACTCTTTTATCCGCAGTGGCTTTCAACGATTGGAATACAAGCGACAGGGACTGAAATCCAATTCTGGATTATTGCAGTGCCAGTTTTCATAGCTTTCCTCGCCATAATGGGTATAGGTGCATGGATAGGCTGGACTATGGCTACGACCCCGCCGCCAAAACCAATAGAAGAAATCCAAACCGAAGAAAAAGAAGAAACCGCTGAAAAAGAAGAAGAAAAATCTTCCTAGGATAAATATAAAAACTAAGCAAAAGGCAAACATACAAGCTATTTTATTTGTATCTGCCAAAATTCTGCTGTGTCTTGTCTCAAACAGCATTTGGCGATACCTATTGGTAAACATGTTCAATAATTAGGGTTCTTGGCAACTAAATGCCGCAAATTTAAGAGTAAGAGTAAAAAGGGGTGTTTTATGTTTCTTATGCATGTTCTGTTCCAGTTATTATTATGTCAAAGTTGAAGTTTGTAACTCCACTAATATTTGGCGATACTGAAAGAGTTAAGACCGCTTGAACTACAGACGTAGGGTCTAATATGTAACTTTCACGATTCCAGATCAGAGTTATTTTGCCATAAGCGCCGGTGCTCCAATTATCTGTAGTCATATTAAGCACTACAGGCATGTTACCTTCATTTTTTATGTAGACTGTTCTATTGGCTATCGCTCCCGGTTCTAGAAAGAACCAATTAATAAAGGTCACATTACTGGTGCAAGCATCATCCGAATACACGCCTACTCCTACTGCCTTCACTTTTCCAGCATTTGGGATTCTTTGATATGCCGTAAGTAAACTTGTAGCTAAAACAATTATAACAATGGCCGTTGCTCCAATAGCTAAAACCGCTCCAACACGGATTTTTTGCATAGCCATTATCATTACCCTTCTTTTAAAGCGTATAGTGAGTCTTAATAAACGTTATTGTCGACCTAAACAACATGAATACACAATCAATAGCATGCAAACACAAAAGCCTATGTAACAAATTGCAGGAGTGTATTAACTTCTGTTCGACTAATCCTGACCAAGCTAATCCAAAACTTTTAGCATAAACGCATTTAAACGTGTCGACAGCCATTCTGTTAGCAAAACGAGCTGGCGGCTGCTAGACACCTAACTATGGATATAAACCTTATTAGATCGTTCCTATGCCTTTGGCTATAACTGGAGGAAAACAAATCGTTCGCTGTCGGCCATCTCGCATTTGGATATATGTCAAGCAAAACGTCGGCGAAGCTGCTGAGAACAAAACTTAACATCCCACTCGCTCTCACACTATCCGTCATCCCAGACATCGACATCCTAATCCCAATCCTTCAACACCGTGGGCCCGCGCACTCAATAATCACGGCGTCAATAGCTTTTATTTCAATCTTCATTATTTACCGCATCAAAGCGGCACCCTACTTCATAGCCTTAATTCAACACTTCCTAGGAGACTACATAGCAGGTGGCGGCATCCAAATACTATGGCCATTAAAAACGCAGTATTATGGAGCAGGTGTAAGCATCAAAAGCCCAACAAACATAACATTGGAATGGATATTATTCCTCGCATCCATAGCAGTTATGCTCAAAATCAAGGACACCACAGTATTCCTTAAACCGCAAAACTCAAACCTAGTCCTGACTATACCAACATTCACGGTGCTTCTCCCAACATTCCTGGCCTTTCCGATGGAAGTTCCGCCCATACTAATATTACCACACATCGCATACCTAGCTCTCTTTTTAACATCAATCCTAATATACGTCGGAAAACCAACTAAGCGTGCGTGTAAACTCGACACAAAAAGCGTACGATCAAATACCGATACACAACTACACACCTAATAAAGGAAATTTGTTGGAGCCGAAGCGCGGCTAAGTTTGGACTCAAACCCATTTGGGTATTAGTACGGGCAGCCCATCGATAGTTAAATCTTTAGGAATATTTTTCAGGTTAAAAACTGCTTATAAATAGGATGTCCTTTAAACCGCAGGGTTGTTTCTGACTTTTCCACCGTTCCGCTTGGCAGCCTCACGCAAATTGAATTCACAATCGCGCCGTTTGGAATAAAGCGAACACCGTCCAAGAGTTCGCCTTTTGTCACACCGGAGGCTGCAAAAACTAATTCGTTGCCTTTAGCTAACTCGTTTTCGTTGTAAGTTTTGTTTACGTCAACACCTTCGGTTTTCAGCCTATCCAGCCTTTTAAGGTCATCTTTTTTATCCTTCCACACTTTCACAAGCATGGTGCCGCCTAAACATTTTACAGCGGTTGCCGCAATAGTTGCTTCTGGTCCTGCGCCAGCACCTATTAGAAGATCAACACCTGAGCTGGGAATGCATGTAACAACTGCTGCTGCAATATCGCCATCAGGAATCAAGATAATCCTTACACCTAACTTTCTAAGACGTTGCAAAATTTCTTCATGTCTTTCGCGCTCTAACATTATGACGGTGAAGTTTTCAAGAGGCAACCCCTTTTCACGGGCTACTGTGCACACAATTTCTTCCATGGACATGCCTAAAGAGATCTTGCCAATCGAATGATAATCTGTTGCCACTTTGAAATAGTATCCGTCGTCTGGAAGCACTTGAAAACAACCAGCAGGTGCACAGGCAAGAGCAGAAATAGCATCTTTCATGCCTTTGGAAGCTGCAGTGGTGCCGTCAACAGGGTCTATGACAAACTCGACTTTGGGACCTCTTTCAGTTCCAACTTTCTCCCTACGCATAAACGCGGGGGCATTGTCTTTAGGTCCTTCACATGAAATAACTTCTCCTTCCACGTCTGTTTGGGTTAATACGGCCCTTGAAAATTCAACAGCCTTCGCATCTACTAAGTCAGAATTACCTTGACCAATATGCAGCGCAGCCCCAACAGCCGCTGCAACAGTAATACGAGTCAACGAAGGCGCTAAGGCCCTAAGAGAAACCAAAGTTTATGCGCTCCTAGTACGTTATTAGCTTGAGCTACTTGTAAATCCTTTTCGGCTTCCCCAATAACTGCTGATTCAGCTCTTTTATGCCTAATCCATTTTGTCTTGAAAATACTCGCATTGAATTTTTGACTTTCGTGCCTCCTTTTTTAACAAGCTTATCTTTTAATAGAATGTCTGAGTCTAGGTCTGCATATTGTATGTTTTTGACCGCTGCGGCTAGGTGGGCTCCTGCTGCTATTCCTATTTCTGATTCGCCCATGCATCCAATCATGCATGGTATTCCAGCAGCTTCAGCGATGGCAGCAATTTTTCTAGCTTTTAGTATTCCTCCGCTTTTCATCAATTTGATGTTTATGAGGTCTACGGCTTTCGCTTGTATTAAGCGCAAAGCATCTTCAGGCGAATGCATGCTTTCATCAGCCATTATCGGTATGGGTGAGTTTTTTCTAACGGTTATTAAGCCTCTGATATCTTCTGCTGGGACTGGTTGCTCAGCAAACTGGATGTTGAACTTCTCTATTTTGTTGAGGACTTCTACGGCTTGCTGGGGCGTCCAGCCTTGATTTGCATCAATTCTTATCTGTATATCGCCACCAGCTGCTTCACGAATGATTTTTACGCGTTCAACGTCTTCAGCGGGGTTAACCCCCACCTTCACTTTTAAGGCTTTAAACCCTCTCTTAACGGCTTTAACAGAGTCTTCAGCCATCTCCTTCGGAGATTTAATGCTCAAAGTTATGTCTGTTAAAACTTCTGTGCGGTAGCCGCCCATCAACATGAAAAGAGGTTTACAAGCGGTTTTTCCTAAAATGTCATGCAACGCCATGTCTATAGCGGCTTTTGCGGCGGGATTTCCTCAACGATTGAATCCATGACCTCAACGTTTTGTTCTATCCTTAAAGGGCATGTCCCAATAAGCTTCGGCGCGATTTTATCAAGAGTTTTGATGACGGTTTCTGCGGTTTCGCCAGTCACCATCTCGGACGGTGAAGATTCACCCCAACCAACCACACCATAATCCGTAGCTATTTTTAAGACAACGTTGTGGCTTTCAGTGCTTGTTCCGGGAGCTATTCTGAAAGGTTCCTTATAGCCTAGAGTAACATGGTAAACTTCAATTTGTTGGATACCCAATTGTTAACAACCGAAACAACTTTGTGCGTTTCTCATGAAAAGCTTTACTGAAGCGCTTCGGTGGGTGTTTTTCCAAGCTTTCTTAATCCCTTAAATTTCAGTTTTGCCGTTAGGATTTTCTCGGTTGCAAATAATCGTGACGCGACGTACAGAAGGACCAATGTGAAAGCAGCAACATAAACTATACCTATTGCAGCGATCGAGTAGTCACCCATCGTGACGGCTTTAGCCACCATGATTGGATGGCTGTATGGGATTGCATATATCAGAATCTTTACTGCAAATGGCAAGGTGTTGACATCCAAATACATTAAGACAAATGATGGAATATAGAACAATGGATAAATGTAGCCGACGATGGACTGGGCGCTTTTCACATCTTCTGCAAAAGCAGATATGATGACCGCTAATGCCAAGCCTGAAAGCAAAGTGACGAAAAGCGATATTCCCAAAAGCAAATAACCGAAAACTGAAGGAACAAGCCCTAAAGAAACCAAATCTATGGTTGCGCCAGCAGGAATTGTTGCGGTGAAAGAACTCATATAATAATCAAAACCAACCATAGAGGCTAAAGCGCCCACAGCCGCAACAAGAATTGAACTGGACAATTTCCCCATAAGAATGGCAAGACGGTCCATGGGCAAAGTTAACAATGTTTCCAAGGTTTTTTCTTCCTTCTCCATGGCTACCGAAGTTGCGGCTATCTGCATGGAATAAGTAAGCAAAATTACGATGGTAATTGGCATAGCAAATCCTTGTAAAAGCATCAACCCTGAAAGCGCGCCAGGATCAACACCTTCCGCAATATTTCCTTTAATTATAGCTGACTTTTCAGTATACACAACATCTGGAGCCCAATCTCTGTTAAATCGATACACTAAGTTATCAATCATGGAAGAACTAGTACCCTCAAATATGCCGCCGCCTGAAAAAACCCCATAAAATTCTACAGAAGCCTTTATGCTCGAGTTGTGCCGATGCGCCGTCACATTTTCACTGAAGCCTCTGGGAATTTCTATGAACTGCGTAGTATTGTATCTTGATAACAAGTCTTGCGCAAGGGCTTCTTGAGGATTCGTGTTATTGACAACAAAAACTTTCATGATAAAAGTAAGATTATTTATGAAAAGTACGGACCAGTTTCCTCCGTCATTGTTTAAAACTAGCAAAGCGGCCTTTTCAGCCTTTTCCTGTGCGGACTGTCTTGAGTAGCTAATGATGCCGCCTAACACTGGAAACATTATCAAAGGGAGAATTATCATTCCCAATAGTATTTTTGGGTCTCTAATCAGTTCCTTTAGCTCTTTTACTAGAAAGTTTCCGAAGCCTTTAAGCAAGTCCAACCACCTTTGCAAAAACCTCTTCTAAGTTTACGCTTCCAAACTTTTCTTTTAGTTCTCGAGGTGTTCCTTCAGCGACAATTTTACCCTTGTTTAGTAAAGCAACGCGGTCGCATAGGTGTTCAACCTCAAGCATGTTGTGGCTTGAAAGCAGCATGGTTACGCCATGTTCCTTCACATATCGCTTGATTATCTCTCTAACGTGATAAGCATGCAAAATGTCTAGCCCGCTTGTGGGTTCATCTAAAATGGCTAGTTTAGGCTTATTCATCAATGCTCTTGCAACAAGAAGCCTTCTTTTCATTCCTTTACTGTAGGCTTTGGTCTTATCCTTTAAGCGCTCACCTAAACCGGTAATTTCAGCTGCTTCTTTAGCCATTTCACGAGTTTCATTTTTGTCTTTGGTGTTAAATTTGGCCATAAACTCCAAATATTCCCATCCAGAAAGGTTTCGGTAAGCTCCAGCCTCCTCTGGAAGATAGGCTATAACTTTACGGATTTCTGCAGCCTCGTGAACAACGTCTAAGCCGAAAACTTTCACGGTGCCGGATGTCGGCAACAGCAGAGTGGAAACAATACGTAAGGCAGTGGTTTTTCCAGCACCGTTTGGACCAATCAGCCCAAAAATTTCGCTAGGTTTAACAGTAAAGCTCAAACCATCTAGAGCACGGATGTTGCCGAAGACCTTGACAACGTCAACTGCCTCAACAGCCGCAGTCAACTTAAGGCACCGAAGCCTTAACAATTTGCGCTATTTAAAAAAGTTGCGCCTCAATCCGTGGTCATTCGATGTTCTGGTGCGGCCTCTTTTCCACATGCTTTGTCCTATGTCCTTTACAAATGCAGGGCGTATTGTGAAGATGTCCCTTGGGTCTTTCACGTATAGGTAGAAAGCATAGCTTCTATTGATTACGCCTTGTCTAAGTTTTTACAATCGCGAAGTATTTTTTCCTTTTCTCCTTAATTATCTTAATATTATCATAATCTGAGTGGAACAGACTGAACTCATATTTTTCAGGGTCGTATCCCTGTCTTTTGATGTATTGGGCAATTTTGTCGATTAGTTTTTGGGTAGCGTGCTTTATACGCTTCCGACTTCGATTACGACTTGGACTAGATGAGTTCATTAAATATTCCGCTGCGTGGCAGTTTCTTGGAGCTTTCCAACTTAAGAATGTCAACCCGAAAAACATGGTGCAGATTGAATTCGAAATCTAGACAATAGTCCGCAATGGCTTGAGATCGCAAAGAAATTGGGAATCACGAGTTTCACGATCACTGATGTTGAAGAAAATGGCATTTCTGCTGTAGTCAAGAAGGCTATCGAGGTCGCAGCGAAGGGAACAGCCACTGTCTACGTCACTTTAGATGTAGATGTGATAGACCCAGCCTTCTGCCTAGCCCAAAAGTATCCTGACCCAGCTGGACTCACGTCAAGGGAAATTGTAAAAGCCCTAAGGGTAATCTGAGCTCAACGGATAGCCGGTTTT
>Ga0315309_1002296_pt1 | contig 11167 bp, 12 predicted proteins | sample TDP4_MG_FD_203080 | JGI IMG/M metagenome (GOLD analysis project Ga0315309, IMG submission 203080) | Freshwater sediment microbial communities from Lake Towuti, South Sulawesi, Indonesia - TDP4 | ecosystem: Environmental > Aquatic > Freshwater > Lake > Sediment | place: Indonesia: South Sulawesi...
CCAGATTGAAGCGTCGCTTAACTTCATCAGCCACAGTTCCTTCAACCTTGACATTCAGATGCTTCAGAAGAGCCTTCGCAAGGCTTTCGCCGTCACATTTAGCCTTAACCCAGACCTGCCTCATGATTCTGAAACCAAGAACATCCTTGAACATCACAATTGGGTGGAGATGCCCCATAACAAGGCTTTCGCATGCAAGAAGCTGAGGCGAAGGCCAAGCATGCCCATGGAAGATGCCTATGCTATTCCAAAGAACCGTTCCAGTTGAAGGAAGAATCTTGACGTTCGAAGTTGTCAAAGGCTCAAGGTTCCCATCATGATTTCCCGGTACCACCTCAATATCTGAAACCAGTTTACTGATCTTCTCGAAGAACTCTGGAACGTCACGCCACTCCTCCATCTCCACCCTTGCGACCGTATGCTTTACATCGCCCAGGAAGATCAATCTGGTAGGCTTGCAAACGTCAATAACTTGAATCGCTCTTTCAAGCAGCTTGGAAGTCTGCGATGGCACATGGATTCCTTGTCGCGCCAGATTTACCTCCCAGCCTATATGCAGGTCTCCAATAACCACGACGCGTTCAGATTTCCTCCGTAAGAGCAGCGCTGCAAAAGGGCTGACTGGTTTTAGACGGCTAACGTCCGGTTCCTCCAGTACGGTTTCAGAACCACCCGTTTATTTATCCTTTTCAAAATCAGACTTGCGCGGGTTATGAGAGCGTCTTTGAATGAAGCTCTCGGTAAAATATGTATGTAACAAAGTTTCATGCAGCTTCATTTATTTGATATGACTTAGGATTTGTTGGAGTTGAATGATATGACAACTAGTATTGTAATGAAGCTTGAACGCGAGTTAAGAAGCTTCTATGCATTGGCAATAATGAACATAGCCTTCGGAGGAGTCGCGATGGCTCTAGGGATAAGCCTTGGCGTTCAGAATGTTCTCGCAATAGTGGAGGCAGGAAATCTGCTACTGCCACAACTCGTCCTTACTCTGCTAGGGTTCTTGGCGTTCGGCATCTCTCTTAGATGGCTCATTACGAGCGCTGAGATCCTAGATGGCGTAGATGACATAAAAAATGATTATGAAAAGAAGAAGACGAACTTGGTCGATGAAAATCTCACAGGCTTGATCGTCCGAATGATGGCTTACTATAGAGAAAACAAATCAACGATACAAAAACTGACATTGGTGAGCAAGATTGTTGGAGTTTGCTTCTTCATCAACGGAATTATTCTTCTGATAAACACAATAGTCAACGTGATGTCGGGAGCATCGTTCGGCTACATTCTGCTTCTCGCCTTAGCAACCGTTGGAAACTTCCTAGTCAGTTCTTCAGGCATATTCATACCGCGTTTTTTTGACAGGTACTCCTCCACTTGGGAGCATAGGCTTGATGAAAGCGCGAAGGTAGAGAGAGAACTGGTTGAGCAGCTGGAGGGCGGCTGAAGTGAAGGCCAGAAGAACTCGATATGAAATCTATTGGGAGATGCTGACTTTCTGCAGATCACCAAAGACGTTTACGAATATAGTTAATCGGTGTGACCTGAATTCGAAGATTGGGCAGGAATATATTGGATTCCTGAAAGAGAAGGGGTTTCTCTCGACTATCGAGAATGAAGGAAAGTCTCTCTTTGTAGCTACTGAGCGCGCAAACGACTACATAGCTATGTTCACTCGAATGTATCAAGAGTTGTTTGACAACAGCCCAGAATTCAGGCTCTGAAAGCGCGGGTCGTGAAAGCATGTCTCTGAAAGCATTCTCCTATTTTGCGGCAAGGGTGGTCATTGTCCATACTGTCACGTTCTTCATTGCAGGTTGGATTGCTCTCGCTCTGCAGTGGGGAGGAATCTACGGAGGGGAAGCAGTGCAATTCTACCTTAGAGACCCTAATAGCCAGTACGTTCAGACGTGGTTAATCCCAGCTGAAATACTTCGCGGAATCCTTCTCGCGATTGCCTTCTATCCTTTTCTGGGTAGGATAATGGAAATGAAACGCTGGGGATGGCTCGCAGTTGCCTCCGCCTATCTTCTGATAGGTGAAATCGGAATAGGAACCATCGAAAACATTGTTTACACCAACCTTCCTGCCAGCTTTCTACTGTCGACTGTTCCAGAAGCAGTTCTTGAAGCGCTACTATTCGGATATTTCCTCGTACTTTGGCAACGACGAGCGAAAACGTGACAACATCCAGAACTAATGCGACCTTTTTCTCCGGTCACGTGTGTGGTTACCTTGCTGCGGCCATCGAAATTTGAATTGCCATTTGTGTGCGCTCACCAAGTAGATCACACGCAGTTTCTTCTCACATCGTTAGAGGGTTCCTCTCTATGCTCGAATTAATCTATCACGGAGTTATGACTAAGTACCGAGTAGGCTCGTTAAGTTGAGAGGAGGCTACTGCGTTTGGTTTACGACAAAGACAAGATTCTCCAGATTGTGAAGAAGAATGAACAGTCAGAAATCGACTGCTTGAGAAAGTTAGTAGGCATACCAACGTGTTACAACAAGAACCATGACATGAAACCAATTGTTGCTCAGCTGACTGAAGAATTCGAGAAAAGAGGATATAAGGTCAAGACTTTTCCAACGTCCGGCGCGTCCGTGGTCGTGGCTGAAATGAACCTGGGCATGAGAAAGACCTTGCTGTTTTACAATCACTATGATGTTCAGCCTGAAGAGCCGTTAGAGGAGTGGACGTCTCCTCCATACAGTCTTTCACTGAGAGACGAGCGACTTTATGGTAGAGGCGTCAATGACAACAAGGGTCCTCTTGTCGCTAACCTCTTCGGCGTTCGGAGCGCCTTTGAGGCTGGGTACGAACCTAAATGCAACATAAGGTTCATCATCGAAGGAGAGGAGGAAGCGGGCAGTATCCATCTCGAAGAATTCTGCAAGGCGCATCCAGACCTCCTAAGGGCTGACGGCTGCGTCTGGGAGGAAGCCAATGCTGTTCCTAACCTACGAAGTGAAGTATCCGCGGGTGTGAAAGGCGACGCATACTTTGAACTCCATGCGAAAGGTTTTCACATAGACGCCCACTCCGGCCACGCGCCGATTGTAATCAATCCTGCTTGGAGGCTTGTTTGGGCGCTTTCCACACTGAAAAATGAGAAGGAGCAGATCTTGATAGATGGCTACTACGATGATGTGGTTCCTCCTAGAAGAGAAGAACTAGAGTTATTCGAGAAGTATCCTCCAGACTTGCTTGAACAATACAAGCAGCTGTATAGGACCGACAAGTTTCTGCTCGGAAGAGACGGTGTAGAATTCTGGAAGGAATTGATCCTCGGACCCACATGCACTATTTGCGGTTTATCCGGAGGCTGGGAAGGTTCAGGTTCCAAGACGGTTATTGGGAAAGAAGCCATGGCGAAGGTGGATTTCAGAATTGTTCCCAATCAAAAAGTAGAGAGAGTTCAAAAACTACTACGCGAACACTTAGAGAAAAACGGTTTTTCTGACATAGAGTCGCGGCTTCTCACAGGCTACAAACCTAGTAGAACACCGGTTGATCATCCGTTCGTTAGGATGTTGGCAACGTTAGCAAGAGACTTTAGCGGTAAAGATGCAGTTCTGATCCCTTCCTCCTATGGGTCTGGTCCCGCCTACCTTTTTGGAAACTACACTCCATGGGCTATGTGCAGCACCTTTGACCCAGAGAGCAATATCCACGCTCCAAACGAAAGCGTGAGACTGAACGACCTACGATATATGACTGCCTTTATCGCATCCATCACAACAGAACTTGGACGAACATAAAGCAACAGTTAATTAGAAGGAAGTGCCGTTTCGGTTTTGGCATGGCTAAATCTTCTGTTCTTACCTTGACAGCCGACTTGCCCATTGTTTTCTACAAGCTGAACCCACATAAGTTTGGGGTTTTGAAGCGGGCCGTATTTAGGCATGAATTGTATGGGATTATCAAGAAAGACAAGAGGATCATGACGGATGGCGGGTCCCAGTTCGAATCGAAGATAGTTCTGGAGAGTGAGCTGACCAACTATCTTGATAGTGGCTGGGAGTTCGTAGCAAATCTGAACCACGAGAGATATCTTGTGAGACGGCAAATGGAAATTGTGGTATAACTTCCAGAATATCTACCTAAAATTTTCTTCAGAGTTTGTTTAGGCTTAAACTGTATTGAGATCATTCTGATTCTTATGTAATAGAACCTTTCTCTCCTTGCTAGTCGGGTAAAAGATCCGAATATGATTATTCTCTTGTACTCGTTCCGCTATCGACATAATGAATTTCAGAATCTCCATGGCTCTAGTTGGAGAGAGCTCCATCTCTATGAGAAAGTCATAGTCGTATGGAAGCTTCCATGTAGCTTTCGACTCGCATCGTTTTTTACGTACTATGTCTTTCGCAAGAATAATGATTGCAGGGAGATGTCCGGTTACTTTTCCTTGTTCTTCCCTAAGCCATTTCACCGGAATAATCCCATAACCATGCTTATAGCGATTGTAAATATCTTTAAATCTTAAGTAGAAATCCCCTATCTTCTTCAACCGTTCTCTTATGAGTTTACATGACTTAGCTACAAGTTCATGATCTATCTGAACGTAACCCATGATATCACATATTCGACGGTCATTCAATCCTTCTCGCATCTCCTTGAGAAGCTTGTCTACTTCACCACTTCCTGTCAGAACTAGAGGTTCATGGATTCTCTTGGTCCGTTTTTCATATGACAAACACATTACTGCAAAAGCATCGCAGACATGAACTGTCTTCATGGTGATCTCTAAGGATAGAATCAGCCGGACTAGTTCTTCGTAATCTTTGTCAAATTTAGAATCTTGATAGAGGAAGACCAAGTTTTGAATTGCCCGATTTAAAGCGCTCACAGTAGTTGCAAGAGGATTTAGATTGTAAGTTGAACTGATCAGCTCTCCAAATTCATCCTGACTGTATTCTCTAGTATTGTCGAAATACTTTTCGTGTTTGGGCATAACATCACTCAATCAATTATCATATTCAATAATGCCTATTTCTGTTGATTGATTTGGTTGGAGTTGAAAACCGTGTCTGGTTCGATGTTCTTCTCTCTTTTCCAGACCATGCTAGATCAATTGAATGAATTATTGAATTATTCTAGCTCGGCGGCAATTTTTGATTCTTTATACTGGTGCGTTCTCGATGTACCTGAGCATCTTCAAAAGCTGAGCTGTCAATCCCAATACTTTCAGAGCATTTGCCGAAGCGAATCCAATATTCAGTCCGACATCCGTTGTAATAACGAGACCTTCACTTCTAAGATATTTCTCAATCTTCTCAACATCAGGATGAATCCACGTATTCCGATGCGGATCTTTGATTTCTTTAGCAATTTTCTGAATCTGTTTATCCTTCTCATTGTATTTGATTAGATCGCCCCATAGTTTTGGTCTGCGGTTTTTCCAACACATTTCGACGTTTTGCTTACAAAGTTTCGTTCTGTGAGCCAATTCTGCTGTGATCCCTGCTAGTACAATCGAAGATACAAAATCGAGGTTCCGATAGGCTGTTACCGCCTTATTCCAAAAAAAGCCAATAAATCGTCCATCGCGAGATGTATCTGTAATTCGTAAAATTTGGACATCTTCCCAAAGCCTCTGTTCTTCGGGGGTCAGATTTAGCTTCGGACGACTCATGTCAACCATCTTTCTAGGGGTTCTACCTTCTCTTCTTCCGCTTCTAGTCGTTTTTCCTTTCTCTTGGTTTTTGTAGAAGACTTCATTACTTGAAGCATAGCTTCCAATTCGCCTTGCACTGCATCGTATAGCTCATCCAGACGGTTCGCCCATTCTTCTAATCCCACAAGTTGAAGAGCCACCTTGTCTATACTCCTTTGAAGTCTATCATGCTCTCTAATCCTTTGAAGGAATGGCTTTACATCCTTCTTCCTAATTTCTTCGTAGAGCTTGCTGATCTTCTTGAGTTTGTCTTGATCTATGTTCTTCATATTCGGGATGTGAATATGAGACCATGCCTGATCCCCGTGTAGAGTTACGTACGAACCTTCGGTTTCACCGGTAAAAGGCGATAAGTTGTAACAACGTTAGCGCGCTGTTGAGGTAGACTGATAGTACCTTGCCAAAGTTATCATCTTCAACGTGCATGTTCAGCAGAGCTAAAGTTGTACCCAAGGTTCTATTGCTATCTTACACTCATAACTCTATATGAATTGTATTATATCTCAATGGATTGTGTCCGAAAAAGTGAGATCAGCAATGAGCCGAAAGAACGTTGAAATTTTTCGCACTACAACCTGGTCCGCTGGACCTGGCTGCCACGGCGGCTGCGGAGTACTGGCGTACGTTGAGGATGGCCGGTTGGTCAAAATCGAAGGTGATCCAGAACACCCTTGGAATCAGGGTCGCCTTTGTTCAAGAGCCCTTGCAATAACCCAGTACGTGTATCACCCAAACCGCCTCACACATCCACTGAAACGTGTTGGAGGACGTGGCGAAGGAAAGTGGGAGGAGATCTCTTGGGATGAGGCTTTCAACCTCATAGAGATAAGAATGAAAAAGATACGTCAGGATCATGGTCCAGAGAGCTTCATCTTCGCTATGGGAACCGGTAGAGATATCGGACCTTGGATATGCATGCTCGCCTACGCCTACGGTAGCCCAAACGTCATGTTCAGCCTGAGCGGAATCGCCTGCTACAGTCCAAGAATATCAGCGGTGGACACAGTCCAAGGCGACTATTGCGTGATCGACGCCGGGCAATGGCTGGCTGACCGCTACGAAAGCCCGAAGTACAAGACCCCAGAATGCATCGTGGTTTGGGGCTACAACATCCCGGCCTCATGTCCAGACAACATATTTGGTCACTGGATAATCGACCTCATGAAAAGAGGCGCGAAAATCATCGCCATCGACCCCCGGCTATCTTGGTTCGCCTCAAGGGCTACGAAATGGCTCAGACTAAGACCGGGAACAGACGGCGCCTTGGCGATGGGCTTCCTCAACGTCATAATCAACGAGGGACTATGCGATGAAGGCTTCGTTGAAAAATGGACCAATGCGCATCATCTGATTCGAAGCGATACCGGGAAGCTGCTTCGGCAGAACGACCTTGTTGACGGCGGATCTCAGAGCAACTTTGTTGTCTGGGATACCGAAAATGAAAAGCCGGCTATCTGGGACTCGGATGAGGTTGCGTACAAGTCACCGAACGTTAAGCCAGCACTGAAAGGAAATTTTGAAGTCGACCTCAAAGATGGAACTCGAGCGCAAGCTAGAACTGTCTGGGATTTATTTTGCGAGGAAGTGAACAAGTATCCCCTTGGGCGAGTAGCAGAAATCACCCTCGTCCCAGAGAAAGACATCAGGGATGCAGCTATCTTGTACGCAAAGGGCAAACCAGCATCCATACACTGGGGAGTGCCCATCGACATGACCCCCGCGGTCACCCCTACAGCCCAAGCAATAGCCTGTCTCTGGTGCCTAACCGGAAACTTGGACGTACCCGGCGGAAACGTGATCTCCCGCTACGCCTTCGACGCGGTTGCGTATGCTCTCCCCGGGACGAAAGGAGTAATCAAGCTCAAGTCCAAGGAAGTTGACAAGAAAAGGATTGGAGCGGACCGGTACGGGCCTTTGAACAAATTCATCTGGAGAGCCCAGACAGACTTGGTTCTTGAACAGATATTCTCAGGAGACCCGTACCCCATCAAAGGCATGTGGATACAAGCATGCAATCCTATCGGGGGCATAGGCATGGACCCAAAGAGATGGGTGGAAGCCATCAAGAAGCTTGAATTCGTAGTTGCCGTCGATCTCTTTCATACCCCCACCACGCAGCTGGCCGACATCGTCCTGCCGGCAGCGACCTTCCTGGAAAAGGATGGGGTCAGGAGCTGGTGGGTGCCCCTTCAGACCATAAACAAGCTGATAACCGTGGGCGAATGCAAACCAGACGTGGAGATAAACTTCGAGTTGGCGAAGAGATTTGACCCAGATTTCAAATGGGAAACGATCCATGATCTCTTCGATGCCATCCTAAAGCCTTCCGGCATGACCTTCCGTCAACTACAGGAGAAGGGCGGCTGGGCTATGCCGACAGAAGGCCATCCTAGCACCCCGTATCACAGATTCGAGAGGGGGCTGCTACGCAAGGACGGAAAACCTGGATTTCAAACTCTTTCAGGGAAGATCGAGCTATACTCTTCCCTCCGTGAAGAGTGGGGGCTGGAGCCTCTGCCCCACTACGAGGAGCCTCCATTCACACCCATTAGTCAACCTGAGCTGGCGAAGGAGTACCCTCTGATCTTGTCCACTGGAAGGCGGTCCCCAGTCTACTTCCATTCGGAACACAGGAATATCCCTTGGTTGAGGCAGATCCACCCGCATCCCCTTATCGAGATTCACCCTAAGACGGCGAGGTCGTCTGGAATCACCAATGGGGAGTGGGTCTGGGTCGAGAATTGGCTTGGAAGATGCAGGTTCAAGGCAAAAGTCACCCCTTTGGTGCCTGAATGGATGGTGATGGTGGAGCACGGCTGGTGGTTCCCCGAGAGCGAAGGAGCAGAGCCAACCCTCTTTGACGTTTGGAAATCGAATGTGAACCAGCTCATTCCCATGGGGCACCAGGGAAAAGATGGTCTGGGAGCACCGATTAAGCATATGCTCTGTAAAGTCTACAAGGTTTCAGCGGAGGGATGCCAATCATGAGTGAAAGAACCAAGTATGGTCTCCTAATAGACTACGAGTATTGCACCGGATGTTTCACATGTCAAATAGCCTGTGCTCAAGAGTACCGTAGACCAAAGGAGATTGTGGGAATTCATGTAATCGAAATGGTCCAAATTTTGCCCAACGGCAAACCATATCTCTCCTTCATCCCCTTTCCCACTGAAAACTGCAGCCTATGCCCAAGCCGTACCAGGAAAGGCCTTGAACCAGCTTGTGTAAAGCATTGCATGGCCAAATGCATCAAACACGGCCCAATCGAGGATCTAGCCAAGGAAATGACCAAGAAGGCGAGGTTGGCGCTCTGGGCACCCCGTTAGTCTTCCAGCGATATGAAGTCATGGTCTAGTCAAAAGGAAGCACTCGCAGATGAAGGAGACTAGCAAAAGGGAGATTGCGGCTGTCGAGAGAGCTTGCAGCGAAATACGTTCTACAGGAGAGTTGAGCGAAAAGACCAGAATGAAACTCCTCAAACTTTTCTCGAAGAGATTTGAAAACGCGATGACCCTGGTTGAAAAAAATAGAGTAAAGAAGTACATGTTCAGGCCGAGCAACCGAGTAATATGGACGGTCTTAGGAAGAAAGGGAGAGTACCAAGTGATCCCTGAAACAAGCTTCTGCAATTGCGATGACTACTACTTTAGAGTAATCGACCGGAAGAAAACATTATGCTACCACATCATAGCCCAAAGGTTCGCTGAAGCATTTGGCAGACACACGGTTAAGAAGCTCCCGGATAGGGCTTACAGTAGCGTCACAGAGAAATGGAAAGTCAGAGAGGAGGGGACTCAGACTTCTGAATAAGACAGGTTTTTAAATCTTAGCTAATAGTTATCGTTCTGAAACGAGGCGCTTGTAAAGTGTCCCCTGACGAAACATTCGAGCTAATCCGACTCTTCGTCTTAGTGCTCGCATTCATAACGTTGATCCTGATATTCTTATACATCTCGTATGAGAAAACCGAAGCGACCTGACCTACGGCAAGAAGCGCACCTCAAATGAAAGAGAAAGCTTGGCTAGCATACAGTGACGCAGCCCCATATCTTTCAAACATAGAATGGACTAAAGCGTCAATCGCAAAGACCATGGACGAGAGCCGAAGTCTAATTGAATTGAGAGAAAAGATAGAGCAACTCGAAAAGGAAGAGAAAGAACCCACAAGAAGAAGCGATCTAAGGATCTACCTAATCTATCTGGAGAAAATAATGCAGAAATAGCGAATTTAAGAGGCTTCTTATTTGCCTCAGTTTGAGATTCTATAGTTTCCAACTTTAATGTTTATGAATAGCTCCTCCTGTAGAGATAGGAGATCTCCAGTAAATCTAGGCAGAAACCCATGCCTGAAAACGCTTTCCAACTCCTTTCGAAACCTGTGAGAAGAGAGTTAGAGAGAGAGGAGATAGCGGAGCCAAGTGAGATACAGAAACTAGGTATTCCAGTGATCCTCGAAGGTAAGAATGTCCTCATCATTGCGCCAACCGGCACTGGCAAAACATATGCAGCCATCCTCCCCGTATTCGATCTATTTCTCTCAGCAAGAAGCGTAGAGAAGCCCGTCGGCATATCGATCCTCTACGTCACGCCGCTTAGAGCCTTGAACCGAGATTTGCTGAGACGCCTCTCCGAGATCGGGAAAGACTTGGATATCGATGTTCAAGTTAGGCATGGAGACACGGTCGCTAGTGTAAGAGCGATGCAAGCCAAATTCCCGCCAGACATGCTCATAACAACCCCTGAGACTCTGCAGGCAATTCTCCCTGGAAAGAGAATGAGAGAACATTTGAAACATGTCAAGCGGGTCATAGTCGATGAGATCCACGAACTAGCCGCTGATAAACGTGGAACACAGCTTGCGCTAGCCTTAGAGAGACTACGCCAGCTAAAAGGTAGCGAGTTTCAAAGAATCGGGTTATCAGCGACGATAGGTGAAGAAGACAAAGTAGCTAGATTTCTAGCAGGAACAAATCGTGAAGCAGAGACAGTAAAGTCTCCAGAACTCAGAATGTTCGATGTCGCAGTCGAATATGTTACGCCCGCAAAGGATGACTATAAAGAAGCAGATAGACTGGGCATCCCGGCGCCCGCCGTCGCTAGGGTTAGAAGAATTATCGATTTAATCTCGAAGCAGCGGTCAACTCTCGTCTTCACAAATACTAGAGAACATGCGGAAGCTCTAGGATCGCAAATTCACGCGTTGAATAGTGAGCTACCTGTCAAGGTACATCACGGCTCCCTCTCCAGAGAGATACGTGAAGAAGTTGAGAAAGGGTTCCAAGAAGGAGCCGTCAAGAGCGTCATATGCACCTCATCCTTAGAGTTGGGCATCGATATCGGAACGGTCGACTTCATAATACAATACATGTCTCCGAGAGAAGCAACCCGCCTGATACAGAGAGTTGGAAGAAGCGGACATAGAATAAGAGGAGTCCCGAAAGGCTGCATCATAGCCGGATGGGCAGACGACATAATGGAGTCAT
>Ga0315309_1002297_pt1 | contig 11167 bp, 10 predicted proteins | sample TDP4_MG_FD_203080 | JGI IMG/M metagenome (GOLD analysis project Ga0315309, IMG submission 203080) | Freshwater sediment microbial communities from Lake Towuti, South Sulawesi, Indonesia - TDP4 | ecosystem: Environmental > Aquatic > Freshwater > Lake > Sediment | place: Indonesia: South Sulawesi...
TCATGTTCAGTTACTTCCTTTGGGTTTCTGTTGCTGGGGTGAATTGGCGCGTGGGGTGACTTGGGTTGTTCAAGGCGCTTGTTTGGGCGATTGTTATTTTTGGTTCTTCGTCTCTTAGGACCATGTAGCTCGGTGAGGGGACTCGCTGCTCTCCTATGGCTATGTGTCGGTGTGTTATGAGTTGGCGTGCTTGTTGCATGGATTTTGCCAGGCCTTTGCGGAACACTATTGTTTGGAGTCGGCGTTCGAGCATGTCTTCTATTGTTAAGTCTAGGACATCGTCTAGGGGGGCTGTTTCGGGCAGGATTCCCAGGCGGTTGAGTCTGTTGAGGAGTTGTTTTTCCAGTTTTGCTCTTTGTTCGGTTGGCATGCCTAGTAGTGAGCGGGCTGTTTCTCTGAATTTTGAGATTGCGGTTTTGTGTCTCCAGAGTTCTCTCTTGTTTCTGAGTCCGTATTGTCCGATTAGTTTTAGTTCTGTTTGCAGGGTGTCTGTCTGCCAGGGGAATCTGGGGGTTTCGTATTTTCTTCTCTGTTTTTTGGGGTCGCCCATTTTATTTCTCAACTAGTTCTCGTTTGATTTCTTTCTTTTTGACGCCTATGGCTTTGCCCACTCTTCCTGACGTTTTTGTGTGTTGTCCTCTTACGCGTAGTCCGTAGGCGTGCCTGTAGCCTCGCCATGTTTTGAGTTTCTTCATTTCTTCGATGTCGTTCTTTGTTTGGAGGTCTAAATCGGCGCCTACTAGGTGCGTGTCTTTGCCTGTTTCTGTGTCTTTTTGGCGGTTCAGTTGCCAGTTTGGTACGCCGTGTTTTGTCGGGTTGAAGATTATTTCTTCTAGTTTTTGGGTTTCGGTTTCTGTGAGGTAGCCTATGCGTGTTTGTGGGTTTATGTTGGCTTTTTTGGTTATTGTGTGGGCTAGGGTTGCGCCTACTCCTTTTATTTTTGTTAGCGCGTGGGCGACTTTTAGGGTTCCGTCTATGTCTTTTTCGGCTATGCGGATTATGTGTCTGAATTCTTTTGTTGACATTGTTAAGCATCTGTTAATGCTTTGAGCTATCAAGTGAGAGAGGGGTTTTTTATTTAAACTTTACTTTATGAGGATGGAACCGAATTTGTTTATGTGTGCGCACGAGTGACCTAGCCCCTCTGTCAGGCGCCAAATAGGCGGATAGTGAGACAGAGAGACGAGTATAGCCTCGTCGGAGGGGGTTGAGGTCGAGTTTGCGCGTGTGTTTATGTTTTGGGTTGTGTTTGACTTGGGTTTGAGGTGATTTCTAGGTCATTTATAGTTGATTTTCGGGTGATTTAATGGGTGTGTTGCGAATGCTGAGTTAATTTTCTTTTTTTCTTCAAGCACTAGCTTCATTGGATACGGATACCTGGTGTTCTGATATTTTAGTTTCAGTGTGCTCTCCGCTTTCTCCGAGTTTGTTGAAGGGCTGGTGTTAAGAGCGGTTAGGGATCATGTCATGCCTTTGTGGTGGTTTGGTGGAGAATCAGTCTTTGGGTCGGTTGTGTGCTGAGTGCGATGAAACCATTAATGGTGTTGGCTGTGCGTGTTTGAAGTGTGGTGTTCACTACTGCTACACCTGTTCCTACTATGCTCGGTGGAGGTGTCCAAAGTGAAGAAGTCAGCTAACATAGAAAAACACGCAAAACAACCAGATGTTAACCAACAGATCCAAGAACTAATAGAAAAAATCCGTTCATACCTCCCTCCAAGCTAATCACTCAACATTCTCAACATTCTCAACATACCCCTCTTTCGGGGTAGAGAGGTCTCACACGCGCGTGTGCTCTCTTCAAAACGTGACTTGACTCGTTATTTTTGATTCATAAACTCTATATTAAATGCAGTCGTTAGCAAACCATCATGCAATGGCAATACGTCCTCAGCCTAGTCTACTCCATAACACTGGCTCTCACATACACAGCTGGCCAGCAGAGCCCAGAGTTCATGCTTGTATTCACCAACATTCTCTTCCCAGCGACAGCCGGCGTAACTGCAATTTTCTCCTTCTCAACCCTAAAAAGGTATGGTTGGATCAAGAGGGCAGAGTTTTTCAAGGTTTGGCTCGCTTTTTCCTTGGGCATCCTTCTATGGTTTCTGGGCGAATTGACATGGGCGGTTCACGTCCTCTACTTGAACGTCAACCCCTACCCTTCGTTTGCCGACGGCTTCTACCTGGGAGGCTACGTCTTCTTGTTTGTGGCTCTGACTCTGGTCTTCAAGATGTTTAAGAAGGGTTTTTCGAAGCCGATGCTGGTAGAAACGGCTTCAGCGACAGGCATCCTAGCCCTCGTCGTAACTTATTCGCTGTTCTTGCCCGTTGCAGCCCCCAGCGACGATCTGGTCACTTTGGCTTTGGACGTAGCCTACCCAGCCTTAGATGTCTTATTGTTCTTCTTTGCCTTCGCCATTCTTCTGGTCTTTCTCGAGGGAGAAGTTGGAAAAGCATGGTTCTTCCTCACTTTAGGCGTGATCCTAAACGTTGTCGCCGACCTCCTGTTCAGCTACGCCGAGCTGCGAGGCTTCTACTACGAGGGGCACCCCTTCGAACTCCTCTGGCTGTGGGGCTACGTCGCCTTCCTCTTAGGGTTCTACATTCACAAAAAAGAATTCTGAAAGGGTGAAAAACATGGAAACCGTGACCGAAAGCGAAAAAACCTCTGCAAAACGCTACGTGAAGTTTGAACCCGAGAAAGGCGAAATAACGATTTTGGGGATGAGAGGCTTCCTAATGAACCCCGTTCCATCATGTAAAAAGTTAGATACGATGTTTGGCACGGGCGGAGAAGTCATAGTTCACAACACGAGTTTCGAATTTGGATGCGAGTTCTTCGATGCCATGACAAGAAATAATCCAGAGAAGGCTAAAGAGGATCTCTTGACAGACCTTGTTTCAGCGGCACCAGAGCTGGGCTACGGAGTAGTCGTCGCCTCAACCGCTAGAGAGAACCCTCCTATAATCAGGGTTACGGTGCAGAACCCAGCCGCCAAAACTGTTAGGGGCTCACAGAAATATCTGGTTGGTTCCTTTTGGGCTGGAGTTTTCTCCAGATACTTTGGCAAACAATTGACTTGCAAAGACTTCCATTACGACGAGGAAAAGGACGAGCTTTCATGTGTCATATCGACGTGAAAAATTTAAACACGAAGGGAGCAAATAGGTTAAAGTGTGAGTTGAAACGAATTGACTGCGCCGTTGGGGGAGTATAACAAACCGTAATCAGTTGGGGGAAAGGATGTTGACGACTTCGCAGGCAGAGCGCGCGGAAGCCTACAAAAACCGTCACTCACAACTGATTCTGAACAAATTCCTAAGCGGCGAAGTCACGAGGTTAGACCCCGTCTTCGACCCAAAGTACGGGTATAGATATCCAATCGCAGAAGCAATCATCGGAGACCCGGAGGAGACGGAGAAACACCTGAACAAGCTCTACGAGATCAACGTTCTAAGGCGAGAACTCTACGACAAAATCATCCATTGCCCCAGCTGCCAGTCAGCCAACGTTTCAATTCGCTATTGTTGCCCCTACTGCAAGTCCTTCAACATCGAGAAGAGCGCACTAATCGAACACATCCAATGTGGATACATAGACACGGAGGAACACTTCAAAAAAGGCAACAACCTCACGTGTCCCAAGTGCCACAAAGAACTGACAAAACCAGAAGTAAACTACCGAAAGGCTGGAATATGGTGCAAGTGCAACGACTGCGGCAAGAGCTTCGACATCCCTGTTCCGTCACACTTCTGCCGCGACTGCAAACAGAACTTCACTTTCGAAGACTCACTCCACAGAAACGTGTACTCCTACATTCTGAACGAGGAAGTGGCGAAAGAGGCTGGATTAAGCTACATTCTAGTCGGTCCTATCAGAGAGTTCTTGCAGAGTCGCGGGTTCGACGTGGAGAGCCCAGGCTTTTTGAAGGGCAAATCGGGCGCAAGCCACATGTTTGACGTGACAGCCTCCAGAGGAGGCGTGGCCAAAAACATAATTGTCATCGACCTCGCCACCACAGGTGAAGACGTGGTTTCGGAGCAGGCTGTCATCGCTATGTTTGCCAAAGTCTACGATGTGGCGCCCGACAAGGCTTGTCTAGTCGCCATTCCGAAGATGACGGAAAGCGGCAGAAAACTGGCAGACCTGTACAAGATCGAGTTGATTGAGGCTGAGGACCAGAACGCAGCCATGAAAGCCCTAGAAGCCTCTATCAGTCAGCTTCCAGAAGAGTAAACAGCCGTGTTTCCTCTCTCGCTGACAGCCTTAACCGTGAATACGCCAGACGGCAGTCTGATGTCGGCTCGAGTGTAATTGTACGTCTCCGCAGAATTCAAAACAACGTCGGCATCATAGTGTTGATGCAACGTAGAGTTGATAATCCACAGAGACACGATGTGGAGGGTCAGTGAGCATTCATTCTTGAAGGTGAAACGCGCCCCGTCGACCTTGGCTCTGACGCCTAAAAAGTCTGTGTCTATGGTGGTTTGGGCGCTCTCCGCTTGGTTGTCTCGGAATTTTATGTACATCACGCCGCTGTTATCTACGTAACTGCTCCATTTGGAGGTCAAGTTTACTGCGTATGTGTCCCATTCTGTCGTTGGTGTGTGCCCAAGGGTGTTGTTGAAGCCGTTGTCGCTGTAGGCGTTGGCGGTCCAGTTGTAGGCTTCCAGATACCAGTTTTCAGCGGTGTCGTTGGCTCTGTACACCAACTGTATTTCAACGGTTTGAATGTAAGCAATGGGGTATACGGATACATTGATTGTGAAGACGCCGCTGACGTCAAGTTCGTTATTTACTTTGTAGTCAAGCTTTATCTGGTTGATTTTTTGTTGGTACTGTGTGAGCGTTGTTAAGACGCCCGTGACTTTAATCTTGGCGTTTCCATTTTGAGTGTAGAATTGTGGATTCGTGTTTATGCTGAGGAGCTTTGTCTCATTTGAGCCGCTTGAGGTGTATGTTAGGTAGCCTTCGCCGCTTGTAACATAGGCTGAGGACGAGTAGTTCCAGACTTGAATGGTGACGCTGACGCTTGCGATGTCATACTCGCTTACGACGGTGAAGTTGAGTTGCTTTGGAGTGTTTGTTGTCATGCTTGAGAACGTGAACTCTGTCGAGACCGTGTATTCACTGTAGTATGTGGGTTTAAACTCAATCCAGTCGGCTTTAAAATCGAACTGAGCCGTGGTGGTCTTCACGCCCTTTATTCTTACTTTCCAGTTGCCTGTGGCGTTGCGAAAGTGAGTGGGGTTAGTTGTTACTGTTTGTGTTTTTGTTTCGTCGGTGTTCGCTATCGCGTTAGATGTGTACGAGATATAGCCGTTTCCGCTTGTCGGGTAGGCACCGAGCGTGTGGTTGTAGAGTTGTAGGGTGACCGTTACTGTGCCGGTTGTCCAAGCGCTGTCAACTGTCCACACGAGTTGGGTCCACAAGCTTGCGGTGTTGCTTGAGCCATTGAACTCAACCTCAGACGTGTACTCGCTTGGCAGGTAAATGTTAGTCGCTCTCGTTGGGGCTGTTGGGTCATCTATTCTGAGATACACGAATTTGCCACCCTGCGCTGTGGTAACTTGAATGTAATAGTCAATTTCTAAGTAGTCGGTCTGGTCAACCACGGTGTAACTCGTCCATGAGTACGTTCCCAAAAGCGTAGACCAAGAGGTAGTGAGAGCGCCGGAATTTGCTGTGTCTGTGGCTATGGTTGTCCTCACTGTGCCATTGGACATTCTTATCACAATGTCTACGTCGCAATGCGCCTCAACACTTCCAGTGTCTCTGTAAGCCCTGTAATAAATTGTCCATGTGCTTGCAGGTATGGATGAGACGCCGGTTAACTGGTAAACGAACTTGCCCATCAACTTTCTTCCTGTGGTTCCAGCGCTGGATGAAAGCGTTGTTCCAGCGTCAGCGTTATCAAGTTTGAGAAGATAGTAGGCTGTGCCGCCAATGGTTGTTGTCTCTTGGTGAGCGTAGAGCGTTTGTCCAGAAGTCGCGCTGGCATAGCTTTTGAAGGTCATGTAGACGCCGTTGTTTGAGACAAGGTCCCCTGTTGTGCCAGAGCCAAGAGTTGTGCTCCCAAGTAAGCTGTAACCCGAAGGATTGTACGCCGTTGTCGAGGTTGCCGTTCCTGAGCTCCTCACAACGAAATAATTGGAGTCAACAGTTTGGACGCTACTGGGAACAGCACCAGAAACGTATGTTCCAGTCAAGACGTTGTATCCGTTTGGGTAGTAGGTTGGTGTTGCCAAAGCTTCCGTGAAACGTTCATATTGGCTGTCAACGGCTTGCGTGTCGGTGTAGCTGCCGCTTACGTGACTGCCCCTGTTTACCGTGTACTCGCCTTGAGCCACGAACCAAGGTGACTGGGTGACACGGGCGACATCGGTTACCTTGAATTCTTCCTTGATTTTTTCCCAGTCCAGTTGGTTCATCTCGTAGCTCCAGAGAATGACGTTGGCAACTATCGTGACTATGATGACTAGGCTAAGCACGACAACCAGTATGTTGCTGACGCCTCTTTTGTCGCGTTTAAGTCGGCGACCTGTAGTAATCCGCAACCTGCGTCCCCCTTGTTGTTACAACGTTGATGTGAAAAACGCTGTTTGCGCTCCAACCGTAGGTCACGTAGAGCCAGCCACCCGTGTCCTCGCCCAACTCCAGCGGCGCGAACGACTGCGAAGTGTGGTTCACGTAAACGGCAACTATCCTGATGGGCATCTTTCCAACGTTGCGTATGTAGATGTCGATCTCGCCGGTTTTGAACCAAACGTCTTCTACGATGAAGCGTTCACCCATGGTGTCGTGGAGGTTGCCAGTTATGACGTAGGTGGCTGTTATGGCTATGGACATCCCAGCCACAGCGATGAGCATCAGTAGGATGTTGCTCAAGACAGGGGTTATCGCCCTCTTGCCCCACAACAGCTTCCTCATTTTCAAGCCCCTCCTCCTACACCAAGAATTTCAGTGCGAGGTAACCAGCCACGAGAAGGATGACACTGTGTTTCAAACCCGCGCTCACCGTTCCCTCACCCATCTTGCCAGCAACGAGACCGCTGAAGAGAGCCTGCACCGTGCTCATGTGAAAGAAAATCCTCCTAGCCTCTTCCGGAGTCAGCAAGCCAAACCGAATAGTAGAGAGCCCACTCATCTGAACGAAGAAAGTCTTGAACAACATTATGATAGTGAACAAGAACACGAAGAAGGCGACATAAACAATGGCAACATACGGTCTTGTCTGAGCCGAACGCTCCCTCTCAGCGGTCAAGGTTGACTGCACAAACCTCCCCAACGGCTCAAAAACCTTCTCAATGCGCCCACCAGAACGACTAGCCTCAACAACCAGCGGAACAGTCTGCCGAGTCAGTGTCGTGCCAACTCGCTCACCGAAAGACTGCAAAGCCTCCTCAAAGGTCTCGCCCCAAGATATTCTGGCCACCATCTTCTTCAACTCGCCAGACAACGGACCGTAACGCCTCTTAGAAGCCTCCTCCAGGGCTTGTGGCAGAGTCATACCTGCCTCCTGAGCCTGAACAATGCTCCTGAACAAGTCAGGAAGGTGCTCATCCACAGCCCTTCTCCAACGGTAATCAGCGTAATCCAGCACAGCAGAAGGAAAAACCGCGATGACCAGGGCGAGTAACATGTACTCGTCAAACAGAGGAGAGCTCCAGAGCGTCAGAAAAGCGGTGGCAACCACAACTATGGCTAGGGCTAGAGAAACGACCCAAGCGGTTTTTTTCTCCCACTTCTCCACCTTGGGCATGGTCACCGCCTCGGCGAAATCATGTCGAGCAGTATCAGAAACATTATCGACCCAATGGGTATGCCTATGTAGGTCAAGAGGTACAACAACAAGCGAGGATTAAGCAGCCCAGACCCACTACCCCCAAGCATCCCCATCACAGCCAGCATCACCACGAGAATTAATGGTCCAGCCACCAGCAGAGCAACGTAAAACTCCGCGAGGACTCCCAGCGTATCCGCAAAACGCTTCAAATTGATTCTCTTCAACCTCATAAACTGTCGAGAACGCTCCATGAGGTATTTCGTCAAGTTTCCGCCGGAGTGAATCGTGGCGATAAAACCCTCCAAAAGCTCCTTGAACTTTACAGAGGGTGTTCGCTTGGAAGACGCCTCAAGCGCCGAGAGTAGGTCGGCACCGAAGAGTTCCATGTCCCGCACAATCGTTCTTGCCTCATCAGAAACGGGCAACGAGGCGTCAACTCGAGCCAAGGAACGAATCATACTCGCCGGAGGCACACCAGCCCCCGCTAAAATCGCCATATAACCCGTGGTGAAGGGAAGTCCGTCTTCCAGAGCCCTCTTAAAACTGTCTGCTCTGTAAATGGGGTAAACGTAGAAGGCAACAATCACGAAGACGCCCACAAACAAACTCGCTCCCACCCCAAATAGAACAGAGAGAAAGGCAGGCACTCGAGAGAACAGAGACAAGAAAGGAGGAACCAATACCAAGGTTGCCAGAGAGAGAAGAAGACAGAAGAAAACGGTCAGGTTGACATAAGCCTTAAAACTCGTCTTCATCCCAGACCTAAGCAAGTTGACATCCATACCCTTAAACAGAGGCAGAATCCTGGCAGTCTTCCTTCCAAGAATTCGATAAGCAAACAAGTGCGCCCTATTTGAGTCATGAGCACCCGACGCTCTCCGACGAGGCTGAAAATTGAGAAGAGGAGAGAAAACCCTGCGAAAAGCGTGAGCGAGGCGATTCCGCAGCTCTCTTAGGCTTTCCACACGCCTGCTCCTGGTCAAGGCGCTCCCATCCTAGCCTTTCGATAGACTCTCGTCGGGTCAGCGTAGTATTCACGAATAACGTTGGCTACGTCTGTGTGCCTGCGAATGTTGTTTTTCACCATCCACTCGAGTACGGTCTTCTTTCGAAGAACATCTTGCTCCACTTCTTCCTTGGTCAAGCCATTCTTCTTCCTGACTTTCTCCAAGATACTGCTGCGCGTCACGGACGCGAAGGTGTCAGACCTGGGGTCCCAGCGGTAGACCTCGTTGGTTAAGATGTCTCTGGACTTGGGCTGGAGACCCAAAACCTCAGCCACGGTTAAGGCTCTTCTGACTGGCTTTCCCTCAATCTCAATTCGCGCCTGAACCATCATGGCGTCAATCATGGTGAGCAACTGTCTCGGAATGTTCATGGGTTCAGCTTCCAGTCGGTTAAGAGCAGCCTCAACAGACTCAGCGTGAATGGTGCTCATGCCCAGATGCCCGGTAGCCATAGCCTGAAACAGAGTGTAGGTCTCTTCACCTCGCACCTCACCCACGATTATGTAGTCTGGTCTCTGCCTAACCGCCGCCTTCAAGAGGTCAAACAAAGTGATGGCGCCAACCTCCTTGCCCTCAGAAGCCCCACTCCGCACAACCGATGGAATCCAGTTCTCATGTGGCAAGTTGAGCTCAGCTGTGTCCTCGACGCTCACAATCTTGAGCTCAGGCTTGATGAACATTGACAGGCAGTTGAGCATGGTCGTCTTCCCTGTAGCAACGCCGCCAGCCACAAGAATCGAAGCCCTGTTCTCGATGACGTACCAGAAATAAGCAGCCATCTCAGAGGACAACGTGTTGAAGGAAATCATATCAGAGATGGTGAGGGGGTCAACACGAAACCGACGAACAGTGAAGGTCGAGCCTCTTCGAGTTATCTCGCTTCCATAGGTCAACTGAACACGACTACCGTCTGGAAGAGAGGCGTCTAACATTGGCGAAGCGATAGAAATCTGCTTCCCACAGAGAAAAGCCAACCTGACAATGAATGAGTTGAGTTCCTCGGCGGTTTTGTAAACAATGTTTGTGGGCAGAGATTCGTATTCACGATGCCAGACATAAATAGGGATGTTAACGCCGTCCGCCGATACGTCTTCGATCAAGTGGTCTTTCATCAAGGCATCTATTTTTCCGTACCCAATGAAATCCCTTACAATGTAGTACATGAGCTTACTTACGGCTTCGTCTGGGATTTTGAGGTGATAATCCTTGATGACCTCTTCAACCTTGCGCTTCAGATACTCCGTAGCCTTCTCCCTAGTCTCGAGTTCCCGCACGCTGACATCCACCTCTTCCAGGAGAAGCGACTTTATCTCGTTTAGGTAGCCTTCCTCCTCCATCAGAAGCGTGGGCTCAATAACCTCATAACGGGTTTTCTGAGAGAGAGGGTCCCTAACCACCGCTGCGTAGGCGTAAGGCTCCAGAATGGGATAGACTTCCCTGTAGACAGACGGCTTCTTCTCCTGCAATGCCTTGGGCTCTAACTTCGTCGTCATCGGCTTGTCTCCACGCTCTTCCTCTGGATTAGCGTCTCTTCTAGTGTGTTGGCACGTTGGTTTCTCATAAGATTAGTGTATCAGAAGACTTAATAAACTATATGAACGTTGAATCTTTCCAGCCCATGCGTTTTCATGCCGCCCAGAAGGGAACCTTTTGCCTCATCGCGTTTGTGAGTTCGGTCAGCGTGTTGAGCTCGTCTGTTGTGAGTCTTTTCTGATGTTTCGTCAGCATGGTTTTGGCCTGTTCCTCGGGGACTTTCACGTAGAGAACGTCGCCTTCGTTTATGTGGCGCCCCACTATGGGTCTTTCCAATGATATGGCCACCTGCATGCCGTGCTTGGCTTCTGGTATAGGCTGACCCTTCTCTTGGATCTGCATGATCTCTCCGATGTCGTTTGCGTCTTTGGTTACGAGCGAGTATTTTGGTCTAATTTGACCCGCTAAGATTTCTACCCCCACTATGGCTGGGTGGGCTCGGCGGAAGACGTAACCCGGCATCACGCGTATCTTTCCTGGTTTTGTCATGGTCTCGAATTCTTTTTGGAGGCGCTTGTCTTGCTCGGTTCTCAGCCACTGCGTGTAGTCGTCGATGAGGTTGTAGATTATGTCGCGCTTGAATACGGGTATGGCTCTGTTCTGGGCTTCTTCTTGTGCGTCTGGAAGGATCTTGACGTTGAAGGCTAGGATTGCGCCGTATAGGGGTTCGTGTTCCTTGACAACTGAGGCTTCGGTTACGTCGCGCTTGGAGATGTCGCCCACGTCTGCGAGGCGTATGGGCACTTCTTCGCGCCTCAGGATCTCGGCTATGGCTTCGAGTGAGCCCAGGGCGTCGGTTTTTAGAACCACGCCCTCTATGTCGGTTGTGATCCTGAGTTT
>Ga0315309_1002299_pt1 | contig 11159 bp, 12 predicted proteins | sample TDP4_MG_FD_203080 | JGI IMG/M metagenome (GOLD analysis project Ga0315309, IMG submission 203080) | Freshwater sediment microbial communities from Lake Towuti, South Sulawesi, Indonesia - TDP4 | ecosystem: Environmental > Aquatic > Freshwater > Lake > Sediment | place: Indonesia: South Sulawesi...
CGAGCCGGTCGCATCCCTGCACTTATCAACAAGATGCTTAGAAGTATTGCACAACAGGTCCGAACTCGAAGACGAAGTATAGCCCAACAACTATTAGGATATATAGGATAATGAACAGGGCGTATCGTGTTTTAGGGTGGCGGAATATCGAGAAATACCCGTAACCCTTGGACGGGGAGATCCTTGGTAGAAAGAACCCTGTCTTAGCACAGTACTCTGGATACATATCTGGGAACTTTCCCCGGAGATGGAAGTCCTCCCAATCAGAGAAAGCAACCATCAGAAACACAAATTGAACCCAAGAAACCAAGTCTCCAAGCCGGACTCCTAAGTCGGGGGTTCCTGGGATGTACAGTGCCAGAGGTAGAAAGATGAGAATCAGCCCAAGATACTGCGGATGCCGAATGTACCGATACGGGCCCTTTCGAACCAACTTACTCCGGCTGTACAATCCGTGGACTAATACCGCGAAGGAGACGCAGAATAGCAGGAGCCCTGCAGTGAAGAAAGCCGCCTCCAAAACAACTAAGGCGGACACACTGAGAGGAAGGCCCCAATAAGCTGCTAGCCACGAGACAAACCAGGGCTTCTGCAAGAAGAGAGAAGGATCTGCCAGCGGCCAGAGAAAGCCGGAGTCGAACCATAAGAACGCTATAATAGTAAAAACACCCATTGGAAACAATATGCCCCACAAGATGGGAAGTGCCGTGACGTATGCCGCATAGATCTTCGCGAATTTTCGAGCTATGAGCCTAGCCTTACCCCACTTCATCCAGACTGCCTCTCAATAACGCTTCCAAATGCCAAAAAAGGAGAGTTTAGTTGGCGAGACATGCATCGGGATCACCGTATATGCAAATGTGATTCCCGTATGTCCACTGCGAGCTACTGCAGTAATAGTTATGAGTATTGATGTAACTGATGGTAGCAGTATAAACGTTCTGGTCGTTCTGGCATAGTGACGTCCAAGAGGCACTGGTGAAGTCATCGTTGTAAGTTGCTGGAATGCTCACTGTAGCCCCTACGAAGGCTGTTGCGCCATGGTCCACGAAAGACTTAGCCATATGTGGTACTCCATCATTTCCGGAGTATCCATAGCATACTGTGGCGTGCACTATCATGTTCCACGGATGCACATCGACTTCCTCCCCAAGCTCATAGTAGTAATACCAGAGCGCTGCGACTCCCTGGTACGTCAACCACTGCTCCGGAAAGCTTACCATAAGCCAATCAGTGTTGTGTTCGGGACTACCATGTGCATAGATTGCGTATGCAAGGGTATCACGTATGTACCCTCACTCATTCCGCATGAAGTCTTTGTTATAGTACTGGAGGGCGCTCTTTCTTTGGGCCCTACCGGGGCTTCTGCGATATATGCCCACATCGATTGCGGTATATGACACCCAGTAATCAGCTGGCAATCGTTCCGCAAGACTAGGAGCTAAATCTGCTTGCTCATGTGCAATGCCGTACCGCTTGTGGCTTATATAGGGCGTGTAACCTAAATAGGCAGTTCCTGCATCGTCCGTAGCAAAGAGTCTCGGTGAGAGATTCTTGTAAATTTCGACACTTGTCTGGTAATCCACTCTCAGTAGTTGATTCAGTTCCGTGAATGACATGTTGGCGTATTCTGGTGCCAAGAATGAAAATGCACTGAGTCTTGTTGTCTGAAGGTTGCTGATGATCGGAACCTGTACCATGGGGTTGTCTATTGCTACAAGCCCTCTATAACAGAGTTGACTTTCCTCTCCATCGAAAGCTAGTTCCACGAAGGTCATCTCAGGCAATACTATCAGGTCCATGAAGAATCCCTTTCGGATGTCCTCAATGTCCAAGTCGTATGCGATGCTTCCTGCTAGACTAGTGTATGATCTTCCTTTCACTGGCATGTGGCGATACTAATAAGTCCCGGATTCGAGCGTGAGGGATACGTCAACGAGGTTCTTGGAAGCCTGGCGCAGAGTCAGTAAACCGTCTCCATCCCAATCTAGAGGTTCTTCGGAGTCGGCGGTCACCTTGTACCCAAACAGGGGGATCTTCAGCGAGAATCTCCTCACAACGTCGTAATCAGTTGATTGGAGATTAGGTTCTGCCTGCACCCCCAACATAATCGTAGGTTTGTAGGAGGAGTCCGCAGTGTAAGACAGTTCCGTTGAATCGCGGTCATTGATTGGATCGCTCAGAGTGGCGTAACCTAAATGAAGGAAGCACATCCCTAAGACTATTGTCAGAAGAAAATATCCGCTAGTTCTCATCTTCTTTCTCGCACCCCTCCTTGCCTTTACTTTTCTCCGGTTCTCCCGAAAAAGGAGAACCCATCTGTCTGTACTCTGGCTTGGCTTGTGAGCTTTTCGCTCATGATGTGAGCTAAACAGCGACGACTAGGTGCTCTATCCTCTGTGACCACTCGCATACTCAACGCTCGTGAGAAAAGGACTACGCAACTTCGTCTCCGAGGATTAGTTTAATAAGGTAAGCTGTCTAGATAAATGAAAGCGCGGTTAGCTAAGTGAATACCAGTTATGGTGGTAAATTCAAGATGAAGGTTAGTGAACTGAGAGCTGGCATGAAGAGAATCGATCTAAAGGTGAAAGTAACTGACATCGGAGAACCCAGAGACGTGAATACGAAGTTCGGACCTGCTCGCGTCGCGACCGCAACCGTTGGTGACGACTCAGGTCAGACTAAGCTCACGCTATGGAACAAAGATATTGACAGGGTGAGCGTAGGAGACACCTTGGAGATAAAGAACGGCTACATCAGCGAGTTCCGAGGGGAGCTGCAGGTAAACGTAGGGCAGTATGGCAAAATGGATGTCGTAAAGGAATGAGCACAAGAAAAGCCGGGCTTCTATCTCATTGCTTTTCTATTCTACTCCAGCTGTCGTCTGCTTCACGGATAAACCTAGGAAAAGTAGAAACGCAATAGGCTGAGGATAGGTAAGACTGCAGCAAATATCTCGTATTCTGCTTCGAACTGGTGTTCACATCTCAGTCAATTCCTTAGCTGCGATAAACCTGGTTCGTGGATCTGCGAGGATATTGTCTAGGAGTTTTAGCGTTAGCTCCTTGTCTTCCGGGAGTTTTGCTTCGAAGTCGAGGTAGTCTGAAACGTGGTCGTTGAGTATCTCGCTGCGGACATTTAGTCCTGCGATTATTTCTCGTTGCTCTTCTATTATTTCGTATGGTGTTAGGAGATTGAATTTGCCTTCTTTGACTTCTTGGAAGAGTGGGGTGTTGGGCAATATGTTGAGTGTTCGGAATCTGATGAAGTGTGGATCCGTCTCATTGAGAATCTCTGTAGTCCCCCTTACGTGTTCTTGTGTTAGGCCCCTTCCTCCAAGTCCCAGAAGAACGTAGAGTGAGAGTTCTATTCCAGCCTCCTTTATCCTTTGTCCGACTTTCACGATTGCCCTCGAAGTCGTTCCTTTCTTCATTAGTTTGAGTATCTGGTCGCTTCCACTCTCAAGTCCCATGTGTAGTCTCTTAAGACCAGCTTTTCTCAGTTTGATGAATTCGCCAAGCGTCTTTCCCATGGCAGACCTTGCTGACGAGTAACTCGTGATGCGCTCTAACCTCGGGAATGTCTCTGATATTCTGCCTAGAACTCTAAGAAGGAACTCCGTGGGAAGGCAGGTCATGTCCGATCCGGTGAGAAAAACAGTAGTGTAATAGTCATGATATAACTTCTTCGCGATATCAATGTGTTTGAAGATCTCTTCCAGTCTGAGTACTCTGAAGCCCTCTCTCTCCTTATAGATGCCACAGAACCTGCATTGGTTATAGTTGCAACCTTGGAACACTTCTATGAGCAGACTGTGCGCTTCTGATGGAGGTCTTATCAATACTCTACTCAAGTCTTCCGGAACCAAGAGAAGTCCCCCTGAATGTTGATTCTCCTCGATGCTTTTCATGGGGAGCCCAATATCATGTACCGAGGTGATCCATGGAGATTCTTCATTAAGTATCGCCATTGTATTTGGCTACGGCAAGCTCACTTTGGGTCAGCGCCTCTTATTATTTTATTCCCGTTTCCGTTTTGCTAGGAAGGTTTAAGTTATGTGTTGGAGATGCTCTATGTAAGATCTGCTGGGGAATTCAGCGAGGATTATCGTACTCGAGGAAACGTTGAAGGTACTGGAACTCACAAGGCTGTCTTGTTCTCTGCTCATGTTTGGAGGTTCACAGTGAGATGAAGATTAAGAAGGAAGAAAACTTCAGTGAGTGGTACGACGAGGTTCTACAAGAAGCTGAACTTGTTGACATCAGATACAACGTAAAAGGCTTCATAGTTTATCGTCCTAATATAATGAGGATCATAAATCAGCTTTACAGGCTGTATGAGGGTGAGCTTGATAGAGCCGGTCATAGTCCTTTCCTTTTTCCTGTTGTTATCCCATTGAGTTATTTCAGGAGGGAGTCTGAGCATGTAGAAGGATTTGAGGACGAAGTGTTTTGGGTTACGAGAGCGGGGAAGCATGAATTGGAGGACCCTTTGATATTAAGGCCGACCAGTGAAACCGCGATTTACCCTATGTACTCGTTGTGGATCAGAAACTACCGTGACCTGCCTCTCAAGTATTACCAGAGTGGTTCGGTTTACAGGTATGAAACAAAGGCTACTAGGCCACTCCTCAGAGGAAGAGAGTTCCTCTGGATAGAAACTCATACAGTCTACCCCACCATTGAAGATGCAACGGAACAAGTTAAGGAGGATATGAAGATAGCTCAGAAGGTGTTGTATGAAGAGTGTGGTTTGCCTTTCCTAATGATGGACAGACCCGAATGGGACAGGTTTGCCGGTGCAAAGAAGACTTTTGGATTCGACACATTACTTCCTGATGGTAGGGCTCTCCAAGTAGGAACAACCCACTTGCTAGGTGATAACTTCTCAAAGGTATTTGACATTCAGTTCGAGGATAAGGATGGAACCAAGAAGTTCGTACAACAGACCTGCTATGGGCCGGGGATTTCGCGTATTGCTGCCTCAGTGATCTGTATTCATGGTGATGATTTCGGACTGGTTCTCCCGTTTGATATGGCTCCCGTTCAAGTGGTCATAGTTCCAGTTTTGTTTAAGGGAGAAGAGAAGCTAGTTATGCAGAAATGCGAGGAGATCAGGAAGATGCTGGAGGGTGCAGGTATTCGAGTGAAGCTTGATGATCGGGACTCGTCAGCTGGGGCAAAGTTCTACTATTGGGAACTTATGGGGGCACCTATCAGGATAGAGATTGGCCCCAAGGAAGTTCAAGAGAGAAACGCGACACTCTTCAGAAGAGACAAGAGAACTCGTGAGATCTGCGAAGAGAAGAAATTGATTGACGCTATAAGTAAAGTCGCAAAGGATGTACTCAACTTTCTGAGGCGAAAGGCAGAGGACCATATGAACAAGAACACAACGGAAGTAGCGACAAAGGAAGAGTTGCTAGGCTCTTCCAAGAAAGGTGGGTTCTTGAAAATGAACTTCTGTGGATTAAAGGAGTGCGCCGACGAGATAAAGAGTCAAGCAGGCGGCTTTGAGGTCAAAGGAACCCTCTTTGGATCAGAGAATAAGCCGAAAGGAAAGTGCGCGTGGTGTGGGAAGAGGGCAACTCAAGTCGTGTACGTGGCAAAGTCATATTAGGGTTCTGGTCCATGTAGGCTTTTGTAAGTCTACGTAGGCCTTGGGTTTCACCGTCCTCGTCTAGCCCAGCCCAAGAAAGGAGGTCTCGCCCCCTCTTCATGGCAGTTTCCCTCTCAACCCCCGACAGACCGCCGAAGAGTACGAGAAAGTCAAGAGCTCTGATTGAGGGGAACTTTCGTATGGCATCTGGCATGTATCCCATGTGGTTCTGAGCCCCGCGCATGTCTTCGCGTATCGAGTGTCCGCAGACGCTCGCTGTGCCGCTCGTGGGCTGCAGGAGACCGACGAGCATCCTGATCGTGGTGGTTTTGCCAGCGCCGTTTGGACCGAGGAAGCCGTAGATCGCCCCCATCGGGACGGTCAGGTTCAGGTTGCTGACGGCGACAGTCGCCCCCGACTTTCCGCCTGTGGGTAGCATGCGCTTGAAGACCTTTGTCAAGTTGAGAGTCCTGATGGGTGCGGTGGTAGCCGAATCACGGTCGTCGGTGTCGCTGTTACTGCTGGTTCTCGGTATAGTCGTTAACTTCATTTTCTGAGAACCCCTGTCTACGTAGTGAAGCATGTTTCAGGCTGTCTCTTGGCTATTAGTTATGTCAGCGGTTGGTTCCATTTAAGGTCAACAATGTGTTTGATCGTTGCATCCAGTACACGTGGAGGTGCGTGTTCCTCTCTAGTTTTGGGAGTGTTTTTCCGACCCGTGGTACTCCCCAACTCGCCCTCATCTGCAACGTCGGTGACGTATCGAGCACTAATTATATAAGATTTTCTAACTTGACTGGCCACGGTAGGATCGCAAGTTTTCACTGGGGAACGTCGTCGAGGAGACGGAGTACAGGAGAGGTCATGATTACTTTCGCAAAGGCAAGAAAATTGAGGTTACCTCCTAGTGAACGTTTCTCTTCTTCAAGGGTTAGCAGATGGCTCACGATAACAATGGGTGATGTATGATTACTTGGCATCATCTAAAAGGAGACTACTGCTAACGGCGTCCCTACCTGAATGTTGTCCTCCCTGTTGGATGCATATTCTTATATCGCAACGCGGACATAGTTTGTTTGGAGATGAGCGGGCCAGGGATGGTTTCATCCCTGAGAAATCCCCCTCCCCCTCCTCAACTGCAAAAGGGAACTGTTTTTCCCCGCCATCTCCTTTCCTCCTGTGTTTCCTCTTGCGCTGGTTCCTCTAATGCTTATGTTTGTCTCCATTGTCCTCTGTCTGGTGGTGTCTTCCCATATGTGGTGCATTCTACAGCAGGGGACGGGGATAGAGAGAGGGAGGGCAGAGACTTACCTCTATGCCTTTGCTTCTAACGCGCCCTAGGCTTTCAGGAGACCGAGAACCGAACACGTCCAGCACATCACGATTAGAGGAAACCACAACGATAACAAAACGGAGAGAATGAACGCAGAAGTCAGAGACAGACAGAAAGTTATCGTGGATTAAAGAGAGAGGATACACCTATTCTAAAAAGCTATTAAATCTTCTACAACTATGTGAGACCACACATGGCCCTATACGGCAGGGCTCCAGCGGAAGCGTGTGGGATCCAAGTCAAAGGGGAGAACAAGTGGATGACCCTAATTCAGAACGCCGGCCATCAACCTAAAGGTAACACCCTCACAAACAAGTCAGCTCAACCGCAGAGGAAGCAGCCCCTCCGACGATAAGTCTCTTCTTTTCTCTTCCTCCCACGCCTCTTCTCTCAGCCCCAGGAGGCGTTTTGTTTCGCCTTCGGTTATCCTTATTCGACCGCTCAGTGTTCAGATGGCTCTGATCTTTCCAGATTTGTCCATCTCCTGAATTGTCCTTGGGTGGAGCCCAAGCAGCCTTAACACTTCCTTCAAACCATAGAGCTTTTCTATGAGCGCCACTTAACGTATGTCTAGGAAAGCCTTCATAAATCTACGTACCTCAAAACTGTTGCAGGTGGCATATAACGCTTAGACAATGATGGCAAACGGTAGCGTAATACTGTAGTAATAGCATGTGCAGTACTTTGCGTTATTGAACCTGACATAGAAGGGAAATGCTGTATCAAGATGGAGGTGCTTTTGTCGGCAATGTCGTTATATGAGTTATTAAAGAAGCTGCTTGGAGAAGCTGAGAGGTATATTAAGGAAGACGAGAGGGCGAGAAGCGCGTTAAAGATGATAGGGAAGATCAAAGTGAATGTGAAAGCCACTGACACAGATGAACAAGTGGGTGGCACAGTAGGTACAGACGGGGTTGAGCTGTTCAAGGATGCCATTGAGGGTCCTGATGTCACTATATCGGGGGAAAGCAAGATTATTAAGGATCTTGCAAGGAGTCCTAGCAAAGCTAGGCTTGAGGAAGTGCAAAAGAAAAAGCTCGTTAAAATGGAACCGCATGGACTGAAGGGAAAACTGGTTCTCTCGAAGCTCAAGGATGCTCTCTCTGGAGGAGACTGAGAAGGCCAAACAACGGGGAATTGGAAATCCTCTCAGCAAACAGACTGCATTGGGTTCTTTGCGAACTTAGGAATGAGGACTGCCTGAGGACGGAGAACCTAACCACAACTATAAATAGCGAACCTACTATTGTTATAGATTGAAAGGGGCTGCTCTGAGGATTCTAGTTATGAGTAGCGAATCGGAAATAGTGGACGTACTGTCGAGAGTCGCGAACATCTTCCTTAAGGCGGTAGATGCTCTTGAAACTAGGATGATGGTTATGGAGCAGAGAATTGACGAACTGGAAAGAGTGCTAGCTGGAGCACCATCCACTGGCAGGAAGGAACCGACGGGAGTTGGGAGTGTCATACCCTCAATTACTCAAGAAACTTGGAGGTCTCCTCCCACGACTATGCCACCACCACAGCAGCCTCAGAGAGTCGACGCATACGGTGCTCCTCAACAGCAATGGGGAAGCCAGAGACAGGAACCATATCCTCCCCAACCTACCCCAAGTTATCAGACCAAGCCGCAGCCGTATCCGCCTCAGCAGCAAACCCAACCAGCATCATACTCGCCGCCAGCCCAGCCTCAAGGTTCACCGTATGGTCCTCCTAGTTTCACTTCACAGGCTCCACCACCCGCAGGCCCGCCTAGACCATCCAGCCCACTAAACTTGCGCCAAGCCGTTACGGGAGAACTTAAAGAAGTCTTTGCGAAGATGAGGGCACGGGCAGAAGGAAGGTAAAAGACAGGCCCAAAAGCGTCGCAAGCCCACGTGGGATACCTACTATTAGATCAGAAATAGTCGGAGAGATTTCTCTGGGCTGGGATCTTCTCTTTCTGCTTTTTAATTGAGTCTTCTCCCTTTTCTTCTATTTCTCTTTCCTCGTTGAATTCAGCTACCTTTCCGACTGGCCTAGTTTCATCTTCGAATAGGATTAGGCGCCCGTATACACCGTCGTATCCTGGTGCAACACGAGTTTTCCTTTCTCTAACTCTCAGGATTGCGTCGGCGATTCTTGCGCTCGAGACTGACGATATTTCCCCTCTTGATGCTTCAAGGAGAACGTGAAACTCATCTGGAAACTTCTTGATTAACTTGCTATATTCTTCCCAAACTGCTTTTCCAAAAACATCTCGTAACCCCAATGCACTGGAGATTATCTCCTGGAGAGGAATCAAGCTAACGTACGGTATGACGCCCGCAGGTTTGTAACCCTCGGGTCTATCAGCCAGTTCCGCAACCCGGTCTAGAACACCAACGGTTAGCTTCTTTCTACAGGCTGGGCAAGTATTTCCACATCTACGAGCTTCCTCTGGGCTGAGAACCACATTGCAGTTCCTATGCCCCGTGTAATGGTATTTCCCGTATGCAGGATCTGTTTCGATTGTCATCAAGAACCTTTTTGGATCCTTCTTGCGAAATGCGCCAACTACTTCCCTATAGCTTACCTCCTTTAGTTCGAGTACATTTGCTTCTCTACCCAAGCGATAAGGCCACGGGCTATGAGAGTCGCTATTACTGACCAGCGTGTATTTATCCAATGCTGAAAGGCGCCAGTTCATCATTGGATCAGAGCTTAGACCGGTCTCAATTGCGTGGATTCTCTCAGTCTGGTCCTGGAAGCACTCCTCCATGCTGTCAAAACCGCTTCTTGAGCCAAACAGTGAGAACCATGGAGTCCAAATATGCGCTGGAATCACCTCATTCCATTGGTCTATCTCCATTACTATCTCGGTAAATTCCGGCGGTGTGACTCTTAGTTTTGGTCTTCCATCGGAATTGATGTCACCATACTTCGAGATTCTGTCGACTATCTGCCTAGCTATTTCGAAGTTAGGGCATAAGATTAGAAGGTGGATTCTCTTTCCATGATCCTGGACTCGGAACTCGGCATCGACTTCGCCAGTTATCATAAAAAGGAGTGATTTTGAAACGCCTTTACTAGTCTTCAACGCGTAGAGCCCGCTCTTGTCAACCTCGAAGAGGGACGTTTCGCACTCTGTAAGCCATCTCGGCAAAGTGAATTGGAGACCCGACTACCTAGACTTGTAAGCGTAGCGCGAGTTGTCTCCTGTGCCGAGAAGGTTTAATCCTTTGACTTTACCCTGCTTCTCGAGGTTGACTAGGTTCATATCTTCGCTTGTGGCGCCTGAGTACTTGCTATGAATGTGAAGATCTGCAATGACTCTCAGACCAGTTTTCACCCCGACTAGACTGACGTTGCCATAGTCTTATGAACTTCATCTTTATATTGTTTCTATCTTTAATTGTGGTAAAAGGATATTTTCCACGACTTGCAGACATCCCGAGAACTGAAACCTATATAGAGTATTATTTTCAGGGGATTGAGGTTCAATGAAAAAAGGAAGCTCCAAGGATGCGGAACAACGGAAGCAAGTCATGAAGCATGAGGATCGTCCGAAGACCTTTGACTTTGTTGATAAAGACGCGGTACTCGACATAGAAGCGACAACCGAGTACCCAGTAATGTACCGTGCGCTAGGCACTGAGCCGAGAATAGAGCATCCGTTCCACATGTATAATGATATCCGCTCAGAGCCCAAAGTTGTCAAGAGAACACTAGAAATCATTGAGCGCGACGTTAAGAGGATTTCCGCGGAGTTCATCAGACGTGAGATCAATCACATTGTTGGTATAGGGATGGGTACCAGTCAGTTTGTTGCGCAGACGGTTGGTCCGGCGTTCTGGGAATGGGCGCACTTGACAACTGAGGATCGCGACAGCGTAGAAGCCTTGACTATGGATAAGCCTTATGATTACGAACATACTGCCTTGCTTTGCTACAGTGGAAGTGGAAGCATACCAGACACTATTTCTGCTGCCAAGAAATTCGCGGAGAAAGGAGCTTACAGTGTAGCGATAACCTCCATTGCGGGAAGCCCGTTGACCAAGATAACCAAGGATACAATTGCATGCGTCGGAGGATTCGATACAGGTGGTTCAGATATGTTTCACTATTCAACTCGTTTGGCTGCTAGTCTAGCTCTCGCTATCGAATTAGGCACAGAGAGAGAGAGAGAGACATTAATGGTTTGGATTTCAAGGATCTCAGATCCCACCTCGACGCAGTTCCAACAGCGATGGCAGAACGCCTAGAT
>Ga0315309_1002300_pt1 | contig 11156 bp, 8 predicted proteins | sample TDP4_MG_FD_203080 | JGI IMG/M metagenome (GOLD analysis project Ga0315309, IMG submission 203080) | Freshwater sediment microbial communities from Lake Towuti, South Sulawesi, Indonesia - TDP4 | ecosystem: Environmental > Aquatic > Freshwater > Lake > Sediment | place: Indonesia: South Sulawesi...
CGTCAACGATTGGCATAGAAGCATTATATTGTGCCTCGCGAAATTGGGACCCTACTACGTATCTGCTGAAGTTCGCTCTGTATCTTCGGTAGAATATCAATGAGATTGAACGCCCGAAAATACTTCATCATAAGCTCAACGATCTTCTCGATCACAGTTTTATCGGGTTCGATATCGTTTCTCAGTAGGTTCTGGTAAAGTTTCCTTCTTGCTTCAACTACTCTATCTTCAGTCCAGATATATCGGCACCCTGTTCGGATAAGCCAACTCTGCCGCTCAGTCGAAATTTCGTTGAATGATTTTCCCAGTTCATCACCTCGCAACCATTTTTCCCAACGGCGGCTCGCAACTACAGCATGCTTAAGAACTCGGTCCAAATTCGATAGAGAAGCTACTTTGCGTTCAGAGGCAAGTTTCTCTTCCATCTCAACAAGACTTATCAGTGCTGTGTATTCAGCGTCGCTGAATTCTGGGCCGACGTTTGCTCCCCCGACTCCAGAGGCGGGGTAGGCCTCGAGGTTGACTACGTAGTCTGTGTAATGCCCCTTTATCGCAGAGCCATATGTAGCGGCTATCTCCACGAGTTTCATCGCAATATTCGAATCGAACGTTGTAGTATGGAGGTCGGTTCCAACTCTGCCGACCATGAAGCAAGGCCAAACATCTTGAAGGTTATGCTTCAATAGTCGTTCTTTGAGAAGCTCCAAGAACTTTTTGAAATCTTCAGGGTTAGTCATGCCGCCCTCCACCTCCTCTGTGCCAACCTCGTAGCTAACAGGCGGAAGTTGCCGCTCATCCCTAACGTGCTCCACATGCTCAATCAGCTCCACTGTTCTATCAACAACTATCTCCATCGGGACAGAAGCTCTACCTTTGAAAGCCGGATCTACAGTAGCATCGACATGGAGAAGATCATATCCTGCCAGCAGACATGCCGAAAGCGACTCCTTAGCAGCTGCCATAGCTCTCTCAAACGGCCAATTCTCCATCCTATGGAGATCCTTGACGTAAGGGCCTCCATGATCAAGAGCTATTATTACAGGCCCATCGTACCCTATCTCTTGCGCGAACTCTAGAGCGCGCTGAACGAAGCTTTCTTGATTCCATTTCGTGTAGCCACCGTCCAAGTCGACTTGATTCAATGTAGCAGCAAATTTTATCGGTGCGTTCGCCCTTTTAGCTGCAACAAGCGCAGCTTTCAAAACCGCTTCAGAGTTAGGACACGCTGCAAACAGTGTGAAGCTCCGTCTCTCTCTCCGCGATATGTTCTTGAAGGATTGCAGTATCGCCTCTGTGATTGGAATCTCGAGAGTCTCAGCGATTTTTCTTATTTGGCTTCTGTCTTTCATAGGCAGCAATGGACTCTCCTACTGAATAGTAAACTGAAAGAAATTCATAACTTTATTTTGCGCCAAGACGAATCTTGAAATTCTCATAGATTCTGAACATGCGAGCGCATAGAATCCATTGAGGAAGCTGCATATACCTTCTTAGATTTCGTAAGGAGCGGTCGGCATATTCGAGCGGATTCATCTCAAGTATGAGTGAAACCTTGAGAAGGTGATATGGATAGGCTAAAATCATACTGCCAACAATATCTTCCGAACGGTGAATCAAAAGATGGAACAGATGAAAGCAGCAGTCATCCACGATATAGGAGACATGAAAGTTGAGAAAGTCGACGTCCCTCAGATCAAAGCTGATGAAGTTCTTATCAAAACGAAAGTCTGCGGCATATGCGGAACCGACGTATCCATGTTCAGAGGCCGATATCTTCCGGTTAGGCCGGTTATTCCAGGACATGAGTTTTCAGGAGAAATCGTCAAAGCAGGCGAATCAGTTGGAACGATAAAAGTTGGAGATAGAGTCACCGTAGACGAAAATGTGTCATGCGGAGTATGCTACTTCTGCAAAAGGCAGCAGAAGCTGCTCTGTCCAAACCTCTACCAAGTTGGAATTCATTCAAACGGAGCATTCGCCGAATACGTCAAGGCGCCAGTGCAAAATGTCTTCAAGCTACCTAGAGAGATGTCGTACGAGTACGCCGCTTTCACTGAACCCTTAGCATGCTCCATCAGAGCTGTTGATCGAGCTGGAATAGTGACAGGCGACTCAGTCGTGGTGATGGGAGACGGTCCTATCGGGTTGGCGCTTGTGCAAGTCGCTCGATTGGATGGAGCTACAATGGTCATTGACTGCGGTCACCACGAGTACCGACTTAAGAAAGCGCTGGAAGTGGGTGCCGATGTGGCTGTGAATACTGCAAGAGAGGACCCTGTAAAGAAAGTAACTGAATTGACCGCCGGTAGAGGTGCGGATGTCGTTATCGAGGCTGTAGGCCGACTCGAAACCTACCAGCAAGCATTCCAGATGGTTAGAAGAGGAGGAAACCTAGCGATAATGGGCGTCCCTGCAGCTGGATTGAAGATGGAGTTGAGGCCTTTCGACGACATGTTCAATAAAGAATTGACACTACACGGTTCATTCGCAGGGACTTACGACACTTGGATTCGAGCTATCTCATTGATCTCAACTGGAAAATTTAAGGTTGGACCGCTATTAACGCACAAGTCTGCCTTAGACCAGATTCCGAGCGCCTTAATCCTAATGGAGAAGAGGGAGAACGGTGCGATAAAGATCCTCACATCACCTGAATACAAAGGGCTCTCAAAGATGGAGTGAAATCTCCTGTAAACGCTAACTCTTTTCCACTATTTTTTTGCTAGGTTCCTTTTGTGATAGGGCGAACTTAGCCTTGATCATGTTGTAGAATCAAGAGTTGGTCAGCAGCGTGAGCGTTTCAAGAGGCTCTAACATGACATATGATTATGTCCAGGATTACTTAGGCGACGATATTATGTGACCGGTCCTTATAATCATCGATGCAACTTCTGTTGCATTTTCTAATACTCGTTTCTTAATGATGTAAGGTTCAATGAGTCCACAATTTAAGGCGTCTTCTACCTTTCGCGACAACATATTTATACCCATCCATAATCCGCTATCTCTTGCATGCTCCGATCTTAACATCAATTTTATTTCCGTTTGATCGAGGCCAACATTCTCCGCCAGCAATTTGGGGATTATTTCAAGAGCTTCAGCAAACGCTTCTATGGCAAGTTGTTCTTTACTATCAAATTTCATAGCATACGGTCTTAACCTCCTTGCCAGTTCCATTTCAAAAGCTCCTCCTCCTCCGACAGCTCTGTTGTCCAAATAGATACTTGCTACAACGCGCAAGGCATCCTTAAGAGCTCTTTCAACTTCATCTGCTGCTTTATCCAATCCGGCTCTGATCAATATGCTAATAGACTTTGGATCCTTGCAATCCTCAATGAAAATCATTTTGTCTCCATCGATTGTTCTCTCTTCGACTATCCCTGAGAAACCAAGATCTTTCGAAGTCAAACTATGAATGTTTATGACAATCTTTCCACCTGTCGCTTTAGCTGCCTTCTCCATATCCTGTTTATCAACCCAGTGAACTCCTAATATGCCATGTTTTGCAAGACTGTCTTGAGTCTTCAGATCTATGCCTTTTTGACAAATAATTACATTTGCCCCAGATTTCGCTATTTTTCCAACCCGCATATCCCTTAAACGATTTTCTTCGTCGGCAAACGCTTTCACCAATCCCGGGGTGGTTTCGATCTCTGCATAAAACTCCTTCTTCTCAAATTCGAGGGGTGATTCGAGTAACAGAATCTTCGCATTCTCTACTTTCTTAGGCATATTACCATTCAACACGGATTTCTCGAGAATGGTCCCCCTAATAAGCCGTGTTTCAATGATGCTTCTTCCGCTTTTTCTTATAAATTGCACATTTTCCAGTACATTTTCCATATCCGTCGTTTGATTCGATTTTGGCCCCGCTTCGAAAATGTTCTCTACGGCCTTTATGGAGATATCTGCAATATGTTGTCCTGCTAGACCCAAGTCCTTGCTGTATATCGACGTCATTGCGAGGTCTCTTAGAATATCCGTATCTTGACGTCTAATAGGAATGGACGTTTTAGTCATGATTTGAATAGCTTTATCGCACGCTCTTCTATATCCAGAGATGATCAAATCAGGGGACAAGCCCATATCCAGTAGTTTTTCCGCATTCTTTAGAAGCTCTCCTGCAATTATGAGCATAGATTTGGTTCCGTCGCCGACTTCGTTATCATGTGTTTCAGCAGCCTCCACCATAATCTTCGAGATTGGATTACCAACTTGTATGCTCTTAATGACTGTGAAGCCATCGGCTGTAACTTTTACATCTCCTTTTTTGTCCACGATCAACTTTTTCATGCCATGGAGGCCCAAAGAGCTCCTAACAAGTTCTCCTATGGCTATAGCTGCCCTCATATTTGCTCTTTGGAGTTCCTTCAAAGTGTATTTTTTGGGCTTACCGGACTCTTTAGTTGACAAACCTAATGACCATTTTTACAAAGAATACTCCTGAATCTATCGATCTACTCCATATTCTTTAATCATTTGTTTTTCTCTCTCAGGTTCAGTAAATTCTTCTACACGTTTTTCCCAATATTCGCTTCCTTGATATGTCTTGATAGACGCGATAAAATCGTTGATTCTGAGGAGGTGAATTGAGGTTTCAAATGCTGATTTGATCACTTGCTCGTATATAGGGAGAGGTAGATAAATTCCAGCTGTAAGCATATTAGCAATTCTTCTTTTGAAGACATCGATGCCTGCAAATACTCTACCAACGTTATGTAACGTCCTCAATTTAACTATTGAATCTATTGGATCTAAACCACATGAGCTAGCTAATATCATTGGAACAGTCTCTAAAGCCTCACCAAGATCTTTGATTACAATTTGCTCACGTCTGCTAATTCCTTCAGCATACCTTCTCAACCTATTAGCTACCTCAACTTCTGTGGCTCCTCCTCCCAACAAGATCCTTGGATCATGAATGAATTTCTCAACAACATTAAGAGAATTACGAATTGTGTTTTCAGCCTCATCGATCATTGCGTTAACGAATCCTCTAATCAAGATGGTGAGGATTTCGTCACTTCTTCGGCCTTTTATCAATATCCAAGGATGATCGCCTATCTTTTTTTCTTTTACAAGCTTAGCGAATCCTAAATCTTCAGGCTGTAATAATCGTACATCTGATACTATGTTGGCCCCGGTCGCTCTTGCAATTTTCTCTAAATCCTTGATATAAATCCGTCTTACGGCTATAATCCTCATGTCTGCAAGTATTCCTTCTATCTCGGGGTCCAAACCTTTTTCAATCAACAGGGCACCCACTTTTAAACTACATAGTTTGTCTACAATATCCTTGGAAACCTTTGTTTTCTCTTCACGAAAAGTTTCAATGTCATCCGGTTTTCTAAAAATCATTTTATGATCATAATATCTTGTCCTCACCTTCATATCTTTGCTGCCAAATCCTGAACTCAATCCTCCAGATGTGATCGCAACTTTTACGTTTTCTACTTTTTTGGGCATATTGGAGCTGGGGATTTCCTTGAATAGGGCCACTCCATCGATGAGGCATGTACTAAGAAGCCCTCCTCCGATCTCCCTCTTAATGCTGATGCTATCGCTGTCTAAATGATATTCTCCACCAGTGCGTTTCCTAATTTTACTGTGAACCGCCCGTGACACAACATCTGTCAAGAGCCGGGATTCTAAAGGCTCGAAGCGGGTGTCAAAAAAGCTTCTTATAATTCTGTTTAATGTATTTGGTCTACTTGGCGAAAACGGAATGCTTATTTCTCTTATCAGTTCAAGACACTTCTCCATCACATTGATGCAACCATCTATGAATATAGCTGAATGAATCTGCGACTCGATTTTTTTCCTTAAAATCTCGTTAGTCAAAATTATCGATGTTTTAGATCCATCACCAACAGTTTGTACAATATTTTCCGCCATCCCAGCCATAATCCTAGTTATGGGATGGATCATCTTACCTTTTGATGCATCTTTCTCAATTTGTCTAGGCTCGTCGAGTTTGCTCCTTTTGGGTTCTATCCTGTTAAGTATAGTTGATCCGCTTTTTGCCCAGTGTATAAATCCTGTTTTATCTACTGCAATATTCCAAAGTCCTGCCGGCCCAAAAGAATCTTTAACAAGCTTAGATGTAAGCTCCGATACTTCAAAGATCTCCCTTATTGTCTCTTTCTCTCCGATCCTTTTGACAGTATCTTGGATATTCACACGAGTACTTGGCGTCATGACCTTACACTAGAAATAGTTGCTTTTGTTTAGGCCTCGAAGACCAAAACGTCCTTCGATTTCCATGCGATAACTACATCGCGGTCGATATAAGATTCGAAATTAACTAGATTATATCCCTCGGAAATAGATTTGAACTCTACTCCATTTCCAAGTTGAACTATATATCGCATAGTAGAGCCTTTATAGATTTGATCCATAAGTTTGACCTCGATTCTATTATCCAAACTCTGAGCTTTCTCGCCTATTGATATTTTCTCAGGTCTGATACAGTAGACCACCTTTTTTCCTCTTAACTTCGTGAATCTATCTTTATCATCTGCTTTAAGCTCCCCTACGTCGGTTTTTATCGACAATACGTCATTTTCCAACGAAGTTATCTCACCATTTAATATATTTAATTCTCCAACGAATTTGGCTACAAAGAGTGTTGTAGGATTGAGGTAAACTTCTTCAGGTGTCCCTATCTGTTCGATACATCCTTTATTCATCACCATGATCCTATCAGCTAGCGTCATAGCCTGCTCTTGGTCATGAGTAACATAGAGAGCTGTGAAGCCCACCCGCCTATGAAGATCTTTAATCTCAACCATCATCCTTTCTCGAAGAGCTGGGTCCATCTCTCCTAGGGGTTCGTCGAATAGGAGGATGCGCGGCTTCAATACAAGCGATCTAGCTAAAGCTACCCTCTGCTTCTCTCCTCCCGATAGCTCTGTAATTCTTCTATCACCCAACCCCTCCAAGCGCACTAAACCTATGACTTCATCAACTTCATTCTTGATCTCATCCTTAGGGCGCCCGATCATACGTGGGCCAAAGGCGATGTTATCGAATACATTCATATGAGGGAAGAGAGCCAAATCCTGAAAAACCATTGATGCATCTCTTTCAGATGGAGGGGTATCTGTAACATCGGTTCCATCCATATAAATACGGCCAGATGTAGGTCCTTCTAAGCCCATAATGCAGTTTAATAAAACACTTTTCCCACAAGGACTTGGGCCTACTATAACAAAGAATTCGCCTTCGTTAACGTCGAAGGATATATTATTTAAAACTACGTTGTCTCCATAGGTCTTAGTAACATTCTTTACGATCAGGGTTCCAATCATTTAGCATTTGCCCCAGTCTACTCTCCTAATAATACTCTATCAACATCTAAACCTCTTATGACGGATGGTTTTGATATAACTGCGGCATCTTCAGTTCGCCAACCTAGAGTTGTTTCTTCTCCGACCTCTATCTTTCTTTCCCGTTCTTCTTGTATTAGAGCTTTGAACTCTTCATCATTTGAGAGTTGAAATGTGTATTCTGTGTCCAGTCCTCTATAAGTTCTGTTTGTTAACTTAGCGTAGATTTTATTTGCGTAATTTGCCGCCTCTTTTCCCACAAAAAGGTTTTCAGGTCGCACGGCGTAAGCAATCGACATCCCAGCAGTTGCTTCGTCCTGCATGGGAGCGAGAAAAATCCCAACATCTGTTTCTACTTCAATATTTTTTTTATTCTTATCTATTGAAATGACTTTTCCTCTAATCAGGTTTATAGTGCCAACGAATTTGGCTACAAAGAGTGTTGTAGGATTGAGGTAAACTTCTTCAGGTGTCCCTATCTGTTCGATACATCCTTTATTCATCACCATGATCCTATCAGCTAGCGTCATAGCCTGCTCTTGGTCATGAGTAACATAGAGAGCTGTGAAGCCCACCCGCCTATGAAGATCTTTAATCTCAACCATCATCCTTTCTCGAAGAGCTGGGTCCATCTCTCCTAGGGGTTCGTCGAATAGGAGGATGCGCGGCTTCAATACAAGCGATCTAGCTAAAGCTACCCTCTGCTTCTCTCCTCCCGATAGCTCTGTAATTCTTCTATCACCCAACCCCTCCAAGCGCACTAAACCTATGACTTCATCAACTTCATTCTTGATCTCATCCTTAGGGCGCCCGATCATACGTGGGCCAAAGGCGATGTTATCGAATACATTCATATGAGGGAAGAGAGCCAAATCCTGAAAAACCATTCCCATACCTCTTTTATAAGTAGGCATTCCAGATACGTTCAATCCGTCTATTAACATAGAGCCCGAATCTGGGTTCTCAAGTCCTGCAATACATCTAAGAGTAGTTGTCTTCCCACATCCGCTCGGACCAATTATCGCAAAAAATTCTCCATCAAAGATTTCAAACGATATGTTATTCACTGCAATAACCTTACCAAATCGCTTCGCTAAATTTTCTACAACTAGTTTTTTATTGCTAGTCATCTTTTTCTATACCACAATGTTGCCATTAGATTCTATTTTCTTACCAAAAGACCTCCTCGGCGCGACATAATAGCTCCGCCGGTCAATATAGTTGCCAGACTTACCACTGCTATTACCGTCCCCAGCGCGAAGTATTTTGGCGTAGGAGGATACGACGCTAAAGTTGAAAGCAAAAGTACAGGTAGCACAGGAGAAGTAGGAGGCGAAACAAAAGTGCTTCTGAAAACTTCACCAAGGGCCAGCGTAAATGCGAACAAAGCGACTACGATTAACTCTGTTTTAATTATTGGAAAAGTGACGTTTCTAAAGACTTTCCATTCACTAGCTCCATGGATCCTCGCGGCTTCTTCGTATCTGCTCAATTTTGGGTCAAACCTCATCAATAAGATGATCAACCCAAAAGGTATACACCAAACTGACAAAGTAAATGAGATTGTCCAAATCGATAATGGGAGATTGAGTACTTGAACATCCACTATTAAGTTAGTTAGTCCAAGCGTTACTCCTGGGTAGATCATTCCTAGAAGTATGATGTAGAACAGTGGATTCTGAAATCGGAAACGTCTACGGAATGCTAATGCAGCTGCAGTACTCGCTATTACAGTTATTATTGTTGTTATAATTGCTTGAGCAATCGAGTTCCTTAGACTAATAATTATTGCTGGATCTTCAATAAACGCTTCATACCACTTAAAGGACCAACCGTTAAATGGGTAGTATAATGATGAAATCTTGTTAAAGGAAAAAAGTATCAAGTGAGATATAGGTAAATATACCAGAAATATTGTTGCGCCAAGATAAACTGCTATCAATAGACTAATCTTATTCATAAAGGAACCGAGAACCTCATTTTTAATATATGATTCTTGTTACGCTCACCTTTCTTAACGCTACTGCTATCACCACTAGGATTAGAGCCAGAATTATCATCGACATGGCCATTGCTTTAGGCCATTGTACCCATCGTCCAAGATTCCAGACTGTTACGCCGATAGTTGGAAGACCTCCCCCAATTAGGATGGGTGTAGCATAGTCAACCATTGCCAATGAGAATACAAATACGCTGCCAATTATAATGCCTGGAAAAGACCATTTGAGTGTTATATGATAAAAGGTTTTGAAAGTGCCTGCTCTCAGCGTCGATGCTGCCTTTAATATAGTAGGATCCATTCTTAATAGAATTAAGTATATTGGCACCACCATGAATAACAGGTAGCTCTGTATCCATGTGATGATTATGCTGATTAAAGTGTATAGCAAGCTTATGGGCTGTACACTATGATATCCTAATGCGTGCATTATCCACAAATGGATAGTGCTGACAAAACCTCCAGCTCCAAATACTGGATACCAAGCTATTGTTCTGATATTCCAGTCGATCCAGAATGGCGCTAGTATGACCAATAATATTAAAGTTTTGATGGCATCACTTTTTATTTTGATTGCTAGAAAATACGCTATTGGAAGTGATACTACTATTAGTATTATCGTTATTAAAGCCGCCATCTCTACCGTGGTCAGTAGCATTGAGCTATACCCAGAGAAACAGTAAACATAATTTTCTAGCGTAAAAGTTGGACTTTTCATACTGCTCATAAAACTGAGATACAACCCATAAAAGAATGGAAAAATCAGAAATACAATATCAATCGCAACTGCCGGTAGTAAAAGAAGGGGGTTTGTGAGGTATTTGAGGATGTTTCTCGGCTTATTCATGTTTTAACACTAAAAATATTAGTGATCAGCGTTTGAGTTGCGCTTTGAGCCAATCCCATCTTTCAAGCATGTAATCAACGTTTTCCGGAATTTGTGCTATCCATCCTACTTGATGTTTCATGCAATCAGTGTAGGCTCCATGATCTTTGAGCGCTCCTTTAGGATTCGGTGTTCCCTTCTCCTTGCTCCAATGATATAGATCAGGGTGGAATAGCGCATTCTTTATTCTATCAGGAGCGGTCGAGAATTCTGGTTTATCGGGCCAGCAGTCCTTCATTGTGTCTTCCAATGACTTGTAAGTCGGGTCGCCGTTGTATTGCCAAGCCCACTTTTCATAGCCCATGTCTTTCTTCAGATCTTCCATGTTCCACCGCCAGCAGAAATAGCCGTTTACGATTATGAATGACACCCACCAAGGAGCCATCCTCCAGTTGAGCCAATTAATACACTCATCAAGTATCGGCGTTTTAGCGCTGACCATATCCGGGGCCCACCAAAACTCACCACCGTGTGGGGTACGTGCCCAGTATGCAGGTATGCCAGCCGCTCTAGTACCCATTACTACTGGCTGCCAACATTGCATTATCCAAACTTCTTTAGATGTCATACCTGCTAGCATCGCTCCGAAATCAGCTAAGAACGTTCTGATGTGGCCACCTCTCACATATGGGGTGAGATAATCTATTATTATGTCTATGTCTTTCTTCGTGAGACGAGCATTAGTGCCGTCAAATCCTTCAAACTTTGCTTCTTTTAGGTACGTTAGCATCAAGCTGCTCCAGCCGCATGCCAAGCAAACATCGTCCTGCATCCCCACGTGACCTTTCCATTCTGGATTGAACTTCTCCTCATAGCCGAAGGTGAACTTATGATCACCCTCTTCCTCGTATGGTATATGCTCCGGCAGATACCCTATACCCTCAAAGTTGCCTCCAACACCGACTCCCCAAGCCTTCGCCCCAGTCCACTTCTCTCCGTTCCA
>Ga0315309_1002301_pt1 | contig 11153 bp, 20 predicted proteins | sample TDP4_MG_FD_203080 | JGI IMG/M metagenome (GOLD analysis project Ga0315309, IMG submission 203080) | Freshwater sediment microbial communities from Lake Towuti, South Sulawesi, Indonesia - TDP4 | ecosystem: Environmental > Aquatic > Freshwater > Lake > Sediment | place: Indonesia: South Sulawesi...
CCAGGGAGGAAACGGAGAAGGAGGCTGAGAGACGTGAGGCTGAAGAGCGTCGGCATAGAGAGACTCTCGAAGCTATCAGACAGAGTAGGCCGCCTCCTTCAGGCGTCACCACCCCAGAGGGCGTCATAGCGACCGCCATAACGGAGGCTGGGCGTAAGGAGCCTGTCAGGATCATCGTGGAAGGAGCCAAGGATATTCTGGGGCCAGGGAGTGGAGCAGCTCCGCCGCCTGGAGGGACAGCCGGGGAGGCTGCGCGTGGAGGTGTACTCCAAGAGCTTCGAAGGCACGGCCTTGTGGCGAGGGTTAGTGAAAGGGTAAGGTGAGGGGTTGGCGAAGCCTAAGGCGACCCTTGTCGTTAGTGGTAAGGGTGGTGTTGGAAAGACCCTGATCAGCGTCAACCTTGCGCTCTACCTGAAGGAGCGGGGCTTGAAGGCTGGGCTTCTCGACGCTGACTTCTCCGCCAGCAACGCGGGCTACTTCCTGAACCTCGCCGATAGGTCGATGGCGTTGTCCAGGGAGGAGTTCCATCCGCTCGACTATGAGGGAATGGAGGTCTTCGCCATACCGTTGCTCCTAGGGGACAGGTCGGTCAGCATGGTCGGTGGCCAGTACAGCCAGCTCCTCAGGGACGCCGTGGAGGCTACGTCATGGAACGCTGAGTACCTGATAGTCGACTGTCCGGCAGGATATGGGGATGAGCTGACGACCGCCGCAAGGGTTCTCAGCGACTCCCTGCTAGGCTCAGTCATCGTCCTACAGCCAGCCCATGTCCTAGACGCCCGGAAGGCGCTTCAGCTTCACAAGGACCTAGAGATGCCGATACTAGGCCTTATCGAGAACATGACCTACTTCAAGGAGGGCGACCAGAGGCTTAACATCTTCGGCGAAAGCGTCGTCGACAGCCTCGCCGAAGAGTTCAAGGTTCCGGTCTTCGGGAAGATCCCGCTCAGCATGGATATACGCCGCCAGGTAGAGGCGAAGAACCCTAAGCTTACAGGCGAGTACGCTGAGGCGATAGTGAAGGCCGTCGACGGCATCACGTCGGCGGAGCCGAGGAAGCCTGGCTTCCTAGAGAGGATACTCGCGCCGCTTAAGACGGCGGTGGACAGGCTGATCATTGAGCTGGCGTTGAGCATAAACAAGGAGATCAACATCCCAGATGTCCAGAGCAGGTTCGGCTACCCAGGCGGCAGCATCATAAGACTTAACGCCTATTCCGGCAAGGTCCTGATCGACCCACCCAAGGAAGAGGACAGGATAACGCAGGTGGACTGGATGGTTCAGGGTGGAAAGCTCGTCGCCCTCGAGGGCAACTACAGCGCCGTCGACGCTCAGATCGATGTGACTCCGAACGCCGTCAAGTGGGCTTTCCTAGGAGACCACGCTATGAGTGACGGCCACGCCTACAACTTCGAGGATGCTCTGAGGCTTAACCAGATGAAGGTTTACGGAGATAGAAGCATGGCGAGGGGACTCTACTTCATGCTCTACGTCTTCCAGGAGCTTGCGAAGAACAAGGCCGCGATGGATGTACTACAGCCCCTGCTCAAGGCTCTGCCCGACTAGGAGCTGGCGTAATGGGCATAGGCATAGTCAGTGAGTTCCTCCGCTCTAACCTAAGGAGAGAGATGAAGGATAGGACGCAGGAGATCCTCATCTCGGTTCGAGAGGTGAAGGAGTCGCTGGACAGAAATACGACGGCCATAGAGAAGGTGCTGAGGTACCTGGAGGAAAACCCTAACCCCAGCCCCGCAGCCCTAGACGCCTTCAGAAACACCTCGAGGCTCGTCAACGCCGATAAGAAGCTCGTCAGAGCCGTAGCTGACTGGATGGTGTTCATGGGGAAAGTCGTGGATGCGCTTAAATGATGCCAGAAACTACCTGAGACTGTTCCGTGCACAGACGGCGCCTGCAACCATCCTCCTCATCCTAGTCCCGTTCCTCCAGGGAGGAGGCTCCCCGCTCCAAGCCCTAGTTCTCGGAGTCTACGCTCTCCTCGCCCACTGGCTGTCCTTCGGCATGAACAGCCTACAGGACTGGGTAGGAGGCTGGGATAAGAGAGACGGCTCAAAAGCCCATCATCCATTGTCGACCGGCGAGATCAAGGTGGAGGACGCTGTCAGGGTTATTCACTGGGGGCTGCCAGGCATCATGGTCTACGGCACCTTCCTGACGCTCTGGCTTAGCCCAAGCCCTCTCTGGGCCTTGATCGCGTTGTTCACTTGGTACACGTGGGGTATGGCCTATAACCTAGGCCTGAGCAAGGTCTCAGCGTTGGGCTTCCTGCCCATAAGCATCTGCTTCACGGCGATGGCTGCTTGGTCGTGGCTTCTCTCCCATCCTGAGCTGGGCTTCATCGGCGTCCTATGGCTTGGCTACGTCTTCTTCACGATCCTCTTCCAGATCTCTTACAGTGGCTTCGTGAAGGAACTGGAGCTTAGGGAGCGGAGTAACATCCTCGTGAGGATGGGTGCTAGGCTTGAAGGCGGAAGGTTTCACCCCGGCGGCGCCTGGCTTTACGGCTGGGCGGTGAAGCTGCTGAACCTCCTCTTCGGGCTGCTTCTGCTCTCCTGGACCAGCATAGGATTCTGGTCCCTGGGCGCTGTAGCCGTCTATCTGCTTTACCAGCTTACGCGGCCCAGAGCCTACGACAGGGCTAGGGAACTTTCCATGATGAGCTTGGAGGAGATCGCCACGATCTACATCCCCCTCTTTCTCCTCCAGCCATTTCAGGCGGTTCTCCTCGGCGGGCTAGGCGTCGTCTACTTCTACGGAATGAACCGCTGGCTGTGGGAAGCCTCCTTCCCACGCGTATAGGCTTATTAGGGAGTTACTTACACACTCCCTTTCAGGTGGAAGCGTGCATACCCTCAAAGTGACCTTTGAGGACGAGGAGTACGCCATACTCCTCAAGGCAAAGGGAAAGGAAAGTTGGAGGAAATGGCTTCTGAAGGTGGCTGAGGAAGCCTCAACGAGGGAGAAGGGGGTGAAGAAGCGGTGAGCGGGGAGGAGAAGCGGGAACTCGCAGTGAAGGAGCCTGAACTCATCGCACCTGCCTCCGTGGAGCGGACCTTAGAGGCGTTGAAGCGCTTCCAAGAGTTCAAGACTAGGGCGCTCAGCAAGAACGACTACGTCGTCATCCAGGGAAAGCGGACGGTTAAGAAGAGCGGCTGGCTGAAGTACGCTCTCGCCTGTAGCCTCAGCCTCGAGCTGCGTGAGGAGCGTGAGGACCGCCGCGAGGGCGAGGTCATCTACCACTACGCATACAGGGCGATCGCCCCGAACGGACGCTACGCGGATGCCGTCGGCAGCGCCTCCAGTAAGGAGAGGCAGTACGCCCACGAGGTCCACGACGTCCGCGCCCTGGCTCAGACGCGGGCGATGGAGCGGGCGATCAGTAACCTCGTCGGCGGCGGAGAACTCGGGGCAGAAGAACTCACCGGACCTGAGCCCTCTGAGCCTCCCCCTACACCTGCGGCACCTAAGCCTAGCATCTGGGAGGTGCCCGTCACGAAGGCCGTCCAAGGCCCTGAGGCCAGGGTACGCCAGTTCCCCCTCGTAAGCGGCACGAAGGCCCTGGGCATGCTGAACGTGCTGAAGGAGGGCTACGAGGCCTCACTTGTGCCTGAGAAGCCCATCCCAGCCGAGGACCCGGCGGTCAGCCGCTTCCTCATCGCCAAGGTCATAGCCGGGATGGCTGAAGCTCATCCGGGCCTAGCCTATGAGGTGGCAAGGGCGGAGGACGGCTCCCTAGCCGCGATCATGATACGTGGCCCTATCGAGGAGCCCCTCATCAAGGAGCTTCAGGGAGCTGCTGCCTGGGCATTTGGAAAAGCCCTCGAGAGAGTAGAGAAAGGCTAGGTGATCGCATGGTCCCTGATCAGGGCATGGAAGTGAAATGGAGCGTCTATGTCCTCGACTATATGCGATGTAGGGTTTCTACCGGGGAACGCTTATAGGGTCTCGCAGCGAACCTAAAGCCTGATGTCCGTCCTCAGCCTCCTCAGCGAGAAACCGGAGCTTGAGAAGCTCCTCCTAGACATCGTCGAGTGGGAGAAGGCGCACCCGGCTCAAAGCCAGTCTACGGAAGGCCCTACTTACGACGGTTTTCAGTGGTTTGACGTGCACGGCGACCCTCGGACCTTGAACCTGCTCGTCACTCGAGGCGTCCTGAACGTCGTCTTCAAAAGCAACAAGGCGACGCTCTACCGTCTACCGAACCTCGCCGAGGCGGAGAAAGCGCTGGAAGCCTACCAGGGACTCGTCCGTCCTCCTGAAGAAGGAGAATCGGAGATCCCTCCTGACCTGTTCAGGATCATCATCGGTCACGATGAGAAGAAGGAGATCCTGAACCGAAGCATCCGCGCGGAGCGCCCCGTCCACGGTCTCCTCTGGGGCAGCGTCGCCTCGGCGAAAACACTGTTCCTCGAGGAGCTCTCCCGGCTGGGCCGCAGCCACTTCGTCGTCGGCTCCAACCTGTCTGAAGCCGGGCTCTTCGAGGTTCTCTTCAACGAGCGTCCACGCTACCTGATCCTCGACGAACTGGACAAGATAAACAGCAGCGAGGACCTGAGCTGCCTCCTCAGCCTCATGGAGAGAGGCCGCGTCACCGAGACCAAGTACCGACGGCATAGAAGCCTACAGCTTAAAACCTGGGTCTTCGCGTCGGCTAACACCATCGCTCGAATTCCACCGGAACTGATGAGCCGGTTCCTGAAGCTTCACTTCCAGGACTACATGCCTGAAGAATTCTTGGAGGTCAGCGTCGCCGTGCTACGTGAACGCGAACAGGTACCTGAAACAGTCGCCCTCTACATCGCAGACAAGGTGATGAAGGACCTGCGCAGCCGAGACGTCCGAGACTGCTGCAAGATAGCGCGGCTGCTGAAACGCCATACGAGGGAAGAGGCTGACTACGTTCTAAGCATCGTCAAGAGACAGGTCTAGATCGGAACTCTCTTCGCCGTGTACGTGAAGCAGACTCCGAGCATGTGAGGTTCACAGCTTAAAGCGGTGCCGCTGGGCGTCACAGCCATGATCTGAATGTAGATGCAGGTCTTCCCGCCGAAGTCTATGGCGGCGATGCTCATAGTAGCCGTGTGGTGTTCAACCCAGCCTAGGGCGCTCGCGTACGTGTCCTCGACGCTCTTAGGACTGTTCACGTGGCTACCGCTTATCACGTCGCCCTCCTTCCCAACCTGATAGCTGAGCTGCCACTTCACGTTCTTCCCGTTGTCGTCGGTACCCCCGTCATTAGTCCACACCACCCAGAACTGGAAGGGGCCGCTGTCGTAATCCGACGGGATCGGGAACTTCCACGTCATCTGATCGGTGTTCACCGTGAACGAGTAGAGAGTAAGGTTATCCTGGTCAACGACGGTAGGAGGATTCGTGTTCGGCCTACCAAACTGGTCTCCCGGTATCGAGACGGTCTTAGTGTAGGTTCCCCCTACTTCACCGGAGCCGCCTAGAATGAACGTCTGCACGCCGTTATGAAACTTCCACTTTCCATCAACAGTGTTGTACCACCATGACCCCGCGGGTACGCTTCCGATAGGCGGGTCAGCGGCCAACATGCCCAAGTAGAGGCATCTAATGGAAACGCTCATGTAGCTTCCTCACAGCCGCTAGGCTCGGATGGGCCTTCTCATACTCGACCATGTCTAGGAGCAGCTTCTCCAGCTCGGGGCTGCTGCTCAGGAGGCTTAGGACGGCTACCGCGGACATCATGGACCTCGAGCAGCCCGTCAGACTCAGGAGGAAACGAGTTCCACCTGCGGTCTTCCCGGGGCGGGAATGCTGACGAGCTGCACTCATAGTCCGGTCTCTCCGCTTATATAGCCTCTCCGGGCACGTCCCTCGCCTTCGTCCTTAGGACGTTCTCAACTTGGTCGATGAGAAGACCTGTGTTGTCGTTAGTCCTCTTGGCGAAGTCTATCAGGGCATCCATGGTCTTGTTCGCCCACTTAGCACCCGCCAAGGCCAGCTCGAACAGGGGTCTTGCCATCACGTCACCTCCAAAAGGCTCCTTAGAGCAAGCTGACCTGGTAGACCCAACCCCGGGTTACTGGGCGATGGTTAAACCCCTTTATCGCATCAGCCCATTCGCTGGCAGTTGAGAAGCCGGAGCCTGTGACGAGCGGCTTGAGGAAAAGCTCGAGGAGAGGCCTGCCATCCTTCAGGTAGTCGATGGCCTGCATCCCGCCTACAGGCCTAAGCTCCGCGACGAGGCGAATGTGGACGTTGGCGAGCTTGGACCCGCCGCGCTTGTCGGTCATCCAGTCCCTTCCCAGCTTCCTGTGAGTATACGTCCTTCTGAAGGTGTAGACGTAACCCTTCTCTAACAGGTGCTTTCTAGCCTTGTCATTCGTGAAGATTATCACCATCTTGCAGTCGCCTCCAAAAGGGCTACTTTGAAGCGGTTGCTTCAACGTCTAGCTCCGGGGGGAGCTTCCCCTTCGTCTTCAGCAGCAGCCTGAGGGCGTCCTCGAGAACCCTGCCTACGCTCTTCTTCTCGTCGACCGCCAGGTGCCTGGCGACGTTCCAGAGGGCCTCGGAGACGATGATGCTGGTGGTAACCTGAGGTGCTGTCAGTTTCCGGTACTGTTTATGAATTCTACGACGGCCCAACTCTTAACTTCCTCCAAAAGGCTCAACGTCCTCTGCCTCTTGCTTGCATCCTTCAGAATCGGCGTATTCCCACAAGGTCAACCTGCCCTCGGCACGCAGACACTCTTGGTTCAGCCATCTGTAGGCTCTCGAGTTGACCGTAGCGAGCTGCTCCCGCCAAGACGCGAAGCCCGTACAAGGCCAACAGCCGCAGCGATCGGCGCCCTTGGCGTAGATGGGGTTGATGGGGATTGCGTTCGCGTCGACGTAGGCCTGCATCTCCTCGAAGGACCAGAGGGCGATGGGATGGAACTTCCACAGCTTATCACGCTTACTCCTGTAGACTTGGCCGTGATGGGCGATAGTCAGGGCGCGGGCGCGGCTTTCCTCCGCCCGAAGCCCTGTCAGAACGGCCTTGACGCCGAAATGGCGGTAGAACTGCCTGGCGGGTTGTTCCTTCAAGTGAACACAACAATATGGGCGGCGGGGCCGATTCACACCTTGGGGACTTGAGCCTCGGAACTGAGGGAAGCCATGCTTCTCCACCACCCGCCAGAATGTAGTCTTAGGGCGAAGCTCATGGTAGTTCAGCCTCCAGTCTTCAGCTAACTGGCGAACGTACCTAACAGTCTCGGCGTACTCCACACCAGTATTGTTGAAGGCTACGAGGATGCCAGGCTTCACCTTCAAAGCCATGTGCAGCACGATCGTGCTGCATCTGCCGCCGCTCCAAGCCACGCACACCCTGTTTCCGTAGGTGATAGCCCTCTTTACAACCTCCTCTGCGGAGAGAGTGTTAGGTGCGTTCCTCTTGGCCAACTCCAACCGGGCCTTAAGGACTAGGGAGCTAGTCAAACCTCTTCCTCCAATAGTTTCTACAGCGAATCTACCAACGCCTTGACGCGTAGGTTGACGCCCTGGATGATGTCCTTGTGGCCGAGGATCTCCTCAACCTTCTCAGGCTGGTCGAAGGCGCCTATCAGCGGGTCTATGACGGCTTCACTGATCGCCCTCAGCCCTGCACTCTCAGCCAGCTCCTTGATGCGTCTGAGCTCCTGCTTCGCCCTTTCAGGCCTCTTCTTGACGGCTCCGACCGCCTGCTGCGTGATGTAGGTTATCTGCGAGCTTAGGTTGTCCACTGCCTGTCTGACCAGGGTCCTACGCTGCGTTTCCAGCTCATGTCGGAGGAGCTCGTAGCCGCGCCGCTGCTCCTCCTTAAGCTGGGCTAGGTGGACGCGGTAACGCTCCTCTACCAGGTTGTCGATGATGCTGGGGTCTAGGCGGACGGCTCTCGGGTTGATCCTGAACTCGTGGAGGTCGTGGAAGCTGAAGATGTGGCCGTCGACGCCGTGCTTGTCCAGGATGGCGAGGACCTTCGGAACCTCCGTCTCGCTCAGGCGTTTCAGGTCCTTGTTGACGTCGGCTATCTGCTTGTTGAGGCCGTCTAGGAAGAGCATCATGTCCGGTGCCTTATCGAAGGGCAGCAGGTAGACGACACGGTGCTTTCTTCCAAGCCTCTGCCGCTGCAAGACGAGGCAGCGCCTGTTGATCTCGTAGTAGAGCGCCCGCCTTAGGTTGCCGGGGGTGTTCACAACCCTCCCCGGGTAGGGGATGAAGGTCAGCCGCCGCGTTCTCTGCACGGCGTCCTCGAGAAGGTGTCGGCGGTACGCTCCCTTGAGGCTCCGCCCACGGACTTCCCTCTCAGCATAGGCTACGTCCATCTCTGAGAGAAGGTCCTCGAGCTCCCCGATGAGCCCTAGGTACCTGTCACCAGGAAGCGCGGTGCAGTCTACCGTTATGGCGAGAGACTCCGCGTCTGGCGAGTAAACGTCTTTCCCCGAGTAAGGGAGCTATCCCTTACTCTAAGAGGAACCCCTCGAGAATCACTGCCTGTTTTCCAGTAGATGCCACTTGCCCCATCGATTGTGTGTTCCTTTGAACTGACACCTCTGTTTCCTCCAAAAGTGAAGCTACTGCTTCTCTACGAGACTTAGGGCTACATCGACCTCGTAGACTCTTCCTGGTTTCCATCTGAAAGCAGAGGTCTAGTTCCTCGTCGGTGAGCCTGGGTAGGCTACTTTTGTAGTTGACGTGGTCTACGCTGACGGTGATGATCCATCCTATGTTCGGGGGGAGTATGAAGCCGCAGGTCTTGCATGTCCATCTCCCTCCTTGGCCCCAGCCCAGGTGTTCCATCCATCCGCCGCACTTAGGACATTTCAAGCGATATCCTCCGGCTGCGCGGGCTGTTCGAGCTTCATGTTCTCTACGAGGCCTCGTATCCTGCCACTGATACCGTCGAAGATAGGCTTCACAGCCTCGATTCCAAGCAGCTTGACCAGGCTGATCCTGTCTCCACAACGGCACTGGATGATGACGTCCTTCTCGTCGCCGCTCAGCTCGACGATGAGCTTAGGCTCACCCCGAACGTTCGGCCTGACGTCTATCACTCTTCGGTTAGGGTGGTCGATGATGACATCGGGAACCGCTGTTCCCGGCCATGTTCTCGGCGGAACTGGGAGCCTGTGTCCCCAGGTACCGCTGTCCCAAGTCCAATCAAGGTTCTGCCAAGGCCTGTAGAACGAGTAATCCGCGTAGGCTTGCTTCCATCTAGCAGCTTTTCTTGCATATGCCGTATCTGCCGTATCTTTCACCTCCTCCTCCAACAGGGAGCTATCCGCACGGTCTCCACTCTACCTTGCTGGGTTCTACGCCCAGCTCCTTAAGGCTCTGAAGCAACAGCTTCAGAAGGGGCTCCTCGAGGTGTGGCTGGACGAGGACCTTGTCCCCATCGATCTCTATAACTATGTCGTCGTTCACGTGAGAGTTCACTCTCGACCACTCCTCCTCTTCTTGAGCCAAGCCTCTTTCTTCTCCATGTGTTGACGATAGTCGCCCTTACGCGGCCCCTTTCTTCTTCTTGGCACGTTCACGCCTCCTCTTCTCCCCCTCTAACCGTTGAAGACTGGTTATCCTGGTCTCCATCTTGAAGCAGATTTCAAGCTCCTCGTCGGTGAGCCTGGGCAGGGTAGTCTTGTAGTTGATGTCGTCAACGCTGACGGTGATGATCCATGGGACGTTCGGGGGGAGTTTGAAGCCGCAGCTCTCGCACATCCAGTACGCGCGTCTCCATAGTCCTCGTCGTGTCATGTTACCCTCGCACTTAGGGCACTTCAAGTGGTTTCCTCCAAAAGGTTCTCTTTCACTCCTCCGTCGGTTTGAGAATCAACATCAACGCCACAAGAATAGTACCGCCGACAAAGAGCGTTGCACCTGTCGGCAGTAGCGTCATGGCTCCCAGCACCGCTCCTCCCAACCAGTTCGCTATTTCCTTCACTAGAAGCCCTGCTCCTGCTCCAGCGACGCCACAGCCTACAAGTACGCCCGCAGCTTGCTCGCCTTCTCTCATCTAGCTTCCTCCAAAAGGGGTCATAGGTGGTCTACCTCGGCCTCTTCAAAGATTCCTCAGAAAGATACGTCTTATTACTGGGCTCATTAACGGCCTAGCTTTCTCCATGATGTTGTTGAGAAGATGGATTTGGAGGCTTAGATCTCTTCCTGTCTCCTTAAAAGCGAACTCATGCGCCGCCTTTTCCTCTTCGGCTTGTATCTCGGGCTTAACTGGCTTTTTCGGTAGAAGCCCTTTGAGATCACGCAGGTAATGGTAGAACTCATGAGTGAGGGAATAATCTAGAGCCATCTCAGTACCAGTTATATCAGCCATAGCGAAGTCCACCCAAACGGTGGATATGGCTATCGTCTTTGGAGCAGTACGGATAGTGGGTTCTGGCCAGTAAGATGAAAGACGAAGCTGAGTATCTGTAAGGGTGCGTACTCCTATCCCAATCCGCACGTTCGGCTCAGGAACCCGATGCTTGGTACTCAAATCCCTGACGACATCGTGTACAAACCTTTGTACATGGTCATGGGCTTCTAGGTAGTTCATTTTTCTTCCTCCAAAAGGGTCATAGACCTGTTCGTTGCTGCTGCTGCGTGGTCTGGGTCTGGTAGAACTCAGGGGTCCTCTCCTGCCGTTCCACGTCGACCTCTACGCCCAATGCCTTCAGCCTAGCCTTCAGCTTCTCGACTTCGGCTAGGCAGCTTGATCCACGGAAGCCCTTAGTCGTGATCGTCGCCCTACCGTCTTGGTCAACCTCGACGATGATCTCTCTCATGCCATCACCAGGAGAAGGCTCTCAAGACGATCTTCTCGCCGACCTTCTGAGACTGCACCTGGAAGCCTGCCTGTCGAAGGGCCTGCTGATGTGCTTGGGCGGTGTAGGTCTGGGTCAGGCTCCTCTCAAGCTGCTGCTGGAACTCGTGGTGCATGTAGAAGTCCGCCTTCATCTGTACCTGGCCGTTGACGACCTCGAAGCCTACGCCTCGAGTGTGCTGGGGGCAGGTGAAGCCGAGGCTGGCCTTCGACGGGTTCCCATAGTAGTCCGTGATGGTCGTGGTCATCGTGCCGCCTAGGTCCTTGCAGAGCTGCTCTACGACCTGGCGGAGAAGCTCCGCGCTCACGTTCTTCAGCCGTATCCGAATCA
>Ga0315309_1002302_pt1 | contig 11152 bp, 13 predicted proteins | sample TDP4_MG_FD_203080 | JGI IMG/M metagenome (GOLD analysis project Ga0315309, IMG submission 203080) | Freshwater sediment microbial communities from Lake Towuti, South Sulawesi, Indonesia - TDP4 | ecosystem: Environmental > Aquatic > Freshwater > Lake > Sediment | place: Indonesia: South Sulawesi...
TAGTTAACCGGTTGTCCGACAGGGCAGACGCCGGGCAGCCACGCCGCTGAGGATAAGGGCTGAAAGCATCTAAGCCCGAAGCCTCTCCCGAAAATAGGCAGCCATTCCCCCAAACGGCTGGGCTGGCAACAGCCTATGCTACGGGGACGAGGGCTCCCATAGAAGATGGGTTTGATGGAGCCGGGGTGTACGCCGGAAGGCTTCGGCCGACCGGTTCAGCCTGCGGCCTCCAACCGCTCGAGATGTCGGGCGCAAGTGGTGTCTGGACGATATTAACGGTGAACTTTGAAGGTGTGGTGGAAAAGGCTTGTGCATGGTATGTTTTATGCGTGAGTTTTCTGTATGTTTTGGGGTTTTTCTTGAAGGCTTTGGCTCTCTGCGGAGACTAGCCCCTCCCTTATAAATAGATTGAACTTGCGGTTCTTTCGAGTGGTTCGTCTTCTGGCGAGTAGATATTTAATGTATTGCGTGCTGGCTGAGTTCGTGATTAGAAATGAGGTGTAGGTTCAAATTCTATCCCCCGCACCATCTCCGAAACGTTAAATTCGCTCAAATTTCGTTCGTTTTAAGCGTAGAATAGCGGAAAATCGACTTCAAATTGTGTGTAGCTTTTGATTTTACTTTAGGGTTTAAAACTGTCAACCTGAAAAAAGCAATTAAAGTAACCATGTTGTCGGTTCAAATTTTTCGTAATAAAATTTAAGAATCTACCAAAGCTTAATAAAAGCCGGTTCTTTAGAGTGGTGAAGATTTGAGTCACACCATTTTTATCGCAATTGGAGTAGGGCAAGGCGATGCATTTTTCATGGAAAGAGGTGACAGAAGAATGCTTGTCGACGGTGGTGGGAGCGTGAGAACCTTTCCTATGCAATTTACGCAGGTTACTCGCAGAAATTATGTTGATGTTTTGGTTTGTACTCATAACGACTCTGACCATGCACGGGGGGTGTTAGGCTTTTTGAGAAGACTTGCTGCTAAGGAAGTCTGGCTACCTGCATCTTGGATGGACCGCCTTAGCGACTTGATTAGCAATCCAGAAAAATTTTGGAAAGAATTAGTAGCTGACATTGAAAAGCTAGAAGCGAATAAAGTTGAAAATTTGCACTCGATAGGTAAAATGTATCTGACAATGTCCGTTGAGAGAGAAGGTCCTCTCGTTGAAGAGAATGTAGAAAATCTCATGAAAGTGTTTCAGTATAGTCTTCAATCTCATCCATCTTCTGCCCTTCAATCATGGAAAGGGTATTCAAATTTGTGGTTACTGAACAAAAGGTACAGATTGATGATTGAGGCTGTAAAAGCTTCAAATTTGATTAGAGAAATAGTATTAGCTGCTTATCGTTCTGGTTCTTTAATTCGTTGGTATGATTATGTTGGTAACCACAAATATTCCAACCCATCTGGGGGAATAAGCGATTTCCTTGTGCCAGTTAATGCTGTTGAGGTTACCAAAATAAGGCGTCGCAAGAAGAGTGCACTTGAATATGTTGCTTTAACAAGAGTGAATAAACAAAGTCTTGTCTTCATATCTCCAAAGGACGATGTTAGCCCTGGAGTGCTATTCACAGCTGATTCTGACCTTTCCTTTCATCAAACGATTCCATGGCATGACCAAATGATAATAACTTCTCCTCATCACGGGTCAGAAGACAATAGAAACGCTTACACCAGATTCAATAGAGATACTCAGAGTAATTTAAGAGTAGTTTGGGTAAGAAGCGATAGATGTTTTAGTCGCAGACCAGGTAAATCATACCTAGCAGTCAGTGGTGACAAATATTGCACTATTTGCCGCCGTTCAAGACTACCTACACAGAATGTGCAACTTGCTTTTTCCAAGTTCAATATTGCTTGGCAACCAATTAATACGCGGAAATGCCAATGCTAGTTCAAAGTTGATATGTGACTCATCTCTGAATGCAACAGAACTGTTTTGCGGGGTCTTTTAATGTTCAACTTCTTTGAGAGGCGTACACGCAAATTCACATCATCTTCAAGTCAGCCTAGAGCTACGTTAAACATTATTCTTGTTTATCTTCTCCACTTTTCCTTGAGCATCTATGAAGTAGAACTCTATATTTTGAACCAGACTACCTATTTTCTTAACCATATTTCCGGAACGTTGCGTTGATTGCCAAACGCCAAAAAGCGTATCTTTACATCTACTTTTTCTAATAGCCAAACATGACCACATATTTCCATCATCTTAGCTGGAGGAGTTTTCGTTCGATGAACCAAAGTTAGGAACTTAGCATCCCCTACAATGTCTTTATTTGGAGAAACCATGTCAAATCTTTTAAGAAAACCTTTAGGGTTCTTCTCCGCAAGTTCGACACCGAAATATTGGCTCATGGTTTTTCTTGCCAATTTCTCAAATTCTTTCCAATCCATTTCAAAACCTCCCTAATAAACTAACAGTATCGACAGATGGGTTACTCGAATCATCCTTTTTTCGCCTTTTCGAGTAGGCTCGGTATCAAAGATGCGAAAAGACATTTTTATCATAATATCAAAATATGTTCTGATGTGAGGGAATTTTCGGAACGTACCCATCGCTAACTCTGAGTTGTGAACGTTACGTTTACTTCCTTTATTTCTAGACCAAGATTTCTTAGTCTCTCGTTAAGAAATGGAGCTATCACTACGTGTGCTAGCAATTGTAGCGTTTCGACTGGTCCAAATTCTTTGGTAGTTGTGCATAAAGACCTTTTGATGATTGAATTCGCTATTTTCTCTGGTTCTATTAGTTTAGCCGCGTTTTTGTCTGCCTCTAACTGGGAAGCCAAAGCGGTTTTCCTTAGCACATATGGAAGTAACAAAAATCCAACGAAGAGAAACACCGTCCAAAATCTCATCCAAAGATTCTCTGACCAAAAACTTAGAATTTCTATCAAAAGCAAAGTCAGCAAAAACAAGTATGCAGTGGACGATGCCACGGATTTTAAGTAGACGGACTTTAATTTGCGTCTGAAGTCCATTAAATGTCCTACTTCGTGAGCCAATACTACTTCAACGTCATCTTGGTTTAGTCTACCACTCTTTAAGTCTTCGAATAGTTGCTTTCCCACCATCACTTCACATTTGCAAAAAGAAGCTTTCGCATATCTTTCTCTTTTTGAAAACTTGACATTAGGTATTTCTGGAAGCTTTGCAAGTTTTGCTAAATTGCTAACTACCTGTGCACAGATTCTGATTTCCTCTTCATACATAAAACATACCACATGATAGTTGTAAAACCATGAATAAATACTTCAATTAGGTAACCCTTCTCTTAACATCACAGAAAAATCTAGTTGACAGTTTTAAACGACAGTATAAACCTAAACCCCCGCACTTTGAAAACTATTCTTCATTTGAGTTATGGAGTTAACACAAATCCGAGAATTTAAATCGATGTGTAAACCTAGCCTCCCGCACTGTTTTTCTGAAGGCTATTTTTCGCTTAAATTTCGCTCTTTTTGAGTGAAGAATGGCATAAAATGACTTAGGGAGCGAATGGTTTTTGTTGACGTTCTGTTCTAGAAGAATGGTGACAGTGAAGCCTTGTGAATTTGATTTCTAAATTCGATCCTTGGGGTTCCAAGCTTTGCACGTGTCCGCCTAAATTAACCTTTAACCCTTACACTGGCTGCGACCACGCGTGCGTTTACTGTTATGCCTCAAGTTACATCCCTAAATTTTTCGATTGCCGACCAAAGAAGGACTTGATTTCAAGATTGAGAAGAGAAGCCGAGAAATTGAAAGGCGAAATAATATCAATAGCCAATTCTTCAGACCCTTATCCGAATTTGGAAGCAAAAACTGGTCTAACGCGGAAATACCTGGAAATTTTGTCTCGAAACGAGTGTAAGATTCAGATAATCACAAAGTCTAACCTTGTCGTTAGAGATATTGACCTTCTGAAGAAAATTCCTTCAATGGTTTCTTTCACCATCACAACGGAAGATGACCACATCGCAAAAATCATTGAGCCGCATGCTCCTCCTCCTTCAGAACGTATGAAAGCGGTTGAAATCCTAATTGAGAGGAGCATTCCAACATCAGTGCGCATAGACCCCATAATTCCCTTCGTGAACGACAAACCCGAAAGCTTGATGAAAACACTTGCCTCTATGGGTGTCAAGCACATCACAGTTTCGACTTACAAGGTTAAGCCGGATAACTGGCAAAGACTCAGCACAGCACTGCCAAAAACTGCAGAAAAACTGAAGCCGCTCTACTTTGAAAAAGGCGAAAAAATCGGCAGATACGTCTACTTGCCCAAAGATTTACGACTCAAACTAATGAAAAATGCGAGGGAAATAGCCCACAAATACGGCACGAAGTTCGGAACCTGCAGGGAAGGCTTAAGCCATTTAAACACGGCGATATGCGACGGCTCGTGGCTGTTGAATCAAACTCGTTAGCAAGCCTTATTTCTCGCAAACAGCCTGATTTTAATGAATTGATATGTCGTCAAAAAGGCAAGAAAGAAAGCATGGCAGTTTGCCTCCAGACCAGGTTGAGATAAAGCGACTGCCAAGATGGGGAAAGGATCATCCCACCATTAGTGGTTCCGTTCCAAAAATCGCTTTAGAAAGCTGGGTTTTATTGGTTGACGGAGAGGTTGAGAAACCTTTGAAGTTGAGTTGGAACGATATCTTAAAGCTTCCAAAGGTCGAATCCACAAGCGACTTTCACTGTGTGGAAGGGTGGAGCGTTCTGGGTTTGAGGTGGGAAGGAGTTCGCTTCAAGCAATTAGCAGAGCTAGTCAAGCCAAAAGAGACGGCCAAGTTCGTTACGTTTGAATGCGCAGACGGATATGCAACTTCCCTTTCGTTCGAAGAACTTTCGGGAGACGATGTCCTCTTAGCCTACAAGGTGGACGGAAAGGAACTTGAAGAAGGCGTCGGCTTTCCACTACGGTTGACGGTTCCAAACAAATACGCGTATAAAAGCGCAATGTGGATCAACAGGATAAAATTCACATCAAAGAAGGAGACGGGCTACTGGGAAAGTCGAGGATACAGTGACACAGCCGACGTTTGGAGGAACGACCGATTCTCAAGAAAACAAACATTACATATAACAAGATGTTGAGCGATTATATACACCGACAACACTGAAATGCGCGCTAAATTTTTCGTTTTTTGGGCGCTTCTCCTCTCCAACAGGACCCGTATTCTGTTCGATACACTTCCACGTAAAGTCTTGGAGTAAAGCAAAATCAATCCAATAGTTGAGAGAGCGACCATTAAGTAAAACGCCGGATCAGGGATACCCATCATTCGCGCCCCTAGAAGGGGTTCGGGTCCGGACTCTCCGCCCAGAAATATCCAGTGGCCTAGTCCTATTTGTGGGAACACAACATAGAAGGGAAGGTCCAGGATGCCGAAGAAGCCTAAAACCTTCAGCGTGACTTGAGTTTTGTGACCTAGATTTGTTTTGAGCAAAATAAGAGCCAGCGCCCATGAGACTAGGTTAGTTGTCATTGAACCGCCTAGAAACATGAGGCCATATGCAAATGAATTGTAGGTGAGCCCATCAACGTGGGCTAATCCCAACTGAAATTGCGGGGTTACGGCTAGTCGAGGATAGATCTCAAAATAGGCTATCTTCATGTAAGTGAGCCTTCCTCCCATAGCGGTTCCCCATATGGCGTGGCCAAACTCGTGGACAAAATCCATGACAAGGCCTAGAGGAATGAAAAGAACCATTGGCAATAAGAGGGATTCGCGACTAACGCTTATTCCCAGACTGGGAAACGCTACTCTATCTAGGAAGACCAAAGTAACTAACGAAACGATTATCCAAAAAGCAGTGTCAACGGCAAAATTAGTCAGAACATACTCGGTGGGCCCGTTCAAATCGGTCACTAGCCATGCCAAAGGGTAACCATAATGCCTGATCTCGGGTAAGCCTATTCCAGACCTACTGCTAATGGTTACGGTTCCCAAAGACGCGAGGAAACCGCAAATGACAGCTCCAAAGAGCAACTTCGACTTCCCAATACAATTATCCAGTACCACCACTCTCCCCGGCTACAATTAAAAAGGTGATTTTCGCATTGATAACTCTATGTTTTAGAACACTCGTTCATACCAAACTTCAAGAATCAGAAACCAGCCCCAACCAAATATGTTTGGCTCCAAATAGAGGGTCTAGCACCGTTGCACACGCAAAAATTGGTAGCCCGGGATACGTGACTTATCTCGTTTAAATTTCTCAAATTGCGAAGATTGGAGAGAGTTCGAATCGTTTGCTCTGCACCAACTTTTTAGCCAAGTTTTCAAATTGGCAGTTAGCGCGTTGTAAGCAAAAGTGGACCGGGGGAGCATGTGTAGCCTTGATCATCAGTACCGCACGAGAACTTGACTTGATAACTTAATTTATATGTATCTGCGCTACTAATGCTCTTTAGCTAGAGGATTGCCTAAGATGTCGACTCCCACAGCGAAGACTCCTCCTCCAACCAGTCTGCCTTGCAACCGATATTGGACGAGCCTCCGCCCTGAATGTAAAAAATGTAAGGATAAGATGACGTGCCCTATGTATCTTGCGCACTGGAAGAAACATCAAAAACTTATGAGGAAATGAAAACGACCGTAGAAAAGCTTTGCAAAAATTGTGTCTACTTCAAGATTCGAAAATGAAATACATACTGCTCTCTCATAAAGCAAAAAGTCCCAGAAACCTATTCTTGCGGCAAATTCAAACCTAAATGGACTCTGAGATAACCTTCTTCAGCAGCGTTTTAGTGTAGTGGTTTCGATCTTACCGCGCGTGGATTTAAGGGGACAGCGCGCGAATGATTCGAGGCAGCACAGAAACAAGGATTTGCACGATTGCCTTAGAGAACAGTTATACGTTGCTGTGCATACTATTAGTTACAAAACCTTCAAGGCATAGAGTATTATGACACAAGAACCAGAACGACAAGCCAACGAACCAGCAGCAGTAACTAAACTAATGATCGACAGACCATCTGACTTTAAATTCCACGTAGCCTATCTCGCCTATTCTCGCTCATGGGACAAAACCGCCTCGCAAGAGACCAAGACAAAGTTGAATGAAATCATATCGTCGCTCTCAAACCAAGAGATAGACTATTCAACCTTCTACGAAAAAATGGGTCAATACACAGGAAATAGTTCCAAACACTATGCTTGGCCCAGAGATACCATAATAACTCAGAGAAAGAGGGACTGGCGAAAAAGAGAAACGAGAGACTCAAGGAACGCAAGGCACAGAGGAAGAAGCTGAGGATTACGTGAAACGCGCGCCAATGCTGAAGCCCTAAATATTTTTGATGACGCTCACTTTTCCGCCTCTGCCAACCTTTAACTGACGTACACCTCTAAATGCAATAACATTTGCTTTTTCAATTTGAATGATGTCACCTACAGAGATTTCATCTGTTTGTTTGTTCCATAAAGGCAATTGAATGGCTCCAGTTTCGTCAGTGACGAGGACTTTTGCCACATTAACGTAGAAACCAAAACGGGTTGCGACCAACCTAGGCTGAGATACTTCGAGAACCCTTGCCTTTATGTTAACGCGTTTCATTCCAACCCTCAAGTCTTTAATCTGATAACGGTTTGATTTAGCCTCTTGGGCTAAGTTTCTTATAGGCACCATTGTGTGTACAAAGTCTTTGAGTGAATTGGTTTTTGCAAGAATATGCTTAGGCATAGAAATTGCGCAACCACTTTATGGCTGCTGGTTATGAGAAAGCCGAATGTCATAGTATCTATTGTGGGATGCTCGAATACACATATATCGGGACTCCCCATCAGTTAATTTAGCTAGAAAGGGTATAAAAAGAGCGGGTCTTGAAAAGAAGGAACAAAAATGAACGCGGTATATGGGGTTGTTGATTTTGCCTTATTATATCTATGTGTTGCTCTGTGAAGACGGAAGTTATTACACTGGGTATGCAAAGGACATAGACTTGCGTGTTCAACAGCATTGGAGAGGAGTTGGAGCTAGGTATACTAAATTGCATAAACCAAAGAAGTTGGTTTACACAGAAGAATTTGAAACTGTAGGAGAAGCGATGAAGCGAGAAAGGGAAATCAAACAGTTAAGTCATGAAGAGAAATATAGGCTCGTAAGTTTGTATCCACGTTAATTGTGAGGGTTTACCTTAGAATAGGAGAAAAGACGCGTGTGTGTTAAAAATACTTACTCTTTGATGGCGTTCTTAGCTTCATTAACCCACTTTGAAACTACCTTCTCTGAAAACTGAAGTTTCTCCGAAAGCTCTTTTGGGTCAAAACTTGCTAGGTCCTGAACCGATCTTACACCGCAAGACTTCAATTTCTCTGCCCTCTTAACCCCGATTCCCTCTATACTGGTCAGCTCTGTAGGATGTATGGGGATTGCAGACTCCGTCTTTTCGCTCCCCTTCCCCACCTCTTTCTTTACGGAGGGAACACGCCTTAACGTGCCGACCAATTCGACGCTTGTCCCTAAAGCCTGACCAGGCACTCCTTTTCGGAATCTTGCTCTGACCAAGCCTCTCTCGCCGTGTAAACCCACAATTTTCCCGATAAACTTGTTCTTTCCTTCCTTCCAAACCACTTTTCGCCCGATAAGTTGGCCTGCTTCAGAGACGGAATTTGCGTGAGTAAATTGGATTAGACACTCTCTCGACATTTGCGTTCTGATACCTATCCGATAGTTTACTATTGTTCCATGAACTGGTTGAGACACAGATTTTCACCATTGCAACGCTTCCTTTTAAGACACAACTAGCTTTTAAATCTGTTTCGCTTTGCCATGGTTCACCGCTAGAATGGCACGCCTAAGCTCATTTCTTTTTTGGTTTGTATTCCCTACTCTGAAACAGTGGGCTGGAGATTACTAGATCTGCTGTCGCTCTATTACACGCAGTTGGCACGTTGTACAAGACAGCTATTCTGAGAAGGGCTTTCACGTCGACGTCGTGAGGAAGAGATTCTAGAGGGTCCCAGAAAAAAATCAAGTAATCCAACTTCTCGTTGGCGATCAAAGCTCCTATTTCCATGTCACCACCATGAGAACCATCCTTAAGCAGAGTTATGTTTAGGCCAGTTTTGTCGATGACTTTCTTCCCAGTTCCTCCGGTTGCATACAAGTTGTGAAGAGTGAGAGTCCCCTTGTTGAAGTCAGCCCACTCCACCAAATCAGCCTTCTTATTATCGTGCGCCACTAGAGCGATCGTTCTTTTCAAAATATCACCATTCAAACTAAAGCGAATACATTCCAATGGTCTTAAACCTTTCTACACAAAGAAGAAACATATACACTTTTGTTCAATTTTCAGTTATGAAACAAGTGAACATCGATTTCATTCGATGACGCTTAAGCTTCCGTTTCTCCCAGATTTAACTGCCGTTCGCCACAATAGATTTGGGACGCGCATATTAATACTTTCAACATCACTTATATAGTTTGGCTTAAGTAAATCTTCCCGTTTTTAATGGCATGGCATAGTGTGTGTTCTTTTGTGCGTCAATCGGAATTTGAACTATCTATTTGTGTGCTTGGGTTTGGGGATAAAATTTCACTTTCTCTTGTCGGTGTTGACAAAGATAATAGGCGAACGTCACTTTTAAACACCACTAACGTTCTCTAATAACTAAAATGCACAGGCTATCCTTCAACTTCCACGCATGCACACGGTGTACCTATGATGGGATTCTATCGAATTGGTTATAAGTGCCCCGTGTTCTATTGGGTATGCCCCTAGAAAGAAACAAGGAGAAGGAAATAAATGAGATATACGTTTGAAGTGGAAGAACCAGAAAAACCAGAAGAAACTGAAGAGGAAGAATTTGAAGAATTTGAAGAAGAATGATGACATTCCTTCATAAATTTTTCTACCTTTTTTTCTCAAATTTTCAGGATGTCTTTGCATTGGAGCAGGCGATACTTTGGTGAAGCCACTGAAAGCCCCCGTGTTGCATAGTTTAGGTTCTGTGAGGCGTAAATTATTTAACGAACTTCTTAGGATGGCGTTTGAATTTTTTCTTGCAACTCGCGGAGCAGAAGTAGTGTGTCTCTCCTTCAAAATTTATCCGAAATTTTGCTGTTCTCTCGTCAAGCACAGTGTCGCATACATAATCCCTCAATCAATAGCCCCTGTGTTCTTTGATGAAGATACAATAATAAACTAGAACGGCTCATTAATGCTTGACAAATGAGGGGATGGAACATTCTCTAGCATTTCAACGCTCACAGAGCTTTTATCTGTTCAATTTTTCGGGTTAGGATCTCAACGATCAAGTCGTTGTTGATGTGCATCAGTGGTTTGTTGCAGGCGGGACATTTGAAGAGAAGTTCAAATGCCTCTGCGAAGGGGAATCGCTTGCAGCCTAGCGTTTGGCAGGTGTAGAACTCGTGGCTTTTCTCGTAGTTGAGCCGGGTTTCCAGTTTTTCTAGAACGCGGCGCTTTTGGTTTAGGATAAAGCCTTCCAGTTGGTCGGGTTGGAGTCTCCAGTTGAAGATAAACCAGCCTGTTTCTTTGTCGCGGGATTGCCTGAGAGCCACGAGGGAGTGGTCGTAGAGTCTGTAGAGTGTCTTACGTACCATGTTGAGGCGTATTTGGGTTTTATCCGCTATCTCATTATCTGTAATCTCGTGAACCTCTTTAAGGGCCTCGACTACTCTAACAGCGTCCTCTCCGAACAACGCAGCCACCTTCTTTAGCATCTCGATATCCACAAGGAACAGTTTTGAAACCCCTCCGTTTAGACAACGCACAGACGAGCTCCTCCCAAAGAGAACATCCGGAATACTGCTTTGGAATTTTCTATTCGGTAGCCCTGCTTTCTATATATCATTATAATAGATGTTGACCCTTCAAGCCTTTTTTCGAAGCTTTTGGCTCCATAACTTAGTAGCGCTCAAGGCGATTAACCCTTTCCATCCGAAGAAGGGTAGGTAACCCGAGAGAGACTCTCAGGTCCCCCACTCGAGACCCTTTTTTTGCGTTAGACTAATATACTTGGCAATGTACTTAGTTGTAGCAGTTGGGATTCTTGAGAGAAAGAGTCAGATTGGCGCTATGTGCGTGTTACTTTTTCTCTTGATTGTTCTCACTGATAAATCCTTGGGGGTGAACCAGAACGAGTTACGGAAGTGGAAGAAGATATGGTACAAGACCGAGCTTCAGATCACGTGGTTTCAG
>Ga0315309_1002303_pt1 | contig 11149 bp, 8 predicted proteins | sample TDP4_MG_FD_203080 | JGI IMG/M metagenome (GOLD analysis project Ga0315309, IMG submission 203080) | Freshwater sediment microbial communities from Lake Towuti, South Sulawesi, Indonesia - TDP4 | ecosystem: Environmental > Aquatic > Freshwater > Lake > Sediment | place: Indonesia: South Sulawesi...
GTTTGTCAGTTCAGTCTCGAACCCAAAACACGAGGTCAAAATCGCCCTAGTTGGCAAATACGTCGGACTTGTCGACGCCTACGTGAGTATGAATGAGGCTTTCCACCATGCTGGAGCAGCTTGCCAAACCAAAGTGTCAATCGACTACATCGAAGCTGAAACCCTAGAACGCGATTCCAGCAACATCAACCGCCTCAAGAACCACGACGGAATATTCATACCATACGGATTCGGCGTCAGAGGCACCGAAGGAAAAATCAAAGCCATACGCTACGCACGAGAGAACGACGTGCCCTTCCTCGGCATATGCCTAGGCTTCCAACTAGCAGCAATAGAATTCGCACGCAATATCTGCGGACTTGAAGACGCCGGCAGCACAGAACTTCATCCTGAAGCGCCACATCCAGTCATAGACCTCATGCCAGAACAGACGTCAGTGAAGCAGAAAGGAGCAACCATGCGCTTAGGAGCTCACAAAATCATTGTACAAAATAATACGATAGCGCACACACTATACTGCTCAGATGAAATCTACGAACGCCACCGCCACCGCTGGGAAGTCAACCCAAAATACTGGAATACATTAAACAAGCATGGAATGGTGTTTTCAGCTAAAAGCGAAGACCTGCAAAGAATAGAAATACTAGAGCTACCAGACAAGTTCTTCTTCTTCGCATCGCAATTCCACGGCGAGTTCAAAAGCCGACCAAGCAAGCCAGATGGCGAATACTACGGATTCATCAAAGCATGCTTGAACAAGAAGCTGGGCAAAGCTAAGCCTCTGCAAGAGCTTGAGACAAACCTCGAGATAAAGAAAGCCTAACGTTGCGAGGATTATAAAACTGTTGCTAACATTGTGGCTTTGTTTCTGGCGTGGCAATGTGTATGAGTGAGGAAAGCGCTTTTCCGCTCAAGCGAACTGGTGCCGTGGTGATCGCCGCGGGCTTGTTCGTGTTTCTTCTATACCTGTACTTCTTTGTTCCCTTCGGCGATTTCTCAGCCAAGATCCAACAGGCAGATCCGTTTCTCTATTCATTGGCTTTTGTTTCGATGCTTACGAGCGCGGCTTTTTACTCACTCGCTTGGCAACGTTTACTCTACCTCTTGTCGGTGAAATGTTCTTTTTTCAAGGCTTTTCAGGTTGTTTGGGTCGGCAGCTTCGTTGACTTGCTTGTTCCCGCCGAGTCAATAAGCGGAGACATTTTAAGAGTCTATCTAATGTCAAGGGAATCAGATGAAAGCACTGGCAAGGTCGTAGCTTCAGTGATAGGACACCGCGTCCTAAGCATGACTATAACTCTCGGAGGTTTGATCATCAGCTCAGTCTATTTTGCCATCAACTACAAACCGCCCATGCTTATCTTAGAATTCGTAAGCTTAATCGGAGCGAGCACACTCACAGCAATGATCCTGATTTTCTACTTAAGCAAAAGAAGAGAAGCCACAGCCAAGATTGTTAGCTGGATAATTGGTTTGCTAGTGCGATTCTCCCGCGGTCGCTGGAAGTTCGAGCGACTGAAAGAATCAGCTGAAAAGATGCAGAAGGCATTTCACAACGGCATCGACACGTTAAGTGCTCAAAGAAGCCACTTGGTTTTGCCTGTCTCCTTAACAATAGTCGCATGGACGCTTGACCTCTTGATCGCGGTCCTCGTGTTCCAATCATTGAAGACCCGAATCCCTTTTAGCGCCATAGCCATTGTTTATTCCATCGGAATCGCCATTCAAACAGCCCCAGTGGGCATTCCAGGGGAGGTTGGACTCCTCGAAGTTGTAATGACTAGTCTCTACACTCTGCTCGGTGTTCCTATCGCGGCAGCCGCTGTTGCAACCCTATTAACGCGCATTATCACATTGTGGATGCGACTTCTAATCGGCGGGTTGACAGTGCAATGGTTGGGCATCAAAGGCTTGAAACCACCAAGCACAGAAAACTAGAAATGCGCACAACTGACAGAACGACTTGCCATATACAGTCTCTTGACGAACACACCGCAACACAGTATGTTCTCTACAAGCATCATCTCTTGGAAAGCTCTCAATCAGACAGCGTACTGCAAGTTGTCAACGACATAGTTGAACGCCTTGCAGCCCGAAAAGCTAAGGCTATTGGGAAACCAATGACTAATGGAGAAGTCCGCGTGCAGGTCAGCTATCTTTGAAGCTAATGCTTTCAAGAATCTGCTTTACGGTTTGCAGAAATCTAGCCGCTGGCGCGCCATCCACGATTCGATGATCGTAAACCAAACTTAACTGCATTGAAGGCTTTATTGTCACTTGCTCGTTGACAGCAACAGGTTTTTCGACCACTCTGCCGACGCCCAGAATGGCGGTTTCTGGCGGATTAATAATCGGGAAGAACACGTCAACACCATACATACCAAGATTCGTGATTGTGAAGGTTCCTGCTGTCACATCCTCTCTTGTCAGCTTTCCCTGTCTTGCCTTTTCCGCCAATTCCTTCAAAATCGAAGATATTTCACTCAGCGACTTCTTGTCAGCATTTCTTATAACTGGAACAACCAAGCCACTTTCCGTGGTCACTGCAACACCCACATTAACATCTTCAAACACTTTGATTTGCTCACCGTCTAACGTAGCGTTCAAAGCAGGATGCTCACGCAAAGCCTCTGCAACAGATTTTGTCAGCATCTCAGTGTACGAAAACTGCGTTTCTCGATGCAATCTGGCGGCGCTGGTCATGTCTACCTCCATCACAATAGTGCTGTGCGGCGCCGTCCTTGCGCTTAAAGAGAGCCTTTCACCAGTTGTCTTTCTTATGCCAGTTAATGGAATAATCTCTTTCACTCTTGGCCACAATTTAGTCTGCTCAGAGAAGCGTCTCACATCATCCTCTACTATTCGACTCTCTGGACCTGTGCCCCTTACTTGCCTCAAGTCAACACCTAATTCTTTAGCCAGTCTCTTAGCGGCAGGGGAGGCTGGAACCCTTTCCCAGGCTTCATGAGGCTTTGGAGCTTTTGCTGAGATTTCTTCGATCTTAGGGGCTAGTGCAAGAGGCGGTGATACTTCAGCCTCTAAGATGGGCTCATCAGCAGCTGCAATAATACCGATAGTCTGATCCACGGGCACGTTTGAGCCTTCAGTAACCAGAATTCTGCGAAGGACCCCTGACTCGGGTGCTTCAACGTCATATGTGACTTTTTCCGACAGCACCTCAACTAAGGGTTCACCTTTCTGCACTGTTTCGCCTTCCTTCTTGAACCATTGTACCACTGTGCCCTCTTTCATTGTCAGGCTGAGTTTGGGCATAACAACCTTCGCGACCAATTGTGTCCTCCTCCGTACAAGTTCACCAAGTCAGACCTACCTACGCTCTCGGATGCAAGCATTCTCTTAGGATTTCGAATATAACGGTTCTCTCGCTTGCTACGCTTGCAAAACCTTGCCTACGCTTGAATAGGTAAGCAGAGTCTAATTGGTTCCCATTGATTGACACTTTATTCCATTCACGTCATAATACACGTTGCCATAGCCGAATCAGCAAGTAATGGAATCGTTAAAATATCTGATTGTTAACATGAGTGAGCCTCTGCACAAGAGGGCTGCCTTGTGACTGAAGCGGCATTGGGATTCGCCGAAAAACAGGACATTCTGGATTTTATCTCTGAAAAAGGGATCAAAATCCTCAACTTATGTCATATACCAGAGGACGGCAGACTCAAAACCTTGAGCTTCGCAGCGACTAGCCCCGAAAAAGTCAACGAAATACTGGAGCTTGGTGAAAGAGTTGACGGTTCCAGCCTATTCCCATTTCTGGAGCCAGGCAAGAGCGACATTTACATTATGCCCCTGCTTAGCAGAGCGTTCGTTAATCCCTTCTCGCAAATGCCTACACTCAACGTTCTGTGCGACTACTTGGATGCGGATGGAAGACCATTGCAGGTGGCGCCTCAAAATGTCTTGGCAAGAGCTGAGGACAGATTGCGTGCTTCGAGCGGTGTTGTTCTGAAAGCGTTGGCTGAGCTGGAATTCTATGTAATCTGCAAGCAAGATAATGAACCGCTGTTTCTTGCAGCGCCAGACAAGAATTACCATGAATCCTCTCCTTTCGCGAGGTTTGAGGATTTAAGAAACGAAGTTCTGCTTACGTTATCAAGCATTGGTATAACAACAAAATATGGACATAGTGAAGTCGGTCTAATACTAGGCAAGAACGGCGAACTCTTAGAACAGCAAGAAATCGAATTATCAGCACAGAATCTAATCAGAATGGCTGAATCTGTGTCAATATCAAAATGGGCGATAAGGAACGTCTGCATCAAACATGGTGTTTCTGTCTCTTTTTCACCCAAACTAGCTGTTGAGCATGCTGGAAATGGAATGCATATTCACCTGTGTGCACTAAAAGGAAGTAAGAACATCGTTGCATGTTCAGATGGAACGTTAAGCACTGAAGCGCGGAAGATGATTGGCGGAATCCTGAAGTTCGCACCAAGCCTCTCAGCCTTCGCAAACCCCACGCCAGTGTCGTACTTGCGATTGATTGCACGCAAAGAATCTCCCATGCATTTATGCTGGAGTTCCCAAAACCGCTTAGCCCTAATACGCATACCGTTGTGGCGCAATCTCGAAAAAAGAAGCGGTAAGTTAGATCAGTATGGAGAAACCTTTGAGTATCGAGCGCCTGACGCATTTGCGAATCCATACTTGCTTCTAGCTGGATTAGCCACAGCGATAGACTATGGATTGAGCAATTCGCAAGAAGCGCTGAAAATTGCTGAAAATCTGCACGTGGACAACCATAGGAGAAGACAGCATCTGAAGACCCTGCCGCTCTCTTGCAGCGAATCCGCCCACAACCTTGAAAGAGACAGACGATTTTACGAGACCGACCAAGTCTTTTCGAAAAAGCTCATCGACAAAACCATCGAGTCACTAAAATCCTACAAAGATAGGGATCTGCAGCAAAAGCTGACAAAGAAGCCAGATGAAATCGAAAAGCTGCTGAGACAGCACCGTCACTTCGGCTAATTAACCCTTTGAAACCACGTTTTTCACTGCTTGAACAATGCTTGTTTCACTTGGTATAACGAATTTCTCCATTGACGGACTGAACGGAATCGGTGTGTCAGGTTCAGCCACCCGTTTAATCGGCGCATCCAAATAGTCAAGTGCCTCCTCCACCACAACTGCTGCGATTTCAGCGCTCACACCTGCGGTTTTACAATCTTCAGTGACAACGACCAAACGCCCGGTCTTCTTCACTGAATCCACAATGGCTTTTGCGTCTAGGGGCGACAACGTCCTTGGATCTACAATCTCGGCGCTGATTCCTTCCTTGTTTAATTGCTCAGCTGCGTTTAGAGCTTTGTGAACCATGTACAAGGTGGCTACTATCGTGACATCGTTGCCTTCGCGCCTTACTTCGGCAACTCCAAATGGAACAGCATATTCTTTGTCTGGAACCAGTCCTTTAACTGGATACAGCAACTTGTGCTCAACAAAGAGTACAGGGTTGCTGCCTCTAATTGCAGTTTTCAAAAGTCCTTTTGCATCATAGGGAGTTGAAGGCGTAGCTACGAAGAGGCCCGGCGTGTGCATGAACCAAGCTTCGAGACTCTGAGAATGATGCGACGCGATGTTGACACCCGCGCCGAACGGAGTTCGAATCACCAAAGGCACGTTGACCTGTCCGCCGAACATGTATCGAATCTTAGCTGCCTGATTACAAATCTGATCAACTGCTAACGCTGTGAGGTCGCCGAACATGATTTCAGCCACAGGGCGCATGCCAGTTATTGCAGCGCCGACACCAACACCTATTATGGCGTTTTCAGAGATTGGTGTGTCCCTAACTCGTTCGTCTCCAAATTCTTCAGCCAGCCCTTTCGTGACACCAAAGGCGCCGCCCCAATAACGCCCAATATCCTCACCAAGCAAGAATACAGATTTGTCTCGGTTCATTTCTTCTCGTAGGGCTTCGCGCAAGGCATCACGTATAGTTACTTCTCTCATTTTTGCGCTACACTCTCCTTCGATGCGTAAACATCGTCTAAAGCTTCGTTTGGCTCTGGAAAGGGGCTTTCCATTGCAAACTTGGTTGCACTTTCAACTTCATGTCTGGTGTCTTTAGAGATCTTTTGAATTTCAGCCTCAGTCAGGACGCCCATTTCGAGTAGTTTGGTTTGAAAGCGTGCAATCGCGTCTTTTCCAAGCCATTCCTCAACCTCCTTTTTAGGTCGATAAGTGGCTGGGTCGAATCGCGAATGCCCTTTCAACCGGTAGGTTTTGCATTCGACCAAGGTTGGGCCTTCGCCTCGTCTTGCTCTTGCAACAGCCTCATGAGTTGCTTCGTAAACGGCTAATACGTCGTTTCCATCCACGGCAACACCGGGAATCCCGTAGCCAGCAGCTCTATCAGCTACGTTATTCACAAGCATCACACGTGACTGCCGGGTGCCCATGGCATACAGATTGTTCTCACAGACAAAAACCACGGGCAGGCGCCAAATTGCAGCCAAGTTTATTCCCTCGTGGAAAGTGCCTTGATTACTTGCTCCCTCACCGAAAAAGCAGGCTACAACTTGATCTGTGCTTCTTAGTCTGATAGATAAGCCTGCGCCAGTTGCGATAGGGATGCCAGCACCTACCACTGCTGTTGCGCCTAACATGCCGATGCTGAAGTCGGCAATGTGCATAGAGCCTCCTTTGCCCTTGCAGTACCCGGTTTTTCTGCCTAAAATCTCAGCCATCGTCTTGTCTAATCGGGCACCCTTGGCAATGCAGTGTCCGTGACCTCGATGCGTACTCGTCATGTAGTCGTCTCGACGCAGATTTGCACACACACCCACGGCAACAGCCTCCTCGCCTGCATACAAGTGAATAGTGCCGGGTACAAGGTTCTGTCCATACAGTTCGAACACTTTTTCCTCAAAAAGCCGAATCATAAGCATTTGGCAGTACATTTCAAGTAGCTTGCTGTTTTGAATCATGGAAATCGTCCCTCGGATCAACACTCAAGGCATTTAAGGTAACTATGAGAAAGCGCTAATAATCTTTTCAGCCGACGAAATCGACGCCGCCCTCTGCACCTTTGTATGTTTGTGCCAAATCTCAACGGTTGTCATCTCAGATATCGCCTATTGATTGACGTTTGACGACTTATTCTCTTTCCCAATCACAGTACAGTTTATCTTAATATGCAATCGATGACAGAAGTGCACAAGTGGACAGGTGTTGTGAGTGACCACCGAATTGGAACAAACGCTAGATAGCTTAAGGGCAAACAACTTCAAAGCAAAATTCGCCGAAAATAGCACCGTAGCCAGACAGATGATTCTAAGCTCAATTTCAAAGGACGCAGTTGTCGGCGCTGGAGACTCTGCCACAATCCGCCAAATCGGAGTCATAGAAGAGCTGAAAAAGAAGCGAATCAGGGTTCTCAATCCATTCACTAAGGAGTTGACCTTGGACCCTACTAAGACCGCAACACGTGACGATATATCAAGGCAATTGTTCACATGTGATGTGCTTTTAGCTGGCACCAATGCTGTCACCATGGATGGAAAACTTGTCAACATCGACGCTGTTGGAAACAGGGTTGCCTCGATGATTTTTGGCCCAAAAAAGGTCTTTATCGTTGTTGGCCGGAACAAAATAGTGAAAGACGCTGATGAAGCTTTCAGTCGAATAAAGAACGTTACTGCACCATTTCACGCTAGAACTAAACAGTTTGCCACCCCATGTGCACAAACAGGCAAATGCAGCGACTGTAGCTCGCCCAAAAGAATATGTAGCGTCGTAACCATCATGGAAAAGAAACCATGGCGAACAGATATCTCGATCATCTTAGTCGATGAGGACCTAGGGTTGGGGTGGGACGATGCTTGGCACGAAGACCGTGTCCGAAAGATAAAGTCGAACTACGAAAAAGTGACATGGGTATTCGCCAGTGCCAAAACACCTTGAATATGGAAGGCATAAATTGAATTGTGCCTTTATCCACAGTGTTGCCTAGGAAGCTAAAATCTGATGATGGTTGGCATTGTAGGCAAGCCTAATACGGGCAAGTCAACTTTTTTCAGCGCTGCCACTTTAGCTCCAGCTGAGATTGCAGGTTACCCTTTCACAACAATCAAGCCTAATCGAGGAGTAGGATACATTAGAACTCCATGCGTTCACGAAGAGTTCAACGTGCAAGACAATCCTCAGAACTCGCTGTGCATGAATGGAATAAGGCTCATCCCTGTCGAATTAATTGACTGTGCAGGATTGGTTCCAGGAGCTTGGCAGGGGAGAGGGTTAGGTAACCAATTCTTAGACGAGATTCGGAAAGCGGATGCGCTCATCCACGTTGTGGACGCCGCAGGCGCAACCGACAGTGAAGGCAAATTGGTCAAAGTTGGCAGCCACGACCCACTTGAGGATGTTCGGTTTCTAGAAGTAGAGATGACCATGTGGCTGTCACAAATAATCAAACGAGAATGGTCAAAGATGGCGCGAACAGTAGAGTCAGGCGCAATGGAGCTTTACCCTCTTCTCGAGGAGCGCCTAAGCGGATTAGCGATAAAAAGAGCTCATATCTTCGCAGCCGTGAGAAAGACAGAACTCAACGCCGAAAAACCAACAGCGTGGAGCGAAGATGACCTGTTAAAGTTTTTGGACGCTTTGAGAGGAATCGCCAAACCTATGCTTATTGCTGGCAACAAGATCGATTTGGAACCATCTGAGCAAAACGTGGAGCGTCTCAGATCATCCAACTACATAGTTATGCCATGTTCAGCTGAAGCGGAGCTAGCTTTGAGAAGAGCAGCAGAGAAAGGAATGATAGACTACAGGCCTGGTGACAGCAACTTCAACATACTAAAGCCTGAAGGAATAACAGAAGCTCAGAAGAAAGCGCTACAGACCATTAGGGAAAAGGTCCTCCTCAAGTTTGGCACAACTGGCGTGCAAGAAGCCATTAACATGGCATATTTCAAGCTGTTGAACATGATCGTCGTTTATCCTGTAGAGGATATTGAAAAGTTAACTGATCACAAGGGCAACGTGTTGCCAGACGCATACGTTGTCCCATACGGCACAACAGCCCGACAACTCGCATACCTAATCCACTCAGAAATAGGCGAAAGCTTCATCTACGCCATGGAGGCTCGCGAGAAGAAGCGAATTGGAGAAAACCACGTGCTAAAGGACAGGGATGTAATTTCCATAGTGAGTGCTAGGAAGAGAGCGTGAGTCAAGCCTAGGCTACTGTCCAAAACGTCGCTTTCGATTCTGATAGGTCCTGACAGCCCGTAATAGGTCAATCCGTCGGAAATCAGGCCAGTAAACATCTAAGAAGAATAATTCGCTGTAGGCTGACTGCCAGAGAAGAAAGCCGCTTAAGCGCTCTTCACCAGAAGTCCTGATTATCAGGTCTGGGTCTTGCTTCGGCAGATACGATGTATACAAATGCTCAGCGAAAACTTGCTCGTCTATCGCGTCGGGTTTCAACTCACCTTTTTCGATTTTCTGCGCGATTTTCCTTGTGGCATCCACAATTTCAGCTCTTCCTCCGTAGGCGAATGCGATGTTGAGAAAGTGCTCGGTGTAGTCTTTGGTGGCTTCTTCAACCTTCAGAATAAGTTCTTGGATGCTTTTGGGTAGTAGCCCTAGCCGTCCGATTACTTTGACTCGAACACGGTTTCGATGAATTCTCTCATCGGTCAAGATTTTTTGGAGTTTATCACTTGCGATTTGCATGACTTGTTCAACTTCTTGCTGGGGGCGCGCGAAGTTCTCGGTTGAGAATGCATACAGCGTAATAGACTTCACTCTCAAGTCTAGACACCACTCGAGCAAGTTTTCCACTTTTGAGGCGCCAAACTGATGTCCAATCCAAGGGTTGCTGAGCATTTGCTCCGAAGCCCATCGACGATTGCCGTCTAGAATGATTGCTATGTGGTCAGGTTTGTTTCCATTCTTGACTTGGTACTGAAGCCATTTTTCGTAGATTCTGTAGACGCCTACGACGGACAGCAACGTTTTCAGCATTGTTTAACCTCTAGACCTTGCATCTCTAAATTCTGGGTGATGGCGGAATTGACGTTTCTGTTGCAAGTGAATCACGGACTCTTTTAAGAGTTGCTCCGAAACAAAAGCGGTTTTCTCAGCCACGGTTTGTTCGTTAGCTTCACCTGAGAGTAATGGCATCACTTAGATCATGCGTTGATCCAATAATCAAAGGCTCTTCAACGTAGCTGCTAATGTCTTCGGTTTCGGTTCCGTCTCTAATGGCTGTGTTAGCCTTCCTCAACTTCTGTCTCTTTCTCCCGGAAGAAAGAATGGTATTTTCTATGCAAGACAATTGTGATGAAGAAGGAAGCAATAGTTAAGAATATGCCGATTAGAATTCCGAAAACTAGTCTTTCATAGGTAAGCGTTGGCGTTATAAGGATTTGAGATGCTTCGTAGAAGATTTGTGATGACCACGCAGCCACGACTAGCATCACAACTGTGCGGAATAGTCGGCTGTCATGCTCGAAAAACCAGCGGATGGCTCTTCCAGAGAGCAACACGCAGACGCCAATTATCATGAGTACAATTGATTGTGCAAGAAACTGGCCTAATATAGGTGGCAGAACTCCCAGCCATTCTGATGGAAATGTTGGAGCCGGATTCAGCCTACCAATGAAATTGGAGGCTTGGAAACTGCCCTGATACAGGCCGAGTGCGATGAGCAATAGTCCTGCCATAGCGGCAAATCCTGCAATCAGAACGGGGAAGGGTGGCGGGGAGTATTCTCTCACCCAAATGTAGAAGTTGCGCGCCGCCTTGTCGAGCATAAAACCTTTGACAACTAGAGCGCCGCCTAACACGATTAGAAAGGCTATCCAAGAATAGCCTATCCAGTTCAGCATGTATAGAAATCCCAATATGATCAGCAAAACTCCCGGCAAACCCAGCACCATGCGAGAATATCGGGGGGTTTCAAATAGCATTTTAACGTAGCGTGAGAAAAGCCACACAGTTTCTTCAATGGACTCGCTGTGTCTAACCGTGATTCTGCGAACTGATGATACAGGCACTCTTGACTGAACCAGCGGCAGGATGGCTTCGTCTGCAAATCCGTCTGTGACTAGGATGACCTCGCTGGCTGGAAAGTAGTTTAGAACTTGGTTCAATTGGGCTACCAAGGTTTTGT
>Ga0315309_1002305_pt1 | contig 11148 bp, 12 predicted proteins | sample TDP4_MG_FD_203080 | JGI IMG/M metagenome (GOLD analysis project Ga0315309, IMG submission 203080) | Freshwater sediment microbial communities from Lake Towuti, South Sulawesi, Indonesia - TDP4 | ecosystem: Environmental > Aquatic > Freshwater > Lake > Sediment | place: Indonesia: South Sulawesi...
AGAGTCGCCAAATGCTGGCAACACCCATGCATACTATCTGGTCTATGGTTATACGGATATGGCTAAGAAGCTGAACCCAGCAATGGACCAATGGACACATAAGGGAGGTTGGCTTGAACTCTACGACCCTAATGACGCCATTGCTGATGGGACATGGAAGTATTACAAGCCAAAACGGACTGGTTACCATGGGCTTGACCAGTATCCTCTGCCCAATAATTGGGTCAATGCGGATGTCAGAATCTCCATTGGGAAAATGAAGACCCATGATAATGCTGGCATTAGCTTGACCTTGAAGAATGTGGGCATAGGAATACCTCCGACCCGGATAGTGGGAGCGATTAAATTGGGTCTACCGCATAACAAGACGCAATGGGTCGTTGCTGATGTTAATAGTATTGCCCCAATAGATTATTCTATCGTTGATGGTATTTGGGGTGTGGAAGGGTGGGGAGCATTCTATGGCGAGCCAGTTTCCCTGGATTTAGTTATTGCTGGGAAAGACGCCGTGGCTGTTGATGCTACAGGGGCTCGGGTTATGGGAGTTGACCCATCGGTTAATGGAGTCATAAGAGCGTGTGCAGAGTCTGGACTAGGAACATACAAGGAAGATGAGATCGAAGTGGTTGGCAATTCAATTGAAAGCGTCATGAGAAAGTTCGACACTCCTCCTCAAGTTCAGGTTGGACAGTATACCACAAAACCTGAAGCCTGGTGAGGCGTTCCGACCTGGAAGTAGTCCAGATAATCTGGACAGTTATGGGCTATCGGGGGACAAGATTAATCTTGTCCCCCGATTTTTATAGATTGATAGTTTGGACATCCGAATTGACTTGACTTTTATTGGTCAAGTTGATAGCATAAATTTGGCGATTAATTAGTGGAAAGTATACATAATTTCTTCATAAGTAGTGGGATCTACAATATGTGGTCGGTGGCCGTGAATATGTTCTTCCCGCTATGGTACTTCGTGGCAATAGGTATCGTTCTTGGCTCACTGATAACCGTGCTTGTGCCCACTGAGAAACTCTCGGAAGCTTGTGGTAGAAAAGGGAGCTTTCCCTCTATTGTCATAGCGACCATCTTGGGAATAATTTCTCCCTTCTGCGGCTATCGTCGATGCCTATATTCCCGCCTCAGCCATAACCATGGCCCTCGGTGCTTCTCGTTTTGCTGTGCTATTGGCAGCTGCAATGAGTATACCTTTCTATGTATGTGGAGGAGGGGCTATTCCTATCGTTTACGGCCTGATGAACATGGGAATGAGTAATGGAGCAGCATTAGCCTTCTTCGTTACAGGTCCTGCCACCCGAGTATCGCCGATGGTCACTGTGGCCCTGCTCATGAAGAAGAAGGCCTTTTTAATCTATTTCCTTTTGGCGTTCTTTGGTGGAATTGTTTGTGGCTATCTCTATAGTTTGATTTGATTTCCTGATTGAGGTAGAAAGGAGGAGCAAGAGAAAAAGATGAAAAGAGAATCTGTTCTGGGTACAATTTTAATACTGGTGATATTATTAGCCGCAGGGTGTGGAGAACCTCCTTCTGGGGGTGGAACCATTTTTGGCAAAGTAACCGAATATGGTGGAACGGGAAAGCCTATGGCAGGTGCTGAGGTGATAGCGTATTCGGCTGAAGGTGTGAGACTTACAACCACATCCGATGCTTCGGGCAATTATTCTATTTCCAATATTCCTCCTGGTTCCTACAAGGTGCGAGCATACCTTCAGGGTTACCACCTTAATGAAACCATGGAAGAAATCTATATAGAAAAGGGGAAAAAGAAGGTCGATTTTCAACTGGTAGTCGTAGGAGGAGGCACCTAATTTGGTAATCCCCCTCACCCTTTCCCTCTCCCCTTTGGCGAGAGGGTAACCAATTTATTTCCTCTCCCTTTTGGGGAGAGGATGTAAGGTGAGGGGAAACAAGGGCAGATTTTTATAGGGAGGAAAAAATGAGGAAAATCACGTTGATTGTCATATTACTTATTCTGACTTGTGTTACAGTAGCTATGGCTGGACCCACGGTGGCGATTGTTAAGTCGGATAATCACGAATTAGTAGGAAAGTCCTGGCAATTCAAGGACTGGCATATGCTTCCCCAGGGTCCTCCCTGGGCGAAAGGGAAGTACTGGTATCCTACTTGGTCAAAGAAGAGTGAGCTGGAGATAGGAAAGATGGTGGAGAAAGCGGTTAAGCTCGCCGGAGGACTCCCTGTTGAAAAAGGAGATGTGGTGTGGATCAAGGCAAATGCGGTGGCAAGTTTCAATCTAATCTTGGGCACAGGTAAAACGAAAAATGAGGAGATACAGTGTTATAACACAGACCCGAGGGTAGTGAGGGCAATTGCACTATTGGCTAAGAAACAAGGGGCAAAGAAAATCTATATTGCAGAGGGTCCACCCGATGCAGATGGAATTGCGAACATGAAGACATACGGCTATGAGGGAGTTGCCAGGGAGACAGGAGCTGAGCTATATTGTACAAATTCTGCTCCTTACAAGTGGTACAAACCTGAGAGGCCATTAGCGCTTAAAGAATACGCCCTACCAGTGGTTATGGTTGAAGAGGCTAACAAAATCATTAGTGTTTCACCGATGAAGACCCATTACCTGACAGGGATTACCGGAACTCTGAAAAACCAGGCTATCGGTTCTGCTCCCAATAGAGTTTACGGAATACCTAAAGTAGGATTGCCCCATAATCAGATTTCTGAAGTGATTTGTGACATTGTTTCTATAAAGAAGATAGACTTTGCAGTTATTAGCGGAATCTGGGGCTGTGAAGGCCATGGGCCTACAAAGGGCGACCCTGTATCTATGGATTTGGTGATTGCCGGAAGAGACCCTGTAGCAGTTGACACAGTGGAAACTATGGTAATGGGGTTTAAACCAGAAAATTATGGACATATAGTGCTTGCAGAGCAGATGGGCCTGGGAACAATGAAGGATATCAAAATCGTCGGTGACCCGGTTGAAAAAGTTATGAAAAAGTTCAAGCCATGTCCTAAAGAATTAAGAGCCCCCAATGCCTGGGGTCGCATTATTGCATGGGAGTAGAAAAAAGATGGAAAAAAATATGAGGAGGGTTAAGATGAAGAGGTGCCTTATTCTGGGAATGGTTCTTGTGGTTTCAGGAATTACAATCTTGGGATGTGAGAAGGCAGTGAAAGGGACGGGAATCTATGGTCAGGTAGTAGATAAAGACACCAAGAAGCCCATCGAAGGAGTGACGATAACCGTTACCGCACTGAGACAAGTTACAGAAGCTTCTCCCACTGTCTGGGCTGTAACTGCGACTACAGATGTTTCTGGAAAGTATAGTTTGACGGAGCTCGACCCCGGCAGTTATGCACTTACGGTCACAAAGACGGGATACCTCGCTTATTCTCTCGGTGACCTTGCGGTTAAGAAAGGGAAGATGAAAAAAATCAATGCCCGTCTGGAGGCTTCCTTTGTAGGAGGATAAGAAGCCCGGGTTTTGCTAAGAATTCAGGGGAGGTGGAATAATTGAAGAAATTATATTTATTGATACTATTAGTTACATTTGCCTTATCTCTAATTTCAGGCTGTGGCCGCGGCAAAGGCGATGGAGGAACTATTGTAGGGAAGGTTAACGACACTTTCCATGGTGGAGGCGTTGACGGAGCGAAAGTGAGCCTGACTTCAAATGGGTTAGAATTGACAACAACCACGGATAAGTCTGGAAATTTTACTTTTTCAGGCCTTCCTCCAGGATTCTATACAGTTGTGGTGACTAAGGATGGTTTCTTTGATAATAGAGTAGAGCCTAGAGTAGAGGCAGGTAAGGAAACGAAAGTGGACATCGGTCTGATAGTTGCATTTGGTGGGACCTGAAAGGGCAAAATAGAGTAAGGAGGGATTTCTTGTTTGATGTTGGATTGCAGGAACTGGTCGTCATTCTTGTGGTAGTGCTAATTCTTTTCGGTCCTCGGAAATTACCAGAAATTGGTAGGGCTATTGGGAAGGCTTTGAGGGAACTCAGGAGAAGCTCGCAAGATTTTCAGGAGGCTATTGAACAAGAACCTCCGGAAGAGATAAAGAAAGAAGTCGAAAAGAAACTCGCCGAAAATATTTCCAGAGAAAGTGAAGATGAAGAGAATAGTAAAAGCGGATAAGATAGTTGTCCTGGGAGTCGGGAATTTGCTCTTAAGAGATGAAGGGGTTGGGATTCACCTCATCGAGAAACTTCGAAAAATGGGGGTTGCTGAAGGAGTTGAACTTATAGATGGAGGTACTTCCATTTTAGATCTTCTCCCTCGGGTGGAAGATGTTTCGAAATTGATTGTTGTAGACGCAATTAAATTGGGAGGTGAACCGGGGAGGACTTACAGAATTTTTGTGGACGACTTTCTTCTCCAGGGTATAGAGGGAATAACTTCATTGCACCAGATGGGGGTGGTGCAAACACTTGCCTTAACTCGGAAGATGGGTATGCTTCCTCCCACGGTTATAATTGGGATTGAGCCAAAAGAGATAACTTATGGACTGGAACTATCTCCTGAGGTAGAAAGAGAGATGGGGAAAATGGTTAATTTAATCCTCAATGAAATTGACATTAAGAGGAATTGAGGGGGAAAGAACTATGTTTGGTCTAAGTATCACAGAGCTGATAATCATCTTGGTAATTGTATTAATTATTTTCGGGGCTGGCCAGTTGCCCAAAGTTGCAAAAGCCATAGGAGAAGGAATCAGAGAATTCAAAAAGGCGGCTAAAGGGCAAGAGTCCAAAGAAACCAAGGAAGAGAAGAAAGAAAAGCCGCCACAATAAATGTAAGAGAGAGCAGGAATGGATTTGACCATTCCGTCACCCTAAAGGGTGACCGACCAACTACGCGTGGTGGGCACTGTTTAGAGTGCCAATTGGTCGGGCACCATTTATGGTGCCGTTGCCTTAATAAAAGGGAGAGCTTGGATGGAATTTACTAGAAGAGAGTTTCTGAAGATTTGTGCCGGGTCGGCCATAGGCCTGGGTATTTCCCAAATTTTGATTCCTGAAGTGGTGGAGGCCTTAGAGAGAGCTGCGGCAGGGAATCCGCCCGTCTTATGGCTACAGGGGTCGGGCTGTACTGGTTGTTCAGTTTCTCTTTTGAACAGTTCACATCCAAAGATTAGTGAAATTCTTTTAGAAATTATAAGTCTCAGGGCCCATCCCAATATAATGTCTGCTTCGGGAGACACGACAAGTCTCTCAATGGAGAGGACCGCAGAGGAAGCGAAGGGTAAGTTTATTTTGATTGTTGAGGGGTCGATTCCCATCGCTGAGAATGGAAGGTATGCTACGCAGGGCGAAAAGAATGGCAAACCTGTCACATTATTGGAGTGGACTAAGAAACTTGGGAGAAATGCTAAATATGTAATTGCAGCGGGCACCTGTTCTTCTTTCGGAGGTATACCCGCAGGGGCCCCTGATCCAACTGGGGCGAAAGCAGTAAGCGAGATCCTGGGAAAGAAGGTCATAAATGTTCCTGGCTGTCCCCCTCATCCTGATTGGATGGTAGGCACCCTTGTTCACCTCATCCTGTACGGCCTTCCCAAGCTTGATGAAAATGGAAGGCCAACTCTATTTTACCGCTTTTTATTGCATGAGAACTGTCCCAATTACTCCTTCTACATTCACCAGAAATTTGCCCAGAACCTAAGTGATGATAAATGTATGATTAAACTCGGATGTAAAGGGCCCCTTACTTATTCAGACTGTCCCCTACGCCGATGGCACAACGGCGTTAGCTGGTGTATCGGCGCATTCACTCCCTGCATAGGTTGCGTGCAGATGGAATTTCCGGATGGGTTATCTCCTTTTTACGGATGGCCGGAAAGAAAGAAGTAAGAAATGGCGAAGAAAACTATAACTATTGACCCAATTACCAGGATTGAAGGACATCTTAAGGTTGAGCTGGAAATAGAGGGGGGTAAGGTAGTTGATGCCAGAAGTTCTGGCACTCTTTTTCGGGGATTTGAGATTATACTTAAGGGAAGAGATCCCAGAGACGCCCAACATTTAGCGCAGAGGGTTTGTGGTATCTGTTCTGCATCCCATGCGAATGCTGCCTCCCTTGCACTGGAATCTGCCTTTCGGGTAAGACCACCTTCCAATGCCAGAATCATCCGTAATCTTGTAGTTGGTGCAAACTTTCTTCATTCCCATATTCTCCACTTCTATCTCTTAACCGCATTAGACTATTTTGCCGGTCCGGAAAAGCCGCCCTTCATTCCCACATTTAAGGTAGACTACAGACTTTCAAACGAACTGAACAAGGAGTATCTTGAGCACTACGTTAAGGCGCTGGGGGTTCGAAGTAAGATTCACGAGATGATAGCAATCTTTGCCGGTAAGATGCCCCACCATCAGACTTTCGTTCCAGGGGGAGTAACCGAGAAGCCGACTGTAGATAAGATAGCCTCCTTCCTGTGGAGATTGAGAGAAATCAAAGATTTTATCGAGACCATTTATGTGCCCGATGTGCTGAGAATCGCCGATGTATATAAGGACTATAGTAAGATTGGCAGAGGTTGCGGAAATTTGTTAGCCTACGGTGGGTTCCCCCTGGATGATGGCGGAAGGGAAAAACTGTTCAAAAGAGGGCGTTTTGCAGATGGAAAGATAGAAGAATTGGATTTTGAGAAGATAACAGAGGATGTGCGTTTCTCATGGTATGAAGCGAAGATTTCCGGGAAGAATCCCCGGGATGGTGATACATTTCCTGCTATCGGAAAGTCAGGTGCGTATTCTTGGTTGAAATCGCCGAGATATGCGGGTAAGCCCTATGAACTGGGACCTCTGGCGAGGATGTGGGTGATCGGGGACTATCGTAAAGGAATTTCCGTGATGGACAGACATATAGCAAGGGCTCTTGAGGCAAAGAAGATTGCTCGGGCGATGGAAGAATGGGTTTTGCAGCTGAGGCCTGGAGAGGAAGTTTACGCCCCCTGTAAGGTTCCCAAGGATGCTCAAGGAATGGGGTTGACCGAGGCATCCAGGGGGTCGCTGGGCCATTGGATAAAAATATCGAATTCTAAAATTGAAAGGTATCAGATAGTTACGCCGTCGAACTGGAATTGTTCGCCGAGGGATGATAGAAATGAACCCGGACCGATGGATATATCCCTCATAGGGACGACTGTAGCTGACCCGGAGAATCCAATAGAAGTTTTGAGAATCATCCGCTCCTATGACCCCTGTCTGTCTTGCTCAGTCCACTTAATTGTACCGGACAGCAAAAGGTTTGAATTTAGGGTATGTTAACCTGTCTTTTGTAGGAGGTCCGATTTATCGGACCCGGAGTTATCTATAAATTTCGCTCGCCTTCTCTTGAGCCATTTGAAGGACATTCTTTAAACTTATTCCCTTCTTTAATGCTACCAGCCTGCAATCTTCATATTCCGGAGATATAGTAAGGACTTTTTTCCCTTCAAAGCTGACCTTGACCCGAATAGTTTCATCAAGAACTTTCACTTCAACAATCTTTCTATCCAGGATAGACCTTTTTACTTCACTAATTCTCAGGCCGTTTGTAGTAGTTTCTGAGAAAATGCAGTCAATAATTTTTTCCATAACATCCTTATAGCAAAGTACTGAAAGCTCATTAGCCAGGCGATTTTTCTTCATCACGATAGGGTGTTGCCAAACGTCAAGCGCTCCCATTTCGAAAAGTCGTTCGAAAAGAAAGCCCATTACTTCAGGCGTTGAGTCGTCAATATTTGCCGAAATAATAAAGGTGGGGGCTTCAGCTTTTCTCTCTGCTTGAAGCTCTCCAATAACTATTCTAAGGACATTTGGCATAGCCAGTTCCTTTGTTCCTGCGCCGTAACCCGCTTTTAATACCCGCATAGCTGGAAAGTCTATGAAGTCCTCTGCCAGCGAGCTGATGAGAGCAGCGCCCGTGGGAGTTACCAGTTCTTCCTGGATATCCTTACCGTAAACTCTGCATCCCTCCAGAAGTTTCATTGTGGCCGGTGCAGGGTTAGGAATTTTCCCATGAGAAGTATCTATCTCGCCTTTACCCAATGGTAGGGGAGAAGAGAATATTCTTTCCACTCCCAGAGATTTCAAGCCGAGAATAGAACCAACTATGTCAACTATTGTGTCCAAAGCGCCAATCTCGTGAAAGTGGACATGGTCAATATCTACTTGATGAACTTCTGCTTCTGCCTCGGCAAGTCTCCTTAGAATAGAAAGCGATTTTGCCTTCACCTCCTCGGGCAAGGAAGTTTTTTCAATTAAATCTCTTATAATTTTTAGATTCCTTAAAGGATGGCTCCCAGATTCTCTAATAATAATCTTTGTAGCAGAGATAGGTCCCTTTCTAACTCTCTCACAGGACATTTCGAAATCCAGATTTAGTTTGGAGAGCTCTCTATTGATATAATCGAAATCTGCCCCGCAGTCTATTAACGCTCCCAGAAACATATCCCCACTTATTCCAGAATTACATTCAAAATAGGCGACTCTTTCCATATTATTTCCCCGTTTTCCTTAAAGATGAAGCTACGACTTTCTTATTTATCAGATTTGCTTGGTAGGCCGCGCCAAAGCCATTGTCTATATTTACTACCGAAACGCCAGAGGCACAACTATTGAGCATAGCGAGAAGTGCAGTCAGGCCCCGGAAACTGGCTCCGTATCCTACACTGGTGGGAACTGCAATTACGGGAATATCTACAAGCCCGGCCACCACACTCGGCAAAGCCCCTTCCATACCTGCAATAGCGATAATGACATTTGCGTCGAAGAACTTCTCCTGCTTGTCAAGAAGCCGATGGATTCCGGCTACACCCACATCGTACATCTTTTCCACTCGGTTTCCCAATGTCTGGGCGGTAACAAACGCTTCTTCAGCCACAGGAATATCGGTAGTTCCCGCACTAATTACTGTTATTTTCCCCACAAGAGGAATTCTCTTTGGGTTTATTACCACTATCCTTGCTTCTGGATAGTACTCACATGGTAGGCCTTCTTTCTTTATAGCGTGGTATACTTCTTCCCTTGCTCTTGTAGCCAGGATGTTCTCAGCATCGGAAGCTAAAGAACGAGAAATCTTTCTTATCTGCTCCAGAGTTTTTCCTGGACAGTAGATTACTTCTGAAATACCAGCTCGGAGAGGTCTATGTTTATCCACAGTGGCGAAGTCTAATTCTTCGAAAGGAAGAAATCTCAATTTGTTCAAGGCCTTTTCCATATTTATAGACCCTTTTTTGTATCCCTGTAGTATTTCTTTTATTCTCTCAATATTCATCGTTTTACATTCCTTTTCAATGGCTCGTTCATGCTTCCTGTTCGATAACCTTCCAAATCTAAGGTGACATAGATGAAACCAAGTTCTTTGAATTTTTCCACTACTCTATCCATCAATCCTCTTGAGATCAAAGTTCTTATATCATTCTTCTCCAATTCAATACGAGCAATTTCGCCGTGATGTCTTACCCTTACCTGTCTAAAATCCAGTCCCCTCAAGAACCGCTCTGCCTGGTCCACTGTTGTCAATTTTTCTTTCGTGATCTCTTTTCCATATGGAAAACGAGAGGCAAGACAAGCAAGGGATGGTTTATCCCATGTCTTAAGACCCATTTTCTTGGAAAGGTAACGAATATCTTCCTTTGTCATCATAGCCTCTTTCAGAGGGCTTCGTATTCCCAGTTCACTTAAAGCTTTCAATCCAGGCCTGAAATCGCGCATGTCATCATAGTTACTACCATCGAGAACGAAATTGAAACCTCTCTCCTTTGCTATTTCCTTCAGTTTCTGGAAGAGCTCCGTCTTACAATAATAACATCTATCCGTAGGGTTCATTATGAATTCAGGAATCTTTAATTCTTCGGATTCTATTACTAAGTGTTCCACCCCAATTTCTTTTGCCATTTCTTTTGCAGAGTCCAATTCTCCTATTGGGTAAGTTTGAGATTTGGCGGACACAGCCAAAACCTTATCCTTTCCCAACACTTCAGAGGCTATCTTCAATAGAAAAGTACTGTCTACTCCGCCCGAGTAGGCAACAACGGAAGGTCCTATCCCCTGCAATATCTTTCTTAATTTTTCTAACTTCGGAGAACTTTCTTTTTTCATAAAAATCACCTCCAGGGTAAATTTATTGATAGCATAAGTAAAGAGTTTTGTCAAGTACAAATGGGCAAGGTTCCATGAAAAGAGTCCGTTCTTCTTTGACCCATTTCATAGTTCCAAAATCTACTTGACATTGAAAGCTTAGTTTTGCTAAATTTCAAAATAAATTAAAATTCAGCTGAGTAGAAAATAGACTCTTATTTGAAGGTGGTTTTTTCCCTTGACAAAATTTCTGCCGTCTTATAATGAAAATGGTTATCCATATCATTAAGTCCTGAAATTTAGTGAGAAAGGAGGCAAAAAAAGATGAAGAAGGCGTTCATTCTTGGTTTACTGCTGAGTCTTGCTCTGGCTAGATTTGGCTGGGCTGGACCAAAGGTGGCCATTGTCCAAGGGGACGATAAGGTGCTGAGAGACTCAACGAGTTTTGACAAATGGAGAGAGGAGGCTGGAAACCCGAGATGCCCCGCAGGCGGACGAACTGTTGATTATACTTGGCCACAGGAGTGGACAAAGGTAAGCGAGAAAGAAGTAGACAGGATGGTCCGTGAGGCTGTCAAACTCGCAGGTGGTTGGCCAGTGAAAAGGGGGAACACTGTATTTATCAAGGTTAATGTGAATGGAGACCTCCGGTACTTTAAATGCCTCGGGCTGGATAGCAATAACCATCTATTGTGCTATATGACTGATCCGAGGGTGGTTAGAACAGTTGCCCTCCTATGCAAAGAGTCCGGTGCCAAGAAGATCTACATTGGAGAAGCGCCTGGTGTTGCTGATGCTTACTCCGTGATGAGGAGATGGGGAATGGAAGTAGCAGCTAAGGAAGCCCGTGCTGAGTTAGTTGGGCTCAATAGTGTACCTTGGGATTGGTATAAAGCACCCCATGCTTTAGCTGGTATTCCTGAATATGCAATTCCGAAACTCATAATGGAAGCAGATAAAGTCATCAGCATTTCGCCCTTGAAGACTCACGAACTTGCAGGAACTACCTGCAGTATGAAGAATATCGCTGTGGGAGTCGTCCCTAATAATGTCTATGGAAGCTTTAAGCTGGGGCTACCACATAACAAGA
>Ga0315309_1002306_pt1 | contig 11147 bp, 8 predicted proteins | sample TDP4_MG_FD_203080 | JGI IMG/M metagenome (GOLD analysis project Ga0315309, IMG submission 203080) | Freshwater sediment microbial communities from Lake Towuti, South Sulawesi, Indonesia - TDP4 | ecosystem: Environmental > Aquatic > Freshwater > Lake > Sediment | place: Indonesia: South Sulawesi...
GAGACTACGGGAGGACTTGGGGAAGGGCGATTGCCACGAAATTGCCTAATCCGAACTCGGGCATAGATTGCGTGAAGCTTCGATCGGGAACGATCGTCATGGCCTACAATGACAGCACAACCTCCAGGACTCCCCTTAGCATTGCAGCCTCCAACGATGGGGGTGTGGCATGGAATAAGGTACTGGACATCGAGACAGCTGAAGGGGAGTTCTCATATCCCTCGATCATTGAGGGGCTTGATGGTAAGGTGCACATCGCCTATACATGGCTGAGGAAGAGGATCAAGCACGTTGCCCTTGAAGGTGAGGAAATCGGGAGGGCGCTTACAAGATGAAAATTCACTCAAGTCGGGGGTAGAAGCCCCGAATGAAGACGAATAATATATAAAACCAACCGAATTACCGAAAGACGCAATCAGCACGGCTTTGCTCAGTGAGGTAAATTGCTACGCGTCATGAAATTCGGCGGCACATCGGTAAAGGAGGTCGGATACATGACTATATACGACATCATCTCCAACTTCAAGAACGACAACGTCGTCGTGGTGGTCTCCGCGCTCAAGGGCGTAACCGACAACCTGCTCGAGGCCACGAGGAGGGCGGAGTCGGGGGAGGAGAAATGGGTGGAGGATTTCCTCAGGGAATTCAAGAAGCAGCACATTTTGGCCGCAATAGAGTCTATAGGCAATTTCCCATCCCACCTTAAGGAGCGGTTGTCAAAGGCCGATCGAGAACTCGAACAGGCGTTGCATGGCATCTTCCATCTGAGGGAGGCGAGTCCGCACAGCATCGACTACATCGTGAGCTTTGGGGAAAGGTACTCGGCAGAGATCGCTGCGGCCACTATAATGAGCAACGGCCTTGATGCGAAGCCCTTCACTGGCGGGGAGGCTGGCATCATAACTAATGATCGCTTCGGCGAGGCGAAGCCCATCATAGACATAACGAGCGAGAAGGTGAAGGCAAAGTTGCGCCCCCTCCTTGATGGCGGCACGATCCCGGTGGTTGGCGGCTTCTCCGGAGCGACAATAGATGGAATCGTGACGACGCTCGGGCGCGGCGGCAGCGACTACACCGCAACCATACTGGCCAAGGCGTTGCATGCTGACGAAGTGATAATATGGAGCGATGTCGATGGCATACTGACCGCCGATCCGAAGATCGTCCCCGAGGCGGTAACTCTGCCTGAGATAACATACGCCGAAGCGATGGAGATGGCCGTCCTTGGGGCGAAGTCACTGCATCCGAGGGTGCTTGAACCGATCATGGACGAGGAGATTCCGGTGAAACTGAAGAACACCTTCAATCCGAAGCACGAGGGGACGCTGATAGTGGACAGGCTGTCAAGGCCGTTCCCATCGGTGGTCAAGGTGATATCATTGATAAGGGATGTTGGGATGCTTGCCATAAGGGGCGCATCGATGGTCGGCGAACCTGGCACTGCGGCGAGGTTCCTCGCCAAGATCGCTGAACCGAGGATAAACATAATGATGATCTCACAGAGCGCATCCGAGTCAAACATAAGCGTAGTGGTGAGGAGGCAATTCCTGGAAAAGGCCTATGAGGTCGTGAACGCGGACCTCGGAATGGACGCCAAGAGGTTGGAGGTAGAACCGGACATCTCGGTCGTCGCCGCGCTCGGCGAGGGCATGAGGGGAACGCCAGGTGTCGCCGCCAGGATGTTCAGGGCCGTGGCGGATGCCGGCATAAATGTCAGGATGGTGGCCTCTGGATCCAGTGAGCTGAACATCAGCTTCGTCGTCAAGGAAACAGACGGGATAAAGGCCGTCAAATCATTGCACAGGGAGTTCATAGAGGGCGCCATTCATGGCTGAGCGCCCCTTGGGAAACGACATTCCGACGCACCGGAAAATCGGAATCAAATAAAGTAAAACTCATCATATAGGCGTTCTCGGAAAAGCCCGTAATCATAGAAGGTACGATTGGAGCTCACAGAACGTGAGCTTTTCTTAAATATCGATTCTGATAGTCATGGTTAGAACGAAAATGGTTGAAGACTATAGGGCCGAAGAGGGAACGACGGCTGAAATCGATGTCATAGAAGGACGCCTAACGGCCGGGGAGAATTCGATAATCAAAGCGAAGTCGGCGGACAAAGTAACTGTGAATGGTACCGTAGAGTTTGAAGGTGATTGCGAGGTGGCCTCAAGTCTGACAGCAAGGAACATCGAGGGCGAGGAAAAAGGGAGGATTCGCATCAGAGGTGACTTGATCGTTGAGGATTCGATCGAACTCGAGAAGGCAAGGCTCACCGTAGAGGGGGAACTACGAGCGCAGAGTGTCGATATAGGGAATAGCCTTAAGGTCATGAAGAACATACAATGTGAAAGCGTTGAGATCGGGGGGAGTTTGGAAGTTGACGGCGACTCTGACGTGGATAAGATCGAAGTTGGCGGCTCAGTATCATTAAAGGGCAATCTGAAGGGAGAGAGCGTGGATGTCGGGGGAACATTCGAGGTGAACGGCTCGACTGAGATCGATTCCCTGAATGTGGGAGGTACCGCGAGAGTTGGAGGTGGGGTCATAAAGGACATCGATGTCGGCGGGACGTTCGAGACGACTGGAAAGTTATCATTTGAAAAGATCGATGTCGGCGGGACGACGCGGCTTGGAGCTGGAGCAGAAGGTGGTAGCATAGATGTCGGTGGAACCCTCGATGCAGATGGCAGCTTCGAATTCCAGGACATAGATGTGGGGGGCGTCGTGAGGATGAAAGGACCAGCCAAGGGCAAGAGGGTGGAGGTCGGCGGCGAACTGAAGGTTGACGATGGCCTCGCCATAGAAGGGGAGATCGAAGTCGGAGGTGCTGTAAAAGTTGGGGGCGAGTTGAAGGCCGGAAAGGTGGAGGTCGGCGGCGAACTGGGGGTGGACGGTGCCCTCACGGTGGAAAGGGAGATCGAGGTCGGAGGGGCCGTAAGAGCTGGACGTGAGTTGAAAGCTGGAAAGGTGGAGGTCGGCGGATGCTTGAAGGCTCAGGTCTGCTTCGCCGATGAGGTGGAGGTCGGCGGAAGCGTTGAGACGGAGAGGGGCACGAAGGCCAGGAGATTTGAGATAGGGGAAGACGGCAGCGTCGAGGGTCCGATCGTCGCGCAGCACGTGGAGATAAACGACGATGCGGAGGTCGAGGACATCTACGCCGATTCGCTGGAGATGGGTGACGATGTTACCGCTCGGAACATATACGCCAGGGATGCCTCCCTTGGATCGGACTGCAGGGTCACTGGTGAACTCCTCTACACTGATAAAATAGAGCTGGGAGAAGATGTCAGGCTGCAGAGCCAGCCTAAAAAGGTTAATGAGCTGCCGAAGCCCCCCATCTAGTGGGAGCCTTCGGCGACCCCCAAATGTCGGCATCGAAGAGGTCAAGGCTTGAACTGTACGCGGATGTCCTGAATACACTCAGGACGCACGCCGGGGGATGTAGGATCACTAGGCTGTCGTACGGGGCCAACATGCCATTGGACAGGATGAAGAAGGTCGTCGAAGAACTGATCTCCCACGGGCTGATGACGATGAGGACCGACGATCCCGGTATATATGCCATAACGGTCAGGGGCGTTGAGTTCCTCGATGCGTTCAAGAAGCTCATAGTCTTCCTCGAGTAATCGATCAAATCATATACTCCGTTGGCCATCCTACATGCAGTAGACCTGATCCATGGAGGAGCATAGGGGAATGACAGGATCGCCGATCGCTAAGGTGAGGGCGATTAAAAGCTACTCAGAGGAACTCGGCCTTGATCTGAAGAAGCCCGAGGACAGGCAGAGATGGTTCTTCGCCTCCGTCCTCTTCGCCAAAAGGATATCGTCGTCGATAGCACGCAAGACCTTCGAGAGGTTCCAGGAGGAGAATATAACGACCCCGAAGGCCATTTTGAAAGCGGGGTGGCACAAACTCGTTCAGGTCCTGGACTCCGGAGGGTACGTCAGGTACGATTTCTCGACGGCATCGACGTTGCTCGAGATCTCAAGGACGCTGCTGGCGAAGTATGGGGACCTGGAGCGCGTTCACGCGAAGGCGAGATCGCCATCCGAGCTTGAGGACCTACTCATGGAGTTCAAGGGTGTCGGACCTGTTGCGGTCAACATCTTCCTGAGGGAGTTGAGGGGGATATGGAAGATGGCCGCTCCTAAGCCGTCCAGGTTCTCGATCGAGGTTGCCGAAAGGCTGAAGATCAAACGCGTAGACGATATTGAATCTCAACTCGTCAGGATAAAGCTCGAATTCTGCAAGAGGAGGGCCTGCGAGATCTGTCCCGTTAACAGGTACTGTGTCCGCAAGATGAAGTAGCTTACCTCTTCGGTGACATCGGTTTCGGTTTCAGCTACAGGGAAGTCGCATAAACATAGACTCATATCCCCGTCTCCTTGGGCACCTTTAAGGAAGTGGCGATGTCATCCGCGCAGCTCCCAAGGACGATCAGAAACGCCATGAGGCAGATGGGAATCGGGGAATTGACGGAGCCCCAGCGAAAGGCCATCCCCCTCATCATGGCTGGAAAAAACGTCCTTTTGATCGCCCCGACTGGGAGTGGCAAGACGGAGGCCGCGCTCCTGCCGGTCCTCGGCAAGTTGGTCGAGCTCAAGGACAGGGGGGGCATCTCGCTCCTCTACATCACGCCCCTGAGGGCCCTGAACAGGGACATGCTGAGGCGGATCCTAGCGTGGTGCGACAGGCTCGGCCTTTCCGTCGATGTCAGACACGGCGACACCCCAACGTCGATGAGGCGGAAGCAGGCTCTCAAGCCGCCCGACATCTTGATCACGACGCCTGAGACGCTCCAGGCCATCCTCCCGGGAGGTAGGATGCAGGGGAACCTGAAGGCCATAAAGTGGGTGATCGTCGACGAGGTCCACGAGATAGCTGAGAGCAAGAGGGGTGCCCAGCTCGCTGTCGGGCTCGAGAGGCTCAGGGACATCATCGGCCAGGACTTCCAGAGGATCGGGCTTTCCGCCACGGTCGGCACATCCGAGAAGGTGGCCGGCCTGCTCGTCGGCAGCGAGGGGCAAGTGGAGGTGGTACGCGTACCAGTCCCAAAGGGCTACAGCTACTGGATCCAGTGGCCCCAGACCACAGAGGAGGACGTTGAGCTATCGGCGTCGCTTACCACATCCCCCGATGCTGCGGCGAGGATAGCGACGATCAAGGAGCTCGCGGACACCCACACCTCTACCCTGATCTTCGTGAACAGCAGGCAGATCGCCGAGATGCTTGCCCTGCGGCTCAGCTCGCTCGATCCCAAGATCAGCATCCACCACGGTTCGATATCGAGGGAGGAGAGGGAGAGGATAGAGGAGAGCTTCAAGAGGGGCACGGTGAAGGCCCTAGTCTGCACCTCGACCCTGGAACTCGGGATAGACATCGGCAGCGTGGACTTGGTCATACAGTACCTCTCGCCCCGCCAAGTCGGGCCCCTAATACAGAGGGTTGGCAGGGCCGGCCACAGGCTCGGCCTTACATCGGAGGGCGTCATAATCACGGCGTTCACAGACGACGCCCTCGAGTCGATCGCGGTCGTTAGGAGGGCGAAGAAGGAGCTCGTCGAGCCCACGAAGTTGCACGAGAATGCCCTCGACGTCATGGCCCACCAGGTCGTCGGCCTGACCCTCGATCACGGGCGCATCGAAGTGGATCGCGCCATCGGCGCGATCGCGAGGGCCTATCCCTTTAGGGGCCTCAAGAGGTCAAAGGCCGAGGAGGTCATAGACTATGTCTCGAGGCTCGGACTGATCAAGCCGGAGGGGGACGGCATCGCCCCGACGAGGAGGGGGAGACACTACTACTTCACCAACCTATCGATGATCCCAGACGAGCGGCGATATTCGGTATCCGACGTCTCATCCGACAGGACGATAGGCATAGTGGGTGAGGAGTTCGTCGCGCTGAGGGCGAGGGTGGGCCTTCACTTCATATGCAGGGGGATGGTGTGGAACGTCGAGTCGATCTCGGAGGACGGCCGCATCTTCGTCACGCCTGTGGAGGACCCGAGGGCAGCCCTGCCTGGATGGGACGGGGAGATACTGCCGCTGCCGTATGAGCTCGCCAACGAGGTCGGCAAGCTCAGGAGGGAGATCGTGGGAAGGCTGCGGGAGGATACGCCCAAGGAGGTGGGCGAATGGCTCTGCAAGGAGTTCCGGATCGAGGACCACACAGCTCTGAAGATAATCGAGGAGCTTCAGGAGCACGTTAAGTGCGGGGCGCCGGTCCCATCCGATCAGGTGATACTCGTGGAGGGCTTCGACCATTACCTGATCGTGAACTCCTGCCTCGGGGAGCTGGCGAATAAGGCCCTCGGCTACTGCGCGGAGCAGAGGCTCTCCGGTGAGGGCATCCTCAGGAGGTGGTGGTGCGACGGCTATAGGATCCTGATCGAGCTGAGCGTCGAGGTGAACGAGGGCAACATCAAGTCACTGGCGAGGAAGGCCCTCCCCTCCGGGCCGGAGGGGGTCAGGAGGGGCTTCAACGCTAGGATGGAGAGGGAGTTCCCGTTCAATTATTACATGAAGTTCGTGGCCGAAAGGTTCGGGGCCATACAGCGCGGGCTCCTCCTCGGCGAGGGGTACCTTCAGAACCTCTACCAGAGGTTCAGGCAGACGCCGATATACGAGGAGACGATGAGGGAGCTGCTCCTCGAGAAGGTCGATGTCGGCGCAGCGGAGAGGGCGATCTCAGACGTATCGAGGGGCGAGATCGAGATCGAGACGTACGTCTCCAAGGACGCGCCGACTCCGATCTCATTTCACATCCTAAACAAGTATATCGAGCTGCCCGAGGCGATCGCGCCCGAGACGGCCAAGAGGGACTCCATAGAGCGGGCCAGGAACGCGATATTGGGCTCGAGCGTCGAGCTGATGTGCATGGAGTGCGGCCATAGGCACGGGCCGAACATAGTCTCCAAGTTGCAGGTGAAGCCAGCATGCAGCTCGTGCAGTTCGACCCTCCTCGCGCTCCTTCCGGGGTACCTGGGAAATGCGGAGTCGATCGTTAAGAGGAGGCTGGCTGGCGAGAGGCTGCCCGAGGACGAGCTGAAGCTCCTCGCGAACCTGAGGAGGACGGCGGACATAATCCACTCATATGGGAAGAACGGGGTGATCGCGCTCTCGGCATATGGCATAGGGCCGCAGACGGCCTCCAGGATCCTATCGAAGATGCACTACAGCGAGGACGATCTGCTAAGGGACCTTCTGCAGGCCAAACTGAAGTACATACAGACGAGGCCCTTCTGGGACAGTAGGGCATAGATAGATCAATCATAGTAAATCAATCCATCCAAAGCCCCATCTCAGCACATCAGGTGGCGTCGTCGAGTCAAAGGCCCATGAGTGAAGGGCCCTGAAAGAGTTATCTAGAGCGCAGCCGTGCTCCGAGAGCAATGAGCGCCTTCACCTTTCATCATCCCACCAAGATAATTTTCGGAAGAGGCAGCATCGGCAAGCTCGGCGAGGAGGTCACGAAGCTCGGTAGGAGATGCATCTTGGTTTCGGGCAGGACCTTTGCGAAGAGGAGCGGATACCTGGAGGCGATCGAGCGAAATCTCTCAGCCTCTGGTTTGACGGTAGCGACCTTCAGTGAGGTCGAGCCTAATCCCTCGATCAAGACGCTCTATGATGGTGCGGCAGCATCTAAGATGGGCGAATGCGACGTCGTCGTCGCCTTTGGTGGAGGAAGCGCCATCGATGCCGCAAAGGGAATAGCATTCCTGGCCTCAAGCGATGTCAAGTTGGAGGGATCATTCGCCCCGAACGAAATCGTGAAGCCAGTGCATCCTGTTGTGGCAATACCTACGACTTGTGGGACTGGAAGCGAGGTCACCAGGTATTCCGTGATAACGGACGTAGCCATGAGGAAAAAGAGGACTCTACTCGGGCTTCCACTCCTGCCGAAGTTGGCACTTCTGGATCCAGCCTTCTTGGACAGCCTCTCGATGCAGATGGTCGCATACACTGGATTCGATGCACTCTCCCATGGCTTTGAGGCTCTGCTTTCCAAGACCTCAAACAGGATTTCGGATATGCTTGCTATCGAGTGCGTAACGGCGATCTGTAAGAGCTTGGTGGCCGCCCATAACGGATCGTCGGAGTCGAGGGAATGGGTATTCTACGGCAGCTTGCTCGCCGGCATGGCCATCAACACCACGGGCACGGTCCTCGTTCACGGCATGGGTTACTACTTGACAAACTATCACGGCGTGCATCACGGACTCGCCAACTCCGTCCTGCTGCCATACGTGTTGAGGTTCGAAGGTGACTGCATAGGGGAAAAGCTTCTGAGGATCTCGGCGAACCTGTGTCTACGGGACCCCTCAAGTCTCCTCGATATGGTCGAGGAGATCGCAGAAAAAGTTGGCATACCGAAAAGTCTGTCCGATCTGGGAGTTAAAGCCAGCGAGCTCGAATCGATGGTCTCGGATACGTTGTCGTACAGCCGAAACCTAGATAATAATCCGGTCAAAGTATCTGACAGGGAAGTGAGGGAAATATATTCGAGGGCGCTAAGCGGGAATAGGTAGGCGGAGAGTGTGCTTGCTTCATAAGTGACGGCGTAAGGTTGACCCAGTTCCAATGGCGTGCTAGGTGTTCGGGCAGGTTGTCACCTCCTGCCGATGCAGAAATCCTCCATGGCTTGACAGATGGCTTCGATGTTCGCCAGAGGGACGTCTGCGCCGTATATTTCTGCCTTCATCATCAGTCCCCCCTCTGGTAGGTAGAGTTTCTCGACGGCCTCTTTAATCTGTGACCTTATGGCCTCCGGATCATAGAAGGGGAACGCCTGCCGATCAAGGTCCAAGTCGACGCACATCTTTCCCTTGTATGTCCCCACAATCATGTCGAGCGTGTTGGCTCTAATCTGAGGATCGTGGACCGAAACCCCACACTCCCTCAGGTCATCGACGATGTCCAAAAGGCGGCCATCAGAAGACAGGTAAACGTGTGCGCCCGCTTCACGGCAAGCATTGAACAGTCTCTTGAAAGTCGGCTTGATGTACTTGTGGAAGTTCGCAGGACTTATCATCAGGCCGTGTTGCGTTCCGATGTCGGTGTGAAAGCTGACCATGTCCACGCCGATTTCCAGCCACTTATTGACTAGCCCCATCTCGTAATCTTCGAGCAACTGGATCAACCGGGGAAGCTGCGGGGAACCTTTGGAGATGTCGAGCATCAAATTTATAAATCCCCTTAGGAAGTACAGCCTGTCAAAGAGCCGCTCCCCATCTCCTACGGTTAGAAGGCCATTCCCCCTCCGTCCTTTGACCCCTCTCGCGATCTCACCCCAGTTCCTGTCGCCGCGTTCCGTCTTCGAGAGGAAATCGGGAGGCTTGTAGCCGTCAAGGGCACTCCAATCCCCCAGGGGGTGTTTTACAACTTGCCCCTCAATTCCCTCTTGGATGTTATACCAAACGCATCCCCAATTGTCGGCGTACTCGCCTATCCTGTAGACGGGGGGCATTTCGTCGAAATCCCTGCTCCCCCCTTCATATTGACCGAAGATCGAAGGATGCCGGGCAACCACTTCCTCCAGTCTCTCGCGATGCCTCTTCCAGGCAGCCGGTGAGACTTCGACTGAGCAAGGGATCCATTCGGGGTAGCGAAATTCTATAGCTTTGAGGTAATTTCCCCTAATCTCCTTGTTCGGATGAGTAAATTCCAAATCGTACCATCGTTCCGTCATGATGACGTTCATACCTTAAATGGCTCTCGTTCTGGACGAATGAGCCCATCAAGGCACATTAATGTGCAGATCCGGTGTTTACATCGCCGTTCCCTTTCAAGTGAAGCCTGAATAAATCCTCAACGAGCTTGATGTCGATGAGGGCATCTTCACCAGGCGATCTGAACTCCTTACCGTCTGCTACAGATTCTATGAAGTGCTCCGCCTCATTGCAGTACGACCAAGACCACCTATTATCTGGGATGGGCCTTAGGAACTCGTGTCCCCCATCGCGTCCCCTGTAGACTTCGACCTCGGCAGTCGCGTTCTTCATCAGGAGTGGGGGTGCCCAGGTCTCGACCCATCCGTGCTGGAAATATATCTGGGTATGTTCGTCCCACCTGTAGTATGTGATGCCGCCGGACTCCAGCAATGCCCTGACCCCATCCATGTCGAAGACCGTGATGCCGGTATATCCGTCTTCGTCCAGGTCAACTCCCCTGACCTTCGCCCTGTCAGAGGAATCCAAGAACCATCGCATCAGGTTGATGTTGTGGATGTACTGCTGAAGATAGCCCACATATTTCGAATACTCCTCTTCGGACATCCACTTCGGAACTGGTGGCGGCGGGTGCTCGGGATATGGTTCATCCGTGTCATCCATTGGCGTATCGAGGCCCCCGGCGACCCAATCGCCACAAAATCCGTGATTCCTGCAGTACAATATCCTGCCGAGCTCGCCGCCCTTCCTGTACCTGTCCACGAGATCCTTCGCTAATAAGTTGCCGGCATCATATCGCTTCATGTATCCGACCATGATCTTAGCGCCGCCCCTCTTCGCGGCATCGATTATGCCCTCGCCCTGTTTCAGCGTCACCGCCATGGGTTTTTCAACGAAGACGTGCTTTCCAGCCCTCAGCAGATCCCTCGCTATCTCGCCCTGAACGTGGAATCCGCCGGAAATGCCAACAGCTTCGATCTCATCGTCCTCAGCTAGCTCGAGGTGGCTTGAGTAGAGCCTCGGTACCTTGTACCGTTCCTGAACTTTTCTGCCGAGTTTTGCTCTAAGCTCCGCCAACGCCAGGAAGTTGCACCCCGATATCGACCTGAAATTCGGTATGTGGACCTTCTGGGCCATGAAGCCGCATCCGACATATCCGAAGTTTACGACCCTTCCCATGTGTCAAAAAGGACTTCATTAATTATTAACTCTATTTAGTTTCCAGTTTTCGGTGGAGTCGATGGAATACAGGGGACGCAGACAGTCACGGTCCCTCATACCCCTTCCTCTTTAGATAAGGGCCATATTCAGTTCCCTTGACATCTCGAGGGCGCGCTCGAAGCATCAGCGTGACCAAAGCCTCTGCATCGTGTCCATAAGGTCCCTTGGCCAGAACGCCACCCTCAGGGCCAATGGCCAGCGAGCATCCTATTGCCTTCTTCCCCTTCCATGGCCCAGCCTCGATCCATCCGACGTT
>Ga0315309_1002308_pt1 | contig 11140 bp, 16 predicted proteins | sample TDP4_MG_FD_203080 | JGI IMG/M metagenome (GOLD analysis project Ga0315309, IMG submission 203080) | Freshwater sediment microbial communities from Lake Towuti, South Sulawesi, Indonesia - TDP4 | ecosystem: Environmental > Aquatic > Freshwater > Lake > Sediment | place: Indonesia: South Sulawesi...
ACATGCCCAATACGGCCCCTGTATGGTAAGCGGCCTGACGGGCGTCCCCTGGGTCCCAGCGTCTGCCTCTAAAGTGTCATGGACTAGTATGATCTTCGGATTGTACTGCCCCCATACCTCAAGCTCCTTACTAACAAACTCGAAACCGTGGCCGCTGTCAAGATATAGCACGTCTATATCGCCTTTATCCCATTTCAGCCCTGTTTCTATAGAGTCTCCTATTATAAAAGTCACGGGATGCCCCCGGCTCAAGTGCCTCTCCTTCGTCTGTTCAACACTGATGTGATCCGGGTAGTTATCCACACTATAGGCCCACCCCCCTGTTTCCTTCGCGGCTGAAACTAAACGGTCACATGAGCCCCCGGCGCCAGTGCCGGTTTCAACTACAACCTTGGCGTTTAGAGCCTTGGGGATCTCCTCATAAAAATCGAAGAAATGATATGCCCTTCGGTCTAAAGGCATTTCCACCCCGAATTTAGCTTTGAGTGCTTTATTCACTAATTCAAAGTCCTCTCTGGTGGCGAAATCATGATATCCCCGCTCGATGGCCTCAAGCTCCTCATGAGTCCCTACGCCCTTTTCTATCATCTCCCCCGTCAGCCTGCGGTATTTTTCAGTTAAGCTCAAACCGTCACCTCTTCTATGTATTCGAGGAGAGTGTCTCTTTCATGCACACATACTTCAGGCGGAGGGACCTCCGACGACTTTCCCGCCCGCTGCATTATCGACCTCGCCTCGTCCTCGGCCCTTTTGAACAGGTCATCGGTGAACTGCCCGTACTCATTCGTCCACAGGCGAAAGATAGCCCGGTCCCTGAAGTGCTGGAACTTCTCCTCCTCCGTAAGCCCTTGGGGGTTAGCCCACCTCAGATGAGCCGCGTGGAAATCGGAGCATGGCTTGCGTGTAGCTTTTATCATGGGTGAACCGGCCCCGATACACCAGTCATCTTCGTGCGGGGGGTAAAAATATGGGGCGTCATTGTAAGGGCTATAGGGCCCGGGGTCGGCTAGGTGGTAAACGTCGCCCCAGAACTCGTATTGGTATAGGCTGATCGCCTCCTTGACATCCCCCAATCCGAGCGCGTCCCGGTAACAGACTTGGTCCGTGTCCATCCGGAGGATCATGCTCGCCCCCTCATCGAAGGCGATATCACCGGCCAGTGTGATCCCCATGCCCCTCGTGTCATACCACCTTTCTATTTTCAACTGATTTGCTAATTTTTGAGTTATGAGAGGGTACTTATGTCTGAGCCTCGAAAAATCTGTGACCTCCATGACCTTTCCCTTCACATCGAGTTCACTTATATCCCTCGAAACCCGCTCCAGCGGGACTTCGTATTCCTTTGGATCGGGGCTTTTAATGTCGAAACCCGCATTTACCACGACTATGAGATCCCCTATGTTATAGGTAGAGACTAGGCAGTGCGGAAACCACGGACAATAGTATGTGCCTATGGACATTATGACTGCTGTTTTCAAAGCCCATCCCCCAAAACAGTAAGCTTGATCCCATCTTCTAATGTGATTTTCGGAGACCAGTCCAGTAAATGCTCGGCCTTAGAGATAACAGCACGGTATCTTCCCGGGAACCGGCCGGCGGGGCGTTCTCCATAGGTGAATTTCGCCTCCCTCCCTAAAGCCCTCGCAATAGTCTCACAGAGCTCACCTATCCTCGTTTCAAGTCCTGAGGCTATATTGAAGGTCTGACCCCAAACACAGTCCATGCTCTCGACAACCCTCTTTATAGCGCCGGTTACGTCACCAACATACACGAAGTCCCGAGAGTCGTCTGGTGAGCCTGAGACCACCACATCATCCCCGGTCATTATCTTTTTTATCAAGTCCGGAATAACATAGCCCTCGGCCTGCCCCGGGCCATACACATTGAAAAAACGCAGGATACAAGTCTTTAGTCCCCGCTCCATGTAGTTTTTGCAGTAAAGCTCTCCGGTGTACTTACTGATGGCGTAGGCACTTTTAGGGTTCACGGGGGATTCCTCGTGCATGGGGAGGCCCGCAACATGGTACACTTGACACGTGGAGGGGAAGACGAAGAACTTGACACCGTTCCTCAGCGAGGCCTGAAGGACGTTCAGTAGGCCCGTTATGTTCAACTGCGCATCCCACCACGGATACTTTTCTGATATGTAGGGCTTTGGATTCGCCGCGAGGTGAATAACAACATCAGGCTTCTGCTCGTCCCAGAACGTCTCAACTGAGTAGGGGTTTGTTATGTCGTACTCGAAGCCGTCCCTTATGTCGAAGCCCACCTGATCATAAGACCGTCCGAAGTCCAGGTGACGGCCTATAAAGCCCCGATAGCCTGTAACCAATATTTTCATACATATCTCTCCATAAAGTCGTCGAACACCCTAACCACCCAATCCAGGTCCCCCTGTGTGAGGCCTGGGTGGCATCCGATGAAGAAGCCGTCCTTCCTCACATGACGAGCATTTTTAAGGTTGCCTACCACCCGGTATTTCACACCCTCCATACAGGGCTGATCGTCCATGTTACCTGCCTCTATGGGCCGGGTTTCTATACCGTTCGCCTCCAAATGGTTCACCAGATCGAGCCTCGTGAACGGGGCATCCTCCCGCACGATCATAAAAAAGTGGTGGTAGGTATGAAAGGCCCCAGGCTTCTCCACGGGGAGTTGAATGACATTTTCATATGGCCTCAGTCTCTCGAGCAGATATTCAGCGTTCGCCCGTCTAGCCTTTATGAAACTGTCTAATTTTTTCAACTGTTCTATACCGATGGCGGCCTGTAGATCAGTCATTTTAAGGGCATACCCCAGCTTGTCGAAGGTCTGCCTTACATCAAACGGGCCTAATTTGGGTGAGATCTCCTTATACCGGCCCCCTAGTGCTTGGGCCGCCTTAGGGTCTTTCGAGACCTCAATGACACGGCCGAAGGCCCTGATGCTCCGGGCTAAATCTGCCAGATTTCTGTCGCTTGTTGTCAGCATGCCCCCTTCGCCCGTTGTAATGTGATGTGCGGCGAAGAAGCTGAATGTTCCGAAATCCCCGAAGGTTCCGACTTTCCTGTCCCATATCATTGCTCCATGGCTCTCACACGTGTCCTCGACCAGCCACACATCAGCTCTGTCTAAGGCCTCTATTCCCTCCATCAGACTGCACATTTCGCAGGGATGGCCGAGGAGATGGACTGGGAGGACTGCCTTAGTCTTAGTGGTCACCACTGAACAGGCCAGGTCAGAGTCCATACAGAGGGTTTCGGGGTCCACATCTACAAACACCGGGACCGCACCCATCTGAATTATGGGAAAAACCGAAGTCGGGAAGGTCACAGGGGAGGTTATCACCTCGTCCCCGGGCTCGATCCGCTTGTCCCCAAGCGACCTGTGGCATAGGCTGGCTATCGCCACTAGGTTTGCACTGGAGCCGCTGTTGACGGCGATAGCATGCTTAACGCCATAATACTCGGCGAAGTCCTCCTCGAATTGTTTTGTCTCAGGGCCCTGAGTTATCCAGCCGCTCTGCAGAACTCTGTTTACGGCCTCGATCTCTTTGTCGTCAAACAACACATCACTCGTCTTCACCGTCCGTTTCAAGCTGTCCACCTCACTCCGGGACCAGTCGGAACCGCTGACCGCAGTCCAGACACTTAAAAACGTCCTTCTTGGCCATCTGCATCAGGCGGGAGGACTTACATTTGGGGCACACATTCGCCATCACCGCTGCCTCCTCAGAGCCCATACCTCCTGAAGGCCTCTATCGTCAGCAGTACCCCTTCATGGAATTCAACCTCAGGCTCCCAGTGAGGCGGCCAGGTGACAACACGCATCGACTGTGACCTGACCTGCCTTATCTCAGGCTTATCAACATACTTCGGCTTAAGCGTTGGGAAGAACTGCAGGATTCTGAGCACGACGTCCTCCTGGGTGAGTATATCGTTCGTGGCGATATTCGCCTCCAGGAGCGTCGGGTACATGTCCATGAGGAATCTAAGGGCACGCACAGCGTCGTCGATATATATATACTGCCGCTTAGAGGAATCGTCCTTGTAGATGATCGGCGGCTCACCCCGGAGGCATGAGCGAATCGTATTCGGGACTACCCTGTTCGAGTAGTCCAGCCCATAGACATTGCACATCCTGCTAACTATAGCCCTCATGCCGTAAACTTGTGCATAGGTACGGGTAATATAGTCGGCACAGACCTTACTGGTGCCGTAGGGCTCAGTCGGCTGGAGCTCCGAGCAGAGGGTAGCGTCTTCCGTATTCCCGTAGACCTTATCAGTGCTCTGGACCAGGACCCTTTCGACGTTTAGCTGCCTGGCGGCTTCGAGCACGTTCACCGTCCCCATGACATTCGTCTGGAAGCAGTTGATAGGATCCCGGTAAGCCGTCTTGACGATGGACAAAGCGGCCAAATGGAACACCTTATCCACTTGGTATCGGTTCATCACTCTGAGGAGACAGAAGTAGTCGTTTATGTCTCCCCGGACCTTAACACAGCCATCCAGAGCCTCTTCGAGCCACTTTGAAGGCATGACATCACGGACTAAAATGATGACTTTTTCCTTTTTCTTCAGTTCATTGACCAGGTGTGAGCCGATGAACCCTGTAGCCCCTGTGACCAGAGCCGTCATCTCTCTTTTCCCTCTTTTCTTTCAAGCAAGGAGTCTAGGCGCTGACATAGGTTAAAAAACTCTTCTCCTTTAGGCATCCTTCGATAGGCAATATGGGGCTTAGGCCTGGGGTGACCAGGCTTACGCTCCGGTGTGACTACAATTTTTTCTAATAGCCCCACTTCGAGCATCCAGCTTATGTAATGATCAGTCTCAGTTTTGGATAAACGGGCATCTTCCATTATACAAGTGTACCTAGCTCGGTCTGCATGATCTCTAACAACACTCAGGATCTTCCTGACGATCTCCAGCCAGCCCCTTCTCTGGACGGGCCTTAGTAAGTCCATCTTTTTTCCGCCATCTCCTCTATAGAATAATGTTAAATTATTAAAACTTTCCCTGACTGTACAGAGTAAAGGTTAAAAACACTCTATGCGCATCTCTGCTCGGTGGTGGTTGAAGCAGATGGATAGCAGCTTCCACATCGGGAAGTACATCGAGCCCGGAGTCACCTCTACCTAGCGTAGAGTGCCGGATACCTCGGCGTCCTTCACTTTGTCACCAGAGACAGGCCGTCCGGCATCGCCGTCTTTCAAGTCCTGAACAGGATGGTCATCCCGTTCGAGTACTGGCGCGGGACGTCGATAAGCATAGGCACAACTGCCATCGCCGCGAACACGACAAAGGACCCAATAAAAATCGCCGGGACCTACGCCGGAGTCCTTGTGGAGGACCTCTTCGAGTATGACGACAAAGACTACCTCTTCCACGTCCGCCTGGAGATGTACCCGAAGTACCTGCAGGTGTACCCCTTCTGGATCGCTGGGTACCAGCAGTCGGACTACCACGACATCCTGAGCTCTACGAAGGACTCGGCGTTCGGGTTCCTCACAACGCCGTTGGACGTCATCGCCATCCCAGAGGCCCACCTGGAGTTCGCCATAAAAAATCCGGATAAAGTGCTCACCGTCCTGCCCCTGATCTACTTTGAGAACGCCATCTACAACGTGAAGTATGTGGTGGACCCAGACATCGTGGAGGCGGTCCTTCGGAGGAGACTGCGTCTTCCATGGTTCCCGATCTACGGGTACAAGGCGTTCCCCTACGACTTCAAGGACAAGATGGCGATAACCCGCCCGATCCCGTTGACGGCGACAAGGGCGGAGATCGAAGCGATTCTTCGAGAGTGGAAGGCCTTAGGAGAGTGGACCTCATGAGTGAGCACGGCGAAGTCCGCCCCATCGACATCTACACTGAGGCCGGAGGAAGCACAACTGAGGTAGCGTTGACTTTAACGATCAACGGACAGACGGGGAAGACGAAGTACATCGTCCCCCAGGGCTATAAGCTGAAGGTCTACGACATCGAGCTCACCGCGGAGGGAGAGACCAGGGTTCTCGTCCGCGTCGGGACCACGGGGACATATGCTACAGAGACTATACGGAGGAAATACAAGCTCGCCAGCGCTGGGCACATCCACGTGCCGGAGGGGATGCCCTTCATCATCGAGGCCTACGATGCGGATCAGAACATCTTCCTCGGGTACATACAAACGTCAGGGGCCTCGATGTCCGCTCAACTGAACGCCGAAATCTCGAAGCTTGTCGGGTGGTAGCTCATGTCGAAGAAGAAGGAGGACCCCTCCTTCACCGCCCTCAGTGAGAGGGTGGCGAGGCTTGAGGCCGACGTCTCCTGGCTGAAGCAGATCGCCAGTGTGAACGTCACTCTGAGCGCCGTCACCCTTATAACGCTGATAGTGATGGTCTGGCAGATCATGGCGGGCTGACGACTCCTTGGCTCAACCAGAGATACCGCCTCCGACCTTTCTAGATGTTGTAGGCCGTCTCATCACCAGGCTTGACAGCCTCATAGAGTATATCGCTAAGACAGAGGTCGAGAGGAAGCAAATAGATCTGGAGATACTCGCGGTCCTGCGGATTATTGCTGGGGTCAAGCCTCCTGAGGTTGGGGTTCCTCCGCCTCCTCCGCCGCCTCCGGCTGAGAGGCAGACAGAGTACTATGTCAAAGAGGACAGTGTCACCACGACAAGCGCCGCTATCCTACTGATCAGAGAGAAGGAGCTGATGAAAACATCGAACTGGGGCTATATCTATCCCGTCGATGGGACGATCAAAGTCAAGATCAACGACTGTGAGATATTCACGCTCGACCGGGGGATGATCTTTGAGTGGCATGAGTATAACCTCGCCGTTGACAAGATTGAGATCACAACCACATCCACCACGGCAGTCAACTACCGTCTCCTGGCGATCTAAATGGTCCGACAGGTCTTACCCCTCCCGACGGAGGTTGAGTTGAGCTTCAAAGGGATCGCTCCTGAGTACACAGAAGACTCTGTCACCTGGGCGTTGACAACAGAGTACTATGAGATAGTGGGTGAGTACACTATAACCGTGGCCTTGCCTAACGGGGTCACAGTGACGAGGGCGACCTTGGTCAACATAATAACCGCCATGAATAACTCGGCTAACATTCAGAAGTTAGATGTTCAGGTGACTGCCCGGCATGAGGATGTGGCGACGGAGACAACGGTTTTCAATGAGTTAGACTGCTTAGGACTGCCAGCCGCCGATGGGAGCACAGCATCGCTCATCGTCCTAGCCCATGTGGGGCCTGAGGGGCTGAACATCGTAAACGCAGCGGGGACCTATGTTCTGAAGACCAAAGTCCGGCAGTCCACGGTTGCGAGCGTAAAGTACACAAACCAGTACGCCTTAATCGTCGCTTACAGGTCTTACTGATGAGCCTTCTGAGGATCGTTGTCTCCTCTCTCCCCGAGATCTCATCCTCGTTAGTCGTCCCTCCTCCCCCTCCTCCTCCTTATGAGGACCTCACCACCTACACCGAAGTTGACCCTGACGGCAAGCTTGTGATCAGCCCCGACACAAGGGTCACATACACACAGATCAACGCGGTGAATATGGACTGGCTTTACAAGACTCGCTCCTTCCCGGGAGACTACTCCATAGACTTTGAGGTGTGCTGCACAGGCCACAGAGGCAACATCAGCTACAACGGAGACTTTTACTGTCTCGCCGTGATGGACACCTCCTCCCCGTTTTCATCAGACCACTACCTCGGCGGAGCCATCCTGTGTGAAGAGCTCGGAGTCGGGCCTAAACTTGGGGTCTACCAAGGAGACGGCTGGGTAGGCCAGTTCCCTCAGGTGGTACAGAGCGTCAACCAAGGACAGGTTTACTACTGCACGCTTGAACGGTCCGCCGGGACGCTGAGGCTCTACATCTACACAGACTCCGCGAGGACCTCTCTCCTGGCGACTTTAACGTCGCCGACAACTGACACAAGGGCTGGCAGCTACATATACGCCTGCGCGGGGGGGGCTGGAGAGGAGAATGGATGGGTAACCGGCTACACTCAGAACATCTTAATCTCATAGGAGACTTGAAGAGATGTCCCTCCTGAAGATCATTTTAACCTCATCCGCTGCCGTCGGCGCGGGAGGCGTGCCCAAGTCTCAGCCGAGCTCTGAGGACTTCGAATTCACCGCGAGTATGGCCTTTCGATACGCAGGCTATGAACCACGTTTCACCGGGAGCATGGGAGACTTCGGGACTTACGGAGGCAACAATTTCCTAATCCAGCAGGGGATGAACCTCACCGGCAGTATGGGAGTCAGGGCAGCATGAAACCCTCCTATGAGATATACAAGGTTCGAGACCCCAACATGAAAGGCCACATCATTCTCGCCGTAGACGACCCCCACTCATACCAAGACATCCTCGACATGCCCGACCCTATAAATGCCTCATTCGGCATACGGATCTTCAACTACACCGGAGCGACACTCTACTTTACGGCTCAGGGATCAGGAAGCGAGAATGCGGGTGCTAAGTGGATATGGGGGGCAGCACAACAACTCGGAGGTATCGGCTCAGGGGCTAATGCTTACTTCGCCCTTATGAACCTCGGCTCACGGGTGAAGCCAGCTTCTGCTGTAGACGACAACATCATCATCACAGTAAGAGCCTACACTGATTCAGGGTACACTAATGAGGTTGGTGCTGGCTACCAAATCCTGATAACATACCACTGGATTAAGAGTGATACGCTTACGTTGCTTGATTTGGATAATTTTGATGGAGGCACATTAGAAGATTGGTCTATGGTTGGTGAAACTCCGCAAGAGGCTCTCTATCCACGTTGGGTGATTGATACAGCTTATGTTCTTTCGTCGCCTAATTCAGCGTTGCTTGATATGTATTATCAAACTCCATCTGTGCCGCACACTATGAGTGCTAGAATAGAAAAGGCGTTCGTTATACCTGCTTGTGCTAATGCTTATTTTATTGCTAACTGTAAATGGCGTGGACGTATTCGCAGTAACAATCAGGCGGGTATTTACAGCGTAAAGTGGCCTATGTTTCAAATCTTTTATAATAGCACCGACCTTAGCGTCATAAGGGACTCATTAGCGTATGGCTCTTTCTTTCTTGACTATTATACAATGTCTAGTTATGTTTCAACGAATTGGTATAGGATGCTTGCTAAACTTCCAACTAATCAGTCTATCACGATAAAGATAAGAATACAATATACAGGCACCGGCCCTGCTGACACTTATGTTAGATGGCTGCAATGTCAGGCGTGGTTCGACGACCTGAAGGTTGTCTATGAGCCGTGACCGGGAATAGTCATGCGACAGATTTCACCCCCTAAGTCCGGCGGAAAATCGGTTGCTGAGGTAAGCAGGTACATAGAGCTTCCACTTTAGAGGCGAGTCGGATGAATGATAACCAGATTCCTACAGCACTTACCGCACTTTAGGCACTCGAACTTCATCACGCCGGCCTCGGGCTTTACGGATCAGTTCTCCCCCCCGGTCTATGAGGTCGAAGACCAGAAGCACAGCAGAGGCGAGGAGGCCGAAGGCGAAGAACAGCCAAAGCCCGGGGACCAGGAGCAGATACCATAAGCCTACAGAGTCCTCTTCACGTCCCATAGCCTCCGATTACAGCGTTCAAGGATATAATTAAGGTCCTCTTGTCCATAGTACGCCCGGCTTCAACTTCCGTTTCCGGTCCCTTTTGATTGTGGGGGGGACGGTTCTGACCCTCTCGATCTTATAGTCTTCACTCATGTTCATCATCCGGTTGTAGCATAGTCATTAAGATGTTGTAGTGATAGCAGAACCGGCGTCCTTTCTCCGTCGTTTGCCAAATAGGTAAAAAACGGCCCGGCCCCGCGGCGATCATAAACGGCTGTATGAGGCCACATTTCTGAAGGTTCTTCAGGTACCTCTGCACGGATCTGTCGTTGAGGTTGGCAGAGAGGAGGAGCTTTCCTTTGGGTATGCCTCCATTCGGATTAGCAGCCTGCAGGATCTCCAAAATGATATCAAGCCGGGACCTGTACTTCACGGCTCTCGCCTAGAAGATTTTTGTCGGGTCGAATGGCGGGGGTGGATGAGTGTATTCTTCGGCTATCACGTTTTCTCCTCCATAACCAAGAAAGAAGGAGGAGAGATAAGACTATGAAGATGACGATGATCCAGAAGTAGGGTTCATAGTTTCCATAGTCCCCATCTGGGATATTGAGTCTGTCCTCGTCGGCAATGACCAAGATCTTTCTCAAGAGGTCCATCTCTGTCACCAGATTTTCGTGGGGTCTCCGGGATCGATATGGGTATGCTCTTCTCCGAGATGAGTATTCATCATTGTCAGGCAGTCCGAGCAGATCGTTGATGTCTTGTAGCATGTCTGGTGGAGCCCCAGATCCCGCCAAGTGTAGTCCATCACACACCACCTCGCGTCGTAATGGTGCCGTCCCCCTAAAACATGTAGGAGTTCATGCGCCAGGAGGCGCCAGTCTGCACCGAACCACTGAGGCTTTATTACTGCTACAAATGAGGGGGCCTCTGGGTAGGTAACACAGTAATTTTTCCCTGCTCCCCAGCCTTGTATTTTTGGATCATACTTATCCACAGTCTGCCCTGTAATGATGATTAGGACATCTTCCCAGATTGGGATGAGGTAGTCTAAGGTCCCCGGCTTAATGATATACCCTAAGAATTTGCCGGGGTGGGTACTGTTTGCACCGTAGCCTGCGCAGTCCCTAGCTCCGTAGACAAAGCGTGTAGAGAAGGAATCACAGTCATCGGGAGAGTCCCAAAAGAACACTCTTGAGGGGACAAAGACGACCTCATGTGATTGGAAGGTCTCCTTTGAGGCTTTCCTTACCATAGCCATCGCTGCCTCATCCACGCCGTAGGGATAGCCGAGAAGATGGGCCCCGAGGCGCCATGTGGCTTCTTCGTCGATCACAATGACCGCGCCGAGGTATTTACAGTCGGGGGGAGGAAGGAACTCTTTGATGCCTTCAACATACCCGCCGCTGCCACCTTCATCAGAGGCATAATCACCGTCCTCGATGTTGAGAATACTTCGTATGTCTGGTTCTGATGGAATAGCATGTACATTGACAACTGTGTAGGAGAGGGCCGCGACACTGATGATCACTAATAGACAGACAGAGTATTCCCGTCTCACTTTAGTTCCTCCTCGACC
>Ga0315309_1002309_pt1 | contig 11131 bp, 13 predicted proteins | sample TDP4_MG_FD_203080 | JGI IMG/M metagenome (GOLD analysis project Ga0315309, IMG submission 203080) | Freshwater sediment microbial communities from Lake Towuti, South Sulawesi, Indonesia - TDP4 | ecosystem: Environmental > Aquatic > Freshwater > Lake > Sediment | place: Indonesia: South Sulawesi...
GCTTCTTGTCCGTTCGGGCCTAAGATCTTGGATGCTTAGAAACCTCGACTTGGGGTACCTATGGACTCTGTTCGCTGCGGCTTTTTTAAGAATAATGTGTTGTAGATATTCATTAACAAGCGGTATGCTCTGGTGAAGAAGATGCCACAAGAGATCTACAGCCACTGGTACAACTGGACCGACTTGAACATCCTTGAAACTCTCTTGCGCAGGTGTAATAGACCCGATCTCTTAGTGGTTGAGGTGGCTACAGGGCCTAATGTGGCCGTCCCACTTGTGTTGAAAAGAATAACTTCATCCTATCGTTACGTCGCTTTGGACATCGAGAAGGCGCACATTCAGCTTCAGAAAGAGGGGGGAGGAACGGCAAATGTGGAAGGGGTTATTGGGGACGCAGCGCATCTTCCGTTCCGTCACGGATGCGCGGATGTGTTCGTTTTCCACCATGCAATAGATGACATCTTAGAAACGAGGGGTTTTGAGGGCGTGAAGGCTTCGATAGAAGAGGCGTTAAGAACCCTTAAAGCAGGGGGTTTCATGATCTTCTCGCATAGTGTCTTCTCCTACGACGCTTACACGCTGAATATAAGTCTCTCTGACGTTCAAGCTTTCCTGCAGAATAGAATTAGCGGGTGTTTCAGAGGGATTCAGGGTTCAAGACAGGACTGGCTCTTGGTGGAGGACATTCGGGTACACGGTTGAGATGAAAAGTCAGAAAGATGTTTCCTTTCGCTGCTTTTGTTCCACTTTTAGCCCCGCGCCTTTCTCTCTGCAAGCAGTCTTCTAACAAAACCCTTGGATCAAAGATTGCTGTGTTCCTGATATGCTTTTAAAGATTGAAGTAATACATATCGTAGGCGAACTCGTATGTTCAAGTCGGGTCACATTTCGATTTGGTTGTCTAGAAAAGTGGAGAAGGAGATATTAGGCGAATGCAAGTTGCACGCAGACGCCATTGTCGAAACAGTCGCTGAGATGAGGAGGGTTGTTTATTCCTTTTGCGAAGGCAATTTAGACAATGTAAAAAGAGATTTCGAAAAAGTCTTTAAACAGGAACGAGACGCTGACAACCTGAAGCGGGGAATCCTAGACAAGCTTTCTATCGGTCCATTTCACCCAATCACGAGGGAAGAGGTTGTGAGGGTTGTTTTAACAGCTGACGATGTGGCAGCTAACGCGAAATCTGCTGCGAGGAAGATTAGTGCTTCCTCATCCAAAGCTCTTCCGGACGAAATCAAGGATGGTCTAAGAGGCCTTGCAGACATGGACGTTAGAATAGCTGAGAAGATGAGAGAGGCTTTCACAAAACTTCTTGAAGACCCTAAGGCGGCCATAGAAGTTACGCACGAAGTGGAAAGGATTGAGGAAGAGATAGACGACTATCGCGTCGCATTGGTAGAGAAGATTCTGAAATACGGCGACAAGGTTAAGAGCATAACTGCGTGGCTGATGCTAAAAGAAGCCGTGGAAAACATGGAGAACATAGCCGACCGTTCTGAAGATGTGGCCGACGTTATTAGGAGCATAGCTATCCAGAGCTAGTGAAAGGATAATCATGTCGCTCCCTTCGATTACTTACATTAAGATGGAGGAACTAACTGCGTGGATACGAATGCTGTCTTGTTGGCTTGTGGACTTGGATTGTCTTTTTTCATGGCTTGGAATCTTGGCGCGAATGATGCTGCCACACCGACTGACTGTGCTGTCGGAGCAGGGGTCATCTCTATCAGAAAGGCTGTGATTCTTTTCGCCCTTTTCTCTGCTTTGGGGGCTTTAGCTCAGGGTTTTATGAACATCAAAACTGTTGGCACGGGTATAGTGCCCGATATCGACGTCTTGGGAGCGCTTACGATAACGCTTTCTGCATGTCTATGGGTCTCCTTCTGTACGTGGAAGGGGTTAGAGATATCAAACACATATTCGGTCATCGGAAGCATCATCGGTTATGGGTTGATCGCTTATGGACCCATGGAATCAATGATCGATATAGTGATGCGGCTGACCATCTCATGGATCGTGTCTCCTATCTGCGCCATGTTCTTGTCTTTATCTCTTTATCTTCTACTTAGGAGAGTCTTTCGCAATCACTTGAACGATGAACGCTTACTTAAGGCTCTTTCCTTCCTTCTGATCGGAGCTCTTTGCTTCTCAGCATACTCCTTCGGCGCAAATGATGTGGGAAATGCTGCCGGAGTCTACGTAACGGTTGCTCAGAAACTAGGGAATATGCCCAGTAGCACCGCTATGTTTCTCTTGGCCGTCTTTGGATCTGTGGGAATCGCCTTGGGCGGCCTAACTTGGGGTTACAGGGTTATAGAAACAATTGCGTACAGGATCATTCGGTTAGATGCATTCTCCGGATTTGCAGCTGAGCTTGCAAATGCTCTGGTGGTATATCTCTTTGTAACTTTGCCGTATATCTACTTTGGCTTCGGTCTTCCGATCTCAACTTCTATAGCAAGTGTCGGAGCCATTATAGGGGTTGGATTAGGAAAGAATCCTAGAGGCATCGATAAGTCGATAATAGCCCGTCTAGCTCTGACGTGGGGGTTAACCGTGCCTTCTACAGCGATCATAAGTATGCTTCTCTACAAGATCGTCTCTCTCGCTCTCCTGGTGGTTTAGGGTTTCTGAAACAAATGAAGAAGGGTAAAGGAGTTCCACGGATTTTCTGGGTGGAACACATTCTCATCGCTGTAACAGCCAGCTCAAGCATCTGGTATCGACCCTTCAGATGGCGACTCTTGCAAGCTTTGGTTTAGTAAGGCTTTTAACGTGAGCAAAGCCTAGATAATTATCCCTATCTACAGGAACTGAGCCTGATGGCTGGATCGACCAAGAGGAGCAAAGTGTTTAGCTCTTTCTTGAAACTCGTTCTAGGTGTCATCCTCTTAGTACTGATCCTCCTAATGGTTGACATCCCAACTCTTGTTGACGCGATTCTACGGATAGACCCCAAGTTCTTGGCTTTATCCGTATGCACTTACCTCATCCTTAACTTGGTCCTCTCATTTAGGCTTTACAGGTCGCTCAAGGCGCTTGGGTACGGGCTCTCCTTTGGCGAAACCTTCTGGGCTCACCTTTTCGGGATGCTTTGGAGTAATGTTACGCCTGGAAGGGTGGGATATGTCGCGTCGACGCAGGTTCTTCACAAGAAGAGCGGTGTTCCAGTACTTGGCTCCCTCTCCTGCATCGGTGTAATAGAGTCGCTGGAGCTAATTGTAAAGGCTGTTGGTGCACTATCTGGATTGGCACTCGTCATAGTAGCAGCAGCCAGCCCTTTAGTCGCACAGCTCGGTGTGATCGGAATAGTCATAGCCCTGTTCATGAGCGTCACGTATTTAATCCTCTGCTGGACTGACTCGAAGACCATGAACAGACTGGTCGAGAGATTCCCGGTGTATGGGAAGAAGCTGATGGAGCTCGTTAAAGAGTTCAAATCGGCTAGCAAGGCACTCAAGGCGCGGTCCACCTTTATAATCGGCATCTCCGTCGTCGGGTGGCTGCTGAGGGGAGTCGAGTGGACATTTATCGGTTACGCCTGCGGGTTCAGCCTGCCCTTCTCAACTTATCTGGCTCTTCATCCGCTCTTAACGACCGTCCGATTTGTCCCGGTCACCGTCGCGGGGTTGGGCATGTTCGAGGGGATAACCATACTTGGGCTCTCGTTCTTCGGCGTCTCACCGGAGACAGCTCTCGTCTTCTCGCTACTAGACAGAGTTGACAATGTCATAGTCGACATATTCGCGACAAAGGAGATCAAGAAGATCTGGTAAACTGGCATCACAGTCGCTGACGCGCTCCTGTATGCATGCATGCCGAGCTGTTTAATTCCTTAGTGTGAGCTAGATGTGGAAACACCTTCAACTATGAGAATGAAACTCGCTCGCCACTATGTCGGCTATCCTCTCACCGGAGTGGCCATCACCAAAAGGAGATCTATCCGGCAGTGGTCCGCCTTCAATTGCTTCATGTATTGCGTTCAAAATCCCGTCTTTCTTCACGCCTACAACTTTGGCGAAGCCGGATTCCACAGCTTCAGGTCTCTCGGTTGATAACCTCGCGACCAAGACTTGCTTCCGGATTGACGGTGCAGTAGCCTCTTCTTGTATGCCGCCTGAATCTGTAAGTATCATCTTGCAGTTTTTCATCAACAGTAGAAAGTCTAGGTAACCGACCGGCGGTAGAACAAGAATGTTCTTCGATGTCGAGATTGGTCTCCATAGCTTAGCTTGACGTAGCCTCTTAACTGTCCTAGGGTGAGCGGGAAAAACAACAGGCACAGGAGATGCGATGAAAGCCTCTACGAAACCCCTTAGAACCTCTGGGTTGTCCACGTTCTCAGCCCTGTGAACAGTAACGAGCAAGTACTCTTCGAAGCCTATCTTCTCCATAACCTTTGACTTTCTCTCTGCTATCGATAGGTGTTGCTGGCACGCGTCAATCACAGTATTTCCCGTTACGAAGATTTTTCCCCACACGCTTTCTCTCTCAAGGTTTCGCTTCGCGTTGTCAGTAGGGGCGAAGAGGTGACTTGATATATGGTCGACTAAACGCCTGTTGTGCTCCTCAGGCATCCTAAGATCAAAGCTCCTGAGACCGGCTTCGACGTGACCAATCTTAACCTCTTGCTTGTTAGCGGCTAAGGCTGCAGCCAGGACCGAATTTGTGTCTCCCTCAACAAGTGCGAGCAGCGGCTTCTCCTTCTTTAGGACCCTCTCAAAACCTATCATTATTCTGCCGGTCTGCCTTCCGGGTGAAGTCTCTCTAATCTTGAGGTTATATTCTGGCTGAGGTAGACCTAGATCCTTAATGAACTGAAGCGACAAATTATAATCGTAATGTTGACCGCTGTGCATGATTTTGAATGGTTCACCCTGATTTGTCAACGCCTTTATGATTGGCGCCATCTTGATAATCTCTGGCCGCGTTCCGATGGCGATTAGCAGGTCCGTCATTCTCGATCATCATCTGTTATCGCGTGATTCCTCTGTAATTAGAGGCTCTGTCCTTTTAAAAAGATGTGTCGGACTCTTTCGCTTATTCTTCTTGTGGTTTCTGTTATGCCCAGGGTTATCTGGGCTGATTGTGTGTCTCGTTGAGGCTTGTTTGCTTTCCCTACTATAGGTTTGACACTGGGCATCGCCGGTTACTGAGTCCATTTTTCTAGCCTGCAGAACTACCGGACGGGACTGAGTGCCCAATCAAGTATTTTCATGGCTTTGCATTTGGGTGGTTTGAGTGTGATCCTTTCAGGAGGTGTGGACCCCCCTCTTTCGGGGGTACGTTAACTGTATGTCCTCCGCAGAATTAGGTATCTTTCTTGAAGATGTGTCCAACATCGATTAGAACCGAGACAGTGAACATTGTAAGGAAGGTGAGGTGTGGGATGATGAGCTCCGAGGGGACCGATAGGGGGAAACTGAGCAGTGCTGGGAGCAGGACTGTGAAGATTGGTATCGATAGAAGTAGGTTGGACGGGTGGTGTTGGAATAGTGTCCGTGCATCTCTTGTTTTGAGTATGGTTGCCATGGATGTGAGGAAGAAGATCCATTCTATGATGATGTTGCTTAGGCTCGTTATTTTTGCTCCCTCGCCATACCAGTAGGCGGTTAACGGCCAGAATAACTGTGTTCTTCCTGTTGAGTAGTCTCCTAGAATAGGGTGCTGGATCAAGGCTATGAAGTATGGCGTCGCCTTTTTTCTCCATACAATGAAGATGGGGAAGAACAGCATGGAAATGATGATTAGCGAGTGGGTTGGTCCCCGATGTTGTAGGCTGGGTATCAGTAAGTCAATGTCAGATATGATGGAAGCTGCGAATAACAAGGGAATGTTCACGTTCGCATTCAGAAGTTTGGAGGTTACTTTCCCTGTCATGTATCCTAGAGCTAGGTGGCCAACCGCGAACGTTTGATGCCCCTCTTTATGCTTATGTGTTTAATCATGACTAGGAAAAGTGGTGAAATTAAATGTTTTGTTAGGTTACCTCTTCTGATTTGGCTTGGTGTTCCTGGACGATCTCAACTTTGGCGAAGGTTAGCGTAGGGGCTAACCTGAGGGTGACGGGTGTCAGTCATTCTCCGAGATGTGCAGTTCAGCAAGAGGCTAGCTATGGGAACTAGAGCCAAGCTCATGTTTATGCAAGTCTTGGCGCTCTAGCTAATCACCACAGAAGCTATGCTCATTGTTGGCGGCGACGGTTGGACAGTCAAGTGGGGTTGAACTATTTGACAAGACGAAAGGTACTAATATGCGATATTAGAGATTCAATAAGTGTTTCGGTGTGGCGTCAAGGTGATATGCCGTGCCTTATTGCCCAGTGTGCGGAAGAGAAGTTTCTGATGAGCAGGAATTCTGTCCTAGCTGCGGAGTGAATCTGAAGACTAAGCAGATTCCTTCAAGACGAGAGACAACAGAGAAGGTTGAGAAAAGGGAAAAGGAGGAGAAGAGCGAGAAGTCTGAGAAAGCAGAGAAGCATGAGAAGAGGGAACTGAGTCCAGTCCTTGCATTCGCAGTCGGCTTGATTCTCGTGGTTGTTGGCGTGATGGTTTTTCTAGATACTTGGAGAGTCATTTCTCTTCGAGAAGCAGGACCATACTTTCTCATTTTGCTAGGTCTGATCATTATCATAGCTGCTATCTACGCAGGTGTGACCGCTTCTAGAAGGAACCCAAGACCCTAGAGGAACCAGCTGAATAGAGATCTGTATATTCTGTGTTCTAGGATGTGAAGGGGTTTGTCTCTGCCGAAGACTCGGAAGTAGTTCTTACCCATGGCCTCTATCATGTCGCCAATGTCATATCTCGGGAACATGCAAGAAGAGACTAATAGTCTTCCCCATTCCCCTCTTTTAAGCTCGTGAAGCATCTTCACTCCCCTTTTGGTCTCAACCTCGAATAGGTACTTATCGTAGTTTGGCGTGACGTAAGGCAAGTCGTCTATCTGTTGAGCGAAGACGCCTTCAGTTGCGCTGTAGATCTCGATGACGGGTACTTCGCCGAAGTATTTTCTGAGTTTAGGCGCGTACTTGTATTGGATCTTCCGTACGCTTGTGCAGAATATAGCCTTTACATTCCAGAGTCTGCTAGGCTTTGTTCCATGTTTTCGCTTGACGAACCTTGCGAATGATAGAATGACTGGCGCAACACCCATCGCTGCTGTTATATTCTCATTCAACGCCTTTGTGTATGCCAGTTCGAATCTTTTTTCCCAGATCGGTTTGGTGATTCCAGAACCTAGAGCATCAATCTCTTCCTGTAATGGTACGAGACGTACATCACCAAGTGAGGGAAAGAACCTTGCATATGTTCCTGAGCTGTATCCATAACTTACTTTCTCGTTGCCTGCGTCCATTGTGGCTACTCTTGAGGGAAAATTCAGGTTTAGTATTTTTCCGAGCAGAAGCTTATCATCTTGCTTTTTCACAACGTGGTTAGCGAATGCACGTGCCCCGCACAATAATATCTGTTCAAGATGTACTCTCGTTGCAGGTAGCAGTTTCGCTGTTCCCGTTGAGCCGCGTGTCATAACCCAGCATATTGGTGGCTCCGGTAGAATGACCTTGTAGTTGCCATTCCTCACCTTCTCAAGATATCCTTTGAGCCTTTCATAATTCATTTTGGGGAAGTTCTCCCTAAAATCGTCCATATCATTGATCTCTGAGGCTGATCTTTCTTCGCCGTATTCTGTCTCGCTGTACGTTCTGACTAGATCCGCGAGAACTTGCTTTTGAGCCTCCCCGGGGTCTTTCAAACTTTCGTACCAAGGCTCAAGTATGGCTGTGAAGATCTTCCTTTCGGATAGTGATCGCATATTATTAATAAGGGGAATTGGCTCTAATTAGCAATTCGGCACTTTCTCAGCACGGGACATTACAATTTACAATTGGCGATAAGAGAACCATCGAAGACGCTAACTGCAAAACCAGAGAAAACCCCGGAAGACCTCCTCAAGCATGCATGCAGCCTGCCTCTGGCAGAAAGTCGGCTTCAGAAGAACAAAAGCCTTCATCGTTGGAAACTGGTAGACTTAACTCTCTTGTGGGGGTGTCTAAGCGTCAGTATGAACCAGGTTGTTTTCAGTTGATCTGGTTTCAATTCTCAAGGAAAAGGAAGTAGAAGAATGCTTGGCGTGGGCTACGGAGCTGGAAGAAATGCAGTCTTTCTAGGCAAGGAAGCGAAGAGAGACATCGTAAGAGCATAAAGCGTAGCACACCTTCGGCGGTTCCTTTCAGGAATTCCTAGGTAGAGTATTTTTTCCTCAATATCACTCGTCTATCTCAGGTGCCTTCAAGATGGGACTACGGGCTTCAAAGCAATGAGTTCATGAAGAACCTTCAATGAAGGAGCTGGAGAAGTACTGGCGTTTTATGAAAAAGGCAGAGCATAGAGTCCTTGAAGGTAAGGTTGGCATTAAGCAAGTTTATGATGAAATGGCTGACCTCTGGATCACAGATTACCCCAAAAAGATCAGGAAAGACGCTGTTTACACCCATTCCGCCTCAAACCTCCGGCTGGTCTGATATCTTAAAACCGAGATTACCTAGCATGTTCCTCAGTGTATTAAGACTCTCCATGGCTTTTTCTCGTGGTCGGATTTCGAGTGTAAAGTGAACATCTCGAGGTGCCAGAATCCTGAGATAGCGAGAGAAATCAATGTTCCCCACCCCCAAGAGATCATGGGAATGCTTTCCCGGCTTCTGATCGTGAAGATGGCATTCCTTGACCTTTTCTAGATGGCTCAGAAGGAAATTCTCCATCTCTACAATTGGACTACCGTTCACGTTGCTTTTCGGTATGTCCCAAGCAAGAAAGAGGTTTCCCTTTGGCAAGAGATCATTCAAGACTTCTATAGCCATTTCGCCCAATCTATCATTTTCAACACAGATTAGGACATTGCCTTGAGAAAGTTCGTCAAGTTCTTCTATGCTTTCCGTTATTGCGTTCTTGTAGAGTGTCCAGTGGTCCTTAAGGTACGTTCCTTTGGTTCCTGCGAAAACAAAATCGTAGGGAGGGTCGATATGGATAGTGAATCTTTCCGCCCCAACATCTAGAGCAAAGTCTATGCATGCTCTCATTCGTTGGAGAACCGCTTTTCTAACTTCTGGATACATGCTTCCCAAGTTCAGGTAGTCGGAGGGTCCGTGGAATGAAATATCCACATTCTTTGAGGCTGCAAACTCTCTGATATGTTGTCTCTCCTTTTGGCTGAAATATTCAGGAAAGAAACGTGGAATCATCAAGTCTGGAACAACATAGCCAAAGCCGTGCTTGCTTGCGAAATCGATCGCGTCGTAAATATCAACATCATAGACTACGTGATATCCAAAACGTTTCCACGGTGGTTCTTCCAAGATTTGCCCTTCCTGACATGTTAGCTAATGAACGATAAGAAATATATGGCTTTGCGCGAACCCTCTTGCCTGCTTTCTGTTAACAGCGATTATCGGCAAATTTAACGAAAGAATTCTATTTCTAGTGATTCTGAGACCTATAGTCTAGTTGTCTAAGGAACTCGTAGAATTCTCCGGGATGCAGACAGTAATGCGCTGCCATAAACGTTATTGCATGGAAGAAGTCATAGGCTTCATGACTCGTATTACAAATCGGACATTTTCTATCAGATGGTAGATACTTTTGGAACTTTGGATTCTTCACGATTTGTTCTAGGCTTCCCAATATAATGGGTTTTATTTTTTCGGTTATTTCCCAGATCTCAGGTCGAGCGTCTTCAAGAAAGTCTTGATTCATGCCAAACCGATGTGCCACTTCCCAGCAACGTTCACGGTAGACTCTTGTGCGTTTTCCCTTCTCTCTTGTTGACTCTATCATATCCAGGTTCTCAAAGACTTTCAATGATGCATAGACTGATGATAGAGGTAAATCAAGATTCTTCGAGATCTCACTTGCGGTCGTTCCTTTTGTGCCTGAATTTCTCACCTCGTTGATGACTCTCCAATTGCTCTCGGCGCCCAAAGCCGAAGCTTGTTTCCAGTTGCGGACTGCAAAGTTCCTCATGAAAATCATAGTTCAGCCTCAATTCTGAAATTCTTGGAATCTCATAAATAACTTTTTGTCTTCTCGGCATCGAACTTTGAATAAGGGAGGATTTTTCATTGATAGAGGTCAGATGGCACGGACGTGGTGGACAAGGAGTTGTAAGAATAGTTCAAATCCTTGCTTGGGCTGGCTTGATTGAGGGGAGATATGTGCAAGGTTTTCCAGAGTTTGGACCTGAAAGGCAAGGCGCACCTGTGACAGGGTTCAATCGAATAAGTAATGAACCTATACTTCTGCACAGCCAGATTTACGAACCCGACTATGTGGTAGTTCTTGACCAGGCATTGCTGGGAAAGGTAGATGTTTTCAGAGGCCTAAAAGATGCTGGCACTGCAATTGTCAACTCTACTAGAGATGGAGAAGAAATTTCAAAACAATTTAGGATTGGGAATGCGAAGATTTTCACTCTCGATGCCTCCAAAACTGCTTTGGACATTTTTGGAAGGCTATTTCCGAACACGCCAATGCTGGGAGCTTTGGTCGAGGTTACGGGAATAGTCAAGTTGGAGAGTGCTATTCAAGCGATCTCAGATTATATGGATCAGAGACTGCATTTCGGAAGCAAACTTATCGAACTGAACATCGAGGCGACACAAAGAGGATATGAATCCATATTTTTCAATTCAGACGGACCTGAATTCAAAAAAGAACGAAGATTCTTATTCCGATAAGCACAGTTAACAGAAACATGCAACTTATTCTCCCAAGAATAGCTCGTTATTCTTCCATTAGGTCGATCCACGTCTAAGGAGCGATCTCTGACCCGCTGGAGAGGTGAAGGGAGGCGCTTCGTACTCGGCTGCCTCTGGTTCCCTGAACTGCATCTCGTAGAGGTGAGAGTATAATCCGCCCTTTCTTATGAGGTCCCTATGGTTCCCTTCTTCCACTATCTCTCCATTATCTATAACTAGGATTCTGTCTGCATTTCTTACAGTTGAAAGCCGATGCGCTATGATTATCGACGTTCTATCCTTGAGCAGCACATCCATAGCTCTTCTGATAAGCAGGTCCGTGTAAGGATCAATACTTGAAGTTGCCTCGTCAAGGATTAAGATCGCTGGGTCTCTGAG
>Ga0315309_1002310_pt1 | contig 11127 bp, 9 predicted proteins | sample TDP4_MG_FD_203080 | JGI IMG/M metagenome (GOLD analysis project Ga0315309, IMG submission 203080) | Freshwater sediment microbial communities from Lake Towuti, South Sulawesi, Indonesia - TDP4 | ecosystem: Environmental > Aquatic > Freshwater > Lake > Sediment | place: Indonesia: South Sulawesi...
ATGCCAATTGGTGTGCTGACCCTGGAAATCGAGTTGCCCTATGCCCACTCCCTGAAAGAAAAGCGCGCGGTCTTGCAGAAGATGCGCGACCGACTGCGCGCCCGTTTCAACGTGGCCCTTGCCGAGCTCGACCACCAAGACGTCTGGCAGCATGCGACGCTCGGCGTGGTCTCCATCTCCAACAGTCGGGCGCTGCTGGAAGCGACCTTGCGCCAGGTTCTCGAGGAATCGGAAAAGATCCTCGGCCAGGACGTGGTCAGCCACGAGCTGGATTTCTTCTGATTGAGAGATGGCCCCATTGAAGCATTGATTCGTTGGGTCGGGGGCAGGAAGTATCCCGGCCGCAAAGTGGTGCAATGGAACAATGATTCAATGGATCAGCGAATCAGCTATGTTTGCCCGTGGCCATCGGCACGAACGCCTGGCGGACCAGATTCGCGCCGAGGTGGCGGAAATGATTGCGGGGGAATTGAAGGACCCGCGCATCGGCTTCGCCACCGTGGCCCGCGTGGATCTGAGCGCTGATCTGCGCCACGGACGCGTTTTCGTTTCGGTCTTGGGCAGTGAGGAGTCGTGCCGGGAGACTTTGGCGGGGCTCGCGTCTGCGGCGGCCTACGTGCGCTACGAGCTAAGTCGCCGCTTGCGTCTGCGACGCGCGCCGGAACTGGTTTTCCTCCTGGATCGAAGCGCCGAAGAAGAGCAGAAGGTGGAGCTCCTGCTGCAGAAGCTCAAGCCAGAACCTTAGCCTTCAGCCATCCGCAGGCAGCGAGTGCTGCGTCCGTGGCATGCTGACGGCTGGAAGCGGAGGGCTGACCGCGGAAAGCGTTTCAAGCACGGCGCGGTCTTTTCCCATAAAACATGCTTTCCACACCGGAAGAATTCTCCGGAGTTTTGACTATTGACAAGCCTGCGGGGCTGACGTCCCACGACGTTGTGGCCAAGGTGCGGAAACTGCTGGGCGTTCGCCAGGTGGGCCACTTCGGGACTCTGGATCCGTTTGCCACGGGCGTTCTTCCCCTTTCGGTGGGCAAGGCTACGCGCTTCGCTCAGTTTTACCTCAAGTCCCGCAAAGCCTATGATGGTGCCATCCGCTTCGGCTATGCCACCGATACCTACGACGCTACCGGAAAACCCACTTCTGAACCCGTAACACCCCAACTGGACTGGGCCAAGCTCGAGAGGATATTCCAGGAATTTACCGGCCGCGTTATGCAGACACCACCGCCATTCTCGGCCAAGCGTGTGGCAGGACGGCGCGCCTATGAACTGGCGCGGCGGCAGAAGCCCGTTCAGTTGCGTCCCGTAGAAGTTGAGATTTACGCTCTCGAATTGCTGGGGATCGAGGGGGACCGCGTCCATTTTGCCGTGGAGTGCTCCGGGGGAACTTACGTGCGCGGCCTGGCGCACGACATTGGCCAGAAGGTCGGTTGCGGGGCGCATCTAGCACAACTGCGGCGAACCGCCGTGGCGGAGTTCAGGGAAGACCGGGCCGTAACCCTTGAGCAGCTTGAATCGGCGGTGCGCGAAGGGAAACTGGAAGCCTGCCGAGTGCCGCTGGAAGCTCTTCTCCCTGACTGTCCCGAGCTGGTCGTGCGCGGGCGGGAAGAAGCGAGCGTGCGTCACGGGCACACGTTTGAACTGGCCCAAGCCTTGCGGCCTGGGCGCGGAGGGGCCCATGCACGTGCCAGCGCGGTGAGCCTGTTGAAGATCGTTAACCCGGAACACCGCCTGATTGCCGTCGCCCGGCATGTCTCCGGGAGCATCTACCACCCTGATCTTGTCCTGGTTTAGGCGCGGGCATTCCAGCGCTTTAGGATGGCCTCGGCAGCCTCGCGTGCCGCGTGTGGCTGCGCTAGGGCGCGGGCGCTGGCGCGAAGGCGTGTCAGTTCGGTGGGGTCAGCCAGTAGCCGCCCGACGGTGGATGCAAGATCCGTAGGGCGTCTCATCCAGTAACCCACTTCCCATTTCTCGATCAGCTCGCAAGCGCGCCGTTCATTGCCGGGGAGGGGATCAAGGGCCAGCAAGGGCAGCGCGGAGTTGATGGCCTCGATGACGGTCATCGCGCCCGGCTTGCTCACCAGCAGGTCAGCCGCAGCAAACCATTCATGCATGTTACTCACCCAGCCGAGCACGCGAAACCGTGAATCCGCCTCGCACTGACGTCTGACTTCCTGTTCCCGGCGGCGGTTCTTCCCCGTGATGAAGACCGCTTGCAGGGGCTGCGTGACCTTCTTCAGTTCCCTCAGAATGCTCTGTGGCTTTCCGTACCCGGCTCCCCCGAAGAGAACAAGAATCAAGGGCAGATCCTGCCTCAGCTCCAGCCGCACCTGCACTTGCAGGCGGTCGGGCAAAGAGCTGAAAGCCGGATCGATGGGTACACCGCAGGGCACAATCTTGGCGGGAGGCACTTCAGCCGCCTCGAGTTGCGAAGCGACGTCGCCCGGCATAGTGAGGTAAAGATCAACCTCCGGCTGCGCCCAGGCGCGGTCAATGTCCACGCCGGTGGGTGCACCAACTAGGTGGAAGCGCGCGTGGCCTTCCCGCTTAGCCATGGCGGCCAGTTCGCATGTGCCGACCTCGGTGGCAACCACAATGTCCGGATCGAACTCCTGGAGGAATCGGAACAACCTTTGGCCCCCCCGGCGATAGAGCCACCCGGGTCCGGTGGACGTATGCCGGTGCTGCTTGTCTTCAATCCAGCCCCACAAAGCAGGCCAGTACTTCAAGGGGATCTCGTACGAGTTGTAGTAGACACGAAACCAGCGCGCGCAGAGCCGCAGCGCGTCGGCAACCTCCACGGTGAGTTGCGGCTGGATCTCGAGGAGTTCCTTGCGGAGGGCATCTGCCAGGCGCTCGTGCGCCGCGCCATGCGGGATCGTGAGGATGAGGATCTTTGGCGTGTGCATGTTCGACGTTACAGGTTACAGGGAACAGGTTACAAGAGGAAGCGGTTTTCATGGGGCTCTGTTGCCTCGAGCCTATCTGGTGTCCCCCGAGCCGCGCCGTGCTTTACTTTTCTTGGCCGGCTGCTTAACATCGCTGCCCGCTCCGACACCGTTATGGATCTGCTGATTCTCGGATTGGGGATAGGAGTTGTGGGTGGGCTGATTCCCAGCCCTTTGCACGTGATTGCCCTCACGCAGGTCGCCCTCCGTCGTTGGGGGCGGGCCATCCTGATCCTGCTGGGACCGCCGTTGGTGATTGACGGCGCTCTGCTACTATTGACTTTCTTCTTCTATCAGTACATTCCCCAAAACATTGCCCACTATGTGGCTTACGTGGGAGGGGTCGTCCTAGCCGCCTTCGGAGGGTACTCGCTGGTCGAGATGCGGCGCAAGAGTCAGGAGGAAATGGCTCGCTCCGCCGTGATGTCCTACGCCAGCGTTACGGTGGCCGCCTTGGCGGAACTGGGCGCGCCCGGAACCTGGGTTTACTGGCTAACCATCGCGGGCCCGGTGATCGCCGAAGGTCGCCAGGAGGGCTACTGGCACGTCATCCCCTTCTTCGTGGGCGGCTTAGTCGGCTACTACGGTGCCGCGATCTTTTCTACCTGGCTGATGGCGTGGGGGGCGAGTCTGCACAAGCAGTTCAGGAAGCACCTTTTTCTCGTGGCCAATGCGCTCCTGGTGATCTTGGGGATTTCCTACCTTCTTCGCGCGTATTATGCGAGCTAGCGTGGCTCCCCCCAAGGCATGTGAGGGCTGAGTCTCACCGGCGGCAGTCGGTCGTCTGTCCTTCGATTGCGACTGGCCTGTGCTAATTCGCAAAAAGGCACAAATGTCCGCTCGTGTAAGTTTCTCTAGCGAAAAAGGAAGATACCGCTGTAACCGGAAAGCCTTCCAGTGCGTCTATAGGAGTGGATGGCCGATTCGAAAGGTAACGCGGTCTAGGACAAAACGGCCCCCCAGGGGGAGCGGCGACACCGAGACCTTAGAGGTCAAAGCTCCCCGGAGGACGACAATGCGGACACTACGATTTGCGTCTTTAGCTTTGCTGATGGCCTGGGCGGTCCAGCCCGGTTTTGCCCAAAAGCATGTTTCGGACGCGCAGATTCTGGCGCAAATTCAGGACCGGCTCTACCACGCGCGTGTCTTCCAGCACGGTCAAGTCCAGGCGGCGTTTGAGGGCGGCCTGGCCACACTTTCAGGCACGGTGGATAGCCTAGGCGTGAAGTACGACGCCGAGCGGGCCGTGCGCAAAGTGGACGACGTCTATCAAATCACTGACAACATCACCGTCCGCGGCGAGGACGTCATGCCCCAGCAGATTGCCGAGCAGGCGCGGAAACAGATTGTCACCTACTATGCCTATGGGATTTTCGACAATGTCTGGCTTGTGGTTCAGGGTGACAAGCTGGTGGTCAACGGCCAGGTCAGCCAGCCTTTCAAGAAGGAAGATATCGGCAATTTCCTGGCGCACGTCAAGGGCGTCGCGGTGCTGGAAAACAATCTGGAGGTCTTACCTCTCTCGCTTTACGACGACAGTCTGCGCATTGCGATCGCCCGCGCGATCTACAACGACCCGTACTTCACCAGCTACGCCATCCAGGCCGTGCCGCCCATTCACATCATTGTGAAGAACGGCAACGTGACGCTGGAAGGCGTGGTGGCGACCCAACTCGATCGTGTCAGGGCGGAGATGGCCGCGCGGTTTGCCGGCACCTTCTTCAGCCTGACCAACAACCTGCGCGTCGAGGCCAAGTAGGGTCTTGCCGGCGAGCCGGCACGGCTCGTGCCGGCTCCCCCCTGGCCCTGTCAGCGCGTGGCCAGCACCTTCACGTCGAAGGCGGGTATCTGCACGTCCCGTGCTTCGGATTCCCCCGTCAAGGCATTCTGGTAGGCTTGGTCGAGTGTCACCGCCTGCATCTTCTCCGAGTAGTTCAACAGAAACACGATCTTCTTTCCCGCTTTCTCGCGGACTGCCATTTCCACGCCGTCCGGCAAGCTGGGACCGACCGCCATTCCATTCTGCCCGGCCAGAAAGTTGGCGAGTTTGGAGTAGGCCGCGGGCGAAGACAGTTCCGTCCCCATATACACGACGCTTCCTTGTCCGAACCGGTTCAGCGTCACGGCCGCCTTGCCCGCGTAATAACCCTTGGAATAGGTGGCGAGAACCTCTGCCGTAGTCGGGTCCAGCACGTCGAACCATACTCGTGCCGGATACCGCTCGCCTTCCACGTCCACCACTTCCTGTTCCTGATTGGTCTGCGGGTCGAAGTCGTGGATGGCCACGCCGGCCAGCTCTGCCAGCGGCCCCGGCAGGGTCTGGTCAGTCACCACGTTGTGTTCGTCCTTCACGCCGGAACGGTAACTCAGCACCAGCGTCCCGCCATTCTTCACGAACGCTGCGAGCTTCTCCGCCAGCGGCTTGTCCACGACGAACAGCGCAGGCGCCACGATAATCTTGTAGGAAGTGAAATCACTCTGGGGGAACAGCACGTCCACGTTGAACCCGAGCCGACGGAAGGCGGCGTAGTAGAGCCCCAGTTGCCGGTTGTAGTCGAAATTACCGACCAAGGGCTGGATCCGAAACGCCCAGCGCGAATCGGGCGAAACCAGCATGGCAACGGAGGAAACAACCTTGGAGCCTTGGAGCAACTCCGTAAGCTTTCCCAGCTCCTTGCCGGTCTGCGCGACGATCTGGTAGCGGGCGTTGGGGTGGCTGTCCTGGTCCAGGACGCCTTGCCAGTACTGCTCCGTCCCGTTGCGGGAGGTTCGCCAGCGGAAGTAGCAGATACCGTCGGCGCCGTGGGCCACGCTCTGGTAGCTCCAGACCCGGTAGAGACCCGGCGCTGCCTGCCGTCCCCAGAACATGTTCCAGCCCGGCAGGCCACCTTGCTGCTCCATGATCATGAAATTCTGCTGGGTCTTTGATCCCCGCATCAGGTCATGGGCGAGGCTCGCACCGAAATAGTTGCTATAGTCCTCGCCAAACATCGGGTAGTTATCCCAAGCCACGAAATCCAGCGGCTGGTTGAGGACCGAATAATCAACGCCGTCGTACATGCCCATGTCGTTGTGGGTGATGGCCTTGGCGGGGGAGGTCTGGCGGAGGATATCTACCTGGAGCTTGAGGTAGTCGTGCGTGGCGGCGCTGTGAAAACGTCGGTGGTCAAGCGCCAAGCTGGGGTTATACGCCTTGCCCAGGGTGTTCCAGGGCAGCGGAATCTCGGACCAAGCCAGGTAGGTGTGGCCCCAGAAGATTGTTCCCCAGGCGTTGTTGAGCGCAGCGGGAGTCTTGTATTTGGCCCGACACCATCTCTGAAATGCAGCCCAACAGGAGGCGTCATAGCAGATTGGGTCGCCCAGTTCGTTGTCGATCTGCCAGCCCAGCACGCCGGGATGGTTCCTGTAGTGCTCCGCCATGGCCGTGACGATTCTGCGGGTGGCGGCGAGGAAATTGGCGCTGTGGAGGCAGTAGTTGCGCCGTGACCCATATCGGTAGCGCACGCCGTTTTCGTCCATGGCGGCAATGTCCGGATACTTGGCATAAAGCCAGGCGGGCGGTGAAGCCGTCGGCGTTCCCAGGACCGCCTTGATGCCGCGGGCGTTCAGAACCTTGAGGGCCCGGTCGAGCCAGCCGAAATCGAACTGACCTTCCATGGGCTCCATCTTGGCCCAGGCAAATTCAGCCAGCCGCACAAAGTTGATCCCGGCGGCCTGCATCATCTGGGCATCCTTCTCCCACTGAGTTTCATTCCAGTGCTCGGGGTAATAGTCCACGCCGTAGATGAACTTCCCGCCGTTCCAGTGGATGAGATCAAAGGTTGCGGGAGGCTTCGCAGCTTGGGCGCGAAGCGACGGGGCGAAGAAGGTGAAAGCGCTTACGAAAAGCAACAGAATTCCCAACCGGCTTCTCATGACCAACACTCCTTTCGCGGGGACGGCCGGTGGGGCCCTTGGGAGCGGCGTTCAGGCAACCGGCTGGGCAATCGGGCTCTTTATTATCGGCATCCCGGGCCTTCCTGTCAATGCCACACGTGCCGCGCCTGGCCTCAGCGCCTGGCCCCCTCGCCCTGGCCGCTTGAGAACCGTTTGACCTCTGGGTAGCACTCCTGCTAGATTTTGTTGTTGCGGCGGGTTTCTTGCTTCTGCTCGAGGGTTTTCGGCGCTATGGCGCCGGTGCCAGAAAACTAGCATTCGGTCGAGTTCCTATACAAAGGAGAAACAAGTCACTATGACGAAAGAGTCTAAAGGCACTATCGGCATTCTCACGGGGGGCGGCGACTGTCCAGGGCTGAACGCCGTCATCCGCGCTCTGGTGCGCCGCGCGGACGCGCTGGGTTACAGAGTCCTGGGTATCAAGAATGGGTGGTGGGGTCTGGTGAACGGCGTGGGCGAGCCGCTGACATTGGCTTCCATCCGGGGGATCCTCCCGCGGGGAGGCACCATCCTGGGGACGTCGCGCACCAATCCGCTGAAAAAGGAAGAGGACAAGCAAAAAGTCCTGACCAACCTCAAGAAGATGAAGATCGACTATCTCGTCGCCGTGGGGGGCGAGGACACGCTCGGCGTCGCCAAGTACCTGGCCACGGAAGGCGTCAACGTGGTCGGCGTTCCGAAGACCATTGATAACGACGTGGAGGGTACGGATCAGACTTTCGGATTTGACACCGCCGTCTCGATCGTCACCGAGGCCATCGACCGGCTCCACACCACCGCGGAATCGCACCAGCGCGTGATCGTGGTGGAGGTCATGGGCCGCCACACGGGCTGGATCGCCACCATGGCGGGGCTGGCGGGGGGTGCGGATTGTATCCTGATTCCCGAAGAGCCCAAGACCATTGACGAAATCTGTGAAACCATCAAGAAGCGGCACGCCCGCGGTAGCCAATTTTCCATCGTGGTGGTGGCGGAGGGCTTCAAGCTTGCGGGCGACTACAAAGAGGCGACGAAGGACCAGAAGCTCGACCAGTTTGGCCACGTGCGGTTGGGAGGTATCGGGGAAATCCTTGCCGAGGAGATCGAGGATCGCACGGGATTCGAGACGCGCTCCACAGTGCTGGGCCACATCCAGAGGGGTGGTTCGCCCACCGCCTATGATCGCGTGCTCGGCATCCGCTACGGGGTCAGGGCCGTCGATCTGATCGAACAAGGTAAATTCGGCTCCATGGTCTGCCTGCACGGTGGCAAGATCACGGACATGCCCATCACCAAAGCGCTGAAGAAACTCAAATACGTGGACACGGAGCTTGTCCGAACGGCCGAGATCTTCTACGGCTAGAAGCGTCTACCCGGACTAGGAACACGGATCGAGGGCTCACAGTCTGGCTTTACACGGTGGGCAGGACGGGCTCGGCAACTGGTGTTGGCGAGCCTTTTCTTTTGTGCCGCACGGCGGGCTGAGAGCTGGAGCTTCCAGGAGCCTCAGGGCACTCAGAGGGGACAGTAGCGTGAGGTTCGCGCCGTTGCCTGTCTACGGGCGGGCGACATGAAAGGGGGACAACTTATCAGTCGGCGGAGACCGCAGTCGAACGCACGCCGTGGCGCACGACGGCCTTGAGATCCGTGGCCAGCGGCGCGAGGTTTGAATGGGGCAGACAGAGCAAGAGAGCCCGGAAAGCCAGGAGGGTTTCTTTGCTGATGAGGTCAAAGTCGTGAAAGTAGAAGTCCAGGCGGTCCCAGAGTTCCGGGGGCCGGTCCCCGGTCCGATCGGCATAGCGGTAGGCCCGCCGGAACTCCGCGCTCAGCATCTCGGCTGCCCGCCGCAGCATGCGGAGGTGGAGCTGAAACCGCAACTTCGGGCGGAAGACCAATTGGTCCAGGAGCTCGTGCGTACGCACATAATTAACCATTACACGTGATTTGAAATTGTGCGCGGCCACGCTGCGGACGCTAACCAGCGCGCGCCCCCCAGTCACGTGTCGGGCCAGCACGTTGGCAAGTAGCGCAAGAATCTCTGCCAGGCGGTCCCACTCGGAGACCGCCAAGCGTACCATGCGCCAGGCGATTTCAGATTGACCGGCGTCGCGCTCCTCGATCGCGTCGTTGAGGGAAATGCCGAGGATCGCCGCCTGAGTCTCTATCTCCTGGGCGATCGGTTGGAAGATAGCCGCACGCTCCGCGCCGAGTGGGGCAAGTCCTCCCGGACGCGCCAGCGCTGGCCGGTCCAGGCGCAGAATCCACCGCAGCAGGACGCCGATTAAGAAGAGCAGAAAAAACCCCACGACCCACTTCATGGCTTCGCTACTATAGGATATTCGTGTCGGTTATTCAAGACGGAGAGCTGGTGGGATTCAACGTTATCCAACAAGTGATGAATGACCTAACAATGGCGGTGCGCCGTGGGCACGGGACTGGCCTGCTGCCAGGAATCTCGGGGGGCGCCAGCCGAGCGTTTTCCGTTGGAGCCCTGCGCTCCGCGGGTCAAGTCGGCCTCGATTATCTGCCGATTTAGGTTTTGTCAAACGCCGCGGACCATGTTATTCTGAAACTGGATAAAAAGGGAAAAAGTTGTGAGAAGCGAGGAGATTGGCGGATGCCATTAACGCCAGAAACCAAGGGGATTTTGATTGAGCGTTTCAAGGTCCATCCCAAGGACACCGGCTCGTCCCAAGTACAAATTGCCCTCTTGAGCGAACGCATTTCCTCCCTCAATGAGCACTTTCGGCTGCACCGCAAAGATCACGCCTCTCGACGGGGTCTGCTCATGATGGTAGGGAAGCGGCGACGCTTGCTTGAGTATCTGAAGCGACGAGATCCGGAAAGTTACCGCCAAGTCATCGAGAAGTTGGGCATCCGCAAGTAGCCCGGTTGTGACTCAGCAGTCTGGAGATTCTGGCTCTGACAACCCAGGACGTTTGAGCGACCCTTTGCCTGTGTCACGCGGGTCGCTTATTCGTAGGAGAGCAATTCCGCCCCAGCCAGGGCCTCTGCCAGCGGCCGATTTCCCACCCGAATCGCAACTTCCCCTTCCATTCCCAATGACAGAATCATCCGCCGCACCCTTGCGGCTGCGGCGTTCCGGCGCGAGGCGAGCGCCGGCAAGCGGGGCGGGCCGCCGCGTAAGCGCGCACGCCGCCCGCTGAATGGAGGAATTACCTTGCAGCAAATCAGCATTCCCCTAGGTGCCAGTACCCTGACCATCGAGTGTGGCAAGCTTGCCAAGCAGGCCAACGGCTCGGCCTACGTCCGCTACGGCGATACGGTGGTTCTGGCCACGGCCTGTTCCACGGAGCCGCGCGAAGTGACGGACTTTCTCCCTCTAACGGTGGACTACCGCGAGTACAACTATGCCGCGGGAAAGATCCCCGGTGGCTTCTTCAAACGTGAGGGGCGTCCGACAGAGAAGGAAATCCTCACCAGCCGGTTGATTGACCGGCCCACCCGGCCCATGTTCCCCGAAGGCTTCTATGACGAAACGCAGGTGATCGCCATGGTGCTTTCGGCCGACTCGGATAACAATCCCGACGTTATCGGGGTGGTGGCCGGAGCGGCGGCCCTCTATCTCTCCGACATCCCATTCCCTGCGCCCGTAGGCGCTGTCCGCGTGGGTCTGGTGGAGGGGCGGCTGATTACCAACCCCACTTACGCGGAGGCCAAAGCCAGCCTGCTGAATCTGGTGGTGGCGGGGAGCGAAGACGCTATTGTCATGGTGGAGGCGTCGGCCCGGGAGGTCTCCGAGGCGACCCTCAGCGATGCCCTCCAGTACGGACACGAACAAATTCGCAAAATCGTTGCCGCGCAAAAAGAACTGTTTGTCAAGCTGGGCATTCAGAAGCGGCAGTTCACCCCTCCGGTTCGTGACGAGTCGCTCTATCAGGAGATTCTCCAGCGCGTTTCGGAACCGCTGCGCGAGGCCATGGACACGTCAAAGTACGTGAAGCAGACGAGCCATCGCAAGATTGCCGCCCTGCGGGAGGAGCTGGTGGAGAGCTATCCGGAGGAGGACGAAGCAAAGCGCCGCCAGGCGGCCCAGTACTTTGACGCCGTGGAGGAAAGGCTTTTCCGCGACGACATCCTCGTCGAACATCGGCGTCAGGACCGGCGGGCGTTTGACCAGGTGAGGGAAATCACCTGCGAAGTGGGCCTGCTGCCGCGCACCCACGGGTCAGCCCTCTTCACGCGCGGCGAAACTCAGGCGCTGGTCACGGTCACGCTGGGCACGGGCGAAGACCAGCAGCGCCTG